>Ga0302320_10023966_pt1 | contig 11944 bp, 14 predicted proteins | sample Bog_T0_3_FD_202130 | JGI IMG/M metagenome (GOLD analysis project Ga0302320, IMG submission 202130) | Peat permafrost microbial communities from Stordalen Mire near Abisko, Sweden - Bog_T0_3 | ecosystem: Environmental > Terrestrial > Soil > Wetlands > Peat | place: Sweden: Abisko, Stordalen Mire... | reverse complement strand
CCCCGCCCCCCCCCCGACCCGGCCGGGTCCGACCCGTGGTCCCGCACCCCGGGTGGGCGGCCGCCCGCTCGGTTCCCTCCCTCCGACCGGGCGGTGGTGAGCAGTGGGAGCCGACCGACTGCTGGACATCCTGGCCCGCCTGGCCGAGAAGGGCAGCACCTTCCCGTCCCCGGCCTCGCTCTGCGAGGTGGCCACCGACGTGTCGGGCACCGACGGTGCCGGCATCATGCTCAACGTGGGGGACGAGAACCGGGGCACCCTCCATTCGAGTGACGCCGTCAGCGGCCTGATCGAGGAGTTGCAGTACACCCTGGGGGAAGGTCCCTGCGTCGACGCCCATCGGTGGGGCCGGCCGGTCCTCGAGCCCGATCTGGTCTCGCCGGCCGTCGTGCGGTGGCCGGCCTTCGCCCCCGAGGCGGTGGCCGGCGGGGTGGGGGCGGTGTTCGGATTCCCGCTCAACGTGGGGGCCATCCGCCTGGGCGCTCTCAACCTGTACCGGGCCACGGCCGGCCCACTCGGCGACGAGCAGCACGCCGATGCCCTGGTGGTGGCCGGAGTGATCGCCCGCACCATCCTGTCCATGCAGGCCGATTCGCCGCCGGGGGTCCTGGCCACCCAGCTGGACTCGGCCGCCAACCTCCGGCTGGTGGTCCACCAGGCGTCGGGCATGGTGTCGGTCCAGCTCGGGATCACCGTGTCGGACGCCCTGATCCGGCTGCGCGGCTATGCCTTCCGGAACGGTCTGCCCATCGACGAGGTCGCCAGCCTCGTCATCGAGCGCACGCTGTCCTTCGATGGGCTCGGGGACGAGATCGAGGCGTGAGTCAGCTGCTCCGGAGGGTGTCGGCGGGACCCGGCGCGAATGCCTCTACGCTTGGGACAGGCTCAGACCGCGGGCAGACGAAGCAGCAGATCAGATCGAACGGACTCCGTCATGCCCCGTACCGACATCCTCATCCGCTCGCTGGTCGAGCTGGCCGACACCCTGGTGGACGACTTCGACGTCGTGGACCTGTTGACCCTGCTGGCCGACCGGTGCGTGGAGGCCCTCGACGTCTCGGCGGCCGGACTGATGCTGGCTGCGGCCGACGGCGACCTCCGGGTGGTGGCGTCGTCCAGCGAGGCCATGCGCCTGGTCGAGGTCTTCGAGCTCCAGGCGGCCGAGGGGCCGTGCTGGGACTGCTACCGCACCGGTGAGCCGGTACGGAGCGGCGACCTCGCCACCTCGGGGTCGGTCTGGCCCCGATTCACGCCGGTCGCCCTGGAGGCCGGGTTCCAGACGGCCTACGCCATCCCCATGCGGTTGCGGGGGGCCGTGATCGGTGCCCTCAACCTGTTCCGGATCGAGCGGAGCGCCCTCAGCGCCGAGGACTTCACCGCGGCCCAGGCCCTGGCCGACGTGGCCACCATCGCCATCCTCCAGGACCGGGCCGGTCGTGAGGTGCAGCGCGTCAACGAGCACCTCAGCCACGCCCTCAACAGCCGGATCATGATCGAACAGGCCAAGGGGGTGCTGGCCCAACGATCCGGCGTCGGCATGGAGGAGGCGTTCTCGCGCCTGCGTGGCTACGCTCGACAGCACAACCTGCTGCTGGCCGATGTGGCCCGCGAGGTCATCGGCGGGATGCCGCTCGACGCCGCCGACCCGCGGCCCGAGGGCCTCCGGGCCGCCCCGGCCGGGACAGGCGACACTGACCAGAGGAGCCCAGGAGCACCGTGATCCGAGCCATCGCCGCCGTCGACGACCGTCTGGGGCTGTCCACCGACACCGGCATCCCCTGGTCGGTCCCGGCCGACGTGGCCCATTTCCGGGACACCACCGCCGGGGTGGACGTGCTGATGGGCTTCACCACCTATGCCGAGTTCGACCGCCCCATGCCGGGCCGGGTCAACTTCGTCGCCACCCGCCGGGGCGGTGCGCTGCGTGACGGGTTCCGTGCCGTCGACGACCTGACGGGCTTCCTGTCGGGGGACCACACCGGCGACCTGTGGGTCATCGGCGGCGCCACCCTGTACGCGGCCGCCCTGCCCCTTACCGAGGCGCTCTCGCTGACCCGGGTCGAGGGAGACTTCGGCTGTACGAAGTTCTTCCCACCGTTCCAGGACGCCTTCGAACTGGTCGAGGACCGGCCACTGGCGGGCCAGGGCGCGACCCCCGACGTCCGGTTCCAGACCTGGAGCCGGACCGTCACCGGGGACCCGCTGCCCTAGTCCTCAGCGCCCCCCGGTGGACGAGGCGAAGGTGTGGTCGACCGCCCTGGTGACGTACCCGGGCAGCGCAGCCTCGATGGCCGAGGCGTGCGCCGAGCTCAGCCGGTGGTTGGCCACGGCCTCGGAGATCCGGGCGTCGGCCGCCGTCACCAGATCGTTGACGACGGTCGGGGCGCCGACCCCGTGCTGGGCGGCCACGGCGGCCACGGACGAGCCGGCACGCAACTCGGTGACCAGTGCCTTCGGCGTGATCCCGATGGCCTGGGCGCTGACGTCGATGCCCAGCCGCCGGATCTCCCGCCGGTGGGTGCGGACCCACGTGCGCAGGGTGTGCGATCCGGACGTGGCCGTGGGTGCGGCGCTGGCCGCCGCCGGTGTGGCGGCGGGCGTGCTGGCGCCGGCGACTCCCGCCGATGCCACCCCGATCAACAGGGCACCTCCGATGACGACAGGGGCGATGATCGTGTTCTTCAGCACAGCGGACTCCTCATGTGGGGGACAGGACTACCACCCCTGATGGTGCCCCGCGGTCCTCAGGGATCGGTGCGGGAAGTATGAGGGTTGTGTGAGGGCGCTCCGGCGTCAGGGCGTGGTCGCCGGTCCCTCCGGCGCGGTCGCCCCTGAGGTGGCGGCGGCGTCCGACGGGCTCCCCGGGCCCGGGGGCGTCACGCCGGCCGGCAGCTTGGACAGGGCGTCCTTCAACACGGCGATCAACTCCTCGTCCTGGGCTTGAAGGTGCTTCTGGATCTCGATGGCCTCTCTGAGGATGGCTTCGGCGTCCTTGTAGGTGTTCTCCGAGCGGGCATCCGACGCGGCGGCCGCGATGTTCTGGCCCACGATGATGATCGACAGCAGCACCAACTGGAGGAAGGTCTGGGCGATCCAGGCGATGATGCCCTCGCCGCCCGGCTTCAGCGCCGCCGGCAGGCCGATCAGCGCCAGGAGGGCGAAGAGGTAGGCGCACCACATGGTGCCGACGCCGTCGGTGATCTTCACCGCCAGCCACGAGTTGAACCGGCTGGACATCTTGGAGTGCACGACGTCCTTGGTCGTGACCGGGCCGGTCCGGTGCTCGAGGCGCTCGAGGGCCAGATGGGGATTGGGGATGTGGGGATGGCTCTGGGTCGGGGTGTCCATGGCTACCTCTCTTTCGGTAGCCAGATCCTCCCATGGGCCCCCCGAGCCGGAGGGGGTCGGTCAGCTCCCGTCGTCGGCCGGTGGTTCGGAGCGCGGGCCGGACGGGCCCACGGTGAACCAGATCACCTTTCCGCCCGAGGGCGACTCGCGGGTGCCCCAGGCGTCGGCGAGATGCTCCACGATGCGCAGGCCCCGACCGTGGGGCTCGCTCGAGGTGGGGGAGAGGACCTCGGGCACGCCGCCCCCTCCGTCGCTCACCTCGACCCGGACCTGGCTGCCGTTGCGCTGCACCGACACGCCGAACTCCGTCACGGCGTGGACGAGCGCGTTGGTGGCCAGCTCCGACACCATCAGGGTGACGGCGTCGAGGAGCCGGTCCGGCGACCCGGCCAGGGCCTCGGCGCTGAATCGTCGGGCCCCGGCCACCGAGTCGAGGGTGGCGGGGAACCCCCGGGCCGCTACCACGCGCCACGTCTGCACCGTCCGGCCTCCGTGGCCACCAGGAGGCTCTGCCATAGTGTCCCGAGCGTACCCAAGCGCTGCCGACGAGCAACATTGCGGCCAGGGGGAGTGACACCACCGGAGTGAAAGGAGTACAGCCCGGGCCCATTGGTGACGATAGTCAGAGGAGACCCCCGTTGCCGGAAGGTGGACGTCGTGTGGAACGCACCGACCGGTCCCCACCCGCCGCCGCCAACATGCCTCTCTCGGGTCCCCTGAAGGAGCGACCGTGCCCAGGGCCTGGTCATCAGCAGCCGCGGCGGCCGGTCATGGGCCACGCCTCAGCTCCGCTCCCGCGCCCACGCTGCCCAGGGGCCGGCGCGCGGTCCGGACGACGGTGAGCCCCCACAGCACGGGAGTCCCGGAGTCGGGCTGGACGCGGGACCGCTTCCGGCACACGGGATGGGTGGCGGGTGCTGTGCTCCTGGTGGTGGTGGGCTGCACCGCCTCGCTGGGCGTGGCGCACGCCCTGAGCCAGAGCAACGGCGAACGGTCCCGCCAGGCCTTCGTGTCGGCATCGGGCCAGATCGCCGCGACCCTCAGCTCGGCGATCCAGCGTGAGCAGGAACTGGCCCTCGGTGCCGGGGCCTTCATCGTCGGCAACCCGCAGGCCACCCAGGTCGAGTTCCTCCAGTGGACGGCCGCCACGCGTGCCTTCGACCAGTACCCCGAACTACTCGATCTCGCCGAGGTGACGGTGGTCACTGCGGCGCAGCTGCCGGCCTTCACCGCCCACGAGGAGGCCGATCCCTCCGGTCCGCTGTCCTCTGACGGTGCGTTCATCCCGTCACCGCCGGGGAACCGGCCGTTCTACTGCTTCGCCACCGTCGCCCAGAGCCGCGGGCAGCCCGACGGCTACCCGGCCGGCATCGACTACTGCCGGGGCGAGCTGGGCCCGGCCCTCCTCCAGACCCGAGACACGGGGCGGTCGGCCTACCTGCCCTTCGGCACCGGCGCCGGTGCCGAGCTGGCCGTGGGGACGGCCATCTACCGCGGCGGTGTCACGCCCTCCACCGTGGCCGCCCGCCGTGCCGCCTTGATCGGGTGGACCGGAGCGCAGATCCGCCCCAGCGTGGTGATGGACGCGGCCCTGGAGGGACATCCGGGCATGGCCCTGGACTTCAGGTACGGCCAGGGGGCGACCGCCGTCACCCTCCGGTCCGGCACCCCCGCCGCCGGTGCGCAGTCGACCACCGTCGATCTCCACAACGGGTGGCAGGTCAAGGTGTTCGGGTCGGTCAACGGGGGCCAGGTCTTCGCCGATCCCCTGGCGGTGTCCGTGCTGCTGGCCGGCCTCATCCTGAGCCTGCTCCTCGGTGCCCTGTTCTTCGTCCTCGGCACGGGTCGTGCCCGGGCGGTGGCCCTGGTACGGGAGCGCACCGAGCAGCTGCGGTTCCTCGCCTTCCACGATCCGCTCACCGGTCTGGCCAACCGGGCCCTCATCCTGGACCGGGCCGGGCAGATGCTGGCCAGGTCGAGGCGGGAGGGGACCCAGGTGGCCGCCCTCTTCGTGGACCTGGACAACTTCAAGGACATCAACGACACCCTCGGCCACGAGGCGGGGGACCGGCTGCTCGAGGCCGTCGGGTCGAGGCTGTCCGGGGCCCTCCGTGCCGGGGACTCGGTCGGGCGCCTGGGCGGCGACGAGTTCGTGGTCATGGTGGATGCCCCGTCGCTGTCGTCGGGGGTCGCCGTGGTGGCCGATCGGATACTGGCCCTGTTCGACACCCCCTTCGACATCACCGGGAACGCCGCCGGCTACACCGTGTCGGCCAGCATCGGCATCGCCGAGGGTGACGGCGGGTCGGCCGACGAGCTCCTGCGCCAGGCCGACCTGGCCCTCTACCGCGCCAAGGAGGGGGGCAAGCAGCGGGCCCTGCTGTTCACCTCGACCATGCAGGAGGCGGTGGAAGAGGCGCGGACGCTCGAGAGGGATCTGCGGGTCGCCCTCCAGGACGGCCAGTTCTTCCTGCAGTATCAGCCCATCTTCGACCTCACGTCAGGGGTGATCAGGGGGGTCGAGGCACTCCTCCGGTGGCGTCACCCGGTGCGGGGCGTGATCCAGCCCGACGCCTTCATCCCCGTGCTCGAGGCCAACGGGCTCATCGTCCCGGTCGGCAAGTGGGTCCTGGACACCGCCTGCGACCAGGGGGCCCGCTGGTTGGAGCAGGGTCACCGCATCGACCTGTCGGTCAACCTGTCCGGCCGCCAGCTCGAGCAGGCCCAGATCGTCGATGACGTCCGGTCGGCGCTCGAGACCAGCGGGCTGTCGCCCGACGTGCTCGTCCTCGAGCTGACCGAGACCAGTCTGATGCACGACGTGGAGACGGTGGTCGGCCGCCTCGAGCTGCTCAAGTCCCTGGGCCTGCGGCTGGCCATCGACGACTTCGGCATGGGCTACTCCTCGATCTCCTACCTCCAGCAGTTCCCCGTCGACATCCTGAAGATCGACCAGTCGTTCGTGTCCCGGATCACCGACGCGCCGGCATCGGCGGCCCTGGTCCACACCGTGGTGCAGCTGGCCAAGGCACTCGGCCTGGTCACCGTGGCCGAGGGCATCGAGACCGAGGAGCAACGGACGCTGCTCCACTCCGAGCGGGTCGACTACGGGCAGGGCTACCTGGTGTCCCGTCCCGTCGACGCCCCGGCCGTGGGCCGGCTGCTGGACGCCTCGGCGGTGCCCGGAGCCTTCACGCTGGCCTAGCGGCGGGATCGGGCCAGATCACCTGGGCCACGGTGCCGCCGGTGACCGACATCGTCACCACCGGTGCGGTCTCCCCGCGCACCCGGAGCTCGTAGCGGCCCCCGGGGAGCGACCCGAACACGCCGGCGTACCGGGTGGAGGACCGGACGTCCCTGCGACGGACGGCGGTGTGGGTGCCGTCCCAGGGTTGACCGACGGGCCGGATCTCGATCTCCATACCCTCCAGTGCCTCGGGCGTGAACAGGACCGCCGCGCCGCGGTCGCCGCCGATGTCGAGGACCACGCTGGCCTCGCCGCTGGGACCGGGCACGACCTCCCGATGGTCGTGCCCGGTGGTGTGGGCCGCCACGGCTCAGGCACCGACGAGGAAGCCCGAGTGGGGCACCCCGAGGTAGGGGAACGTGGACAGGTAGGACTCGGTGCCCTTGGCCGTCAGGTCGGTGGGACCCGAGGTGAGGCCCGGGGTGATGGCCCCGGCGGCGGCGTCGGGCTTGTAGGTGGGATCGACCAGCGGCAGGGTGGCTCCGGCGATGGCCCGCAGCTCGATGGTGACCACGTCGTCGAACACCCGGCGTCCGTTGGGGTAGCCGGCCGGGTCCCCCCCGATCAACCCGAGGTTGGACGGCGACTTGGACGGCGGGATGGCCAGGTTGAGCCTCAGCACGTCCCGCTGGCCGGGGCCGGTGTAGTTCTGGAACCCGGGCACCACGCCGGTGGGGATGCCGGTCAACAGGATGGCCAGGAGGTCGGCGCGGGGCTTGGCCGACGCATTGAAGGCCGCTAGTGCGGGGAAGACGCCGGGATAGAGCACGGGGAGGAGCCCGGCCAGCTCGGGATGGGCCACCCGGGCCGCGAACTGGTTGTCGGCGGTCGGTGGCAGCGAGTTCCAGTAGTCCTTCTGGGCCATGGCCACGATCACCTCGTTGAACAGGGGGTTGCCGAGCCGGGACACCTGGACCCACGGTCCCGAGGTGATGTCCGCCCCGGAGCACTCGTAGATCCGGGCCTTCTGCCGACTGGCCGTCGTCCAGACGCCGATGACCGCGTCCGGGTCGGTCACCGTCTTCGGGGTGGACCCGTTGGCCGTCAGGTTGGCGATGGGCACCTTGACGGCGATGCTGTGGACGTTCACGCCGGCGGTCGAGTTGACTCCCTGGGCCATCTTGCCGATGCCGGTGTTGGCCAGACCGAAGGTGGTGTGGTCCTGCTCGAAGGGACGCAAGACACCGAGGTCGAAGATGGCGCCGAGGTCGACGTAGAAGCCCTCGGCCCTCTGGCCGGCGAAGACCTCGGTGCCCTCGGCCAACGTGACCAGGGCGTCGGAGGCGAGCTTGGGGTAGTCCGGCGTCGAGAGCGGGCCGATGTTGCAGGGCGGGCAGGGGATGCCCGAGCCCAGGAGGTGGGCACCCCGGTGGTCGACCCTCGTCACCGAGTAGGTCTGCCGGCGGTTCCAGCTGGGGCTGGTCAACGACAGGATAGGGCCGGTGTTGTACAAGAACGTGTTGGGGTCGGTGATCTCGCTGGTGAACCGGAACTGGTAGCTGATGTCCACGTCACCGTCACCGTCGTTGTCGATGTTGATGGCGTACAGGACGTCCTCGCCGAACTCGTAGAAGTTGGGCCCGCCGTCAGGAGCCTCCAGGGGGACGTAGTTGGCGATCAGCGTGACGCAGTCGGACTGGTCGGGACTGATGAAGGCGTAGAGGTCGGTCGAGTCGGCGACGGGGTCCTTCGAGATCTCGGGCGCTTCACGGTGGGATGACATGGGATGGATACCTCGGTTTCGTGTCGGGAACGGCTGGTGGACAGATGGACAGGTGGTCAGGTGGACAGGTGGACAGATGGACAGATGGACAGATGACGATCGATGGGTGATGGGCCGCCGTGCCTCGGGGACCCGTGGGTCAGCGCAGGGCCCGGGCCAACGACTGGGCCAGGCCCGGGTCGAGGACGGTGATCTCTCGGGTGCCGTTGAACAGGCTGATCTCGCCGGTGGACAGATCCCGGATGTGGGCGATCAGGGGCTCGGCCAGGGGTGCCGACGACTCGGCGTCGGTCACTGCGGCATCGGCGGTACCGACGTCGGCCGGCGCCTGGGTCTCGGCCGCTCCGACCAGCGCCGGCAGCCCGGGGATGGCAGAGATGGCGCCGGCGGCCACGATGGCCGCCGAACCGCCCTTCAGGAACACACGCCGACTGACTCCGCTCATGGTGACCTCCTTGGCAGGTGAGGTGCTTCCCAAGGTGTACGGACCTCTGCCGAATCCGGATGTCGCCGATGGGGAATCCGTCAAATTTGACGAGCGGCGTCCCTCTCCGACCCAGGTCGGGGGCGCTCCGGACAGGATGCAACCCCTCTCCTCCAGCTGGACCTAGAGTGTGCCCATGCGTGTGACGGCTTGGACCAGGAAGGCGGCAGTGGGGGCAGCCGTGGGAGTGGGTGCGGTACTGCTTTCGGTGGGCACCGCCGGTGCGGTGGGTGCCGCGGGAGCCAGTGGATCGGGAAGTACGACCGTTGCCGCCTCGACGACCGGATCCACCTCGTCCAGCTCCACCTCGACCGATTGCATCCAGCCGCAGACGATGAGCGAGCCGACGTGTGTGGTGATCCCCGTCGTGGTGCCCGAGGCCAACGCCCCGCAATCACTGCCGTACTCGGGCCCGACGCCCACCACGCCGGCGACGACCCCCGCAACGACTCCCGCCGCACTGCCGGCCACGGGGACACCGGCACCGGCCACCGCCTCGCCCACCAGCCTGCCCTTCACGGGAGCCGACGTCGAGGAGCTGGCCGTCCTCGGTGTGGGTGCGTTGCTGGCCGGCGCACTGCTGATGCGTCGCCGTCGTTCCACCAGCTGACGCGTCGTCCCCGGTCGCCCGCCGTCGCGCGGATCCCGATGGCGGGCAGCGGTGCGAGGACCGGCATGGGGTCTTTCGATGTCCTGATGGTCGCGTCGAGGTGAAATGTTCGTGACGGAGGCCCTCCGGCGGCCCGCAGTGTCCCGGGGCGGGCCCACCTCCCCTCTGTCGGCCGCTACGTTGGCCGGGTGCAGCGCTCGGGGATGTTGTTGGCAGTCCTCGCGCTGATCCTCGGTGTGGTCGCCTTCGGGTGCAGCGCAGGACCCTCGGCGACCGCGTCCACCAGTACCACCTCCGCGACGGCCGACCGGCCCTTCGACGGCACCCCTCTGGCGTGGCTCACCGCCGAGGCTCGGCCCTGGAACGGCCGGCTCAACCAGGACCAGGCTGCGGTGCTCTCCGACTCCAAGGCCACGACGGGCGAGAAGGCCGACACCTTCTTCCACCGCCTGAATGCCGCCTGTGCGCGGATGGTCCAGGATGCATCCGGGGCTCGACGGGTACCGGACGCCCCGTCGGCCCAGCTCGCCCAGGCCTGGTCGGCCATGACGGCGGAGACCGAGCGCTACGCCGAGGACTGCCTGACCGTCACCCGAACCCGGACCAACGCCTCGTTGACCGCCTGGGAGAACGACGTGAAGCCGATGGACGCCGCCAACTCCAGCCTCAACACCGTGGTGCAGTCCATCCGGACGGCCGCGGCCGGCTGAGCCCCGTCGGGGCCGGTCACCTGGACACAGGTCGGGGTCCGACGGTGCCGGTCCCACGGTGCCGGATCCCTGGGTGGTGCGGAACCGGACGGAGTACCGTGTCCCCATGCGGGTCGCCGTGCTCGGACAGGGTCGGATGGGTGCGGCCATCGCCACACGCCTGCTCCAGCAGGGCCACGCCGTGGTGGTCTGGGACCGCACGGCGGATCGGACCGGCCCGCTGGTGGCCCGGGGTGCCGAGGCCGTCGTCGAGCTCCGGGACGCCCTCGCCCGGGTCGACGTGGCCCTCACCAGCCTGTCGAACGACGACGCCGTCCGACAGGTGGCTCTGGGTGACCACGGCGTGGTGGCCGGCATCGGGTCGGGTGGGGCGCTCTACGCCGACGCCTCGACCATCTCCCCCGAGCTGAGCCACGAGATCTCGCTCCGCTACCCGGCCTTCGTGTCCACGCCGATCTCGGGCAGCCCGGAGTTGGTGGGGAGAGGGGAGGCCCTCTACCTCGCCGGCGGCCCGGAGGCATCGCTCCGGATCCTCGATCCCGTGCTCTCCGCACTCTCGTCCCACCGCCATACCTACCCCGAGCCCCGCCTGGCCGCCGCGGCCAAGCTGTCGGTGAACGCGGTCCTGCTGGCCGGGATCGTCTCCCTGGCCGAGGGCCTGGCGGTGGGGAGGGCCGGAGGCCTGAGCGACGACCAGCTCCGGACTCTCCTGGCCGAGAGCCCCACCGTGGGCCCCGGCCTGAGGGGCCGGTTCGAGGCCATCCTCACCGGGTCGGGGCCGACGCTGTGGAGTGTCGACCTCGGATCGAAGGACCTGGGTCTGGCCCTGGCGCTCGGCCGTGAGCCGGCCGATGACCCGTTCCCGATGGTGGCGGCGGCCAAGGATCGCTACGACCGGGCGTCAGTGGAGGGACTCGGTGGCGACGACGTGGCCGCCGTGGGCCGCCTCTATCCGCACTGACCCCATCCGCACTGATCGGGCCGACCGGGCTGATCAAGCCGGTGGGACCTCTGTCGGACATGGTGTTCTGCAGACACCCGGAGCCAGGTACGCCCACCCCCTCTGTGATGCGCCGGCGGAGGCTCCCCGACGGTGGAGTGCCCCGACCCCGGCGGCACCCGGGACTGGGTGTGAATCCGGAACCCCCGGTGTCAACCTGACCGGAGCCTCGTGCGTAGTAGTGGCGATGATGCGTGAGCCCTGACCCAACGGAGCGAGACACCCATGAGCCTGAGACCTACGACGTCGCCTTCGAGCGTCTGTTGATGCGCGCCTACACCGTGAGCTTCCACATGCTGAGGAGCCGGGAGGATGCTGAGGACGTGGCCATGGACACCATGGCCCGTGCCCTGCGGGACTGGAGCCTCCTCGGCCCGAGACCGGACCCGTGGGTGGCCAAGGTGGCCACCAACCTGTCGATCGACCGCTGGCGGAAGTCCGAGCGGCGCAGGAACCACGACCTCCTGGGCCGGCTCGGGGGCTCGGAGTACCAGACCGAGGACGGGATGGTGCTGCGCCAGGCCCTCTCGAAGCTGCCCAAGCGCCAACGCCAGGTGGTGGCCATGCGGTACTTCCTGGACATGAGCGAGCAGGAGATCGCCGACTCGTTGGGCTGCTCCACCGGAACGGTGAAGCAGCACGCCAGTCGGGGCCTGGCCGCCCTGCGCAGGCAGCTCGACGGGTTCGATGTCGAGGACCTGACCCGTGCCTGAGTTCGAGGTCCCGCCGCCGTCGGCGGACATGGGGTACTACCGGGCCCAGGTCGACGACCGGGCGGCGCGTCTCGCCCGGAAGCGTCGGGCCCGGCGGGTCGGGTCGACG
>Ga0302320_10023965_pt1 | contig 11944 bp, 10 predicted proteins | sample Bog_T0_3_FD_202130 | JGI IMG/M metagenome (GOLD analysis project Ga0302320, IMG submission 202130) | Peat permafrost microbial communities from Stordalen Mire near Abisko, Sweden - Bog_T0_3 | ecosystem: Environmental > Terrestrial > Soil > Wetlands > Peat | place: Sweden: Abisko, Stordalen Mire... | reverse complement strand
TGACCTTTTCCAGCGCGACGGGGATGTCGGGATTGATCTCGCGCGGCGGGACCATTTCGCCATGGAGTTGCTTGCGCAGAATTTCGTCGGGCGTGTCGCCGGGGAACGGTTTGGCCAGCGTGACCGACTCATAAGCAGTGACGCCGAAGGCGAAAATATCGGTGCGCTGATCAATGCCCTCGCGCTGCAATTGTTCCGGCGCCATGTAGGAAGGCGTGCCGGGATTGCCCGACATTTTCTTGGGCCGCTCCGGCTTCGGCCGGGCGAGATCGAAGTCCACCAGGCGCACATTGGCGTTGCGGGAAACCACGATGTTCTCCGGTTTGTAGTCAAGATGAAGAAAACCGCTCTCGTGGACGTGTTCCAGCGCAATGGCCATGTCAATCATGATTTGCGCCAGGTTTTCCCCCAGCGCGGGATCGTTGCGTCCGAGCATCTGTTTCAGATTCGAGCCTTCGACGTATTCCATCAGCAAATAGAGTGAGCCTTCGATCTTGCCATGCTCGAAGTAGCCGATCACCTTGTCGTGTTCGTGGATTTTTGAGAGAATTTCGCAACCCCGCAAGAAACGGCGGCGGGCCGTGAAATTGAAGCGCAGATCGTTGTGCAACCGGCGCAGGGCATAGGTGGTCCCTTGCGGATCGGTGGCGACCCAGATGTCGGCCATGCCGCCGCTGTTGATCAACTCCTGCAAATAAAACCGGCCGAACCGGCCCGGCAACGGCACCGGTCTTTCGGTTTTGGCGTTTTCATCAAAATCCATAATACAACTCGGCGGGACCCGGCGGGTCCCGCCTCAATACGCGATTTTACCGGGAATTGTGCGTCAGTTTCCAGCAAAGAACGTGGTCAGGGCAAGCATCGCTGTCGCCAAACCGGATGCTTTCGCTGCTCCCCCCGGCGCGTGAGGGAACGCGGCTTACATGTGGGACATACCGCTTGCAGCCCGTATGCCCGACGCTGGCGGGCCGCAAACTCATGGCGGCCAATCGAGGATCTGGCGGTCGGCCAGAAGCCGGGCGCGCAGGGCGGTGTATTCGAGTTGCTGCACGGAAACTCCTTGCTCAACGGCCAGGGCGGCAGCGATGGCGGCGGACTGGCCCATTTCCATAAACACCGGCTCCATCCGGATGGAGCCATAGGCGAGGTGCGTGGCCGAGAGGCAAACCGGCACCAACAGATTCTCGCACTGGCTTTTCTTTGGAACCAGCGAGCGGTAGGAAATGGGATACGGCTTCGGCACGGCGACCTGAACGTCGCCTTCGTTTTGCACCCGGCCGTTCTCGACGATCCGCCGGCAATTGTGCGAATCCATGTTGTACGATGCCAGGCCGACGCTGTCCGGCGCGATCTCGGTGCCGAGGCAGTTTCTTTCCGTCATGACATAATCAGACACCATCCGGCGCGCTTCCCGCACGTAAAGCTGCGTGGGCCAGCCGGCGTTGGCCGTAAACTCGTCCCGGCACAGGCCCCACTTTTCCACTTCGCGCCGAAGGGATTCCGGTACGCGCGGATTCGTGGCCAGGAAGGTCAGGAGACCGCGAATATAATACTCATGCGCGCGGGCGATCTGGTCCCGCCTGGAATCAGACGTCTTGGGATAGTCCCAGTTCATGCCGATGAAGTCGGTGGAGAACGGGCCGTTATTATTGACGTCCGCTTTGCGGTTTGGCAGCGGACTTGCGTTCCAGAAATAATCAAGGGTCGGAGACCGGCCTGCCTGTGACAACGCTTCCAGGTAGCGGGCGAGCAGTTCGTAGTCCGCGGGATTGTAATTTGGCGGCGGCGGCATGGGCAGCCGGTTGCCGGGAACGTCGGTCAAGCATAGCCTGTAATTGTAGGCCTGAACGCGCGTGTCCGCCTGACCGGGGTTTTCGAGCTTTTCCGGGTCGATGCCTTCCAGCAGGCCGCTCCCGGGGACGCCCGGCGTTTTGAAGGGATCGACCGGGACCCAAAACTGGTGGCCGGCGGCGTTGGTGCGGGTGCCGTCCAACGTTTCACCGTACTCGGCGTTGGCCTCCCGGCCGATGCGGCAGGTCACGCCGGCGCGGGACATCAAGTCGCCTTCGTACGTAGCGTCAATAAACATTTTCGCCCGAAAAACGTTCCCATTTTCCATCAGGATCCCGGCGAGGCGGGCGCCGCTCCTTCGCACGGCGGACAGCCGTTGCTGGCGATAGACCGGTATGGCGGCTTCCGCGAGCATTTCCTGAAAGACTTCCCCGGCCGCGTGGGGCTCGAAGGTCCACATCACCGCGTTGCTGGCGGCCAGGTCGGGAGCGGTCGCCGGTTTCTCGTTGCTCCGGGCGAAGTAGTTGCTTTTATCTTCCTGTGTCCACGCCTCAACGTGGGAATAGTGGAGGGCGACCCGATGGTAAAACTCGCGCGCCAGGCCGCCGAGGGCGGCGGCGTTGCCAATGTCGGTTGCGCCGAGGCCGCCAGCGGTCATTCCTCCCAAGTGCGTGCCTGCTTCGACGAGGACGACCGATTTGCCCAGACGCTTTGCTTGGACGGCGGCGACGATTCCGGCGGAGGTGCCGCCGAAGACGCAGACGTCGGCGCTGACCACGTCAGCGGCAAAGAGAGTGTTGGACTGGGTGAGAAGAGCGAGCCAGAAAAGGGAAAGGGCCCCGCGCGGCAAAGCGCCGGCGAGCAGGAGCGCGGACAGCATTGTCCGCGCATTTCTTCCCCAACTCGAGCTTTCGCGGACAAGGCTGTCCGCGCCCCCGAGAAATCTTCGCGGAACGCCACGACGTTGCGTCAAGGGGAACATCTATACGCTACCGGGTGAAATCCGTTTTCGCCGGCGTTATTGTCAGCGGTCTATAATTGACACCCAGTTCATCCAGACGTTGGAGGTGGGTTTGGAGACGGCGCGAAAAGTCGTCCCAATTGCGCGCGACCTTGGACGACCAACCGACTTCCGCCATGGCGCACATGCGGGGGAAAGCCATGTATTCGACGTGTTGGAACGAGGCGACATATTCCGTCCATAAATTGCCCTGGGCGCCGAGGATGTGGGATTGGAATTTGGGATCGAGTCTGGCCGGGACCGGCTCGAAGGCGTAGATCTTGGTCAACGGCAAATAGTCACCGAAGGCCCAAGGCTCGGTGGTGTGATCACGCGACTGGTAATGGTCGAGGTAGGCGTCGGCGTTCGGGGACATGACGACGTCGTGGCCGGTGCTGGCGGACTCGACCGCGCCGCCAATCCAGTCCATCACCGTGGCGCTGGAAGCCAGGCCGCCTTTCTGGATTTCGCTCCAGCCGACCAGGCTGCGTCCGTGCGCATTGACAAATTTTTCCATGCGCTTGATGAAATAGCTCTGCAACTGGTCCGCGTTGGTCAGCCCTTCCGTTTTCATGCGGGCCTGGCACAGCTCGCACTTTCTCCAATTGGCGGTGTTCACTTCGTCGCCGCCAATGTGAATGTAGTTGCCGGGAAAAAGTTGAAAGACTTCTGTCAAGACATTTTCCAGGAACTCGAAACTGGCGTCGTTGCCCGCGCAAAAGACCTGGCCGTTGGTGACGCCGGCGCAATTCAATTCCGGATAAGCCAGCAGGGCGGAGGCGGAATGTCCCGGCATTTCGATTTCCGGCACAATCGTGATATGCAGCGCCGCCGCGTAGGCCACGACCTCGCGGATGTCGTCCTGCGTGTAGAATCCGCCGTAACGGCCGTCGGCGCGGAAGGCGGCGGGCGACGGTGCGGCCCAGGTCGGGTGGGCCGTGCCGCTTTCCAGATTGGCCGAATTCTGGCGGGCGGGTGTGACGCGCGGGTGCTCGCGCCAGGCGCCGATTGCGGTCAGTTTGGGATATTTTTTGATCTCGATGCGCCAGCCGTTGTTATCAACCAAATGCCAGTGGAAGATGTTGATCTTATGCAGGGCCAGGAGGTCGAGCAATCGTTCGACTTCCGGTTTGGTGAAGAAATCGCGGCTGACATCGAGCATCATTCCCCGCCAGACAAAGCGCGGCTGGTCTTCGATTTGGACGCACGGGATGCCCCATTTCTGCCCTGTGACAACGCCGGGAGAGAAAATTTGCGGCGGCAGCAGTTGTTCGAGGGTTTGCGCGCCGTAGAATAGACCGGCCTGAGTTGGCGCGCGTATGACGATAGAGTCCGGGGCCACCGTCAGTTCGTAGCCTTCCTTGCCCAAATTCACGCCTGTGGCCTCGGTGGTTAGCAAGATGGCGCGGTCGATGGCTAGAGCGGCGGATGAACGCGGGACCACTCTTAACAGGAAGCCGGTGGAGTGGCACAATTGGGCGGCGAGCTGGTTGCCGGTCTCGACGGAGGCGTGGTCGGTGCAGATGATCGTGTCCGGCTGGAGGGTAAAGGCACCCACGCCGACAGTTATTTTTTGTGGCTCGGGGATGATGGAAATTCCATTTGTGTCCGCCGCCGGGCAAATTCCCGCCGCTAGAAATGCCAGGAGGCCGAGGGAATGGATCGCGAGTTTCATGGAGGCCCAGATTATCTGTCCGGTAAAAAAGCAAAAGCTAATATCGCCGGTGCGGTGGCCCAGTCAGTAGTTCGGAGGGCCTGCCTTCGGTTGACGCCATTGACGCCGAGACCCGCTCCGCAATCCCTTGACAAGACGGGCTTTGTAGGGGACGGTGCTGCGAAATGGCGTTTTTCACGCCTCTGATCTTGGCAACTCATGGACGAAAAAACTAGTCAATCCAGTCCGGCGCCGGCACCGGCGCACTCGGAAACCGCGGCGGTGGCGCCACCTCGCCGCCGTGGCTTTCGCGCCCGCTACGTCATCGGCCCCCTGATCTTGCTGGCCGTGGCTGCAGTTGCGGTTTGGTATTATATCCACGACGTCGCGCCGTACGAAACGACCGATGACGCTTTTATCGCGAGTTACGTCACGTATGTCGGTCCTCGCATTTCGGGGCCGGTCACGAAATTGCTCGTCACGGACAACCAGCGCGTCAAAGCCGGCGACGAACTCCTGGAAATTGACGCGCGCGATTTCCAGTCGCTGGTGGACCAGGCCAGCGCTGATCTCGACGCCGCCGGCAGCCGGGTCGCCCAGTCCGACGCTCAAATTACCGTTGACCAGTCCAAGGCCGACCAGCAAAACGCCGCCATTCCCGCCGCCCAGGCCGCCGCCGACCGCGCCGCCGCCGACCTGGTGCGTTACGAAACGGTCGAAAGCCAGGCCGTGTCGCGTAGCCAGCTTGATCTGGCCAAATCACAATCCAAATCCACCGCCGCCGAAGTCGAGGTGGCCCGCAACCAGGCCCGCGCCGCCGCCGGACAAGTGGAACGCGACCGGGCGGATCTCGCGACCGCGAAAGCGCAGGTCAAACAAGCCCAGACCCGCCTGGAACAGGCGCAACTGCAACTTTCCTATACCAAGATCTTCGCCCCGCGCGACGGCCGCGTCACCCGCCGCACGGTCGAGCAGGGCGCCTACGTGCAAACCGGCCAGGCGCTGCTCGCCCTCGTCCCGGACGATCTCTGGGTCGTCGCCAATTTCAAAGAAACGCAACTGGAGAACATGCGCCCCGGCCAGACCGTCGCCCTAAAGGTGGACGCCTACCCGCACCATGAATTCAAAGGCAAGGTGGACAGCCTGCAAGCGGGCAGCGGCGCGACCTTCAGCCTGCTGCCGCCGGAAAACGCCGTCGGCAATTACGTCAAGGTGGTTCAGCGTGTTCCGGTTAAAATTCTATTTGACGAGCCGCTCGACTTGAACCGCTACAACCTCGCTCCGGGCCTGTCGGTCGAACCAAAGGTGAGGGTAAAATGAGCGAGGAATGGCGTCCCCGCGTCAATCCCTGGCTGATCGCCGCGGCGGTGATGCTGGCGACGTTCATGGAAGTGCTGGACACTTCCATCGCCTCGGTGGCGCTGCCCTACATCGGGGGCAACCTCGGCGCCACGCCATCCGAAGCTACCTGGGTTCTGACAAGCTACCTCGTTTCCAACGCCATCGTCCTGCCCGCCAGCGGCTGGCTCTCGCGATTCTTCGGCCGGAAGCGCCTGCTCCTGGTCTGCATTGGCATCTTCTCATTTTCCTCCTTTCTCTGCGGCGCGGCCACCAACCTGCCGATGCTGATTGTCGCGCGCGTCATTCAAGGCGCGGGCGGCGGCGCGCTGCAACCGCTCGCGCAATCCATCATGCTCGAGAGTTTTCCGCCGGCCAAACGCGGCACGGCCATGGCCGTCTATGGCGTCGGCGTGGTTTGCGCGCCGATCCTTGGACCTTCGCTCGGCGGCTGGCTGACCGATACCTGGTCGTGGCGCTGGGCCTTTTACATCAACATCCCCGTCAGCATCCTTGCCGTCTTCATGATTTCCGTTTTCGTGGACGACCCGCCCTGGATTCGCAACGACAAGCCGGGCCGGATTGACGCAGTTGGCATTGGCTTCATGTCCCTGGGCCTGGGCGCGCTCCAGATTGTACTCGACAAGGGTCAGGAGGTGGATTGGTTCGGGACGCTTTGGTTGCGCTGGCTGGCCGGGATATGCGTGGGCTCGCTTTTGTTTTTTATCATTTGGGAATTGCGGGTCAAAGACCCGATTGTCAACCTGCGCGTTCTCAAAAACCGCAACTTCGGTGTGGCCTGCGGACTGTTCTTTCTTTTTGGCGCCGCCATTTACGGCTTGATCACCCTGCAACCGCTCTTCCTTCAAACGCTGCTCGGATACAGCGCGCTGGAAGCCGGGTTGACGGTTACACCCCGTGGCATGGGGGCCTTTGTCGCCCTCTTCATCGTCGGAGCGCTTATCGGCAAACTCGGTGGGCGGTCGCTGGCGGCCTTTGGTTTCACGGTCTTTGCCATCAGCGCCTATATGTTCAGCCGGCTGTCCCTGGATATGTCCCGCACCAGCATCATCTGGCCCAATATCGTCAGCGGTTTCGGCACCGGTTTTATTTTTGTGCCGCTCACCACGGTGGGCCTGGGTACCTTGCGCAACGAACAAATCGGCAACGCCGCCGGCATCCAAAACCTCGTGCGCAACATCGGCGGCAGCGTCGGCATCTCCTTCGTCTCCACCATGCTCGAACGCACGGCCCAGTCCCACCAGGTATTCTTGACTGAACGCGTCTCGGCCTTGAGCCCGCTCTACCGCCAGAAAATCCATGCGCTGCAGGGGCTTTTTCAAACCCAGTTCAGTCCGGCGGACGCCCGCCCGCGGGCCGAGGCGATGGTCTATAACGTTGTTCACCAGCAGGCCAGTTATTGGGCGTTTATCGAGTTATTTTATTCCTTTATGTGGATCGGCCTGGTTTGCGCGGTCGCCGTTTGGGCGTTGCAAAATGTCAAGAAATCCGGCCCCATCGCGGCCCACTAGCTCGCTGTAACATGAAACGCATCGTTGTCATTGAACGGGAATTTGGCGCCGGCGCCGCCGCCATCGCCGACAAAGTCGCCCGGCGTCTGGGCTGGAAATTGCTCGACCACGCCCTGACCGCCGAAATCGCCAAACTGGCCAAAGTCAGCCCCGAAGCCTGCCAGCGGCGCGAGGAACGCGTGGACCCGTGGCTCTATCGCCTGGCCAAGGTCTTCTGGCGCGGCAGCCACGAACGCAGCGTCACCCTGCCCGATGCCGACATTATGGACGCCGACTGCCTGGTCCGCCTCTCCCAGCAAGTCATTGCCAGGGCGGCGGAGGAAGGCCAGTGCGTCATCGTCGGCCGGGCTGCGGCCTATTTCCTGCGCGAACGCCCCGACACCTTCTGCGTCTTCCTCTACGCGCCGCGCGATTACAAATACCAGCGCGTCCTGGCCGAGGTGAAAAACGAGGCGGAAGCGGTCCATCTAATTGACACGGTGGACCGCGACCGCCAGGAGTTTATCCGGCATTATCACAACGTGGAATGGCCCTTGCGCCATTTCTACCACGCCATGCTCAACACCGCCGCCGGCGAAGACACCACCGTGGAAAACATCCTCCAACTCATCGCCACCGCCAACCGCACCGAACCCAACCCATGAGGCTTCTCCGACCAAACTGGCAGAGCCGCCCCGGCTCTGTGTCTTTAAATTTCTCCTTCCTTTTCCTGTCTTTACTCCTGTCTCTCCTGCCCGCCTGCACCGTCGGCCCGGATTACCACCCGCCCAAAATCGAAACCCCATCACAATGGTCCTCGCCCCAAGCCGGTGGCGAAACCAATCTTCCCGCCGACACCGCCGCCTGGTGGAAAACCTTCCACGACCCCGAACTCGACTCGCTCATCGTCCGGGCCGCGCAGTCAAATCTAAATCTCCGCGCCGCCGTCGCCCGCGTCCGCGAAGCCCGCGCCGCCGCCACCGTCGTTTCCGCCGCCGCCCGTCCCACGCTGGACACCGCCGGCTCCTACACCCGCGAACGCTACCCCGGCAACGGCTTCCCGCCCTTCCCGCCTGGAATTCCTCTTGACGCTGACATCTATCAAGCCGGCTTCGACGCCGCCTGGGAACTCGACGTTTTTGGAGGCATCCATCGCGCCAGCGAGGCCGCCCGCGCCGAAATCGCCGCCGCCGAATTCAGCCGCCGCGACCTGCTGGTCACCATCTTCGCCGAAGTTGCGCGCAATTACACCGACGCCCGCGCCTATCAGCGCCGGCTGGACATCGCCCAGTCCAACATCGTCACCGCCGAGCGCGTCCTCGTCCTGACCCGCGACCGCTTCGACCGCGGCCTGACCGGCGACCTCGATGTCCAGCAAGCCGACGCCCTCGTCAATACCGCCCGCGCCCAGACCCCCGTCCTCGAAACCGGTTTCCGCGACGCCACCTACCGTCTCGCCCTTCTCCTTGGCCAGCCGCCCGGAGCGGTGCTCGACGAGTTGACCAACGCCGTTCCCATTCCCTCCGCCCCGCCCGCTGTCCCGGTCGGGTTGCCTTCCGATCTCCTCCAGCGTCGCCCCGACGTGCAACGGGCCGAACGCCTGCTCGCCGCCGCCACCGCCCGCGTGGGCGGGGCCACCGCTGACCTCTATCCAAAATTCTCATTGACAGGCGACATCGGGCTGCAATCCATTTCTCCCGGCGACTGGTTTACCGCCGGGAGCCGTTTTTGGTCGGTGGGTCCGACCGTGCAATGGCGGATTTTTGACGCCGGCCGCATCCGCGCCAACATCCGGGTGCAGGACGCCCGCGTCGAGCAATCCCTGGCGCAATACGAGCAATCCATGCTGGCCGCCTTCACCGATGTGGAAACCGCCTTGACCGCCTTCGCCAAGGAACAAACCCGCCGCCAATCCCTCGCCCAGGCCGCCCAGGCCAGCGACCGCGTCGTCGCCATCGCCCTTGATCTCTACAGCCACGGCCTGGCCGATTTCATCCGTGTGCTTGACGCCCAACGCACCTACTACCAAAGCCAGGACGCCTTGGTCGAAAGCGACCACGCCATCGCGTCCGACCTCATCGCCCTCTACAAGTCCCTCGGCGGCGGCTGGGAAAACTCCCCGCCCGCAAATTGATTCCGTAGGAGACGACGTAAGGAGTCTCAAAATTCCTCTGTCGCCCGCGACCCGGTTATCGTGACAAGTCGCAAAAATGCCGCGATCCCGCTTACAAGGTCGATTCAATGCCGTAACGCATACATCAATGCGCCTCCAACATCCCCGAACAGGTGCGCCAGAATGACGGGCATAATACGCTTGGTCTTTGCATAATAGATTGAAAACACGAGGAAGGCCGCCCCGTGAGAGAAGGCCAGCGGAGCGCCTTGGTAGAAATGATAGCCCATCTGCAGCAACGTGCTTGCCATGATGGCAATTGCGGCGCTGCCTGTCAGCGCCTTCACTTCCGTCATCACGTAGGCGCGAACGATTAATTCTTCAAAAAACGGATTCACGAAAGCGAAAATAATCATGGTAGAGGTAATTCCACCGCCAAAGAGGTAATCTCCCACCCGCGCATATTCTGACCGGCTTGCGGAACTCAACCCGGCGGCCACAATAGCTCCATGAACCACAGCCGAGGCGATGGTGCTGGCCACACTCAGGAGGATGGACACACCAAAATCCCGGTTCCGCCACGAAAGGCCGATGTCGGAAAACGTCTTGGACCGGCGCATCAATATATACCAGAGCAACCCGAGTGATGCTCCTTCATGGAGCAGGGCATTCAACCTGCTCAACGATCGGTCAGTCCCGGCGCCGGGCAGAACGCCAGTCCAAAGACGATAGGCCGAACCAAGATAACTTGAGGCAAAAGCAAGCGCGGAAAGGAGCACGATCTCGAAAACGCGCATCCGGCGATCACTAAAAGTTCCGTGTGGAACCTGACCGCCCTCGCTCGTCGGTGAAACCGGAACCGGCGAGCCGGGTGTCGCTCCTGTTTCGGCACGGCTCCCGGCTGCCTGCGGCTCAAGCGTCGGCAGAAGTTCCCCATCCACGACGCAACGAATGGCTTCGTCGGGATGCTCCCGGCCGCAATGAGCGCATTTCTTCATTGAAGTCGATCACCTTTCTTCGATGCTCTTGTTCATCCGCAAATTGTGCCCGAGTCAGGCCAATTCTGTCAAAAAGAGTCATGCCGACCAACTTCGCCGGATGGAACCGCACGAAGACGCATGACCCGTCCGCGAAAAATCCGCGCCCGCGCCAATTGTGCAGCAGCCTGCACCACAATTGTACCGCCGCTTCATCGGAGGGATCGAACAACGCATCCGTTTTCAATCAGCGATTCGTCGCAGACCTGGCACGCGCTCAAGCGCGAAATCTGCGCTAATCAGCGGCTCCCGATGTCAGCGTTGAACGGAATACCGATTGCAACCTGAGATTGACTGTTCGAGGTTAGACATCCTCGCGCAGATGAGTCTCCAGTTCCTCCAGCGGCACAGGGGTTTTGATGCCCGCCGACAGCATCTGCCGGCGCCATTCCGAAATGGTCCGTTCAAGATCAAACATATTGTTCCTTCCATAATCGCTTGAACACCCCTGAAACGGTCACCCACTGTTCGCGCTGTCTCTCCAGTGCTTTTTTCCCATCCTTTTTGAGCGAATAGTATTTGCGCTTGCGCCCGTTCTCCGCCACGCCCCAACGCGACGCAATCCAGCCCTCGTCTTCCATGCGGTGCAGCACGGGATAAATCATCCCGTCCGTCCATTCGATTTGGTCCCCGGAAAGCCGTCTCACTTCCTGGATCAGAGCATACCCATAGCTCTCACCCTTGGACAGGAGCGACAAGATCACCGGCTCGGTTGACGCCGCCACAAGTTCTTTGCTTAACATGGGGCCACAATGCATGGCATCGCCATGTATGTCAAGCGGCGAAAATAACCCCAAAGCCAGCTTCGCGATTCGGCCGCCTCTTCCTAAGGCTTGCGATTTTATCGAACATCACCTAACCTTTTTTGCGTTAGACCGTATGACAACACTGATTTGCACCATTCCCGAAAAACTCGACGCCAGCCTGGAGAGGCTCGCGCAGGAGGCTAAAGTACCCAAGAGCACGTTTGTCCGGAAAGCGCTGGAAGAGGCGGTTCGCAAACCCCGCCGCACCGGCTCGGCTTTTGACGTAGTAAGCAAACTGAGCGGCTCCCTCAGCGGACCGTCAGACCTCGCCACCAATCCGAAATATTTGGAGGGTTTGGGTGCCTGAGGCCCGGTTTATTATTGATACCGGCCCGCTGGTCGCATTTCTGGTCAAGGAAGAGACCCACCACCAATGGGTGCGGGAACAATTCCAGCGCCTCCCCGCCCCGTTTCTCACTTGCGAGGCCGTCTTAACCGAGACGTTTTTTCTCGTGCGCAAACTGCCGCACGGGATCACAAAATTCTTCGCACTGATCAACAGCGGGCTGCTCGACATTGATTTCTCAATCATTGCTGAAGGCGTCGCCCTGGAAAAGCTCGTTCAACGCTATTCCAATGTGCCAATGTCGCTGGCGGATGCCTGCCTGGTCCGGTTGGCCAAATTGCATCCGCAGACACTCGTATTCACGTTGGATCGCGACTTTCAGATTTACCGCCTAGACGGACGCCAGCC
>Ga0302320_10023963_pt1 | contig 11945 bp, 9 predicted proteins | sample Bog_T0_3_FD_202130 | JGI IMG/M metagenome (GOLD analysis project Ga0302320, IMG submission 202130) | Peat permafrost microbial communities from Stordalen Mire near Abisko, Sweden - Bog_T0_3 | ecosystem: Environmental > Terrestrial > Soil > Wetlands > Peat | place: Sweden: Abisko, Stordalen Mire... | reverse complement strand
GCGTTGGACTCGGGAGCAACGCCAAGGCCCAGTCCCAGTTCGTGGGCGCGGCGGACGATGGAGGTCGCGGAGGCATACATCTCGAGGCAGCCGCGCGCGCCGCAGGGGCAATGGGGGCCGTCAAGGATGATGGGGCCGTGTCCGGATTCTCCGGCGGAGCCCTGCATGCCGTTCCAGATGCGGCCTGCCAGAACGATTCCGCAACCGACGCCGGTACCGAGGGTGTACATGAGGAGCGAGTCGACGGCGTGGGCACGGCCGGCGCCGAGGAGGCATTCGCCGTAGGCAGCGAGGGCGGCGTCGTGGCCGATGTGGACGGGGCGGCCGAGGCGATGCTCGAGTTCGGTGCGGAGGTTGAGGCCGTCGAAGCCGGTGAGATTCGGCGGATGATGGAGGACACCGAGGGGCAACTCAATGGGTCCGGGGCTGCCGACGCCGATGCCAAGGAGTTCGCCGGATTGTTTTTCGATGAGCTGGCGGATAGCGGAGGCCATGTCGTCGAGGACGGCTTGTGGGCCGGCAGCGAGGCGTGTGGGAAGGCTGATGTGGTCGAGGCGTTCGCCTTCCTGGGTGACAGCGGCGACGCGGAGATTGGTGCCGCCGAGGTCGACGCCGATGGAGAAGGATGGCATGGCGATGGCCGAAAACCATGATACGCGAGGGGAGGCGAGGGAGATGGGAAAGAGAAGCGAGCGAGAGGCAGCAGAGAGTATTCGCGAAAGTCTGTTAGCGAAAAGCGAGCCAACGTGGGCTTGATTAGAAATGCGGACGGGAGAGCCGATGCAAGAGCGGGCGGGAATCGCATATCATGGTGGGGCGATGCTTGGCGCGTTTTGAGGCGCTCAAAAAATGTGGGTTACGGCATCCAATCGAATTCTTGATCCAGGGATTCAAAACACTCAGCCAACAATAAGGAGAGTCGTATGCAACGCACGGCGAGCGCCGTCTGGCGCGGTGGTCTGAAAGACGGCAAAGGCACAATTTCCAGCCAAAGTGGCGTGTTGAAGGATACGCAATATTCGTTTTCGACGCGGTTCGAGAACGGGATCGGGACCAACCCTGAGGAGCTGATTGCGGCGGCGCACGCGGGCTGCTTCACCATGGCTCTGAGCGGGCAACTGGGAAGTGCGAACCTGACGCCGGAGTCGCTGGAGACAACGGCGGAAGTGAAGTTCGAGAAGACAGACGATGGGTTCGCCATTACGGCAATCCACCTGACGACGCGGGCGAAGGTGCCGGGCGCGAGCGCCGCGAGCTTTGACACGGCGGCGCAGAATGCGAAGAATGGCTGCCCGATCTCGCGCCTGTTCAAAGGGAATACGCAAATAACGCTGGACGCGAAGCTGGTCTGAGGCTGGGAACAGATGGCGAGCGCCGTGGTTTGTCGCGGCGCTCTTTCCGAGCGTGACGTTTCAGAGCTATGAGTTCCGAAAGAGAAGATGGAACCTGTAACGCACTTCCTGACCGGGGCGTGTCTGGGGCGCTCCGGCTTTAATCGCAAAACTGCTTATGCAACGCTGGCGATGACGCTGGCGGCTGAGGCTCCGGATCTGGATGTGGTTTGGGGTTTTCGCGGCCCGGTGGCGGAACTCGAGCATCATCGCGGGTGGACGCATACGCTGATCGGAGCCCCGGTGGTTGCGCTGGCGACCGTAGGTTTTGTGTGGGTGCTGCATCGACTTTGGCGGAAGGAGCCGGTGATTCCTCCGAAGTGGGGATGGTTGTTTTTGTGCGCTCTGATCGCGGCGCTGAGCCACATTCTGCTGGATTACACAGTGAACTACGGGGTGCGGCCCTTCTTTCCGTGGAATCCGCATTGGTATGCATGGAGCATTGTCTTCATCGTGGATCCCTGGATTTTGCTGGCGTTGTTCCTGGCGCTGGTGGTTCCGGGGATCCTGGGCCTGACGGATCGGGAGATCGGAGCGCGGAAGAAGGTGTTTCGCGGGCGTGGCTGGGCGATTGCGGCGTTGGTGTTCATGGCATTGTGGTGGGGATTACGGAATGCGGAGCATAGCCATGCGCTGGAACTGGTGAAGACCGGCAGCTACACGCGGGAGCCGTTGATCCGCGCCGATGCGGAACCGCACATGTTCGATCCGTTTGCATGGCGGGCGATCATGGAGACAAAGGACTACTATCAAACCGCTGAAGTGCGCACCATCGGCGACCAGGTGATCACGGACGATTACGCCGATGTGATTTATAAGACGCCGGTGACGCCTGCGGTAGCGGCGGCGAAGCAGTCGTATCTGGGGCGAGTCTATCTGGACTGGTCGCAGTGGCCGCTGGCGGCGGATCAGGGAGCGTTGGATGCCCCCGGCGCGGACGAGACGCCACAACCGGCATGGCATACGGTGGAGTTCCAGGACCTGCGCTTTGGTTATGGCCCGCTGGGGACGAAGCGGAATCCGGCGCTGAGCGGTTGGGTGTATGTGGGGCCGGGGAGCGCGATTGAGGGCATGTTTATGTCGGGGCACGAGCAGAGGGGAGGCAGCCGGTAGCCTGTAGCTGGTAGCTGGCGGGTACATCAGTGCAGGTCAGGGAGGGGCCGGGGTTCGCACGCTGAGCGCAGGATTTGTTGGCAGGATGAAGCGGCTGCTTGATGTGACGCACGTTGTCCTTGACCGTATGCGCTGCGGTACGCAGAATGGAAACAGACCGATTTTCGATTGATGAGGGATGAATGGCGGCATATTTGCTGATTGTGTTGGCGGTGGTAAGCCGGGTTGTGCCGCATGCGTGGATGAATTTCACGGCGGTAGGGGCTGGGCTGCTGTATTTCGGTGCGCGGCGGCCGCTGCGTGAGATGGCTCTGCCGGTGCTGTCGCTGATGGCGACGGATTATTACCTGACGGTATTTGCATACCATTATCCGTGGCATGCAAGCGCGTATCTGATTACGTGGGTGTGGTATGCAGCGGTGGTGGTGCTGGGGCGGATCATGCTGAAACGGCAGGTAACGGTGACGCGGGTGATCGGGGCGACCGTGCTTGCTTCGACCTCGTTCTTCCTCGTGAGCAATTACGCCTTTTGGGTGGGCGGGATGATGTATCCGCACACTATGGCGGGGCTGGGCGCGTGCTTCGTTGCGGGGCTGCCGTTCTACAGAAACGACCTGCTGTCGACTGCGGTGGTGACAGGGCTGGCGTTTGTGCTTGGGGTCTTGGCGAAGCGGTTGAACGAACAGCGGGTGCACAAGATAACTGCTTAAAGTCCGGCTGTGTTCATCTATACGCGCTGCGTGCAAATTCAAGGTTGACAAGAATAGCTGCGGTTCAAAGTGAGGCGGCCACCTGAGGGTGGCCGCTGTGCATTGGCGTCGAATTAGCGTTGCGCGGCGAGTTGGCGGAGGACGTACTGGAGGATGCCGCCGTGCTCGAAGTAGAGGATTTCCTGGGGGGTGTCGATGCGGACTTTTGCTTCGAAGGTTTTGGTTTTGCCGGCGGGATCGGTGGCGCGGACTTTGAGCGTGTGGCCGTTGGAGAATTTCGAATCGAGGAGGGTCTTTAGTCCGGGAAAGTCATAGGTTTCTTCACCGGTGAGCCCGAGGGATTCGATGTTTTGGCCAGGCGCGAACTGCAGCGGCAGAATGCCCATACCGACTAAGTTCGAGCGGTGGATGCGTTCAAAGGATTCGGCGATGACGGCGCGGACGCCAAGCAGACGCGGACCTTTGGCGGCCCAATCGCGCGAGGAGCCGGATCCATATTCTTTTCCGGCGAGGATGATGAGAGGCGTGCCTCGTTCGGCGTACTTGACCGAGGCGTCGTAGATGGACATCGGGTCGCCTTCAGGGAGGAGGCGGGTGACGCCGCCTTCGGTGCCAGGGGCGAGCTTGTTGCGCAGTCTCACATTGGCAAAAGTCCCGCGCACCATGACTTCGTGATTGCCCCGGCGGGATCCGTAGGAGTTGAAGTCGGCGGGTTTGACGCCGTGTTCGGCGAGGTATTTTCCCGCAGGACCGTTGAGCTTGATGGAGCCGGCAGGCGAGATGTGGTCGGTGGTGACGGAGTCTCCGAGGACCGCGAGAACGCGCGCGCCAGCGATTTCCTGGACCGGAGCCGGCTGCGCGGGCATGCCGTCGAAGTAAGGCGCTTTGCGGATATAGGTGGAGTCGCGCTCCCACTGGTAAACGTCGCCGGTGGGGAAGCTGAGCTTCTGCCAGTTTGCGTCGCCGTCGGTGACGGTGGCGTATTCCTTCGTGTAGCTGTCGGAGGAGATGGCCGAGGCGATGACGGTCGAGACTTCCTGCTGAGTAGGCCAGATGTCGCGGAGGAAGACAGACTGGCCGGTGGCATCTTTCCCGAGGGGGTCCTTGTCGAAGTCGTGGTCGATGCGGCCCGCGAGGGCGTAGGCGACGACGAGAGGCGGCGACATGAGGTAGTTGGCGCGGACCTCGGAGTTGATGCGGCCTTCAAAATTGCGATTGCCGCTGAGGACAGAGACAGCGACGAGGCTATGCTGCTCAATGGCCTTCGAGACGTCGTCGGGCAGCGGACCGGAGTTGCCGATACACGTGGTGCAGCCGTAGCCGACGGTGTTGAAGCGCAGTTTATCCAGCCATTCGGTCAGGCCGGATTTGTCGTAGTAGTCGGTGACGACGCGGGAGCCAGGAGCGAGAGAGGTCTTGACCCAAGGGGGAACGCTGAGGCCTCTCTCGACAGCTTTCTTCGCGAGCAGGCCAGCGGCGACCATGACTGAGGGGTTGGAGGTATTGGTGCAGCTGGTGATGGCGGCAATGACGACGGAGCCGTGATCGAGATAGGGTTCCACGTCGATGCCGAACCGCTCTTTGACGGTGTGGGCGATGTGGCCATTGCCGTTCGATGTGGGCTCGGGGGCGGCGTGCGTCGATTGGACATTTCCATTCGACGACGGGTGGCCGCCTTCACCTTCCCAGCGAATCGCCTGGCGCTGGCCGACTTTATCGGCATTTGGCCCAAGGAGGGACGGAAGCTGTTTTTTGAAGCTGGCGCCGGCCTCTCGGAGAAGGACGCGATCCTGCGGGCGTTTGGGGCCAGCGACGCTGGGCTCTACCTGGGTAAGGTCGAGGGCGATGGTCTGCGAGTACTCGGCTTCGGGCGAGTCGGCGGTGTGGAAGAGGCCCTGCTCCTTGAAATACGCCTCGACCAAAGCGATCTGGTCGGCGGGGCGGCCGGTGAGGCGGAGATAGCGCAGCGTTTCCGCATCGACGGGGAAGAGGCCACAGGTGGCGCCATATTCGGGGGCCATGTTGCCGATGGTGGCGCGGTCGGCGAGGGGAAGCTCGGCGATGCCAGGGCCGTAGAACTCGACGAACTTGCCGACGACACCGAGCTTGCGCAGCATTTCGGTAACAGTGAGCACGAGGTCGGTAGCGGTTGCGCCTTCGCGCAGCTTGCCGGTGAGTTTGAAGCCTACGACTTGGGGAACGAGCATGGAGACGGGTTGGCCGAGCATCGCGGCTTCGGCCTCAATGCCGCCGACACCCCAGCCGAGGACGCCGAGGCCGTTGATCATCGTGGTGTGGGAGTCGGTGCCGACGAGCGTGTCGGGGTAGGCCTGCGGTTTCGCGTCCGAGGTCGTGAACACGACCCGCGCTAGGTACTCCAGATTCACCTGGTGGCAGATGCCCATCCCCGGCGGCACGGCGGAGAAGTTGCGGAACGCCGTCTGTCCCCACTTGAGGAACGCATAGCGCTCGCGGTTGCGCTGGAACTCGAGCGCAGCGTTGAGAGAGTAGGCGTTGCCGGTGCCGTATTCGTCGACCTGGACGGAGTGATCGATGACGAGCTCGGCGGGCTGGAGGGGATTGATCTTCTGCGGATCGCCCCCGAGCAACTTCATCGCGTCGCGCATAGCGGCAAGGTCGACAACGGCGGGGACGCCGGTGAAGTCCTGCATGAGGACGCGGGCGGGCATCCAGGAGATTTCGCGAGAAGGTTCGGCTTTCGGATCCCATTTGGCGAGGAATTCGATGTCATCGGCGGTGACGGATTTGCCGTCTTCGTAACGGAGGAGGTTTTCAAGAAGGATGCGGAGGCTGAAGGGAAGGCGGGCGAGATGGATGCCGCGTTTTTCGAGGGCACTCAGGCGGAAAATCTCGTATGTCTTGCCGCCGGCTTTCAGCTCGGACTGGCTGCCAAAGGTGTTCATGACAATTCCCTTTCGTGGTAAGAAGCGCAGTAGATGGCTAGCGCCGTCAGGGATTCGGGATGCGGAGCGGTAAGAAGCGGCCAATCAGGCTGAGACGCGTCTTCCGCGGTCAACCACCCCAATCAGACGAAAAGCGCGTCTGACGGAGACCCCGGCGGGGACGGCCATGGCGGAAGCGCCGGAGCGGCGGGGGAAGCGAGATCGTTGCATCGACGATCATCGCTTCCTATTCTAGAGCGATTTGGAGTGTCCTTGCAGCAAAGTCGATTCTGCCGATTAGCCCGGGAGAAGGCGTGTGTGAACATTTCTTAACATTATTAAGTTAACTATAGTTTACAAACCTGCGCGGGCAAAGTAGACTCGAAAAACATTGCAGGACTTTCGTTCCGGTCAAGCGCGGGGCCGGACGAACCGTTGAACCTCAGTTCTTCACCGCAAGGAATCGGCTGGGATGGGTGGAGGCGCACAATCCGGAACGAAGCTGCGCATCGCAGCAGCGGCGGAGGACGATGTTGTCGTCACGCACGAGGACATCGACCGCGCAGAGGATCGGGCGCGCGTATCGAAGGCTCGCACAGGGCGCGGTCTGCGGGCGCGGGCGTGGTTGTTGTGGCTGCTGATCGGACCGGGCATCCTCGTGATGCTGGGCGAGAACGATGGGCCGAGCATGCTGTCGTATGCGGCGACCGGGGCAAAATTCGGCATCGGATTTTTCCTTCCGTTTGTAGTTTTCACGTTCGGCATGGCGCTGGTGGTGCAGGAGATGACGGTGCGGCTGGGCGCGGCGACGCATCGCGGGCACGCAGAGCTGATCTTCGAACGATTCGGGCCGTTCTGGGGATGGTTCTCGATGATCGACCTCGGGATCGGCAATTTTCTGACGCTGATCACGGAGTTCATCGCGATCCGCGCAGGACTGGGATTTTTCGGCGTTCCACCGTGGGCCGCGGTTCTGGTGGCGCTGGCGGTGCTGTTCTCGGCGCTGCTGAGCCATCGGTACTGGACGTGGGAACGCGTGACGCTGGCGGCTGCGGCGTTCAATTTGATTTTCGTTCCTGTAGCGTTGATGGCGCATCCGCGCTTGAGCGAGGTGGGACACGCGTTTCTGACGTGGAAGCCGATGCCGGGCTTTAACCGGGATACGGTGCTGATCGTTCTTTCGGATATTGGGGCGACGGTAACGCCGTGGATGCTGTTCTTCCAGCAGAGCGCGACGGTGGACAAGGGCATGACGACGAAGGACATTCGCTTCGGGCGCATCGACACGCTGCTGGGCGCGGGGTTGGCGGCTGCGGCGGCGCTGGGCGCGATTCTGGCGACGGCGCCGTTATTCGGGCGGATGAGCGCGGAGAATTTTGAGGCGGCGCAGTTTGCGCAGGCGCTGCAGCCGCTGATCGGGCGAATCGGAGCGTCGCTATTTGCGCTGGGCATGGTGGAAGCGGGCATCGTAGCGTCGATCACGATTTCAACTTCATCGGCTTATGCCTTCGGCGAAGTGGCGCAGCGGCCGCACAGTTTGAATCTGCCGGTGAATCAGGGGAAGTCGTTTTATGCGGTGCTGGGCTTGTGCGCGACAGCGGCGGCGGGGATCGTGCTGATTCCAGGATTGCCGCTGGTGTTCGTGGTGCTGGTTGTGAATGTGGTGGCGGTGCTGGCGATGCCGCCGGCGCTGGTGTTTTTGTATCTGCTCGTGAACGACAAGGAAATCATGGACGGCGTACCAAGCCCGCGTTGGGCGAATGCGCTGGCGGCGATTGTGGTGGTGCTATTGACGGCAGCGGGCATTTTGTACGGCATCAGCGTGGTTGCGCCAAATGCGTTGGCGTGGATTGGGCGGTTGTAGAAGAGGCGGAGAGGTTTGGGACAGCAGGAAAAACATGTGAGCGGCGCAGAAGCGGGTTGGATTCTGTCGAATCTTGAGCCGGACCAACTGACGCTGGCGAAGAAGGTTCCGATCGCGCGGCGGCAGCTGCGCGGCTGGCAACTGATGCTGGTGTGGTCGCTGCGCGTGTATCTGGTGTTCATGCTGGTGGTGGTGTTCTGGCAGGCGTGGCTGGCGGTGCGGTGAACGGCAGGACACAGGTGACAGGTTGCAGGTGACCGGTGGCCACGGTCCCGGCGTGCTGATAGGCTCGGTTGCAGAATGAAAGTGCTGGTGATCGGAGGGGGCGGGAGAGAGCATGCGCTGTGCGCGGCGATTCGCCGCTCGCCTCGGGTAAGTGAAGTGGTGTGTGCGCCGGGGAACGGAGGGATCGCATCGGAAGCGAGGTGCGTGCCGGCCGACCAGACGGATCTCGGCGATCTGCTGCGGGTGGTCTCGGCGGAGAAGCCGGACCTGACGGTTGTGGGACCAGAACTGCCACTGTCGCTGGGGCTGGTGGACGATCTGAAGCTGCGGGGGCTGGCGGTATTTGGGCCGACGCGCGAAGCGGCGATGCTCGAAACGAGCAAGGCGTATGCAAAGCGGTTCATGCAGCGCCACACGATTCCAACGGCAGCGTATGCGGTGTGCGAATCGCGGCAGGAGGCGCAGGAGGCGCTCGAGATGTTCCACCTGCCGGTGGTGATAAAAGCGGATGGCCTGGCCGGCGGCAAAGGCGTACTGATCGTGGAGAAGAAGGACGAGGCGGAGCAGGCGATTGCCGATCTGTTCAGCGGGCAGCTGCTGGGATCGGCGGAGAAGACGGTGGTGATCGAGGAGCATTTGACCGGCGAAGAAGTGTCGTTTCTGGTGCTGTGCGATGGGAAGCACGCGACCCCTTTGATTCCGGCGCAGGACCATAAACGGATTGGTGAAGGCGACACGGGTCCGAACACGGGCGGCATGGGCGTGTACACGACGGACACGATGCTGGACGGGCCGATGCAGGCTTGGATTCTGGAACACATCGCTCAGAAGGCGGTGGACGGCATGGCGGCGGAGGAGACTCCGTTTGTGGGTGTTCTGTACTGCGGGTTGATGATGACAGCGAAAGGTCCGATGGTGCTGGAGTTCAACGCGAGGTTTGGCGATCCGGAGACGCAGGCGATTTTGCCGCGAATGGAGAGCGATCTGGTGGAGGCGATCGAGGCGTGCGTGGAGGGGCGGCTGAGCGAGACGGAGTTTCGCTGGAAGCCGGGGGCTTCGGCGTGCGTGGTGGCGGCATCGGGGGGATATCCGGGCAGCTACGAGACGGGAAAGAGGATCTCGGGGATTGACGAAGCGTCCCTGATCCCGGGCGTGCAGGTCTTTCATGCCGGGACGAAATTCGTTGATGGGCAGTTCCGGACCAGCGGTGGACGCGTTCTGGGGGTGACAGCGACTGGGGCGACGCTCGAAGATGCGCTGGGGCCGGTTTACGAGGCAATGAGAAAGATCTCATTTGAGGGGATGGTGTTCCGGCGGGACATTGGGCGGCGGGCGCTTGAGAGCTAATAACAATTTCTCCGTCCAGGAATGTTAAGTATCTGAATCTGAAAGGCTTACTGCTTTAAGTTCGCGTCATTTTGACGCAAGTGTTTGAAAGGAAAGCAGTAACATTAAGCCATTTATTTTCCTGATCGACAGGGCCGGCGATGTTTTGCCGGCCCTTCGTGTTCATGCCGCAGTGGGTTAGCTGGCTGCGGCGGTGGTGCTGGACGGTTTGCCTTCGAGAATGGCGAGGGCCTCTTCGACGACAGGGGCGAGTTTTTTGAAGTCGTCGATGAGGGTGACGAAGCCGGTGTAGACCTTCGAGTCGGCGGAGAAGTTGAGGCCATCGGCGGTGAAGGCGCCTTCGGAGGCGGCGATGAGGGCCTCGACGTCAGCCACTACGGTGGAGAGGCTGGCGATGAAGGGCTTCTGCAGGGGCTTTTCTGACTTCAGGATGGATTCGACGCGGATGGCGAGGCCGATGACGGATTTGACGGCGCCGCCGAGCCATTTGCCGAAGTCGACGATTTTGACGCCCAGTTTCTGAAAGATGTTCATACCTTTGCTTTGTTTCCTTTGCACGTGCAATTTGAGGGGGACAAAAGAAAAGGCCCGCCGGATGGCGAGCCTTCTTTTCTGAAATTACCCTCTATTTTTAGAATAGCAGTTTGGAGGTGAAAATCGGCCAACTTTCATGGATTGGAAGTGTTGTGTTTGTAGCAAGATGCACTTTGGTAACGGGTCGAAAGGCTTGACAAGAATCAGCCGGGAGCCGGGAGCTGAGGCCGGTAGCAGGGAAGCGGGTAGCTGGTTGTCAGGGGCCAGAGCCAGTGGCGGGCAGTCCTTGACGTTCTATCCATAGATGATCTATGGTTGGCGACCATGAGGAACGAATCTGAAGGGACTAAATCGGAGCTGATGCCGGGGACGCTGGACATGCTGATCCTTCGGACGCTGAAGCGCGGGCCTCTGCACGGATATGGGATTGCGCAGTCGATTAGGCGCCTGTCGGACGATGTGCTGACGGTGGAAGAAGGGTCGCTGTATCCGGCGCTGCAGCGGCTGCTGCTGCGGGGATGGGTGAAGGCGGAGTGGAAGACAACGGAAACGAACCGGCGGGCGCGGTTCTACACGCTGACGACGGCGGGGCGGAAACAGCTGGGGCTGGAGCTGTCGAAGTTCGAGCAGATGGTGGCGGCAATTGGGCGGGTGCTGGCGGACGCGGAGGAGGCAGGATGAGCGGGCTGATGAGCGGACTGGGCCGGTGGTGGAGAAAAGTGAGGCTGCTGCTGGGGCGCGAGACGTTTGCCGGTGATCTCGAAGAAGAGATGGCGTTTCATCGCGAGCAGATGGCGCGGGATTTCGAGGCCGAGGGCATGACGCCGGCGCAGGCCAGGGTTGCTTCGATGCGGCAGTTTGGCAACGTGACGCGGATGCGCGAGCAGAGCCATGAGGTAGTCGGGTTCCGCGCGGAAACGGTGGCTCAGGATATACGGTACGCGGTGCGACAGCTGCGGAAAAATCCTGGATTTGCGGTGACGGCGATTTTGATGCTGGCGCTCGGGATTGGCGCGAGCACGGCGATTTTTGGCTTTGTGGATGCGGCGATGCTGGAGCCGCTGCCGTATTTGCAGCCCAATCGGCTGGTGGACGTAGCGGAACGGGCGGTGGTGTTTCCGCGGTCGAATTTATCGCGCGCGGATTTTGAGGACTGGCAGCGGATGAACAAGACACTGAGCTCGCTGGACGCTTATACGGGACAAGGATATTTGTTGCGGGTGGGGTCGGTGTCGGAACCGATTGTGGCGGCGCGGGTGAGCGATGGGTTATTCCACACGCTGGGAGTGCAGCCGTTGCTGGGCCGCGATTTTCGTCCTGGCGAAGACAAATCGGGCGCCGCGAAGGTCGCGATGCTGTCGTACGGGACATGGATGACGCGATTCGGCGGGCGGCGCGATGTAATTGGGGAGACAATAGGCTTGAGCGGCGATCCGTACACGATTGTTGGAGTGCTGCCGCAAAATTTTGTATTTCAGCCGCAAGCCACTGCGGAGTTGTGGATGCCGCTGGGGGACAAGAACGGATGCGAGAGCCGCAGGAGCTGCCACAATATGTTTGCGGTGGGGAGGCTGCGCAATGGCGTGACGGTCGGGATGGCGCTGGCCGACATGCAGCAGATTGCGGCCCAGCTGGCGATCCAGTATCCGGGATCGAATCAGGATCAGGGCGCGAGCGTGCAGCCGCTGTCGGAGCTGATCGTTGGGAAAGTGCGGCCGATTTTGCTGACGCTGCTGGCCGGGGCCGGACTGCTGTTGGTGATTGCGTGCGTGAATGTGGCGAGTCTTCTGCTGGTGCGGTCCGAGAGCCGGCGGCGGGAGATTGCGGTGCGGGGGGCGCTGGGGGCGACGCCGGTGCG
>Ga0302320_10023962_pt1 | contig 11945 bp, 9 predicted proteins | sample Bog_T0_3_FD_202130 | JGI IMG/M metagenome (GOLD analysis project Ga0302320, IMG submission 202130) | Peat permafrost microbial communities from Stordalen Mire near Abisko, Sweden - Bog_T0_3 | ecosystem: Environmental > Terrestrial > Soil > Wetlands > Peat | place: Sweden: Abisko, Stordalen Mire... | reverse complement strand
TGGCAGATGGGTCGCCCCATCGCGCATGCACCCGGGGAGATCCGCGGCTTCGAGGAGCGCGCGCGCTACATGCTGAAGCTGGCGCCGGAGGCTTTGGCTCCGGTCGTTCCTGCGGACAAGGCGGGCTTTCGACGCCAGATCAAACGTGTGCCCGTAGGGCTCGTGGCGGTGGTGGCGCCCTGGAATTATCCGTATTTGACCGCGGTCAATGCCGTGCTGCCGGCGCTGATCGCGGGCAATGCGGTGATACTCAAGCATTCGCACCAGACGCCGCTGTGCGCCGAGCGCTTTCTCGAGGCGTTCGCGAGCGCCGGCGTGCCGGCCGGCGTATTTCAATTCTTGCATCTGTCGCACGATGACACTGCCCGGCTCATGGGCGATTCGCGCATCGCCAGCGTCTGTTTCACGGGCTCCGTGGCGGGCGGCCGTGCCGTCGTGGCGGCCACCGCTTCAGGGTTCGCGACCTCGGGATTGGAACTGGGCGGCAAGGATCCGGCGTACGTGCGCGTGGACGCGAATCTTGCGCAGGCGATCGACACGCTGACGGACGGCGCCTTCTTCAACGCCGGCCAGTCCTGCTGCGGCATCAAGCGCATCTATGTCGCGTCGGCGCGCTACCAGGAATTCGTCGCCGGCGTGGTCGATCTCGCCGAGAAATACCGCTTGGGATCGCCATTGGATCCGCAGACCACGCTCGGACCCATGGTGCGCACCGCGGCTGCCGAGGCGGTGCGCGCGCAGGTGCGCGAGGCCGTCGCTCGCGGCGCGCGTCAGCTCATCGACGAGCGGCGGTTCGCCGCCTCCCTCCCCGGTACGCCCTACCTGGCGCCGCAGGTGCTGGTCGATGTCGATCATTCGATGGCCATCATGCGCGAGGAGACCTTCGGACCCGCGGTGGGCATCATGAAGGTGGCTTCCGATCAGGAAGCCGTGCGGCTCATGAACGACAGCGAATTCGGCCTGACCGCCGCGATCTTCTCCACGGATGCGGCACGCGCTGAAGTTCTGGGCGATGACCTCGAAACCGGCACGGTTTTTTTAAATCGCTGCGATTATCTCGATCCGGCCCTGGCGTGGACCGGGGTCAAGAATTCCGGACGTGGCTGCACCCTGTCGCGGGTCGGCTTCGAACAGCTCACCAGGCCCAAGTCCTATCACTTCAAGGTAACCCCATGAGCTCGAGCCTGCGCGGCAATTGGAATTATCCAACCACGATCTGGGCGGGTCCGGGCCGCATCGCGGAGCTTGGCGCTGCCTGCGCGGCGGCGGGGATCAAGCGGCCGCTGCTGGTCACCGACGAGGGCCTGCGGGCTTCGCCAATGATCGAAAGCGCGCTCGGTGCGCTTGCAGGTGCGGCGCTGTTCGGCGCGGTTCGCGGCAATCCGGCCAGCAGTCACGTCGAGGCGGGATTGCGCGTCTATCGCGACGGCGGCCATGACGGCGTGGTGGCGTTCGGCGGTGGTTCGGCGCTCGACGTCGGCAAGGTGGTGGCCTTCATGTCGGGACAGACCCGGCCGCTGTGGGACTTCGAGGACGTGGGCGACTGGTGGACGCGCGCCGATCCCGCCGGCATCGCGCCGGTGGTGGCCGTGCCGACCACCGCCGGAACCGGCTCGGAAGTGGGTCGGGCGGGGGTCATCCTCAATGAAGAAACCCACCAGAAAAAGATCATCTTTCATCCGAAGATGATGCCGCGAATCGTCATTCTGGATGCCGAACTCACCGTGGGCCTGCCGCCGAGCGTGACCGCGGCCACCGGCCTCGACGCCTTCGTGCATTGCTTCGAGGCATTCTGCGCGCCCGGCTTTCATCCGCTCGCGGACGGCGTCGCGCTCGAGGGGCTGCGCCTCATCAACCGCTATCTGCCGCGCGCCTGCGCGGACGGCGGGGACATCGAGGCGCGCGCGCACATGCTGGCCGCCGCCTCGATGGGCGCCACTGCCTTCCAGAAAGGCTTGGGCGGCGTGCATGCCATCGCGCATCCGGTCGGTTCGTGGTTCAACACGCATCATGGCCTGACGAACGCCGTCATTCTCCCCTACGTGATGACCTTCAACCGCCATGCGATCGCCGAAAAGGCGCAGGTCATTGCCCGCGTACTGGGATTGCAAGAGCACGGCTTCGAGGGTTTGCTTGCGCGGGTGCTGGAGCTGCGCCGCGAACTCGGGATACCGCATTCGCTCAGCAAGATCAACGTCGGCGCCGACAAGGCCGCGATCATCGGCCGCGAGGCGGCGATCGATCCTTCCGCCGGCGGCAATCCGGTCCCGGTCGATGCCGCCATCCTGGAGCGGATCTTCCGAGCCGCGGTGGCCGGCGAGCTGGATGCCGCGGCCCGCGACGCATGAACTGCGCTCGAATCCTGGTCATCGACGGCAACGTGGCCGAGATTCGGGCACGGCTGACGGCGGCGCTGGGATACGACTCGGGAGAGGGCTACGCGCGGGTGTTGCGACGCATCGATCCCAACCTTCGCGTCGACATCGTGAGAGCCGCGGATGGCGCCGAGCTTCCCGCGGGAGCCGGCCTCGAGAGTTACCAGGGCGTGACCATGACCGGATCGGCGCTCAACATCTACAACGGCGGTCCCCCGGTGGCGCGCCAGATCGAACTGGCCAAGGCGGTGTTTGCCGCGGGGGTGCCCTTCTTCGGCAGCTGCTGGGGGCTGCAGGTCGCGGTCACGGCCGCGGGCGGGGAGGTGCGCGCGAATCCGCGCGGGCGCGAGTTCGGATTCGCGCGCCGAATAACTTTAAGCGAGTCGGGCAAGCAGCACCGGCTGTTAGCGGGCAAGCCGGCCGCCTTCGAGGCGCCCACCGTGCATCGCGACGAGATTGCCGCGCTCCCGTCGGGCGCGGCGACCTTGGCGACCAACGATTTCGGAGTGCAAGCCGCCTCATTCACGCACGGTCGCGGTACCTTCTGGGGAGTGCAATACCATCCAGAATACGACTATGCCGACATCGCCGCGGTTGCCGAACGCTACGGCCAGATCCTGGTCACCGAGGGGATTTTTCGCGATGTCCCGGCGCTCGCCGCGTTTGCCGCCGAGCTGCGCACCTTGCAGGCAAAGCCGGCTGATGCACCGCTGCTATGGAAGCACGGACTGGGACCCGCCATGCGCAGCGAATCCCTGCGCCTGGCCGAGATCCGCAATTGGCTCGAGGCCGAAGTTCGGCCGCGCGCCGGGAACCTTAAGTGCTGACCACGCATGGCGGCGTGAGCCGGGACGGGGACCGGGGCGCGAAGCCTGTGTGGGTCGATTTGCTCAATCCCAGCGTGGATGAGATTGCACGGGTGGCGGCGGACACCGGCATTCGCATTCCCTCGCGCGAATCCTTGCAGGAAATCGAGACCTCCAGCCGGCTGCGCGCGGACGGACAGGTGTTGTACTTGAGCGTGCCGCTGGCCTTGCAGGATGAGGCGGCGGGCTTCATGCCGGTTCCGCTGGGATTCATCCTGTCGCCGCAGCTACTGATCACGGTGCGTTTTTCGGAGGTGCACGCATTTGCCAAGGTGCAGGAAAGCTGCAAGACCGGAACGGTTATCGGCAGCATCGCGGTGTTCGCTGCGCTGATCGAGGCTATGGTGGATTTCAGCGCCGACAAGCTCGAGAAGTTGAGCGGCGACCTGGCGCATGTGTCTGCGCGCGCATTCGATCCGAAGATGACTTCGCTCAAAGTAGCCAAACCCGCCTCGCGCGCGCTGCGCGAGAGCCTGACCGAGGTCGGCGCGGCGGGCGATCACCTGTCACGCATCCGCGAAACCGTGCTGGGCCTGCAGCGAGTCATCGCGTACGTCGCGAAGGCGGCGGCGGATTGGCTGGGGCCGGAGTTGAAGGCACGCTTGGGCACCGCGCAGCAGGACTTAAGCTCCCTGGTGGATTTCGAAGCGCATCTGTCGGGCAAGACGCAGTTTCTGCTGGACGCGATATTAGGGTTCATCAATACCGAGCAGAATGAGATATTCAAGGTGCTCACCATTGTCTCGGTGGTCGGCATCCCGCCCACCTTGATCGCCAGCATGTATGGCATGAATTTTCACGACATGCCGGAGCTGAGCTGGCGCTGGGGGTATCCTTACGGCCTGGCACTCATTGCGCTGAGCATCGTGCTGCCGGTGCTGTGGTTCAAGCGCCGCGGCTGGTGGTAATCATGAACACGCGGGAATCAACGCAGGACAAGGCGCAGCACTCGGCGATGCAGGTAAGCCACCTGACGCCGCTGAAGATTCTCGTGGTGGGAGCGTTGGGCGTGTTGCTCCACGTGGCGCACGTGGCCTTCATCCCGATTGCCCTGGCGCTGTTGGCCGCGCTGATTCTGTCCGGGCCGGTCGAAGCGCTGCATAGATTGCACATTCCACGCAGCATCAGCGCGATCATCATTCTCGTCATCGTCTTGGGGGCAAGCGCCGCGGTGGTCAACCTGATGTGGGCGCCCGCCCAGCAGTGGTACGCCGCCGCCCCGCAGACCATGAAGGTCATCAAGCGCAAGCTCAATCCGGCGATCAAGTTCATGACTCATGTCGAGGAACTGCGCAGCTCCGCGGGGAACCTTGGGACCGCCGCGCAGCCGGCGGCAGCAGTGGCCGTGGTACCGGTGCCGGCGGACCAGGAGAGCGCTCCGGAGCTGATCTTCGAAACCACCCGGGAAGTCATGGTCAGCACGCTCACCTTCGTGATCATCACCTTATTTTTGCTCGCCGGCGGACCGCCCATGCTCGCGCGTATGACGGCGGCCTTCGTCAACGACTTGAATTCCAGTCATGTGCTCGACATCATCGAGAAGGTCCGAGGCGAAGTAGGGCGCTTCTACGTCACTACGGCAATCGTCAATTTGGGGCTGGGATGCGCAACCGCCGGCGCCATGGTGCTGTGCGGAATGCCTACGCCGTACCTTTGGGGACTGATGGCGGCGGTATTCAATTTCATTCCCTACGCCGGATCGGCGGCGACCTTCGCCATGCTGAGCCTCGTGGCCTTCGTGACCTTCGATAGCATGGCCCGCGTGTTCGCGGTGGGCGGCAGTTACCTGGTGCTGGCGATTCTGGAAGGACAGATCGTGCAGCCTCTGTTCGTAGGCCGGCGTCTGCGGATCAATCCTCTGCTGATTTTTTTGGGCCTGTGGTTCGGGGGCTTGTTTTGGGGAATTGCCGGAGTGATCCTGGCGACGCCTGCGCTGCTTACCTTGAAAGTCGTCGCGGAAAATGCGACGCGGGGAAAGTCGGTGATGGAGTTCATGGGTCCGAACAACCAGACGACGGAAGGCGAGAAAATACTGAAAAAACTCCGTCGTCCCCGCGCCCGTCGTTGAGGCCGCTCAAGGCGCGAGCCGGCGCACGCCCATTTCGCGCAAGGCGTCTGCAATGGCGTCCACCGCCTGCTCGAGCGTGGCGGGGCCGATGGCGCCGATGCAGCCCACTCGGAAGGTATCCACCGTCGTCAACTTTCCCGGGTACAGGATGAATCCGCGGTCGCGCACCCGGGCATAGAATTCCCTGAAGTCGTATGCCGGATCGGGCGGCGCGTGAAAGGTCACGATGATCGGCGCCTGCAACGAATCCGGCAGGAAGGTCTTGAGTCCCAGCGCGCGCATGCCGGATACCAGCGTCGCGCAATTCTCGCTATAGCGCTCGAGCCGCGCCGGCTGCGCGCCTTGCGCCTGAAACTGGTCGATGGCGGCGCGCAGGGCGGCGAGCACATGTGTGGGCGGCGTGAAGCGCCATTGGCCGGTCTTTTGCAGGTACTGCCATTGGTCCACAAGGTCCATGGCAAGCGAGCAACTGTTGCCTGCGGAGCGCTCGAGAGCAGAGCGGCGCATGATCGCGAACCCCATGCCCGGCACACCCTCGAGGCATTTTCCGGACGCCGCGATCAGCGCATCGAAGCGGATCTTGCGGGCGTCGATGGGAATGGCGGCGAAGGAGCTCATCGCATCGACGATGAGCGCGCGGCCGTGCTTGGCCACGATGGCCGCGATTTCCGCGAGCGGATTCAAGATTCCCGTTCCGGTCTCGCAATGAACCTGCGCCACGTGTGTGATCGCCGGGTCCTCGGTGAGCGCGGCATCGATGCGCGCCGGGTCCGCCGGCTCTTGCTCGCCGTGCGCCAGCACGACCGCCTCGCGCCCGAGATACCCTAGGATTCTTGCCATGCGCTTGCAGTAGCTGCCGTTGTCCGGCACCAGCACCTTGCCGGTCCGGGGAACGAGAGTGCCGAGGGCCGCCTCGACCGAAAAGGTCCCGCTGCCTTGCAGGGGCACGCACACATGCTCGGCGTGCCCCTCGACTATGCCGAGCAGATCGCGGCACACCGATGCGGTCAGACCGACGAAGGCGCCGTCCCACGATCCCCAATCGGTCAGCATCGCGGATCGGGTGTCCGCCGAAGTCGTCAAGGGGCCGGGCGTCAGCAGTATCACGATTCAGCTCTCGACACCGGGCTTCACGGCCGGTGCGGCCGGCTCAGCAGGGGGCCCGGCCACGGCCTTGCGGCGGCGAAAGGCCGGATCCTTGAGCCGGCTGCGCTGCAGCGCGCCGGCGCGCTCGAGCACGGGGTAGGCGGCCGAGCAAAGGTGGGAGTGGATGCGCTTCAGGTCGCGCAGGATGTCCAGATCCAAGGAGTACGACTCGATGGTCTCGGGAGTCCCCTCGCGCAATCGCCCCAAATAGCGCTCGGCAGCCGCGAACTCCTTCTCGCGCAGCTGCGTTTTTGCGGCCACCAGCTGGCGCGCCACGTTGATGTCTCCCGACATGAAGATGCCCACCGACAGCCTCAAGCTGTCTGTGACGTGCTGGTGAAACTCGACCAGATCCGCCTCTCCCTCCTTGGAGAAGGTGATGCCGCGCCGGATCTTCTTGGACGCAAGGTCCATCAGATTCTTGTCGATGATGTCGCCCACGTGCTCGAGGTTGATGGAGAACGAGATGATCTCCATCGCACGATAGCCGTCCCGGTCGTCCATGCTCTCGCGCGTCATGCGGGTCACATACAGCTTGACCGCCTCGTTGAGGCTGTCGACGGCGTCGTCCATGCGGCTGATCTCGGCGACCAGCTTGCGGTCGTTGGACAGCAGCGCCGTCATGGCCTGGCGCAGCATCGTTTCGATCAAGTCGCCCATGCGCAGAACCTCGCGGGCCGCGCACACCAGCGCCACTGCCGGAGTGCCGGCCGCGGAGGAATCCAGATAGATCGGGGTGCCCGGATCGGCGGCCTTTACCTGATCGGGGAACCAACGAATGACCTGCGCAGCCACGATATCCAGAGGGCCGATGAACACCAGCGCGAGCAGGACGTTGAAGGCGGTGTGGAAATCCGCCGCGAGGCGCGCGGGGTTCGGCTCGAAAGTCGTGAGCAGATCCGCGATGGGGCGCAGAAACGGCAGCACCAGCGCGCAGCCGGCCACCCGCGTGAGCAGATTGCCGATGGGCAGGCGGCGGCTGGCTGGGTTCCCGGGCTGGCTGGCCTCGATCAAAGGGTTCAGCGCGCTGCCGAGGTTCGCGCCGAGCACCATGGCGATCACGGCGGTCGGGGAGATGATGTTGGCGGCGCCGAGCGACATCACCACCAACACCACGGCGACGCTGGAGTGGGCGGCCCAGGTCAGGGCCGCAGCGGCCAGCAGGCACAGAAACGGCTGGTTGGTCATCGCGCCCAGCAGCGTGTGCACCGCGGGCGAGGTCTCGGTGGTGGTGAGCGCGCCGAGAAAGATGTGCAGCGCCAGCAGCATCAGGCCGACGCCGATGGCGGCGCGGCCCAGATCGCGCGTGCGCGTCCGGCCGCCGCGCTTGAAGGCGATGACTCCGGTCAGCAGCAGGATGGGAGTCACCATGGTGATATTGAAGGAAATGATCTGCACCACCAGCGTGGTGCCGACATTGGCGCCGAGCATCACGGCGAGCGCGGGAACCAGATCGACGGTGCCCGCCGTTACGAACGAAGCGGCCATCAATCCGGTCGCGGTACTGCTTTGCAGAAGCGCGGTGACGAACGCGCCGGCGAGAAAGGCGCGAAAGCGATTATGAAGAGCAATCCCCAACAGCCGGCGCAAGTCGGCGCCGAAGGCGCGCACCACGCCGCTGTAGACCATGTGCAGTCCCCACAGCAGCAGGGCGATTCCACCCATCAGATCGAGTATGACCGTGCTACCCATATACGCTCACCAAGGCAGCGAGTAGGTCTTGGTGTTGCTGAAGCTCTTCATCGCTTCCAGCACGCCTTCCTTGTAACCCAGGCCTGAGTCCTTGATGCCGCCGAACGGCGTCATTTCCAGCCGGTAGCCGGGAACCTCGCGAACGTTCACGCTGCCGACGTGCAGCTCCCGAACGAAGCGCGTGATCAGGTCGAGGCGATTGGTGCATACAGAAGATGACAAGCCGTAGGCCGTTGCGTTCGAGATGCGAATCGCCTCGTCCACGGTTTTGAAGCGGATGACGGGCGAGACGGGCCCAAAGGTCTCGTGCTTGACGACCGCCATGTCCGGCGTGACCCGGTCGAGCACGGTGGGGGAGTACAGGGCGCCGCGGCGAACGTTGCCGATGAGGAGTTTCGCGCCGGCGTCGATGGCCTCATTCACGACTGCCTCGAATCGCCGCGCGGAGGCCTCGTCGATCACCGTGCCCATGTCCATTGCGGGGTCGAAGGGGTCGCCGTACTTCACGGCATGCGTCTTCTCCACCAGGAGCTCCACGAAGCGCTCGGCGACGCTCTCCTGCACCAGTATGCGTTTGACGGCGGTGCAGCGCTGGCCGGAATTCTTGTACGAGCCGCTCGCGGCGAGGCGCGCGGCTTCCTCGAGATCGGCATCCTCGAGCACAATGATGGGATCGTTGCCGCCGAGCTCGAGCACCTGCCGCTTGTAGACGGCTTTGGCGGCGATGTGCTTGCCGATGGACACGCCCCCGGTGAAGGTGATGAGGTCGACATCGGGGCTGGTCAGCAACTCGTCGGCGATTTCGGCTGGATCGCCGGTGAGCACCGAGAGCATCTCCGGCGGGAGTCCCGCCGCGTAAAGGATATCCGCTAGTGCAAGCGCGGTCAGCGGCGTCTTCTCGCTGGGCTTGAGAACCACCCTATTGTTGGTGGCCACCGCGGGCGCCAGCTTGTGGATCACCTGGTTCAACGGATGGTTGAACGGCGTGATGGCGGCGATGGCGCCGAGCAGCGGTTCACGCAGGGTGTACACCTTGCGGCTCTGGCCCTGGGGCGTCAGGTCGCAGGAGAACACCTCCGCGTCGTCGACCAAGCTCTGGTTGGCGGCGAACAGCAGCACATCCGAGGCGCGGCCGACCTCGTACAGTGTGTCCTTCAAACACAGGCCCGATTCCGAGGTGATGAGCTGCGCGAGCGGGTCGCGTCGCTCGGCGATGAGCGCGCCGGCCTTCATCAGAATGCCATAGCGCGCATAGCGCGTGAGCGTGGAGCGATAGCCGCGTGCTATGCGCAGCGCGCGCCTGACATCCTCCACCGTGGCTTTGGGAACCGTGCCCACCAGCGCGCCGCTGTAGGGGTGGCGAACCTCGATGATCCGGTCGCGGGAGACTTTCTCGCCGGCGATGCGCAGCGACTCGCGAATCACGAAGCACTCGCGCCGTAGTTCAGCCCAAGGTCGAACGCGTCGAAATTGCGCCAGCGCCGCGCCTCGGACTGCTTGCGCAGCCGCCGATTGATGAGCAGCGGCACCTTCTGTTCCGAGGTGCCGCCGTGCGAGCGCAGCGGCACGTCGAGACCGGAAAGGTCGTGGCGCTGCTGGCTGGTGCCGATGACCGTGTCCAGCTGCGACACCACCACGAGGTCGCCGATGCGCTCCGCGGGCAATTCGAAATGCGCTGCGGCTTCCGCCCGCGAGGATACCGATTCGATTCCGGGAAGGGCGCAGATGCGCCTGGCGATGTCGGGGATATCCCCATCGGTCAAATACACCAGCGCGAATGAGCCTAGCGCGCCGTGATGCACCACGTAGGGATCGGTGATCGGCAGAATGACCCGCGCCTTGTCCTTGCCGAGCCAGGTGTCGAGCGCGTCCTGCAGATAAATGACGTTGGGCCGGCCGTCGGCGTCGTGCTTGGCGTTCATGCCGTGATCGGCGGTAAGCACGATGGTGGCGCCGAGCGCATCGAGCCGCGCGAGGTGCCGGTCGATCATGGCGTAAAAATCGTTGGCCGCCGGCGTGCCCGGCGCCGCCTTGTGCTGAACATAGTCGGTGCTGGATAGGTACATGAGGTCGGGGCGCTCGCGCTCCATCAGCTTGACGCCGGCGACGAAGATGAACTCGGAGAGCTGCGCGCTGTACACCGGCGGCACGGGCATGCCGACGCGGGCAAGCATATTCTCGATGCCGTTCTCGGCCAAGGTGATCTGGTCCGCCTTCTCCGATGAGAAACAGATCCCCGTCATTTGATGGCCAAGCAGCTTGCGCAGCTTGTCCTTGGCGGTGATCACCGCCACTCTGGCCCCGGCTTTGGAAAATGCCGCGAGAATCGTTCCCACCCGCAGATGCTTCGGGTCGTTCATCATCACTTCCTCGCGCCGCTCCGGATCGAAGAAGTAGTTGCCGCATATGCCGTGCACCGACGGCGGCACTCCGGTGACGATGGACAGGTTGTTCGGATTGGTGAAGCTCGGCATGACGCAGTCGGCGATGAAGCAGGTGCCGGCGCCGGCGAGCAGCCTTCCTAAAAACGGCGCGCTGCCGGCGGCGATGGCCGCGGCGATGTATTCGAACTGGCAGCCGTCCACGCACACCACCACCAGCGGGCGGTCCATCCAGTGGTAGCTTCGGCCGTTGACGGTAATGTCGGTGGTCATTTCGCGCCCGCTGCCTTGTGCATTCGGGCACGGCTCATTGCGGCATGCCGGCGCAGCAAGCGGCCCGCGCGTGCGCCATCGCGCCCGACCAGAGCGTCCACCACGGCGGCGTGCTCGGTGTTCGACACGGCAAATCCGCCGCCGTCCTGCAATCCTCGAAGACGAAACAGCAATAGTGCCTTGGTCAGCGGCCGATAGCTCTCGGTGAGCCGTGAGTTGCCCGCGTAATCGAGCAGCATGTCGTGAAACTTCAGGTTCAAGGCGTGATAGCCCTTGATGTCCTGCCGCGAGGCGAGCTGCGCCATGTCGGCGACCAGTGCTTTCAAGTTGAGAAGTTGCTCCTGCGTCGCGAGTTGTGCCACTCGCTCGCCGATCAATTGGTCGAGCGCTTCGCGCACGTCGTAGATTTCATCCGCTTCGGCAATGGATATTTCACGGACGAACACCCCGCGATTTTTCTCCGAGCGCACGAGCCGCGATTCTTCCAAGGCGCGCAAAGCCTCGCGAACCGGACCGCGGCTGGTTCCGAAACGAGCCGCCAATTCGCTTTCCTTGACGTGCCCGCCGACGGCGAGATCACCGCGCAGGATCATCTGCTCGATCTCCACCTGCACCAGGGCCGGTAGCGAGTTCGACTGCACCAGTTGCAGCGCCGTGGGAGCGGTTTGCGCCATATAGGTTTGCTTAAGTCTCAGTGGATCAATACCTTAGCATCATCGTAAATTGTTGACAATCGACAATCTGCGCGAGATATCCGATCAGGCGCATAGCTCTGCGATGACCTCCTCGCCGATGGCGAATCCGCTGGAGGCGCCGATGCCGCTGGTGACCGTCACCAAGCGAACCGACGGCAATGGGGCCTCGATGAGCACCACCTGATTGTCGGCGGAGGCATAGGTGCCGAGCCAGCGCTCCCGCACCGGCGGCGGCTCGTGTCCCGTCACGACGCGATATTCCTCGAACAGCAGTTCATAGATGGCCTCATCGGCGAACGGCGGCGCGCCGGCTTGGTAATGATGGCTGTCGCCGACGATCAGGCTGCCGTCGGCACCTTGCGCGACGATGAGATGAATGCCATGGCGCAGATGCTCGCTCTGCTCGGCCTTAAGAAGGCGCCGCAACGCTGCGGCCTCGGGCAGGCCCG
>Ga0302320_10023961_pt1 | contig 11945 bp, 11 predicted proteins | sample Bog_T0_3_FD_202130 | JGI IMG/M metagenome (GOLD analysis project Ga0302320, IMG submission 202130) | Peat permafrost microbial communities from Stordalen Mire near Abisko, Sweden - Bog_T0_3 | ecosystem: Environmental > Terrestrial > Soil > Wetlands > Peat | place: Sweden: Abisko, Stordalen Mire... | reverse complement strand
CCCGCGCCCAATGTGACCTTGAGCTGGTCGGCGATGGCGCGGGCGATCTCGTCCTGCACCTCGAAGATGTCTTCCATTTGCCGGTCGTAGCGTTCCGACCAAAGTTGGAAGCCATTCCTGGCGTCGACCAACTGCACGGTTACGCGGATGCGATTGCCGGCCCGCCGCACGCTGCCGTCGAGAATGTTGACGACGCGCAGCTTCGAGGCGATCTCGCTCATCTCGGCGCTCTTGCCCTTGAATGAGAACGACGAACTGCGTGCAGCGACACGCAAGCCCTCCACCTGGCTCAGCGCGATAAGAATTTCTTCGGCCAGCCCGTCGCTGAAGTACTCGTTCTCCTTGTCCGCGCTCAGGTTCACGAACGGCAGCACGGCGATAGATGCGGTTTCCGGCTGTTGGGCGAAGGGCTGGGCCGCCTTCGCCAGCGCTTGCCTCAGCACACCCATGCTTGAAAACCGCGCAGTCGGAACTTTTTCCATGCAATGTGAAACTACTGAGTCCAACTCCGCGGGCACTTGAGGCGCGACCTCCCGCAGCGGACGCGGATCCTTATGAAGGACCGCCGCGATCGTTGAAACCGCATTCTCTTCAGAAAAGGCTCGTCTGCCTGACAGCATCTCGTACAGAAGCACGCCAAAAGAAAACACGTCGGAGCGCGCGTCGACCGGCTTTCCCGCCGCCTGTTCTGGCGACATGTAAGCTGCCGTTCCAAGGATGGTTCCCATCTGCGTCGCCCCGGTGATGGTTGCGTCGTACGGGCCTGCCTCATGCACCTTGGCCAGCCCGAAATCCAGCACCTTTACCCGACTTGCGGCCTTGACGTTGGCCGGCTTCAGATCGCGATGGATAATTCCCCGCTCGTGCGCATATTCGAGAGCACCAGCAATCTGATCCGCAATACGCAACGCTTCCTCAACCGGGATCGGCCCTTTGGCAATGGACTCCACGAGCGTATCGCCTTCGATCAACTCCATCACAAGCGCACCCTCTTCCACGCCGAAGATGGTGGCGATGTTGGGATGATTGAGAGAAGCCAGCACCTTGGCCTCGCGCTTGAAGCGTGCCAGCCGTTCCGGATCGTTGGCGACCGCAGCGGGAAGAATCTTGATGGCCACCTCGCGATCCAGCTTGGTGTCGGTCGCGCGATACACCTCGCCCATGCCTCCCTGGCCGAGCTTGGAGGTAAGCGTATAGTGCGCAATCGTGCTGGGTCTGGACATGGGTTCCCGTAGAACGGATCGTATCACTTTGTATCATGCGAGGGGCGCGGGGTGTCACCCAATCATGGCTTTAGACTTGTCTATCCCTTCCTCCGACGGAGCGCTACGGGAAACACTTGGCTGGCTCGCGTGAAGCCCGGTCAGGCAAGCCGCAATACGGCGTTCAAAGTCATATCCGGCGCCACCTCAAAAACATCAGCCCGGCCTCGGGCGCCCCATGTAATATGTCAGCCAGACACATTGATTACTTGGAATAGCCCCGCCGCAAGGCGACGAGGAGCAGGATGGTATTCCCCACGCTTAGTTACACCGACGAAGATGGGCAGCATGACGTAATTCTTGACCGTCAGACCACAACCATTGGCCGCTTGCCCGATCAGGATGTCGTCTTGCGCGAACAGAGCGTCTCACGCCAGCACGCGACCATTGTCCGCGATCACAATTCTTATTCGGTTGTCGACCGCAACAGCAGCCACGGCACATACCTGAACGGCGTACGGGTGCAACGCGCTCCATTGAACCCTGGCGATCTGCTCCAACTCGGTTCCCTTGAGGGGCCAGAACTCCAGTTTCATTTCCCGGTTGTGAATCAGGGAGAGTCAACGTCGCAACACACCATGGTTTCAAGCCTGCGCTTCTCAGTGAATGACTTTCCTCTGATCGACGAGAAGCAACCGGTGGCTGCCCGCGAGATGGAGCAGCTCAATTGGTTGCTCAGCGCAGCGCGCCAGCTCAACGCCGGCGGAGCCATCGAAGAGATTCTCACAACGCTGCTGCAACTGACCCTTCAGCTCACAGGCGTTGAGCGCGGTTTTGTCTTCCTGCGCGAAGGCGGAGAGATGAAGCTTGCGCGCGGCCTGAATGCCGAAGGCAAGATTGTTGAACAGGACTCGACCATCTCGCGCCGAGCCATTCAGAAAGCCATCGAGAGCGACGCGAAGTTTTCAATCAGTGACACGCTCACCGACGACAAGGCGTCGGCCTGGGCGAGCGTGATGATCAACAAGATCCGCAGCATCTATTGCATTCCGCTGCGCAAGCGCGATGCAAACGGTCACCATACCGAGCTGCTTGGCCTGCTCTATCTTGATAGCCAGTTGGGCGCCGGGAACCTGAGCGAAGTCGACCACCAGTTGCTCGACACCATCGCCACTGAAGCCGCCGCGCTACTGCAAAATGCACTGCTCGCCGAAGCTGAATACAAGTCGCGCCGAGCGCGCGAAGAGCTTGAAGTCGCCGCAAGAATTCATAGCGGCCTCATGTCCATCACCATGCCGGTGATTCCCTTCGCCGTGGTCAAAGCAAAGAGCATTCCCTGCTACGAGATTGGCGGAGACTTCTTTGACGCCGTGGCGCTTGACGACTGTGTCTGCGTGGCTATTGCGGACGTTTCAGGCAAGGGCATTCCCGCCGCTATTGTGGCCGCAACCATGCAGGGAATTATTCACGCGCAGTTGCTCTCGGGCCAGAACCTGCCCGATATTGCGGCGCTGTTGAACCAGTTTCTATACACGCGCAACGTGGACAAATACGCCACCATGGTCTTGCTCAAGCTGTTTCCAGATGGCAGCGTTGAATACATGAATTGCGGCCACATTCAGCCGCTGCTCATTCACGAGACAGGAACCACATGGCTTGGAGAAAGCAATCTGATCGTCGGGCTGCTTCCCGGCGCGAGTTATTCTTCAGCGCGATGCATTTTAAAGCCCGGCGAGCGCATTCTGCTTGCGACCGATGGGCTGGTTGAAGCGGAAAACAGCGCCGGCGATCCGTTTGGAGACGATAGATTGAGCGATATCGCTCTCCACCAGGATATGAATGAGATCCTCACCACAGTCGCGAAGTTCCAGGCCAACAATGAGGCGCAAGACGACTGCACAATGGTCGAAGTTCGCTACAACGGATAACCATTGCTTGCATTCGGAGAGGCGCTTTTCGCGCACCCTGCGCTTGGCTCATTCGACTGGAAAGAAGAGCTGTGAACGAAGACGATCTTGCCATCAATTCTTCGTTCCGCCCATCTGCGCGCAGTACGCTACCATGACGTGATGCCTGCTCTCCTCGATATTCGCGACCTGCAGATTCGCTTTGGAGCAGCCGAAGCGGTGCGCGGCATATCCCTTCAACTGGATGAGGGAGAGGTATTAGGGCTCGTGGGCGAGTCGGGGTCGGGCAAGAGCGTTACCTCTCTAGCGATCCTCGGCCTGTTAGGCCCAACTGCTCAGGTCACGGGGCAGATATTGTGGCGGGGCGCAGACCTGCTGCGCCTGCGCTCTGGAGACATGCGCCGGCTTCGCGGCCGGGAGATCGCCATGATCTTCCAGGAGCCGATGACCGCGCTGAACCCAGCCATGCAAATTGGCCGGCAGGTAGCCGAGGCCGCCGAAGCGCATTTTCCCTCATGGACGGGCCGGGCCGCAAAGCGCAAGGCGATTGCGGCGCTCGAAGCAGTCGCCATTCCCGACGCCGCGCGCCGCTACCGCGATTACCCGCACCAGTTTTCCGGCGGCCAACTGCAAAGGATTCTGATCGCCATGGCGCTCATCAACCGGCCAAAGCTGCTGATCGCCGACGAGCCGACCACCGCCCTTGACGTGACCGTGCAGGCGCAGGTGCTTGAATTGCTGAGGGAACTACAACAGAAGCACGGCCTTGCCATGCTCTTCATTTCACACGATCTAGCCGTTGTGGGCCAGGTGGCCAGCCGCGTGGCCGTGATGCGTGCCGGGCAGATCGTCGAGTCGGGTCCCTGTGCCAGAATGCTCACAGCACCCCAGCATCCATACACGCAGAGCTTGCTTGCCGCGGTCCCCACCCTGCGAACGGATCGTAGCCAACCCCTCGCGAAAGTGGGATAGACCGCGCTGGAATGATGGCTATACTCGGGCCATGCGGATTGAGCCGTCTCCACTCAGCTCAGGGAAATTTGTGCGAGCCACGGTCTCGCCACAATGGCTGGCCTTCTCTACCGCCGCGCTGGTTGTGTGTTTGACAGGTTGTACCGGTCAGACGATTCTGCGCCTGTTCCCAACCCCATCTCCTGACTCGACGCAGGCCACGCAGGCCGCTCCGAAGGCCAAACCCGCCGCACACCTCAAGAAACCCAAACCCGACCCAACCAGCCAGGAACTTTTTGAATACATTCGGGCGAAACTTCTCGCTCTTAGCCCGAGTGACGGGGTCAACGACAACCTGGAAGTCGCTTTCTTCCCCGATTCATCGATTCTCTCGATCACCCAGCCCGACGGTCGCTGCGACATCAATCTCAATGCCATCGACACAAACACTGCGATCTGGGAGGTGATCGATCCAAGCGAGACCAACAGAACACGTCCGGACGTGTTGCGGCTTACGCTGAATTCAACGACCGGTAAGGCAGCCCGAAACTGCTACGACAACCAGAATCGCCCAGATCATAGCATGGCCTCGAACAGGGCTCGACTCTTCTTCTCCCGCTCCAAAGCCGATGGGACACCTGGCTTCACCGACAAAATGGACAAAGCCGTCAAGACGCTTATTGTCGAGTCCGGCGGCGCGGCTGAGAAGCAGACCCTTTAGAGCTCTACTCCCGATGGTATAGAGGAAGGCACATTCCCATCGGGGCTACGAGCCTAGCCTTTATTTTGTTGCATTTGCGGCACGAGTGAAGTCGTTCCCTTTCAAAGAATCACTCTAAACCGACTGCGAAAATGCTCGATAGCCGTGCGCAAGAAACCAGTTTGAAAACGGGCGGGTAATTTGCCAACAGAATAATCTAGACAAAACACACTTCCGCCTCTCGGCGTGCCGAGAGGCGGGAGGGGCACAATGAATTGAAACTACTCGGCTGCGACTGTTTCCGCTGCGACGGCTTCCGAGACAGGCTCGGCTTCCGGGGCATCCGTGGTGGCCTCACCCAGAACCTTGACCTTTACGTGCGCCGTTACTTCGCGATGCAGCTTGATGGCCACGCTGAAATCGCCCAGACTCTTGAGCGGCTCATCCAACTGAATTTTGCGGCGATCAACCTCGAAACCCTGGGCCGTCAGATCGGAAGCGATATCCGACGAGGTAACCGAGCCAAATAGGTGTCCTGCCTCGCCCGACTTGCGGGTAAAAGTAAGCACGAGCGGCTCGAGCTTTGCGACCAACTCTTCGGCCTGAATCTTCTCGTTGGCCGAGCGGCGAGCAGCGGAATTCTTCATCTGCTCGATGACGACCTTGTTGGCGACGGTTGCCTGCAGCGCCAGTTTGCGGGGCAGCAGGAAGTTGCGACCGTAGCCGTCTGCGACCTTCACCACATCTCCGCGATGGCCCAGATTCACTACGTCTTCTTTCAGAATGACTTCCATTTCAAACTCTCCAGTGTGACGGGCGGACCGCCAAAGAGGGTATTGCACTTTCGGCAACAACCCCAGGCATTGACAGCGCCGCGCACGATTTCGAGATCCTCGCCCGGAAAATCGTTGCATGACGAGTTTTGATTCGCTCGTGGCCGCCCTCAACTTCGAAGGAGGCGATCGCCGCGAAGCAAAACCCGATCCTGCAAACCAACTGCCGCCGGGCCAGACAGTTAGTGCCGTGTGGCGAATGGCAGCAGGGCGATGTTCCGGGCCTGCTTGATGGCACGGGTCAGGCGTCGCTGGTGGGTGGTGCAAACGCCAGTGAGCCGCCTGGGCACAATCTTGCCGCGTTCGGCCACAAACCCTTGCAGCAGCCGGACATCGCGATAAGGGATCGCATCGATCTTCTCGGTACAGAACTTGCAGACTTTTTTGCGGCGGAAGAACTTTCCGCGACCGCCGGGTCCGCCTGACGGCCGCCCACCAGGTCCACCGGATGAGGGACGGGGGGGACGGGGGGAGGGGGATGAACTCGAACTTGGGCCGGAATCGGAGCTGGTGCCGCCCTGGGGGGCCGCAGATCCGCCCGATTCAGATACTCTTGGGTGAACTTCTTCTGGCATTGTGTTTCCTCTTCACTCTCTTTGTTCCGATCAACCCCTTCAGGAGCCTCGGAACACTGGATCAGGCCGAAGCCGGTTTCCCAAAAAGGGCTCGGCCATGGCAATTCGTGACGACTGAACTAAACGGCGGCCTGCACAGGCTCGGCTTCAACTGCGGCTGCCGCAGGCGCTGGTGCAACTGGCGCTACAGGAGCCGGAGCCGCTGCCGGAGCCGCGTGTTCCGCGCTCACCTTGCGGCGCACGCCGCGGAGGGCCTTCACTTTGGCAAGGCGCTTCTCTTCTTCGTCGATGCGCACAGTGATGAACTTGATCACGGGCTCAGTGACGCGCAAGCGACGCTCCAACTCCAGAACCACCGCGCCGTTGGCCTCGATGGTCAGCAGAACGTAGTTGCCGTCGTTGAATTTGCGTACCAGGTACGCGAGCTTGCGGCGACCCATCTTCTCGACCGACTTGATCGCACCGCCGCCACCAGTCACAGTAGCGGAAAAGCCGGCGATCAGCTTGTCGGTATCCTCTTCGGCCACATCAGGCCGAACAATGAACATAACCTCATACACACGGGACATCTTGTTTCCTTTTCCGCTGGATCGTCAGGGTCCAGCCCTGATTGCCAACCTTGCTTGCCAACCTTACGTGCCTGCTCTTCGTTGCTGTCTTGCCTACTGCTCCGCCGGGCCGTTCGGCTCGCGGCGGTTGAATTCGTTCATTGCGGTTGCCGGACCCATTTCAATCAGACGCCGCGTGGCGGTTGCCACCCGATCCAGCACCTCGTCCAGAACCGCCAAATCCGCCTTGCGCATTGGCGAGAGGAGGTAGTCCTTTCCGGGGCGCCTGCCGCCAGCCGCAATCGCTTCAGGAGGTAGGTCGAGCCCCACTCCGATCCGAAGGCGCAACCACTCCTGACTTCCTAGAGCGCCGGTTACGCTGCGGGCTCCGTTGTGCCCCGCCGGCGAACCGCGCTCCCTGATCTTGAAGGTCCCCAGCGTCAGGTCAAGCTCGTCATAGATCACGAGCAGATCTTTCGCCGGGTCCGCCTCAAACTCTCTCACCAAAGCGGCTACTGCGAGCCCGCTCAGGTTCATAAAGGTCTCCGGCTTGGCCAGGATCACCTCGCGCCCTGCCATGCGGCAGGTTGCGGTAGCGGCCCGGCAGCGCCGGTTCTGCACCACAACGCCCTCTTGCTGGGCGATGCGGTCGATGGCCATGAACCCCGCGTTATGCGGGGTCCACAGATATTCCGGGCCGGGATTGCCAAGCCCCACCACAAGAAAAGGGCCTTTACGGTTCCCGGACTCGCTTGCCTCAGCCAACGCTTACTTCTTTGCCGCGGGCTTCTTGGCGCCAGCATCGGCAGCTTTGGCTGCGTCTTCCGGCTTGCCCTTCTTGGCGACTTCAGGCTCCCCGGTTGTTGCCGCTGCTGCTGCCGCCTCAACGTCAGCCGCAGGAGCGACTTCTTCGCGGATCGAAACTACGTGAGCGACGGTCGCGTCTTCGGCATTCAGGAACTTGATTTTTCCCGAGTGTGGCAGGTCGCCGATGCGCAACGTCCCGTAGAGTTCCAGATTGCTGATGTCTACGTTGATGCTTGCGGGAATATCAGCCGGCAGGCACTCGATTTCGACTTAGCGCAACACCTGGTCGAGAATGCCGCCGGAAGCCTTGACGCCAACCGGAATCCCTTGCAGCTTGACGCGCACCTTGACGCGGAGAGCCTTGTCGAGGGCAATGCGCTTCATGTCGATGTGAATCAACCGGTCGTTAATGGGCTCGCGCTGCCAATCGACGATCATGGCCTTGGCCGCGGCCAGGCCGGTCACTTCCACATCAAAAATCGTGTTGTGTCCGGACTCTGAGAAGAGTATCCGGGAGATTTGCTTGGGCTCCACTTCAACGGCCACGGGGTCATGACCTGAACCGTACAGTACGGCAGGAATCTTGCCGGCTACGCGCACGCGGCGTGCCGCGTTCTTGGTGAATTTTCCCTCGCGGGCTTTGGCTACGACTACTTCTGGCATTTGTTCTCTCGTTTCCTGAATTCGGGCACGGGCTTCTTGGGCTCCGCTCCCTTTGTTGTGAAGCTAGTGAACAGTGGACAGTGAATTGTGGACAGTTACTGATCACTGTCCACCGTTCACTGATGACTCAGTTGAACAGCGTGCTTACGCTGGTTTCCATGTGGATGCTCTCGATGGCCGCGCCTAACAGGCCGGCGATGGAGAGCACCTTGATCTTGGGCAACTTCTGGGCCGCTTCGCGCAGGGGGATGGTGTTGGTGACAACCACCTGCTCCAAACGCGAGTTGGCAATACGGTCGATGGCCGGGCCGGAAAGCACGGCATGGCTGGCGGCGGCATAAACGGTGGCCGCTCCGGCAGCGTGAAGGGCGTCTACGGTTTTGACGAGGGTTCCGGCGGTGTCAATGATGTCGTCAATGATGAGACAGGTCTTGCCGCTGACATCGCCAACCACGTGCATCACTTCAGCAACGTTCATGTCGGTGCGGCGCTTGTCGACGATGGCCAGGGGCGCTCCCACCTTCTGCGCAAAGAACCGGGCACGCTCGACGCCGCCTGCGTCGGGTGAAACGACGGTGAGGTTGGGCAGGTTTAGATCGCGGAAGTGGCTGACCAACACAGGGCTGGCGAAGAGATGATCGACGGGGATATTGAAGAAGCCCTGGATCTGGGCTGCATGCAGATCAACGAACAAGGCCCGGTTGGCTCCGGCTGTGGTGAGAAGGTCGGCAATGAGCTTGGCGCTGATGGCGACGCGGGGGCGGTCTTTGCGGTCTTGCCGGGCGTAGCCGTAGTAGGGCACAACCACCGTGATTCTGGCCGCCGAGGCCCGCTTGAGCGCGTCAATCATCACTAAAAGCTCCACCAGGTGCTGGTCCACCGGATAGCAGGTGGGCTGCACCACAAACACATCTACGCCGCGAACGTTCTCAAGCAGTTGGAAGTAGACCTCGCCATCGGCAAAGCGCTGAATCTTGACTTCGCCCACGGGGACGCCAATATGGCGGCCAATCTCTTCGGCGAGCGGCTTATTGGCCGTGCCGCTGAAGAGCTTGAAGCGTTTGTCTTCGCTGAGGTTGCGGGTCCGCTTGCGCTCGGCGGCCGGTTTGGCCTCTTTCGCGCGCGCTGCGGCATCCTGTGCCGCTGCCGGAGCCGGTTCTTTGGGTGCGGGCTCTTTTTGAGCGCCGTCCCGCATCACGTTCGGCTCGTTTTCCCCTTGCAATTCTTCCACTGACGTCGTCAACGTTCCTGCTTCCATCTCCGAAATCCTCCAAGCTGGTTGGCTTTGGCTGCTTTCTCGGTGTACGTTCATCGAAACTTGGCTGGGCGACTAGGATTCGAACCTAGACAAGTGCCTCCAAAGGGCACTGTCCTACCATTAGACGATCGCCCAACTGCGGCAGCCGAACGCGAGTTTCTCTCGCAAAACGGTTGCCTGTCAACTGGTTATTGCAAAAGCATTTCGCGCCAGTAAGCCGTGCGCGGCAGGGTACGGGTCAAGGCGCTTCGAACCCCGGCCTGCTTGAGTCGTTCACTGGCTGCTTGCGCATCTCCAGGGGTCTGGTACAACCCGAAGAGAGCTGAACCGGACCCGGACAACGAGGCCACCAAGGACGAGGCACGGAAGGGCGCCTCCGGTGTGCCGGGGCCCGCAAGAATGAGCTTGATCGCTGCAAGGGAGGGATGCTGGGGAAACACGACGCGTTCAAAGTCGTTCTGGATCCAGCTACTGATCCCGGTGCGGACAAGCACGGACTCTTGAGGTCCGGCCAGGTCTTCTCCATTTGAGAAGACACCGGAGGAACCAACTCCCTGCTGTCCTCTTGGGAACCCTCCCGAAAAGGCGCTGGCATAGGCGCGGCTCAACTCCTTTAGTTTATCCGCACTCGCCTCCTGGGTCAAACCCTCGGCGGCGCAGAGGGCGTCCCAGTCACGAAAAGCCTGGGGTGTTGAGACCCCAATGTCTGGCGTGGCCACAACGCACCAGACGGGCTCGATGTCCGGCAGAGGATAGACCTCTTGGCCGCGATCAACGCCCAAAATCGTGCCTCCTATCAGGAACAGGGGCACATCGGAGCCGACCTTTGCCGCGATTTCAAACCGCGAGGTCAGCCACCCGTGAATACGGACGTCGAGTTCTTTCTCCAGCCCCACAAGCGCGGCCACAGCATTGGCGGAGCCGGCGCCGAGGCCGCCTTGCACCGGTAGACGCTTCTCGATATGAACTTCGACTTCGGCCGTAAGCCTCAATAGCGCCAGCGCCAGTTCGACGATCTTCCAGGCTGTGTTGGTGCTGTCCGTGGGAACCCGCCGGTCGTTCGAGGTCAGCTTCAACGTGGTAGAAGCCGCTCGCCGAGCCGTTACCGTGACTACGTCGTAGAGTTCAAGCGTCTGGTAGACGGTGGCCAGCGAATGAAAGCCATCGGGCCGCGGCACGCCGATGTGGAGGCCGAGGTTGATTTTTGCGTGCGAGCGAACGGCTGTAGACATACCGGTCAATTGTAGGGCCAGACCAGCAGAAGTCGAGCAAGGAGCCCGTTCTGCCCGGCTACGGTACCCGGTTGAGGGTCAAGACCCCATGAGTCGCCAAATCCGTGAAGACCACAGTGTTGGCCGACGTGAAGACATAGCTGAACGAGCCGCCTACGGCCTTTGGCATCGGCTGCTGGGTATAGTACCCGCCGGTCGTGCCGGTGGGATGATAGACGGCCTGCGTTTTAGGCGCCCAGTCCACAACCTCAAAGACGATCTCGTTGGGAGCGGCCAGGCGGAACTTGCCCGACTGCGTGGTCTGCAGCGCGCCGGCGACATCGCGATTGCTGTAGTTGAAGTTAGCGTCCATGATGTAGCTGATGGTGATGCCTTGAAAGACGCCGCTCCACCCGCCGACGAAGGGGTTGGTCTGCGCGTGGCAAACGCTGATGAAGCTGAAGGCAAGAATCGTGAAAGCAAATTTGCGAAGTGACCGGAAACTCACGGGGATTCTCCTTTTGCTCATGGTGGATGGACCATTCAATTGTGATCAGGTTGAGTTGCCAGCGATCTTAGCGCGCATTGGGCGGGAATTGGAAGATATTTTTGCAGGCGGAGATTGATTTTTTGAGACGCGAATTCTGTTTTGGACTGATGTTCCCAAGGGGCGGAAAGCGCACTGCGGGCACGGCCGTCGTGCGGGTTCCTTATCCCTGACTGATCGCGAGGGCCTTTGCTTCGCGGAGCGCCGCAATTGGATCTCCGGTGGGCTTGAACTCCATGGCGACCATGTGACGGTAGTTGAGCTCGACCAGCTTGCGGAAGACGTTGGCGTAGTTGATTTCGCCGGTGCCGGGCTGGTGTCGGCCGGGGACGTCGGCGACGTGAATGAGGCCGATGACGTCGATGTGCTTGTCGAGCTTTTCAATGAGGTTGCCCTCGGCGATCTGCTCGTGAAAGATGTCGTATAGAAACTGCACCTGCGGATGGTTCACGGCGCGGACGATGTCAATGGCCTCGGCGGCGGAGGTGAGGAAGTATTTGGGGTTTTCTTCGGGGTCGATGCACTCAAGCAGCAGCCGCACGCGCTGGCCATCGATCTGTTTGCCTTCAACCAGGGCCGCCGCGCGCTTGAGGGTTTCGATGCAGCTCTGGTGTTGGGCTTCGCGCGTAAGGCCTGGAATGACATTGCCGGAGAGCGCGATCATGGCGGGGCAGCTGAGAGTCTGCATGGGGACGAGGGCCTGGGTCAGCTCGGCGAGAAATGCGTCGCGAGTGTCAGGGTTG
>Ga0302320_10023957_pt1 | contig 11946 bp, 10 predicted proteins | sample Bog_T0_3_FD_202130 | JGI IMG/M metagenome (GOLD analysis project Ga0302320, IMG submission 202130) | Peat permafrost microbial communities from Stordalen Mire near Abisko, Sweden - Bog_T0_3 | ecosystem: Environmental > Terrestrial > Soil > Wetlands > Peat | place: Sweden: Abisko, Stordalen Mire... | reverse complement strand
ACAGGCTCAACCGCCGCACCATGGAACCGGACTTGATGGTTCGACTGCTGCGCGCTTGCATCTGCACACAAACCATCACTTACAAAGAGCTTGTCGCCATGCCGGAGCTAGCTTGATATTCATCTTCTCGAAATGCCATCCAACTGAGCGGCTGTGACAGCACGTTCATGGATGCCGGTCTCACGGCCGGCATCGCAGTCAGCGCGCAAAATTCCGCTGCTGGCCCCAACAAGAGGAGACGGGCCATGAAATACATCTGTTTGGGCTACATCGAGCCAGGAAAATTCGAAGGGATGACCGAGGACGAGCGAAACGCAGTGATCGACGAATGCTTTGAGCACAACGACCATCTGCGCGCCAACGGACATCTTGTTGCCGAAGTAGCTCTTCAGCCCCCGGAGACCGCGTTGACCCTGTGCTGGAAAAACGGCAAAGTCGCGACGACCGACGGCCCCTATGCGGAACCCCCCCATGCGGAAATCAAGGTCCAGCTCGGCGGCCTTCAAATCATCGAGGCGCGAGACCTCAATCACGCCATTCAGCTTATCTCGCAGCTTCCAGGCTTCAAGTATGGACTGGGACCGATTGAGATAAGGCCGGCCGCGGATTGGGACGAGATGAAGAAGGAGAGCGAGCAGCGGCGGCGAAAGAACGCGCGGCGTTGAGTGCGAGCCGCTGGAAGAATGACCAGGACCGTGGTGCGGAAGTTTTCTGGACTCTAGACGCTGCTCAGGGTGGATCACAGGCAAACCGGACGTTACCCCGGCTAAGCCGGGTTGAGCGGGACAATCTCCGCCTCAAATTCCCCGTCCTCTCCAACTGTCAGCAGGCCTGCCGTGACAGGCAGCTCAAAGCGGCGCGGGCCGCAGGAGCCGGGGTTGAAGTAGAGGACGCCTTTGCGGCGGTAGAAGTTGGGGACGTGGGAGTGGCCGAAGAGGACGACGGCGAATTTGGCGGCGGCGGGGTCGAGGTGGAGGGTGGCGAGGTCGTGAAGCAGATAGAGATAGTGGCCTTCGAAGAGTTGGACTTCGGTTTCGGGGAGCTTGCTGCATGGGCCTTCGCGGTCGGTGTTGCCGCGGATGGCGGTGACGGGGGCGATTTTGGCTAGCTCTTTGAGGATGGAGATCTTGCCGATGTCGCCGAGGTGAAGGATGTGATGGACGCCGGCGAGGGCGGGGGCTACTTCGGGGCGGAGGAGGCCGTGGGTGTCGCTGAGGACGCCGATTTTCATTTAGAGGCCCAGTTCCAGCCGCGTACAGGGATCGAGTTGCTCGCGCGGAGTTGCCTGTTTGACGGCTTTCAGAAACTGGGCCAGCAGTATCTGCGGCGGTTCATTGACGAGCAGGTGAACATGCTCAGGCATCGGAATGTAGGCGTAAATCCGCGCCTGAGGCCGCGCGCGCGTTTGCTCCATCACCGCTTCGATGGACTCCCTGGCTCCAGCGGCTTCAAGCCGCGGGAAACGGTGAAAACAACTGAAGGTGAGGAAGTGGAGCGTTTCCGCTTTTTGGTAACGCTTCAGGCCGCTGGGCATGGCTCGGTCCTCGCTCGGCCACCATCCTACCTCAACGCCCGCTCATCGCAAAGAACGCGATGAACGGGGCACAGCTTTTTGGGGTTCTGCGATTCTCATGACCGGGCCACCTGCCAGGACTCGGTCCTCGCTCGGCAACCATCCTACCTCAACGCCCGCTCATCGCAAAGAACGCGATGAACGGGGCACAGCTTTTTGGGGTTCTGCGATTCTCGTGACCGGGCCACCTGCCAGGACTCGGTCCTCGCTCGGCCACCATCCTGCCTCAACGCCCGCTCATCGCAAAGAACGCGATGAACGGGGCACAGCTTTTGGGGGTTCTGCAATTCTCATAACCGGGCCACCTGCGCCGGGAGGCCGAGGGCAGGCGTGGCCATTGATGATATGTTAGCTCTTTCATCCGTGTTTTGCCGACGCTACGGAAAGACTGGTTCCATGAAAGATTGGTTTAGCGATCCTTCATTCAGGAAGCTGAAGCGGGGCAAGAGGCTGAAACAGGGTGCCCGAGAGTTGAGATGAAGGACCGATCCGGAATCTTTCAAGAACACGCTGGGACCAAATGGCGGCAGGCCATCGCCGCCTATACAGAGCCGCGCGTGCTGCAGGTGCTTGCCCTCGGATTTTCGAGTGGCCTGCCGCTGCTGCTTACCTACTCAACGCTCTCGGCATGGCTTGCGACAGGCGGCGTGCGACGCGCGGCGATCGGCACCTTCGCCCTGGTGGGCACGCCCTATGCATTCAAGTTTTTGTGGGCGCCGCTGATCGATCGCGTGCGTCCGCCCTTGCCTCTGGGACGGCGGCGCGGTTGGGGAATCACCATCCAGATCCTCCTGATCGGCGCAGTTCTTGGTCTGGGATTGTGCAATCCAAAGCAGAACTTGCCTCTGATGGCCGCCTTGGCGGTGCTGGTCGCATTTCTGTCGGCGAGCCAGGATATCGTTATCGATGCCTGGCGGGTGGAAAGCCTGCATGGAGATCAACAGGCTCCGGGGGCAGCGATGATTGGGGCCGGCTACCGGGTGGGCATGCTGGTTGCCGGGGCGGGCGGCCTGCTGATCGCATCGTACGCGGGGTGGTTTGCGGCCTATGCCACCATGGCTGCGCTGCTCGGCGTAGGACTGCTGGTGTTTTTGCTGGCTCCCGAACCGAAGGTCTCGGCGAAAACTTCAGAGGTTTCCGGATCGGGATGGGATGCGATTCGCCACGCGTTTTCGACCGCCGTGATCGGTCCCTTTCGCGATTTCATGCGCAGGCCGCTTTGGCCCGTCATCCTGATCGCCATCTTCGGATACAAGCTGGGCGAGGCAATGGCGGGAGTCATGTCAACGCCGCTCTATATATCGCTGGGATTTTCGCTCCCTGAGATCGCCGCCGCTTCGAAACTATTCGGATTTTTCTCGATTGTGGCAGGGGCGCTCATAGGCGGTGTAGTGACGACCAGGTACGGAATCCGCCGCTCGCTAATTCTTTGTGGCATTTTACAGTCGGTCGGGAACCTGTTTTTCGTTCTTCAGGCCGTAGGTGGGCATCGGATCGGCTACCTAGCTTTATGTGTAACCGCGGAAAACATCACGGGTGGAATGGCCGGGACCGCGTTGATTACCTATCTTTCCAGTCTGTGCTCGCCCGCCTTTACGGCGACTCAGTACGCGTTGCTTTCCTCGCTTGCTTTGCTTGGCCGCACCGTGGTGGCCTCTTCAGGAGGAGTGTTGTCAGAAAAGATCGGCTGGGTGCGGTTCTTCCTGCTTACGACCGTCGTCGCATTGCCAGCCATCGTTCTATTCATCTGGATCGGGCCCCGCGATGATTTCAGGAATAACCAGCCTGGCGCTGATGCCGCGCGCGATGGCCCGGCGTCCTGAACCTGCTGGCGGGAAAAGGCATGGGCACAGCCAGAATACCGCGACATGGGGTTGGAAGTAGTGTCTAAGTAGGTATGGGCATCTTACGCGTGGAACTGGTTTTGTGTGTGGGTCTGGCGATGGCGGGCGGGGCGCAGGCGGCGCAACCGCAGAGATCCATTGGGATTCAGCCGGAGGCGTGGCAGGTTGTGCAGTTGGCCAACCAGGCGCGCGCGGCGCAGGGAGCGGGGCCACTGAAGTGGGATGAGGCGCTGGCCGCAGCGGCGCGGCAGCATTGCCTGCTCATGGCAGAGGAGGGACCGATCTCCCATCGCTACGGCGGCGAGGCGGATTTGAGCGACCGGGCGGGAGCGGCGGGAGCGCATTTCAGCCTGATTGAAGAGAATGTGGCGATTGGGCCGACGCCGGCGGGGATTCACAACGAGTGGATGCACTCCGAGGGGCACCGCACCAACCTGCTGAACCCGGAGGTGGACCGCGTGGGCGTGGCGCTGGTGGCCAGCCGCGGGGTGCTGTATGCGGTGGCCGATTATGCGAAGGGCGTCCCGGTGCTGACGCTGGGGCAGGTGGAGGCCACGATTGGCGCCCAGGTGCGCGCGAAGGGGGTGGGCGTTGTGGAGAATCCGGCGACGGCGCGGGCGGCTTGCGCGATGGACCGGGGATTTCCGAAGGGTGACAACTTGCAGCCCCGGTTTGTGATGCGCTGGCAGGATGCAAATATTGCTCAACTGCCCCCGAAGCTGGTGGATCAGCTTGCCTCGGGGCAGTACCGCAAGGCGGCGGTGGGCAGTTGCCCGGCACAGTATGTGGAGGGCGCGTTCACGGTGTACCGGGCGGCGGTGCTGCTGTATTAGCGTTCTGACATAGAAGTCCGTACCATCTGTTTGGGGTTGAGCTTGGGATCAAGAGCGCCCGAACCGCAGGTCCTTCGACTCCCTTCGCTTTGCTTCGGTCGCTCAGAGTTTGTGGCTTTTTTGAATTTATGCGACTTTCTGGCGCATAAGTCATTTGTTTTCAAGGACCGTTTTTGTGGAGAAACAAAAAAGTCACAAGCTCTCAGGATGACAGCTTTTTAATGCAGCGAGCGTTCGAGACCGAGTATTCGATCCCGGCCCTAGCCGAAGGATTGGTAGTCGCTCCAGAAGCGGGGCCAGGGCAGCCGCGGCGGACCGCAGAGGAAGATGTCGGGGTGGACTTCGCTTTCCTCGTTGCGGACGCCGTAGGGGTTGCCGTTGTGGGCGACGAGGCGGCAGCCGGTGAAGGCGTGATCGGCGGCCTGGCGGGAAAAACCAATCACAATCAGGGTGGTGGGCGGTGGGGTGGGATAGCCGCGGAGCCACGCCGAGTTGGTGAGGCTGATGGGCGGGGGCAGGTGGTAGGCGGGGCCGAGGAGCTCGATGGCGCCTGCCTCGCCGTAGTTGCCGACGAGGATGCCGACGGAGGATCGCTGATCGGCGGGGAGGGAGTCGCGGAGGGAGGCGACGGTTTTTACGAGCTCGGGCCAGCCGATTTCTTCTTTCAGGTCATCGTTGTGCTGGAGAGCGTAGTCACGCAGATGACCGGCGGATTGGAGGGGCACGAGGAAGGCGCAGGCGAGCGCGCCACAGGCGGCCAGGCCCGTGAAGAATACGGATTCAACGGTAAGTCTGAGCGGTTTGGAGCGGGATTGGAGCCAGCGCTCAGCGGTGACCGCGCCCATGGCGAGCAGCATGGGATACGCGCCGGCCAGGTAATAGTGGCGGCCCTTGGCGAGGATCAAGAGGGCGAGGGGGACGAGGTACATAAACGCCAAAATGCGGTAGCGGGGGCTGCGCAGGAAGCTGACGAGGCCGGCGAGCCAGAGCGGGGCGGCGAAGAGGTTGACGCAGATGAGGAACTGGCCGAGAAGGAAGCCGTTGGCCCGGCCTTCGCCCACGTCGCGCAGATGGATGGAGTGGGAGAACTGATAAGCGATGAAGCTGTGATGGGCCTGCCAGAGGAAGTTGGGCAGGAAGATGAGCAGCGCGAGAGCGATGCTGGCCCAGAACCAGGCGCTCAAGAGGTAGCGGCGGGCGCGGGAGAGCACAACGCCGGCCAGGATTCCACCGATGAAGAAGACGATGAGGTATTTGGTTTGGAGTCCGAGGCCGACGACGGCGCCGATGGCCAGCCACCAGCGGGGGTTGCCGGATTTGAGCAGGCGGATGGTGAAGTACGCGATGAGCACCCACCACAAATAATCGAAGGTGGTGTATTGGAACTCAGTGCCTTCAAAGAGCGGCAGGGGCGAGAGGGCGACGGCGAGGGCTGCGGTGGTTTGGGCGAGACGCCGGCCGCCGAGTTCCCGGGCCATGAGGCCGGTGACGACGATGGCGCCCGATTCGGCCAGGACGGAGAAGAGACGGAGGCCGACCAGGGAAAGGCCGAAGAGGCTGAGACCGACACGCTCGACGAATGGCGTAAGCGGCGGGTAAGCCACAAATCCCCAGTCGAGATGGCGGGCATCGCTGAGGAACTGGAGCTCGTCGCGATGGAAGCCGTAGCGGCCGTTGGTGAGGATGTGAAGCAGCGCGACCGCGGCGGCAATGGCCATCACTGCGAACAGTGCGGAGCGCGGTTGGACTGCTTCAGGCTGCGGGGCGTTCTGTGTTGGGGCTGACGACATGGCGATCCGTCCCCTTGCGATGAGCTCTCCGTGTGTTTACGTGGCGCGGAGGGCTGCGGTTCCGGTGACGCCCCGCTCCTGGGGCGAGGGGACGCGGACGGAGGCCATGCCGGCGGCGGTTGCGGCCTGGACGCCCATGGCGGTGTCTTCAAAGACGAGGCAGTCTTTGGGGGCGACGCCGAGGCGGGCGGCGGCGATCAGAAACGCGTCTGGGGCAGGCTTGCTGCGCTTGTAGTCTTCCGCGCCGACGATGGTTTGGAACTTGTCAAGAAGATGAAGGACGGTGAGGGACTGGATGACGGCTTTGCGGCTGGAACCGGAGACCACGGCGAAGGGGATCTTGCCATACAACGCGTCGATCTGTTCGAGAACTTCGGGAACCGCTTTGAGGTTGTGGATGAGGTCGAGGTAGAGATTTTCCTTGCGGATCTCGACCTTTTCGACGGGCATTTGGAGGCCGTGCATTTCATTGAGAGAGACGATGATGTCGGGGATGGGCCGGCCGCCCCAGGCATAGAAGAGGTCCTCGTCGAAGGGGCAGTTCCACTCGCCGAGCGCACCCTTCCAGGCGACGTAGTGGAGGGGCATGGAATCGACGATGGTGCCATCGCAATCGAAGAGGTAGGCCTTGAAGGGGCCGGGGGGGATTTCCAGTTTCTTGTGCAAACTCTGCTCCTGGTGGGGTGGTTCGAATGGGGTCAGGATTGTCTGGCTTGGGATTTGGGTCAAGCTTTGGCCGCGGTTGCGGGTTCGGCCGCGGGGCTCAAGCAACCGCCCTCGCCGGGTTGTGTGGGCTGCATCTGGAGGGCGTTGTTGAAGCGGTTGAAGTAGTTGAAAAGGCCAATGGCGCAGAGCAGCTCGACGATCTCGCCTTCGGAGTAGAAGCCGCGCAGCTCAGCGAACTGCTCGTCGGTGACGGCGTGGGCGTCGAGGGTAACGGTCTCGGCAAGGCGCAGGGCGGCTTTCTCGGCGGGGGTGAAGTCGGCGCGGAGGGACCAGTCGGCGAGGTGGGCGAGCTGTTCGTCCGTCCAGCCGAGGCCGCGGGCCAGGATGGTGTGGCTGGCCAGGCAGTAGGGCGTGACGTTGAGCTGGCTGGTGCGGACAATCATCAGCTCTTTGAGCCTGGTGGAGAGGGTTCCGGTATTGAGCACGGCGCCGAAGTGGGCCTGCATCGTGGCAAAGATCTCCGGCCGGTGGGCCATCACCCGGAACATGTTGGGGACGTTGCCGCGCTGGGCAAAGGCTTTGTCGTAGAGAGCGGCGATTTCAGGGGTGACCTGGGTGCGGTCGAGCCGGGAGATGCGGGACAAGGGGCCTCCTTGGGATCATTTCCATGGTATCGTCCGAGGCCGATCTGTGGCACGCAGGGCTTGATTTGGGCCGGCTGCCCGATTTGGAGTTGGGGGTGGTTGAAGGCGTGCGAAGACGGGGGCGGATTTTTTGACGTGCCGGACGCTCTCTGGTACCTTTATAGAGGACAAATTAACGCAAACACTCCTCAGTAGCTCAATGGCAGAGCATTCGGCTGTTAACCGAAGGGTTGTAGGTTCGAGTCCTACCTGAGGAGCCAGAAAGCCAATAAAATCAGCAAGATACGAGGCAGCCAAATCGGCTGCCATTCTTATTTTGGGCGAGTGGCTGTTTTGGTGGCTGTTGGCCAAAAATAATTTTGTGCATGGAGGAAAACTCCGGCCCGCTGTAACCGGCGCTATTCGTAAGCGAGATATTTTGCGCGAGGCCGACAGGCAATCGAGACCGCCAGCGATGGTGAGTCGCAGCGGATGTTGGCAGCGCGCCCGCCACCCGTGCAAGCCAGCCTCCGGCACTGCCGAAGAGCCAGCCGGTGTCGCATCCCAGGTTGCGCCCCCGCCCTCCCCCACGTCAGCCGCGAAGCGTAAGGTTCTGGGGAATGCCGTACAGCGTCCCTGAGGGACCCATGAGAGGGATGGGCGTTACCGTTCCAAATCCACTCTTGGAGCGGAGCCTCAAGCGGTCACCAGATGACATTCTGGTGCAGCTCGCTTCTGCAGATTCCCCCATACGGGGCGCGACTCTCTCGTACACTTGTGCTATGCCCGTGGAGATCTCTTGTGTACTTACGCAAACTGAGAATCTGCAACTTCCGCAAGCTGAAGTCTGTCGAGATCACGTTGGAGCCGGGGTTGAATATCCTCGTTGGTCCCAACAATGTCGGTAAGACGACCGTCATAGACGCCTTGCGTGCTCTGCTGAACAACCAGGATGAACCCAGTCCCAGACTGTCAGAGGAGGACATCCACCGACCGAAAGCAGGCACTCCGGCCGGTGCGATCGAGTTTCATTACATCTTCGACGATCTCACACCGGATGACGAGTCTGACTTCCTCCCATCACTCGTTCCCAACATCAAAGGCGAGCTCGAAGCGCATATACATGTCCGCTACTCCGAGCCCGACAAGAGCACCGGGAGACTCCGAGCCAAGCGATGGAGTGGGCTCCATGAAGAAAACACACTCAGCACGGAGATGATGGAAGATCTCCGGGGCGTCTACCTTCCCCCACTCCGAGACGCGGCGTCTGGACTCCGCCCAAGCCGCTCCAGTCAACTCGCGCGGCTCCTGCACATCCTCGCGGACGATGCTGGCAAGCTCGGCATCGATGAGGCACTCAAGAAGCTGGACGAAGAACTCAAACAGCATCCGCCGCTCGTCAGCGTGCAAGCCGCAATCACGGGCCAGCACAGCGGCATGGTGGGTGCGCAATTGGCCCAGGCCCTCAAAGTGGACCTCAGTGGTAGCGATTTCAAGCGGTTTTCTTCCCGGCTCTCGCTGATGGTCGATACCTTCGAGATCGAGCAGAACGGTCTCGGATTCAATAACCTGATCTTTATGGCCGTAGTCCTGAGCGAACTGTCACGCAATCAGGAGTCCGCTTATAGAGGTCTGATCGTGGAAGAACCTGAAGCCCACCTCCACCCGCAATTGCAGGCGGTACTGCTCCGCTATCTGGAAAACATCAAAGCGATGCAAGCACCGGCGGAGGCGCTTGAACACACGGCGACGAATGGGCAAGCTTCCATAAGCCAAAACGGTATTCCCGTGCAGGTCTTCGTCACCAGCCATTCTCCAAACTTTGCAAGCATCGCCAAGCTGTCTTCTCTGATCTGTCTCACCGAAACCGACGAGGGGGTTACCAGTTTTCTACCGCGATCCGTCGTGTTTGGCAAAGGCAAACGCGAAAAGCTGGAACGCTATCTGGACGTAACCCGCGCCGAGCTTTTCTTTGCTCGAAAGATCATCTTTGTCGAGGGTGCCGCAGAGCTGATGCTTGTCAGTGTGATCGCCAAGAAGTGTGGGCACAGTCTGTGCGATCACGCCGTCAGCCTTATTAGCGTGGAAGGTTTGAACTTTGACTGTTTTCTGCCGCTCTTTGGAAAAGGGAGAATTTGCATTCCCGTTGCCGTCATCACCGACGCAGATCCCAGCGAAGAAGTCGGCGGAAAGACCCAGCCTCTTTATCCCAAATTCGGCGATGCCGTCCTCGTGTCTGACAACACGCAGGCGATGTTGAAACTCACCGACGAGTTTGTCGGTGTCTTTCATGGATTGAAGACGCTTGAATATGACCTGGCACTGTACGAGTCGAATCGGACGGCGATGCTCAAAACGCTCAAGTTGCTCCATCCGAAGATCGGCGCTGAAGTAGAGGCATCGGTCATCGCCGCGACCGACGATGCTGGCAAGGCAAAGGCCCTTTTCTCAGGAATGTTCGAGAGAAGTAGCGGCAATGTCTCGAAAGGACGCTTTGGGCAGGCGTTGGCCCAGGAACTATCGGACCCAAGTGTTGGATGCACTGTACCGCCGTACATCCAGAACGCAATCGAACACGTCTGCGGAGCTGAGCCGCAGCCATGAGTGAGCCTTCTCAAGAACAGCAAGACATTATCACCTACCGTTTGGCGCCGCTCTGCGTGACGGCCTGTGCTGGCAGCGGTAAGACCTTTACTGCTGTGCGAAGAGTCGATGCATTGCGTGATCTGCTCGCCTCGGGCAGGGGCCATGTGGCGCTTCTCTCTTTTTCTAACATCGCGGTCGATGTTTTCGGTCGGAGCTACTTAGAAGAACTGAAAAGTAATCGAAAGGCAGGCCGATCCCGCGTCTGCATCGAAACTTTTGATGGTTTCATCACTACCAAAGTCCTGCGGCCGCACGCTAGCCGCACCATGGAATCGGACTGCATGCCCTTCCTGCTTTTCGGAACGGAAGCATTTCTTGCCAATCCCCTGTTCCAGTTCAAACCAAATGGGCAGATGTACGCCGCAGACATCGATACGGTCGAGGTGGAACATAGGAATGGCCAGTGCAGGGTCTCCTGTCGGGTTTACTCGCAGACGCTGGAAATTCCGAATGGCATTCAGCCGGTGCGCAGACTTGGCAAGCTCGGCGCCTACACGTACGCGATGGGCCGCTATTGGGCGTACGAGACGTTGAAGCGAGAGCCGAAGATTTTGGCCGCGTTAGCTCATCGCTACCCGCAGATCGTGGTAGATGAAGCCCAAGATATCGGTTCAATGCAGGTCGCTCTCCTTGACCTTCTTGCGAGCGCAGGATCGGAGATCACCCTGATTGGCGATCCCAACCAGGCCATCTTCGAATTTTGTGGTGCGGATGGCTCCTACTTGCGGGGCTATCCAGCGAGAACGGGGGTCGTCCCGAAGGACCTCACCATCAATTACCGTTCGGTTCCTCGGATTGTGAATGCTGCGAACAGCATCGCTCATCGCAGCGACACAGCGCATCGCTCGGAACCGGCCGGCGACAATGGAGCCTTTTTCTTACCCTTCGGCAATGGTGAAGAGGGCAAGTTGATTGCTGCCTTCGAGACGGCAGTGCGCGCGGCAGGCCTCAGTCTCAGCCAGTCGGCAGTTGTCTGCCGAGCTACGAAAAAGAAGCAGGCCCTCCGGAATCTCGGTCAAGAATATGGACAAGGCGCAACCAAGCTCTTCGCCTCGGCCACCATGGCGCGAGACCTTGCTCAGGACTACAACGAAGCCTTCCGGCTGACGGTCTACGCAATCGCGGGCCTGCTCAGAAATCCTCCGCAGCAGTTCTGCGCAGGAATGTTTGACCCGTCGCGCTTTCCCGATTTCCGCGACGTTCGGAAGATCATCTGGGAGTTTACCCGCAATCGAGGGTACGGCTTACCTTCAGGTTCGTTGCATATGCAGTTGGAATGGCATCCGAAGCTTCTGATTACGGTGAAAGCCCTGTTGAAGCGTCTGGAACAGGATCACCAACTTGCATCGCAAGACAACCTCAACATGCGCCTCAAGAAAACTGGACTTCCAGAAAAGGTTCTGGTCGATGCCAACACAAAAAGAACGGTAATCGACGCCGCACTGCGAGTCGAGACCATCCACGGCGTCAAGGGCGAAAGCCTCGATGCCGTTCTGTATCTTGCGGATAGAGAGCACATCAAGGCACTGGTCAACGGAACTGGGACGGAGCTTGGCCGCATCGGCTATGTCGCTTTGACGCGCGCCCGCGATCTCTTTTGGCTGGGAATCTTGAAGGCCGATGCGGACACCTACCGCACCGCACTGACGGGCCATACTTTCGTCGAGCGTCAATACGATGCACAACTCAACCTTCCCCTTGCGTCGAACTTCTAAGTCCTACTTGTACAAAGACCCACTCTGACGTAATTGGGTACATCACTAGGGTGATCCGCATCGGCAACTCACTCATCGACGATTGTTGAGTAACCTGAAGTCGGCCAGTGTCAATCAAAATTCACGACTAGGGAAGCTCTGCACAAGCCCGCGACCCGCTTGATTGTTGATTAAACTATAACCATGAAGCGAAGGGCGCGTTTTCAGCAGACACTGGCATCGCAGGCAAGTTTTGCGAAGTATGGCCGCAAGAGCA
>Ga0302320_10023956_pt1 | contig 11946 bp, 16 predicted proteins | sample Bog_T0_3_FD_202130 | JGI IMG/M metagenome (GOLD analysis project Ga0302320, IMG submission 202130) | Peat permafrost microbial communities from Stordalen Mire near Abisko, Sweden - Bog_T0_3 | ecosystem: Environmental > Terrestrial > Soil > Wetlands > Peat | place: Sweden: Abisko, Stordalen Mire... | reverse complement strand
TACAAGCCCGCGATCGGATGGGGCGAGGTAGTTGCCCACGAGGGTGCCCACATGTTGGATCGGTTCACGTTCGGCAACCCGGTAAATCGGAGTGGCGCCCGGCGCACCGAAACGAATGCCTTCGACACGCAATCCTTCGTGCCGAAGGCGACGAACCGGTATTCCTTCTGGGGTCTGTGGAACCCGAGTTGGGCAGAGGCTGATCGGGAGACATTCCGGCAAAATGCGGTCAAGGATCAAGCCCAAAAGGATGTTGACTTGAATTGGGGGAAGAAGAAGTGGGCCTATATGATCAGGTCTCTTGTGCTTTGCTTAATCATTCTTGGACCAGCAATGGCCGCGGACGGGCCGGCAGTGGTCGATCTTTGCAAAGTGCTCGCAACGCCCGCCAAATATGCCGGGACGGAAATTACGGTACACGCGACGATCCAGTCGTCAATGCACGGCACGTATCTCAGCCAGGGCGGTTGCGACGAGGTGCTATTCATGGCCTTGCCGGCGGAGATTCCTAACCGTAAAGGTGGTCCAGAAGTCGAACGGGATTCCAACTTCAAGGCGTTCGAGCGTGCTCGCTCAGACTATCGACCAGAGGCCCCCAAGTTTACTGCCTCCTTTACGGGCGAGTTGCAATACGCCAAGCACGGCAAGGCGTTCGGCTATTACGGCAGGAACAAAACCAGGCTGGTCGTGTACAAGGTGTCTGAGGTAGATCAGCAGCCCAAACGTTAGCCCGTACTGGTCGAATCCCGTTCCCATGGGAACCACAGCAGCATCGGGGCGAGCGGAGCGGCGCCGTCGCGCCACAGCCCGCTCGCGGAGATCGGCGCCTCACCGGTCAGCATCGAAAGCCCGAAGAGAAAGACGATTCTACGCATCGGCAGAAGGGGTGACACGCCACCTCAGCGATAAGCCTCACCACGTTTCTTGACGGCCAGGATGCGAAGGAGCTTCCCGCCGGAGGTGAAGAAAACCCGATAGCCGCCGAGACGCAACCTGAGTTTGCCGGCGTGCTTGCCCTGAAGCGCTTTCACGTCGCCCACTCCAGTGGTCGCGTAATGATACAGGCCATCGAAGATGTGCATGGCCGTGGTTCGATCGAGAGCGCGAATATCGGCGCGCGCCTCATCGGTCCACTCGATGCTAAGAGCCATTCTCTTTGAGCGGGAAATCCTTCATGGTCAGCCCGAATTCGGCTAGGACCTCTTCGTGCGGAATCCCGCGGCCGCCTCTCTGTTCGAGCCAGGCGTCCGCCCGGGACAGCGCCCGGTCCTCTTCGGCGGTGAGCAGTTCGTCGTCGATAGGCGCGTTGCGCAGAGCGGCGGCCACCGGATCAACGATGGTTTCCAACAGACCAACCAACGCCGAGACTTGCGTCTCCGGCAGCCGATCAATTAACTGGTGAGCCTGCTCGCGGGCATCGGTCATCGCGAACCTCCGGTATCGGATGCGGCGAAGCGGCGCGCGGCTTCCTTCATGGTGTTGCGCAGAATGATGCTCTCGATCACCGAACGGATTACCTTCTTCTCTTCCTCGTCCAGCCGGGACACCGCTTCGAACTGAAGTTTCAGATCTTCGTCCGGGCCGCGCTCGTCCTTCTCGAAAAGCAGCATATCCGCGCTCACGCTGAGCGCAACAGCAAGCTTGCGGATCGCGTCCAGGGTCGGTTGCGATTGGCCACTCTCGTAACGCCGGATCTGCGAGATGTGCATGCTGACCATCTACGCGAGAACCTGTTGCGTCAGGCCGCGCTCTTTGCGCAACGAGACCAGGCGTTCGTGGAAGTTCAGCTCCGCTGGAATCCGCTTCTTCACGAATACCAGCGTAGAGGGTGGCGCATTCATGCTTGCCTCAAGCAACTCCAAAGGCGACTATCAGTCTAGCATATGCGCTACTTGACAGGTTCCGCTTATGCGGTCCCCCTTTTGAGTAGGTTTTTTTCATGGCGCGCATACCGGACGACGAGATCGAGCGACTCAAGAAAGAAATCCCCATCGAGCGCCTGGTGAAAGGCTTCGGCGTCGAGCTCAAACCCACCGGCGCCAACTTGGCCGGACACTGCCCGTTCCACGAGGACCAGGCCCTCGCTCATCGTCACCCCGGCCACCAATCTGTGGCGCTGCAACCATACCCTTGCAGCCAAACGTTGGGCGGAACGCCGTTGAAGATGTCGGAGTTTTCCTTCACTTGGTCGGCGAAACGACGGCCAAGAGCGACCCATGGGATCATACAGGAATGCCGGATATCGAGGCTGGCGAGCGTGCTGGCCGTGCATTTATCAGGGGTTCCAAGAGCCTATCTTGTCAAAGGGAACTAAGAGGGAACTAAGATGATAGCTGGGCAAGCACATCTTCCATCGGGATCCCCTTGCCACCGCGCTGAGCAAACCCGGCTTAGCCAGCGTGAAAGCGTCGGCGATCCTGTTCTGTCACGGGCTCATCGTCGGGCGATGCCGCGGCCACGGCGCGGGCCAGGGGATCGAAGAGCATGAACTCCAGGAAGCGGATCGCTGTCGCGATCTGCGAGTCCGGCAGCCTTTCGATGAGCTCGTGCGCGTGATGTTTCTCCGTAGCTCCGTTCCTAGTTCTCCTTTAGCCGTTCAGCGAACCGCCGCGCCCTTGAGAAACGCGTCGATGGTGCGAAGGAGCGCGGTCTGTTTGACAGGCGGTAGCGTCTCGATCCGCTCCAGCCGGCGCCGCCATGTACCAACCCGCCGACCATATCAGCCTCTGTGCGGTGCTACAAAGATACCATGTACGGATCTTGACAGGTGGGTGCTAACCGAGCTGGGGATTTCGTGGCACAGGCGCGGAATACGCTCCCTCACGGTCGCGGCTCGGTAACGAGTACCCGCGTGTTTGCAGGTAGTTACAGAGCCGGGCCCAGAGGACACCCCGTTAGGGAGCGTGCTCCAGCGACAAAGCTCAAGCCCAGCGGCGCCAACCTGGCAGGACGCTGCCCGTTCCACGAGGAGCGCTTGCAGAAGGCCGTCGTGAACGCGAAGGAGGGCAGGCGAGCACCGCCTGCCCCACCTGGGAGTTCGTCGCTGAACAGAATGGGGCGGCGATCGGGCCCCCTCAAAATAGACGCTTGCGCGGCGGCTTCCTGGGTTAGAATAATTACGGAGCGTGTCTGCAATGCACGTGCCGGTCCACCTATTTTGATCCAACACCTCAAAATAGGGGGTCCTGCTCGACACGCGCTGGTGAGCAAGCTCCTGGCGGTTCGCCGCAAGGGAGAAGCCTGAAGGCGCTCGGGGGACACCCACCCCGTTGACAAACGTGGGTCAATCACGGGGGTCGGCACAGCCGAGTGGTACGCTCCAATACTTTTCTTCCGCCGCCGTTTCAACTTCCGTTCTCACATCATAATGCCGTCGGTTGGCGCCGGCTGTTATCTAAAGTCGACAACCATGGCCGGATCCTCGCCTGGCAGTTATACAAAGTTAATATAGCCCTCCCCACGCCTGGCTAATCGGTACTAAATCGGCCAGGTTTTTCTTGCCTGAAACGGCGGCATCGGTTGTAATTACTTTATGGAGGTCATCCATGGCAGCATATCTACATGATTTCTGGCAGGAGGAGGACGGTCAGGATCTGATCGAGTACTCCCTTCTCATCACCTTTATTGCGATTGCCTGCGCCGCCATTGTCGGGGCCGGACGGCCAGCCGTCAATACCGTCTGGACCGGCGCCAACAACCAAATAGCGAATGCCGCCACCGTCGCCGGCGGCAGTTAGCCGCGGCCCTAGAGTACGTCTGCGAAACCGCGCTTCATGTAGCGAAAGAAGAGACCGCCCAGGAGAAATGCCGTCGCGCCGAAGGCCGCGGCTGCCAGCAAATCCCCCAGGTCCGGCAGACTGTGCGTAAGCAGGAGGAAGCGGTACGACCGTACGATGTGATACAGCGGATTCGCCACCAGCAGCCAATGCGCCTTACCCTTATAAAGGTCCTCGGTGACGAAAATCGGAGTCAGCCAAAACCAGAATTGCAGGACCACGCTGAGGACCTGCGCGGTATCCCGCTGAAATACGTGAAGGCTGGCCACCACCCATCCCACCCCCACTGCCAAGAGTCCGACGATGAAGATGTAAATCGGCAACAACAACAGGAAAATGCTGATTTGGTTGAGCATCACGCCGGTGGCCGCAATCACCAGGGCGAGGGCCAGACCATGGCTCACCAGGGAGGAGAGGAAGACCGAGACCGGCACGATTTCCGACGGAAATACCGTCTTGGTAATCAGGTTGGACTGGTCCAGCAGACTGGTAGCGGAGCGCTGCACCGTGTCGCTGAACAGCAGCCAGGGGAGCATGCCGGCGAACAGGAAAAGGGGGTAGTTGGTGGTGAACGGGTTGTCATGCAGCTTGAACTGCATCAGGCGTCCAAAAACGAACCACCAGCACACCAGAAGGACGAGCGGATGGATGAGGCCCCAGATCCAGCCCACGGCCGAACCGATGAAACGTTGTTGAAAATCGCGTCGCACCAATTGGAACAGGAGACTACGTCGTTCTACCAAATTACGGAGAAATAATGTTCCAGGAACCCGCATTTTTATACTTCAGATTGAACAATATCAATTTTATCAATTACTTGCAAGCGACCCTTGGGGTTGACAGCAATGCGCCGATGCTGTTACAGTTTGAAGTTCGTCAGTTTCGGATTTGTCTGAAATAGCCCCATCGGGTCGGCCCCGGGACCGCCGTTTGTTCCGAATCTCAAAGGGCTCGGCCGGAGGAGACAGTGAAGCAAGAGTATTTCGTGGTCGTGTTGGCGCATTCGCTACGCGGCCGTCTGAGACGCATTCATATACCGCATCAGGCAGTGTATGTGGTTCTGGCGTTGGCTCTTTTAGGCAGTATTTCGGTATTTGGTTTTGTGGCCAGCTACGCCCGGATGGCCTGGAAAGTGGCCAACTACAATGCCTTGAAACGCGAAGCCGACGCGCTTCGCGTGCGCTACCAGAATTTGCAAAAGGTGGTTAGCCAGACCGACAAGCAGCTTGCCAGTCTGGAAACGTATGCCAATGAGGTGTCGATCGCTTACGGCATCAAGCAGAAGCTCGAAGGGCCGTCGGATATTACGGCCCAGGGCAAGCTGATTCCCTCGTTCGCCGAGTCGGTTCAGGACTACGATTTTTTGCGCAGCGCCAACGCTCTGACGCTGCTCAGCAGCCCCGCGCGGCGAATCCGTTCGGTGGCGTCCATCCCCAATCTGTGGCCGGTAGACGGCCGGTTGATCGGAAGCTTCGGGCCGCGGCAAGATCCCTTCTCGGGTGAAGGCCAGGAGATTCACAAGGGCGTGGATATCAGCGGCGTGGTGGGTACTCCGGTCCACGTGACGGCGGACGGCATCGTGCGATTCGCGGAAATGGAAAGCGGCTACGGCCGGCTGGTGGTAGTCGACCACGGTGGCGGAATCGAGACCTGGTATGCCCACATGTCGAAGCTGTACGTGCATACCGGCCAGGAAGTGCGTCGTGGCGAGCTGCTCGGTGCGGTGGGCATGTCCGGCCGGGTTACCGCCCCGCACCTGCACTACGAAGTCCACGTGAACGGACGGCCGATGAACCCATATCAATATTTGGCCAACGCCAGCGTGCTCCGTCAGGCGGCCAAGAGCGAATTCGCTTTCTAGCGGGGGTGGGGCTGGCAATTCTGCGTCCAGCCGCTTTCCAGGTGGCTTTTCCGAGATTCGCTAGCCGAGTGAAGGTCCGGCTCTCCAGATAGCACGTCGGCGCGCCTAGCGTCGCATAATACAGTTACGGTATGGCGGGGCTGAAGCCCCGCGCAGGCTGAAGCCTGCCCCACCCAGGGCTGTCACGTAAATCTGCAAGACTCCAATAGATAGACCCCCGGGTGCGTAACCGATCTGGGGATTTCGTAGCTCAGGGGCGGAATCGCTCTGTAACGAGTGCCCGCGTGATGGACCTTCCCCAGATCGCTTAAGCACCCCAGCATCCTTTCCTGCCCCGTTTCGCGGTACTCTATCACAAGAATGCGCACTTTGATTGTGGTGGCGGCGCTGACGGCATGCGCCTGCGGACCGGCCTCCCAAGCCAGCGTCCCGGAGTACGGCTACGATGTGGTCCACGTGTATCCCCACGACCGCACAGCTTTCACCGAAGGGCTGTTCTACCTCAACGGATTCCTCTACGAAGCCACCGGGTTGGAAGGAAATTCCTCGGTTCGTAAGGTGAAGCTCGAAACCGGTGAGGTGCTGCAGCAACAGGAGCTTCCCGACGCTTACTTTGGCGAAGGCATCATTAAGTGGAAGGACAAGCTGTATCAGATGACATACAAAACCGAAGTCGGCTTCATTTACGACTTCAACACCTTCCAAAAGACCGCCGAGTTCCATTATTCCGGTCAGGGATGGTCCTTCACTACCGACGGCAAGCAGATCTACATGGACGGGTCGCGCGACGTCAACGCCGAAGCGAGCAACCCGGAAATCCGTATCTGGGACCCCGAGACTCTCAAGGAAACCGGCGTAATCAAAGTGACGGACGAGGGCCAGCCGGTGGAGAATTTGAACGAACTCGAATGGGTCAAAGGCGAAATCTACGCCAACATCTGGCAGACCAACCGGATCGCACGCATCGACCCCAAGACCGGCAAAGTGGTCGGCTGGATCGATCTCACGGGCCTGCTGAGTCCCGACGAAAGGCAGGGCGTCGACGTACTCAACGGCATTGCCTACGACTCGGAACACGATCGCCTCTTCGTCACGGGCAAACTCTGGCCGAAGCTTTTCGAAATCAAACTGGTGAAGAAGGGGACTCGCTAACACTGCTTATGCGCGCGCTGATGGTAGCGGCGGTGCTGGCGGAGTGCGCCGCCGGCCAGATATACGCGACGCACACTCCCCAGTATGGCTATGAAGTGGTGCACGCCTATCCTCACGATCGCGGCGCTTTCACCGAGGGGCTTTTTTACATGAACGGCTTCCTCTATGAGAGCACCGGGCGAACCAGGGAGTCTTCCGTCCGCAAAGTGAAGCTGGAGACCGGCGAGGTGCTGCAACTGCACCAACTGCCCGACGAGTATTTCGGCGAGGGAATCGTGAAATGGAACGACAAGCTGTACCAGCTCACCTGGCAGACCGAACTGGGCTTCATTTACGACTTCAACACATTCGCGGTGAAGGGGCAGTTTCATTACAAGGGAGAAGGTTGGGCCTTCACCACCGACGGCAAGCGGATTTACATGGATGACGGCACGGCTCAGATTCGCATCTGGGATCCGGAGACGCTCCAGGAGACCGGCCGTATCACGGTCACCGACGAAGGCCGGGCCGTGGACCAGCTCAACGAACTGGAGTGGGTGAAAGGCGAGATCTTCGCCAACATCTGGGAGACCAACCGCATCGCGCGCATCGACCCGAAAACCGGCAAGGTAGTGGGATGGATCGACCTCAGCGGGTTGCTGAAACCCGGAGACATCGACCCCGAACACGCCGACGCCAACGTGCTGAACGGCATCGCCTACGATGCCGCGCGCGGTCGTCTGTTCGTCACTGGAAAGTGCTGGCCAAAAGTCTTCGAAATCAAACTCGTGAGGAAATCGCCGGCGGCCAACTGAAAACCGGCCAACGGGCCGCGGCCAGGAACTGAGGCAGTTGGACCGCGACGGGGGCATCCCGGTCATTTGTACCGGCTTCACCCGGGTGAAGGAGGTGTCAGGGGCCGCGAAACAATAAGCTGACCAAATGTTTCGAACGTGCGCAATCGCTCCCTAACGGGGTGCCCTCTGGGCCCGGCTCTGTCAAATGCGCATGCCGAGCCGCGCGCGGGAGCACGCGGTTGGGTCTGAGTGCACAGGATATTTTTTCGCGGCTTCTTAGGCCGGCGGGAACGCGATAAGTCCCAGGTCAGAACTCCTGATGTCGGCCGGGGATTTCGGATAGTTGGGGAAATTGGCCTGAGCCATGACTTGGCGCAGACACTCGTGTCTGCGGCGCCGAGACTGGCCCAGGGGGCACCCCCGGCGCCCGCGACGGTGGATGCCGCTCGCGAAGAGGGTCGAGATGAGTCTCGACCCAGCAGGCAGGAGTGCCTGCGCCACGAAAACGGGCTCATCCCAAAGTCCACGACGTCAGGAGTTCTGAGGGTTTCGGGGACAGAGGCTTCGAGTAAGTCGACCGACGGCACATTGTCTGTGGTGGGCGATGTGGCGCGGGCAGACCGGCAGGCGAGCACCGCCTGCCCCACCTCCGGATCTCTCGCCACGGGCCCTGTGATTACCGCCGCTCCCTATCGAGCAGCGCCTGCTTGCGTTCCAGACCCCAACGGTATCCGCCCAACTCCCCGGTACCGCGAATGACTCGATGGCAAGGGATTACCAGCGCCACCGGATTGCTGGCGCACGCGCGGGCAACAGCGCGAACGGCGGAAGGTCGCCCGATGCCCACGGCGACTTCTCCGTAGGACTGCACGTGTCCGTAAGGGATGGTCCGCAGATAGTCCCAGACGCGCGTTTGGAAGACTGTCGCCTGGATATCCAGCGGAAGATCGAGAGCCGGACTGGCGCCCGCCAGGTGCGCCTTCAGGGCTTGCATCCACTCCCGAAAGGCGGCTGGAAGCGGATCGGCGATGGGTTCCAGAGTGGCGGCCGGATACTCGCGGCGCAGGGCCTCCAGCAATTCCTCCCTGGTGTGGCCGAATTGCACGAAGCACAGGCCGCGGCCGGTGGCGCCCATCATGACCAGGCCCGCGGCCGACTCCGTCACGGCGTGGGTGATGGCAAGTCCGGCGCCGCCCTGGCGATATTGCCGGGGCGTCATTCCCAGGCGCGTATCGGCGCGTTCGTAGACACGGCTGGAGGAGCCGAAACCGGCCTCATACACGGCCTCGGTAACATCTTTGGCTTGCCGCAGCTCCTGCTTTAATCTGCCGACGCGGTGCGCTTCGAGGTATTGCTTCGGCGTCACACCGACGGCCGCTTTGAAGGTGCGCTGCAGATGAAACCGGCTGACACCGGCGAGGGCGGCGAGGACGGCCAGATCCACATGCTCGTGGCAATGCCGCTCGATATAGCGGCAGAGGTCGCGGATGGGCGCCGCGGGGTCGGACAAGGGGCGGCAGCGAAGGCAGGGACGCAGACCGGCCAGTTCGGCTTCGGCGGGGAGTTGGAAGAATCGGACGTTGCGACGGAGCGGATGGCGCGAGGGGCAGGAAGGCCGGCAGTAGACACCGGTGGTGACCACGCCGAAGAAGAAGCGGCCATCGAAGCTTCGGTCACGCGTCAGGATGGCGTTCCAGCATTGCGAGTCGGAGAGCATGGTTCCAGGTTGCCGCAGCTTTCATTTTCGTACCATCCGGGTGTTGCGGAGGAATTCGGGGTCTGCTCCCCGCAAAGTGGGTGAGTTCGGCGCCGCGCGGTCACCCCTATGAATGTCACTCCCCCCCCTTGAAGAGGGTACGTAGCGCATCCCCTCATAGTTTTCATTGAGATAGGGAAAAATTTCAGGTAGTTTGATTCTGGGATGACTCAAAAGCGACTTTGCCTCACATGCAAAAACAAAGGCTGCGTAGCGAATTGCCGTTTCGTCAGTCTGGACCAGACACGTAAAATCTCCGGGACGAGGAAAGAGGGATCGAAATGATTAAACTGTACCGTGACGCTCAACGCCCGAGAAATTGGGTTGCCTACATTCCGAATACCGGCTGGGTTGCCTTTCCGGCCAAGGAGAACGGTTGGGAGTTTCGCGCGCCGGCGCGGGGTTTGGACCCGCTGTATCTCCGCGAGGTCCCGCTGCAGAATGGTTGCGCCGCCGGTGTGCCGCAATCGGAATTCCTGAAAGCCGCGTAGTTCGGGCTTTACAGCATGCGCTGTCCGGCCGCCGTGGTGTCATAGCCGCCCAGACTGTCCAGTTCGCGACGGAACTGAGAGCGGTTCAAGACATCCAGCAGCGCCCGGATTCCCGGGAGGTCCAGGTGCTGCCGGCGGATGGCCAGGTCGTAACGTTCGCTGACCAGGGGGACGAAGCCCAGTCCGAACAATCGGGCCGCGGCGCGGGTAGCGATGCAAGCATCCGCCTCCCCCGTTTGAACCTTCCATGCGGCCGGCAAATGTCCGGGAGCCTCCACCCGGTAGCCGCGGATAGTGGAAGCCGCGATTTTGAGGCGTTTGAGGTGGGCATCCAGCAGTTCCCGGCTGCCCGCCCCGGCCTCACGATTCACGATTGTCACATCCGGCCGCGCCAGATCCTCCACCCCGCGAATCGCCTTGGGATTGCCGCGCGCGGTTACGATTCCTTCTTCCCAAACGGCAAATGAGACCACCGCCACGGAATTGCGTGGAAACAAGCGGGCGATGGCCGGCAGGTTCGATTCGCCGCTGGATTCATCGCGCAGATGGGTTCCAGCCACGTGCACGTAGCGCTCCTTGAGCAGTTCGAGCGCCTGCGAACTGTTGCGATGCGCCAGCACCAGCTCGCTTCCGGCGGTTTGCACGTAGCGGGCCAGGACGGAGATGGCGGGATCGCATCCGGCGATCAACACGCGATTTTGGAACTGGCGTTCGGCGTCGAAAACCCGCAACCGGGCCTTCCCGTGCGTCGCTGGCTGGGCCGCGACGATGGCGTCACTGGCGGGGAAGTACCACGGAACGGGCGAGGGAGCGGCAGCCACCAGGCGATCGTCGACGCGGCAGAGTTGGACCGGCTGGCCTTCCCGCGGGTTCTCCGCGCCGGGCAGCAGGGCCGCCTGTTCCATGCGAAACTCGGGGGCGGGGAGATCGCCCGGCAGGGAGAACAGTTCTTCCACGCGAACTTCCAGCACGCGCGCCAGTTTCAGCGCCACGGCGGTGTTGGGCACGTAACTGCCCGCCTCCATGGCGTAGATTGTCTGGCGGCTGACACCCGCCATTTCGGCCAGATGGGCGGCGGCCAGCCCGCGTTTTTGCCGCAGCGAGGCCAAATTGTTTTCGATCTCGGGTTTTCCCGTCATGGCCGCAGGACTTTCCGTCCGATTTCACCCTACCACGAGGCGCGGGGTGGGAACGCCCTCGCTTGCCTGCGCGCGGTTCCGCAAGGCGTGTGAAAGGTAACGGAGCGGGTTTTGCCCCAATACGGTTCACTTTGTACGAGCAGATCCGGGAAACTCGGCACTTGCAAAATTCGGTATTGAACCCGTCGCGGTAAGTGCTTGCCTTTCAATGTGGCCTTTCCGAGCCGCGCGCGTAAGTAAGAGGTTTCTTCGAATTCTGCAAGTTTCTCTTCAGTCCGCGGCGGCCTGAAGCGAGGCTGATCCAGTTCTGAGGAAACCGTGAGCTGTCGCATCATCGGCTTGCGTGTGACGGAGGTGACTCCTACGGCGGTGACGGCTTCCTGTCCGGCACACACGGGCTCGGTTCTGGAACACGCGCCGAGACATACAATCAGCGCGAGAAGCGCCGAGATTCTCATTCTCATAGAAGATGTCTGTTAATCCCTTCCAGCCTGGCCGATAGAGTTGCCACGGAGAAGTCCTTCCTTTCGGTCAACTCGAATAGTTCCCGGTCGTCGCGCAGAACCTGTTCGGCAACCACGGCCAGATCTCCCGCGGCGCTCCGCGGAATCATCTGCACTCCGTGCAGGTCGCCGTGCAAAAGGTCGCTGTTCGAGATCCGCAAGCCGCCAATCTCCACGGGATCTCCGAAATCCACCACGTGCGCGTAGGCGTGCGATACCGAAACGCTGCCGGCGAAAACCTGGTACCCGAGCGCCTCGATTCCCTCCAGGTCGCGCACGGCGCCGTTGGTGATGCAGGCCACGCACCCGAAGGCGCGGGAGATCCGGGCGTAGCCTTCTCCCAATAGCGCACCCACTCCCGGGGCGTGGTCGGCGTCCTGGATCACCAGGACTTGCGGTCCGGAGAAACTGGCGACGTATCTCCAAAAGTCCGCGTGCTCGTGGTAACATTTCCCGTTGACCGGAGTTACCGACGACTGCATCCTGGCCGTG
>Ga0302320_10023953_pt1 | contig 11947 bp, 10 predicted proteins | sample Bog_T0_3_FD_202130 | JGI IMG/M metagenome (GOLD analysis project Ga0302320, IMG submission 202130) | Peat permafrost microbial communities from Stordalen Mire near Abisko, Sweden - Bog_T0_3 | ecosystem: Environmental > Terrestrial > Soil > Wetlands > Peat | place: Sweden: Abisko, Stordalen Mire... | reverse complement strand
TTGGACCTGAGCCGCGTGGACAGCTTGAACCTGTCGCCGGGGACCCCTGGCAAGCACCTGGTCTGGGTGCGCAAGGTCAGCCTGGAGCGTTAAGGGCGCTCGGATCATGCGTTCAAGGCCCTCGGGGCCCGGCCTTTGGGCCGGGCCCTTTGCATGGGCGGGCGCGCCCGCCGGCCCCAAGCGGGCCCTAGGCAAGCGCCCCGCCAAGCCGTAATATTATTGGCTTTTTCATCCCAAGACAGAGGAGTCGACGTGAGGAACAGTTTGCTACTGGCCCTGGTGGCCATCCTGGCGCTGGGCAGCGCCGCTTGCGGCCGCATCGGCGGCGCCAAGAGCAAGGCCGGCTACGCCATCGGCCTGAGCATCGGCAAGAGCATGGCCAGCATCCAGGACAAGATCGACCTGGACCAGGTCGCGGCCGGCATGAAGGACGAGGTCGCCGGCAAGCCCGCCCAGACCGAGGCTGAGACCAGCCAGATCCTGATGGCCCTGCAGCAGGGCGCCTCGGCCGACAAGGCCAAGACCGGCTACGCGGTGGGCCTCAGCATCGGCCGCAACGTCAAGCCGGTGGCCGACCTGGCCGACACCGGCGCCATCATCAAGGGCCTCAAGGACCAGCTGGCGGGCAAGCCGGGCATGGACGACGACGCCATGCGCGCGGCGCTGACCGACCTGGGCAAGCGCCAGCAGGAGCTGCAGAACAAGGACCGCGCCGGCGCCAGCGACAAGAACAAGCAGGAGGGCGCTGACTACCTGGCCAAGAACAAGGCCAAGCCGGGCGTCAAGGTCACGGCCAGCGGCCTGCAATACGAGGTGCTGACCGAGGGCAAGGGCCCGCATCCCAAAGCCACCAGCACCGTGAAGGTGGACTACGTGGGCACCCTGCTCAACGGCACCGAGTTCGACAGCAGCATCAAGCGCGGCCAGCCCGCCGAGTTCCCGCTCAACGGCGTGATCCCGGGCTGGACGGAGGGCGTGCAGCTGATGAATGTGGGCGCCAAGTACCGCTTCACCATCCCCAGCGCCCTGGCCTATGGGGCCAACGGCGCTGGCCAGATGATCGGCCCCGACGCGGTGCTGGTCTTCGAAGTGAAGCTGCTGGCCATCAAGAAGATGTAGCCGAAAGGCGCACCAAGGATGCGAAGAGCCCCGGGCCGGTCGGCCCGGGGCTCTTTTTTTGCCGGCGATGCCGTGGATCAGGCCGCGCCCAGCGCCAGCACAGCCCGCGTCCCGCCCCCCTCGCCGGGCTCCAGGCGCAGCTCGCCGCCCATCTGGGCCATGTAGTCGCGGGCCAGGCTCAGGCCATAGCCGCTGCCGGCCTCGCCGCCGGTGCCCCGCGCCGAGGGCGGGCGCTGGCCGCGTTCCAGCGCCGCCAGCACCGCCGGCGGCACGCCCCCGCCCTGGTCCTGCAGCAGCAGCTCCACGCGGTGGCCGGTGGCGCGGCGGGCCCGCAGCACGATCGACCCGCCCGGGGGGGAGAACTTGATGGCGTTGTTCAGCAGGTTGCCCAGCACGCTCTCGCGCAGCAGCACCGGTGACGCCGACACCTTGAAGCCCTTGCCCAGGTCCACGCGCAGGGTCAGGCCCTTGGCGCGCAGGCGGTCCTGGTAGAGGTCCCGCAGGGCCTTCACCAGAGGGCTCAGCTCGACCGCTTGCAGGGGGCCGATGCCGCCATCCAGGCGCGCCGCCACGTCCAGGATCTCCTGCATGCGGGCGGCCAGGCGGGCGATGCTGGCGGGGTCGCGCCGCGCCTCCAGCTGGAAGAGGACTTCCTGCAAAGGATTGGCCACGTCATGGAACAGCGTGCTGACCAGGCGCCGCCGGGTGGCCGCGGCCTGGTGCAGGGCGGCGCCCTCCTCGTGCAGGCCCGTCAGCAGGTCCCGGGGCAGGCGCCACACCGCGAACGCCGCGCCCAGCATGGTCAGCAGCTGCAGCAGGGCCACCGGGAAGGGCGCCGCCGCCTGGGCCCGGGCCAGCAGCAGCACGAAGGCCAGGGTCAGGCCCCCGCAGGCCAGCAGCAGCCCCAGCCCGTCGGCCATGGCCACCAGCGACAGCACCAGCAGGGCGCCGCAATAGTTGCTGGGCAGGCCCTGGGCGCGGGCGCTGATCTGCCAGGCCATGAGCAGCAGGAAAGCCAGGCTCACCAGCGTGCCGGCCCAGAACTGCCAGCGCCGGCGGCCCCAGCGGCTGTAGTAGGCGCTGGCGATCAGGCCCAGCAGACCCGCCCAGGCGGGCGCGTACCAGCCCATGTCAAAGCCCGCCAGGCGCGTGTGCAGCCAGGCCAGCGCGGCGGCGGTGAAGCCGCCCACCAGCACCACCCCCGCCAGGGTGCGGCGCACGTCGCGCAGGTGCTGGGGCACGCGGCCGGGCGGCGGCGGGTCCACCACGGGCGGCAGGGCCCGGCGGCAGCTGTCCAGCACGTGGCCCAGGCGGCCGGCTTCGGCGCCGGCGCCGGCCAGGTCCTGTTCCAGCAGGCGCAGGCGCAGATCGAGCACGCATTGGCGCGCCTCGCTGAAGGCCGCCCGGCTCATCAGGCTGACGCCTTCCAGGTGGGCGCTCAAGCCGTGGGATAGGGCGTTCAGCTCGTCGCGGCCCGCGTTCACCTTGCGCCACAGCGCCCGCATGGCGGCCTGCTGCAGGGCCAGGCTCAGGCCCAGGTTGATGACGTGGTCCAGCGGCACCGCCTGGCGCCAGCTGGGCTTGAACCAGGGAAGGGGCGCCAGGGCGGCCAGGCTCAGCAGCGTCAGGGCGTCGCCCAGGCGCAGGCTGATGAAGGCGCTGGCGGCCAGCGTCACCGGCAGCAGCAGGTCCAAGGACCAGGGGGCCTGCTGGCCGCAGGGCAGGTAGGGCAGGCTGATCAGGTGCACCACGGTGGCCAGGACCACGGCATAGGCGGCGGGCCGCTCCCAGCGCCGCAGCATCAGCAGCAGGAAGCCCGAGCCATAGGCGCATGCCAGGGCCGCGCGTTGCCAGCTCAGGGCGCCGGCCCAGGGCTCGGGCGCTTGCAGCAGCGCCAGGTCCAGGATGCCCAAGGCTAAAAGCCCCTGCAGCGCCTTGCGTTGCAAGGCCTGCCAGCGGATGGAATGGTTCACAGATCTCCCAAAGGCCTTGCCCAAGGCGGGGGGCGAACGGGTGACTTCCAAGGTCATGTGGACACGCAAATGATGAAGCCGTATCGGCTATTCCTATTTCGGCATGGCCGGCCGATCCTTGGAATGACAAACCCGTTCAAGCGGGTGTGAGTTTGACCACAAAAGCAGGCATAGCGCTTTCGCGAAAAAAAAGCGCCGCCCCCAAGAAGGAGGCGGCGCGGATCGAACAGATCATTTGGCGGTGGGCGTCTCGCCTCCGGCCAGGTCGTCGGAGGTCGCGCTGGGGATGCCGAAGGCCTTCAAGATCTCGGCCTGAGACTTCTCGGCGGCGGCGGCGTCGAGCACGATCAGGCTGCCCCGGTTGTCGGGGCTGCCGGCCCAATGGTCCAGCTTCACCGTGACGAATGTCCCGCGGGGCGTGGTGACGGGGCGCTTCAGGGCCGCCACCACGTCCTTCAGGCGGCTGATGGGCTGCCCGTTGACCTCGGTGACGATGGCCTGGCCCAGGTGGTGGTAGCCCACGTTCACCTCGTGGGGCAGCACCTGGTTGATGAAGACCACCTCCTGGCGCTCGGGGCTGGTGAGGCCCAGCTCGTTGAGGTAGCGCAGCTCGGTGCTGGCCCCGCCCTCGAACAGGCGCAGGTAGTTGGCGGTCAGCGACTCGAAGACCAGGCCGGCGTAGACGCAGTAGCTGGGGCGCTGGTCGTACAACGGCCCCGGCACCAGGTCCGGCACCGCGTGCAAGGGCACCTTCAGCTCCAGGCGCTGGCCGTCGCGCCACACGCTGACCTGGGCGGTCTCGCTCATCTGGTGCAGGCTGACCAGGTGGCTCAGGTCCACGCGCTCGCCGTCGCCGAAGGGCACGGTGCCGTTCTCGGCCACGGGCACGCCGTCCAGGGCCAGGATGACGTCCTGCTCCTTCACCACCGTGGCCGCGCCCGAGCCGGGGATCAGCTTGGTCACCATCACGCCGCCGCGGGGGTCCTTCAGGCCCAGCGATGCGCGCAGGGCCGGGTTCTCCAGCTTCTGCCAGGCCAGGCCCATCAGGGGGATGCCGTCATAGCGGCCGTCGGCGATGTCCTTGAGGAAGCGCTCGACCAGCACCACGGGGATGAAGTAGCCGGTGTTGTTCAGCGCCGCGCCGTTGTAGCCCTGGAAGCTGATGCCCACGAACTTGCCGTCCTTGAACACCGGCCCGCCGCTGCTGCCGGGGTTGATGGCCGCGTCGGTCTGGACCGTCAACAGGTTGCTGCCGGCGTGGGCGTAGGGCCGCACCTCGATGCGCGAGACCACGCCCTCGGTGGTGCTCATCTCGTCGCCGCCGGCGGGGAAGCCGTAGGCCGCCACGTGGTCGCGCTGGCGGGGCATGGCGCCGAAGGTCACCGGCGTGGTGCCGGCGAAGAAGTCGGGCTCGTCCACGCCCAGCAGGGCCAGGTCGGCGTCGTGGGCCACGAACAGCACGTGGGCCGTGGCCTTGTGGGTGTCGCCGGCCTTCATGACCTGGATGTTCACCTGGTCGCTGACCACGTGGGCGTTGGTCATGATGCGGCCGCCCGCCAGCACGAAGCCGCTGCCCGAGGCGGGGGCCTGGTAGCCCATCTGCCAGGGCTGGAAGTAGTCGGCCCCCTTCTGGACCACGAAGACCTTCACCACCGAGGCGGCCAGCGGGTCGGCCTTGCCGGCGTGCAGGGGGGCGGCCAGGGCCGCCAGGGCTAGCAACAGGGCGCTGAGACGGTTGCGCATGGTTCTCCTTCAGTTCATCCGGACGACATTGTTGCGCCCGCGATCCTTGGCTTGGTACAGGCCCTGGTCGGCCAGCTTCAGCACCTGGGGCCCTTCGGCATGCTTCTTGTCGGGCTTGGCCACGCCCACGCTGATGGTCACCTGCACCTGGGTGGTGGGGGCGGCCAGCGAGCCGCGGTCCTCGGGCCCCGTCTTCTTGCGTATGCCCTTGGGCAGGCGGATGTGGAAGCGGCGGCGGGCCAGGTCGTCGCGCACGCCGTCCATCAGCGTCTCCAGCGCGGCGCTGGACTCGCCGGGGGCCAGGATGCAGAACTCCTCGCCGCCATAGCGGAAGGCCTTGCCGCCGGTGCCGTCGGCCAGGTGGCGGCCCACCAGGCGCAGCACGTCGTCGCCCTGGTCGTGGCCGTAGCTGTCGTTGAACTTCTTGAAATGGTCGATGTCCACCATGGCCAGGGCCCAGGCCCCCTGCAGGTGGGCCATGCGCTCGTCCAGGGCGCGGCGGTTGGGGATGTTGGTCAGCTCGTCGAGGTAGACGCGCTGCCAGTACAGCAGGAACAGCGCGCCGCTGAAGGCCCCGCCCGCCAGCATCTGGCTGGCCAGCCAGACCCGCGCGGCCACGGCCGGCTCGGGGGCGGCCAGGTCCAGGCACCAGGCCAGCAGCAGTTGGCCCAGCACCACGCCCAGCACGGCCAAGAGCACGGCTTCCACTTTTGGATGCCAGCGCAGGACCAGGCCCAGCCCCAGCAGCAGCAGGCCGGCGTGGGCCAGGTGGCTGAGGCCCACGCCCGGGGCGCCGGCCAGGCGCCAGTCCAGCAGCTGGCGGGCCTCGGCGGCGCCGCCGCTGGCCACGGCCCAGGCCAGTCCGGCCGGCAGGAACAGCAGGAACAGGCGCGCGAAGGTGCGCTCGCTGACCAAGGCGCCCTCCTTGGGCAGGAGGCTCAGGCCGATGCCGGCCGGCACGGCCAGCAGCCAGCCCTCGGCCGCCGCGCGCGACTGGCCGGCCAGGCTCTGCCCCACGGTCCATTGGGCCGCCGCCACCATGATGGCGGCCAGCACGGTCAGGCGGTTCTGGTTCAGGCGCCAGGCCAGCAGGGCCCACACCAGCCAGCCCAGCTGCAGGCCCAGCTGCCAGCGCCCCAGGGCGTCCGGGCCCGGGGCCAGGCGCCCGGCCAGGGCCGGGTCCAGCAGCAGCAGGGCCGGCCCTAAGGCCAGCAAAAGGCTCAGATAAAAGAGGGGGGCTTTGGTCTGGGGCATAGGTTGCGCCTTGGCGCGCCCCACTATAGTCTTTCCCACCCTGAAAAAGGAATGCCCATGGAAGACTTTTACGTCCCGCCGCAAGGCCCGCCCCAGGGCCCGCCGCCGGACCCCGCCATCTGGGCCGCTTTGGGCGAAGCCGGGCTGACCCGCCTGCTGCAGGACTTCTACCTGGAGCTGGGCCGTTCGCCCATCGCCCACCTGTTCCCCCAGGGGGAGGAGGCCCTCCTCGCGGCGGGGGCCAAGAGCGCCCTCTTCTTCGCCGGGGTGCTGGGCGGGCCGCCGCTGTACGCGCAACGGGTGGGGCCGCCCCGCATGCGGGCGCGCCACCTGCCCTTCGCCATCGACCAGGCCGCCCGGGGCCACTGGCTGGCCTGTTGGGAGCCTGTGCTCAAGGACGCGGGAAAGCGCTACGGGTTCCCCGAGCAGCACCTGCCCGGCTTCCGGGGCTTCCTGGAAGCCTTCTCGGCCTGGATGGTCAACAAAGCGGGCTGAGCGTTGTAGACTGTCGCAACCCAAGGAGGCCTCTTGTCCGACGAGCTATTCTTCGCCAGCGCCGCCAGCGAGCTGATCGACCCCGATGCCGCCGTGGCCGACTGCGTGGAGGCGCTGCAACGCCAGCTGGCGGGGCGCAGCCCGAACATCCTCTTCATGTTCGTGTCGCCGCACCACCGCGACGCCTTCAGCTTCATCCAGGAGAGCCTGCTGACGGACCTGAAGCCGGCCCATCTCATGGGCTGCAGCGGCGGCGGCGTCATCGGCGGCGGGCGCGAGCTGGAGGAGACCCCGGCCCTGTCGGTCACCGCGGCCTGCCTGCCCGGCGTGGCGCTGACCTTGAAGCATCTGCAGGACGACGACCTGCCCGGCCTGGACGAGCCGCCCAAGGCCTGGGAGCGCGTGCTGGGGGTGCAGGCCGCCGACCAGCCCCAGTTCATCCTGCTGGCCAGCCCCTTCATGGACCGCAGCGAGGACCTGCTGCTGGGCCTGGATTACGCCTTCCCCCGCAGCCACAAGGTCGGCGGCGTGGCCAGCGGCCTGCGCCATGTCAGCGAGCGGGCCCTGTTCCTGGACGGCCAGCGTTTCAGCAACGGCGTGCTGGCGCTGGGCCTCAGCGGTCCCATCCGCCTGGACCCCTTGGTGGCCCAGGGCTGCCGGCCCGTGGGCCCGGTGCTCACCGTCACCAGCGCCGACCGCAACGTCATCGAAGGCTTGGACGGCCGGCCCGCCGCCGAGGCCCTGCACAAGGCTTACGAGGCCAGCGACGCCCGCACCAAGGACCTGCTGCAACGGGCCCTGTTCGTGGGCCTGCTGACCGACCCGCTGTCGGCCGCCGAGCCCAAGGCCGGCGATTTCCTGATGCGCAATGTCATGGGGGTGGACGGCCGCGGCGGCTCCATCGCCCTGGCCGCGTTCGTGCGCGAGGGCATGCGGGTGCAGTTCCACGTCCGCGACGGCGAGGCCGCCGAGCAGGACCTGCAAAAGGTCTTCGCCCGGCAGCATCAGGACCATCCCGGCCGCCGCCCCGCCGGGGCCCTGCTGTTCAGCTGCATGGGCCGCGGCGAGCGCCTTTTCGGCGAGCCGGACCACGACAGCCAGGCCTTGGTGGAGGCCTTCGGCGCCACCGCCGTGGGCGGCTTCTTCTGCAACGGCGAGATCGGCCCCGTGGGCTCGACCACCCATCTGCACGGGTTCACCAGTTGCTTCGCGCTTTTCAGCCGGCCTTAGGCCTCCGCAGGCGCGAAGATCGAGCATTCGAGGGGATCGTGAAGGTCATCCAAGCTTGTTGGGAAGACGTCGCCGGCGCCATGGCCGAGGTGGCCCACGTGCAGGCGCAGCTGCGCGCCAAGTCCGGCGCCCAGCTCGACGCCATCCGCGGCGCCTGGGCCCGCCGCGAGGCCGCCCAGCGTTTTGACGCCGAGCAGGCCGCCCGCCGCCGGGTGGTGCTGTTCCTGCCTGGCGCCCTGCTGCTGGGCTTCGCGGCCGCCTGGCTGCTGCGCCTGGGCGAGGCGGCGGTGCGCACGGGCTCGCCGGCGTGGCTGGCGGGCCGCCTGGGCGGCAGCCCCGCCCCGGCCTGGCTGCTGGGCCCCGGCCGGCCGTGGCTGCTGGTCATCGGCGCCACCCTGGCCCTGCTGTGGTTCGTGCGCCGCTGGGACCGCTGGCGCCGCGCCCAACGCCGCTTGCACGTCCGCGAGCACGAGTGCCCGCATCCCAGCGCGGACCTGGCCCCCAAGCTGTGGGACGAGCTGGCCCACTGGCCCGCGGGCATGGAAGGCCTGCGCGAGACCGAGGGCAGCGAGGGCGAGCGCGTGCTCACCACGCTGCTGGCGCGCGCCTTGGACGATGACTACGTGTGCGTGCTGGGCCCCCTGGTGGCCGAAGCCCTGGACGTGGACGTGCTGGTGCTGGGGCCCACGGGCATCTGGGTGCTGGACAGCAAGTTCCACCGCGGCCGGGTGGACTACGTGGGCGGCCAGTTCGTCAAGACCAAGGAGCTGGGCGAGCGCACCGTGGAGAAGGAGTTCGACCTGGTGCGCGAGATGGACCGCGAAGTGGAGGGGGTCCGCTTGGCGGTGGCCGAGGCGGGCCAGCGCGCCCTGGCCCAGCAGGTGCGCGGCATGGTGGTCTTCACCCACCCCGAGGTCCAGCTGCACACGCTGGGCTCGCCCTTCCCCTGCCTGGTGCCCAAGCAGGTCCCCGCCGCCATCCTGCGCGCCCCGGCGGCCCGCGGGGTCAGCCTGGCCGCCAGCCTGTCGGTCGTCGACGCCCTGGCGGCCCAAGCCAAGCGCCTGGCCACCCGCGACAGCGACTTGATCAAGGCCAACGCCCGCGATTGGGTGAAGGCGGAAGCGCGGTACCGCGAGCAGGAGGTCGCCGACTGCATCGAGCGGTACTCGCAGCCGGAGGCCGCGCCCCGCGGCGGCCGGCGCCGGAGCCGAGGCAAGCCTGGCGCCGACGGCCCTGGGCATGGCGGCGGCGACGGCCGGGACTGGAAGCGCCGGAAGCGGGGATAGGCCCGCCGCCCCATGAAAGCAGAAAGGCCCCGCCGGTCGGCGGGGCCTTTCGCTTTGTCGATGTCATGTAGGCGTCGCAGTGGGTAAAGGTGTTACGGGGTCGATGTCACGCTGTTCTCAGATCAGCTGGCCCATGCCGGGCAGGCTCATCTGAAGGTGGCTCACCGCGATCCTCTTGCGGGCGCCGACCCACACCTTGGTGGCGGGGGGCTCGGCTTTGGGTCGTCGGGGCTTGGCCGCCTTGGGCTTGGCGGCGTGGGCTTTCAGCGCGGCGCGGCGGCGCTTGGGCTCGACGGGCGGCAGGGTGGTCAGCACCAGCGGGGTGCTCATGATTGCGTCCCCGGCCACAGCTTGCCGTTGCGCCAGTACTTGCCGTTGGCGTAATGGTCGAAGAAATGCTCCATCAACGGGTGCTTCACCGCTTGGGGGGGGCTCTCCAGGTCCAGGCTGTCCTCGGGGGCGTAAGCCACTTGGTCCGAGCCGTCCACGAACAGGTGGTACCAGGGCTGGTCCAGGCGGGCGCCGCCGCCTTTCTTGCGGCGCCAGGCTTCGGGGGCCTTGCAGCTGAGGTCGAAGTCCACCACCACCGCGCGGAAGCCCCAGCGCTGGCTGGCCACCACCTGGCCGGTGGAGAAGGTCGGCTGGCCCACCAGGCCGCCCGCGCCCGCCTGCTCGCCGGCTTTGGCCAGGTCGTCCTGCTCCAGGCGCACGCTCATCTCGGCGATCAGGGCCAGGTCGTCGGGCTTGCGGCTCTCCTCGAAGGCCTTGGCCAGGTTCCTCAGCATCCTCACCACCACGCTGCGCGGGGTGGCGGGGCTGTCCAGCACGGCCGCCAGCGTGGCGGGGCCGCCGTCGCCCAGGCTGGCCATGACCTTGGGGTCGACTTCCACGCCGCCATTGAAGCAGTCCACCAGGTAGTCGCGGCCGGCCTCGCGCACGCGGGCCAGGAAATGGCCGGGGAAGTGGCAGCCGGTGATGTCCAGGTCCAGGCGCCATCCCACCAGGATGTAGACCGTCGACAGGCTCAGCGGGATGCCGCGCTTCTCCTTGATGACGTAGACCAGGTCGCTATTGAGCGGGTTGAAGTAGTCGGCTTGGTTGCCCTTGAGCCCCTTTTCCTTGAACAGGAAACCGGCCAGGCTCAGCGCGTCGGGCCAGCGGTGGGTGGCTTTGTACTCGTCGGACAGCTCATCCAGCAGGATGCTCAAGTCGGGCGGGAAGATGTAGCCCGTCTGGTACTCGCTGACCAGGGCGCAGGCCTTTTCCAGGGCTTCCAGGTTGTCGGGCATGGCCAGCCAGGCGGGCCACACGCGGCGCAGCCAGTCGCGGGCCTGGGGCTCCATCAGGTTCTGCAGCAGGCGGCGCTGGCTGCCATCGGGCGGCACGGCCAGGCGGGCCAGCTCGATCTTCAGCCCATCGCCCAGCTGGCCCAATTGGTCGCGCAGCGCCTGACGCACCGTGGGCGACTCGTCATCGAGCAAGCTTAGGATGTAGGGGAGCTGCTTGGCGTCCATGGGCTCTGGATAAGGTGGATAACTGGGGATAATACTGTGGATATTATCCGCGCTTGGGGTTTCGCTCAAGGGGAAACCGATCTTTGTCGGCGAGGGTCAGGGGAGCTTTATTGACTTGTGATACATCTAACGTAGGTTTGCTTTTGACATTCATCCTAAGTCCGGTAGATTAGGGGCCTAAATCTTGGAGGGAGATCCGCATGGCACGTACCCCTTGGGCTGGAGCCGCCATTTTGGCGTTGCTGGCCGCTTCGTCCGCGTGGGCAAAGGGCCCCGCAGCCCCCAGCCCAGCGACCACGCCCAGCGCTATCGCGACCGCCGCGCCCACGGTCCAGGCCACGGTCCAGGCCACGGCGCAACCCACGGCGCAAGCCACCGTGGTCCCCACGCTCAAGCCCACCCAAGCCGCGCAAGCCAGCCCTATCGCGTCCACCGGCACCGCCAAGGCGTCCGCCCAGGCGTCGGGGCTCAGCGCCACGGTTCAGTCGTCGGCCAAGCCCGTGGCGGTCAGCGGCACCGCCAAGCCCGCCGCCGTCAGCGGCACGGCCCAGTCGACTGCGGACCACAAGAGCCCGGCCCTGGCCACCCTCCTGGCCGTCGTGCCGGGCATCGCGGTGCATGGCGCCGGCCACATGTACGCGGGCTCGTGGATGAAGGGCCTGGGGCTCTTCGCCGTTGAGGGCGCCTGCGTGGCCGTGGGCTATGACACCGTCCGCCGCGCCATGGACAGCGCCAAGGCCCAGAGCGACTCCGGCGGCATCCCCACCGACCTGTCACCCTTCTACACGGACGCGGGCGTCGCCTTCGTGATGGGCATGGGCTTCCTATGGACCTGGTGCGACGACATCGCCGGGGCCGGCATCGCCGTTGACGAGTACAACAAGAAACAGGATGAAGCCGCCGCCCTTAACGCGGTCCACCTGCAGTTGCTGCCTGCGCCGGGTGGGGCCATGTTGGCCCTATCCAGCCGCTTTTGAACGGAGGGATCCATGAACCGTATCCATCTAGGCATCCTGGGGCTGGTCGTGGGGCTGTCCGCGGGCCTGCAAGCCGTCGGCTGCCTCACCATCAATAGCCTGAATTTCAATTCCGGCTACGTGATCCAGCTGGTCAACAACCCGCAAAGCGTGAACCCCAACGCCGCCTTGAACATCCTGACGGCCCAGGTCACCAATAATTCGGGGACGGTCATCCCGGCCAACTATCCGGTGACGCTGGCCTTGACGGAGCCCGCCAATCCCGACAATTGCCCCGGAGCGGCCATCATCTCCCCCATTGGATTGACCATCAAAAAGGCCCTTCCGGTGGGGCCGTCGGTGCTGGTGGCCACCGA
>Ga0302320_10023952_pt1 | contig 11948 bp, 4 predicted proteins | sample Bog_T0_3_FD_202130 | JGI IMG/M metagenome (GOLD analysis project Ga0302320, IMG submission 202130) | Peat permafrost microbial communities from Stordalen Mire near Abisko, Sweden - Bog_T0_3 | ecosystem: Environmental > Terrestrial > Soil > Wetlands > Peat | place: Sweden: Abisko, Stordalen Mire... | reverse complement strand
CCACGGGGGTGGTGAATCCGCCCAACCGGATTCAAGCCGTGCGCACGGCGGACTTCAAGCTGGCGCGCTACTGGGATGGCAACGACACCCCGCCGAATCCGGATCAGGGAGAATTCTATGATCTTCGCTCCAACGGCGGCGATTACTACGCGAACGGCGGGGCGGGCGGCACGGTGGTTTATAATGCGGCCGGTCCGCTGGAAATGATCAACCTGTCCAACGTCGGGTTTACTCCGCCACCACTGACTTCTGATCAGCAAGCGGCGTACGCAGAGCTGCAGTCCATTTTGCAACAAGAGACCGGCTCCGGTGGGCGGCTGGCCGCAACGCCGTTGGATGCCGCTGCGGCGCCACAGAATCTCAAAATTCAGATGGTTCCGTTCACGGCGCAAGGGCAGCCGACGGCGGTGGCGGTTCAGATCACATTCATCTCGGCCGAGAACACGAATTATCAGATTCAGAAATCCCCCAACCTGAGCGACTGGGCCGCGGTGGGCGGGGTCATCGCCGGCAACAACGGTCCCTGTCTTTTTAACGACACCATGACCGATCCCAAGGCCTTCTATCGCATCCAATGGTCGGCGGCAAGCTGACGCGAGCCTATGGCGGCCCCGCCCGACACCTTCCATGTCATGTCCAAGCCGTCGGGGGCGATCTGCAATCTCGACTGCAAATATTGTTTCTACCTCGACAAGGAATCGTTGTTTGATCGGGGCGCGAGCTTTCGCATGAGCGACGCAGTGCTGGCCGCGTACATCCAACAGCAGATTGCCGCGCAGCGCGGCAAGGAAATTCTGTTTGCCTGGCAAGGCGGCGAGCCGACGCTCATGGGCATTGATTTCTTCGAACGGGCGGTGGCGCTCCAGCGCCGCCATGCGGCGGGGCGCCCGGTGCAAAACGCCTTCCAGACCAACGGGGTCCTGCTGGATGACCGCTGGGGCGAATTTTTCAAACGGGAAAATTTCCTGGTGGGAATCAGCATTGACGGGCCTCCGCCGCTGCACGACCGCTACCGAGTGGATAAGGGAGGCAAGCCGACCTTCGATCGCGTGATGCGCGGGCTGGCAGTGCTAAAGAAACACGGAGTTGAATTCAACACCCTCAGCGTGGTGCACCGGGAGAATGCCCGGCAACCGCTGGAAGTGTATCGCTTCCTCAAGGAAATCGGCTCGGGGTTTCTCCAGTTCATTCCGCTGGTGGAGCGCCGGCCCGGGGCGGAAACCGCGGCGCGGGGCCTGGACCATGCGCCGCCGCCCGCTCCGGGAACCACTGAAACCGAAGTCACCGAATGGAGCGTGGGCGCCGCTGATTACGGCGAATTTCTGGTCCGCATCTTTGAGGAATGGGTGCGCGAGGACGTGGGCAAGGTTTACGTCCAGTTATTTGATGTGTCGCTAGGCATCTGGCTGGGGCAACCCGCCGGACTTTGCCTGTTTCGTGAGACCTGCGGCGACGCGGTGGCGCTGGAGCACAACGGGGATGTGTTTTCATGCGACCACTTTGTCTATCCCGGCTACCGGCTCGGCAATCTGCTCAACACGAGCCTGGGTGAAATGGTGCGGGGTCCGCAGCAGCGCGCCTTTGGTGCGGCGAAGGCCGGCACGTTGCCCGCCTATTGCCGCAATTGCGACGTCCGGTTCGCCTGCAACGGCGAATGCCCCAAGAACCGCTTCACCCTGACGCCGGAGGGCGAGCCGGGTCTGAATTACCTATGTCCGGCTTACCAACGATTTTTCCGCCATGTGGACCCGGCGATGCACGCGATGGCCTGGCTGATTCAGAATCGCCGGGCGCCGGCGGAAATCATGACGCGGGGCGTCCCGGGAAGGGCCGCACTTTCCGAACCGAAGACGACGGCCGAAGGGCGGGCGGGGTCCGGTTTGGTCGAGGGGAAACGGTAGGGTAACACCCCATAGCGGGAAGCAGTGTTCCAGCGGAAGGTAACGCGAGAAAAGTCAAAATTCATCCCAAGACCATTCGGCACAAAGGAAAATTGAACATGAGTCATCAACCCAAAATTCCAGCCATCCCGGCGCACCGGGTTACCAGCAAACTTTTCGCGGCCGCGGCCATCGTGGTGGTGGGACAATTGCTGGCGCCCACGGCGTTGCGGGCACAATCGACCAATCGACCGCCCAACATCCTGTTCATTATTATGGATGATGTGGGAATTGATCAGTTGAAAAGTTTCAATCCGCTGGCGCCGCAAGCCACCCCGATTCTGAACACCCTGGCGCAGCAGGGCGTTTCCTTCAACAATTGTTGGATGATGCCGGAATGCTCGCCCAGCCGGGCCTGTTATTTTACGGGCCGTTATCCCGTGCGCACCGGGGTCAGGGCAGCACTGCTGGATTACGATCTGCCTTCCTCCCAAGTGTCACCCTATGAAACGACCACGCCGCGGGTACTGGCGCAGGCGGGATACGCGAGCGCGCTGATTGGCAAATATCATCTGGGCGGCCCGACTCACAATCCGGCGGGGATTGCGGCACCGGCCGCGTTGGGGTGGAATTATTTCAAGGGCTGTCTGGTCGGCGGGCCGCCCTATATTGACATGAGCATCGGCGGTCAGACCACGAACATTGCGCTTTATCCGAGCGGCTTTCCCGTGGGGCCGGCGCGAGGCGTCGGCTGGTTTCTCGGGCCGCAAACCAACATTTATTGCGACGACAACAACGGCGGAGGGTATACGGGACAGGAATGCGTTCAACTGGGAGGCATCCCGGCGCTTACCGCCAGCGGCGGATTTGCCACCCACTGCGTGGACGCAACGATCACGCCCACTTTCGGGAATTACAATGCTTATTACGCGTGGCCGCGCGTGATCAATGATGGCACGAATGTCAATCTGGCGCTGGACCGCCGTTACATGGCGACGGCACAAACGGACGACGCCCTGGCATGGATTCAGCGGCAAGCCTCGAATGGCACGCCGTGGATGTGCACGGTCGCCTACAGTTCCATCCACACACCCTATCAGGAGCCGCCCACCAACCTATACCCGGCAGGATTCGTCTGGCCGCCGGGTATTCCAGAGGGGAATACGACCGTGCCGCAGATCAAGCTGGTCAGCAATCTGATGTTGTATGCGTTGGACAAGGAAATTGGCCGTCTGCTGATCGGCGCGGGCCTGGCTACGGCGCTGCCCTCCGGTGACGTGCAATATGTGCCGGGGGCGACGAATACGATGATCGTAGTGTGCGGGGACAATGGCACTTACTTCGCGAGCGTCAATCCGCCGTACAATCCCTTTCGCGCCAAAGCTTCACCCTATCAAACCGGGGTCGCGGCGCCGGTGATCGTGGCCGGCCCCATGGTGGTGCAGCCGGGCCGCACGGTCACGAACATGGTCAACGCGGTTGATTTGTTTGCGCTGTTTGGCGAGATCGCCGGGCTGAATGTTCGCGCGGCGGTGCCCGCTGCTCACATTCTGGATTGTGCGCCGATGCTGGTCTACCTGACCAATGCAACGGCGGGACCCACCCGGCAATACAATTTCGCCGAGCTGGGCGACACGGTGCCCCCGAATGTGAAGATCTGGCCTTCGGTCCTCACGATAGCCGGCCAGAAAGTTGGCTCCGACACACTTTTTGACACCGAGCAATTGAGCCTGGACGAGGGGGCGGAATGGTTTGGACCGGGCGCGGCCGTGGTTTACAACAGTTGCTGTGATGTACGGGCGGCCGTTTATACCAATCTTTCGATTTTGCCGACCTCGGTTTGGACGGTTCGCAATGACCGGTATAAACTGGTGAAATCGGACTTCGCCGTCTGTGATGCGGCGCTTAATCCCTACGAGTTTTACGATTTGACACCGAATTTGACCAATCCCGCTGGCTTGGATAATTCTCCCGACAATCTTCTGGCCGGAGGCCCGCTCAACGCGGATCAGCAGTCCAATAAGGATAAACTAATGGCCGTGCTGAATGGAATATTGAACTCCGAACCCGTCTGCCCCGGCGACGGAAATCTCGACAAAGTGGTGGATGTTCAGGACATCGATGGACTGGTAGCCAACTGGGGAAAGCCGAGTGTGTTTGACTTCAACAATGATGGAATCACCGACCAGAGCGACCTTCAGACGGTGCTGAGCAATTTTGGCGACGTGTGCTTTCAAACCGGGCAAAGTCCGGCGGGGGTCAGCATTCTCCCGGCGGGAAGCCAGGTGCTGATTCAATGGCCGAATTCGTCGTCGCCGGGGCAGCTCGAATCCTCGCCGGAATTGTCCGGCACAGCGGTTTGGACCCCGGTCAGCGATTCACCCTTTCCGCTGGGTGATGCCAATTCGGTGTTCCTGACCCACACGAACCAGACGATGTTTTACCGCGTGCTACACTGATTAAATGACTGTGATCCTCAAATGCGGAATCGTGGCGACGGTATTGACGGGCATGGCGGGCGGCGTATGGCTGACGCAAGATCGCACCCAGGCAGAAGGCCGGCCCGGTCATTACAGCGACGCGGTGAACCGCCCGGGGCCCGCTGCGGTCAACACGAATGAGATGGTTTGGATTCCGCCGGGAACATTTTGGATGGGTTCGGAAAGCGGCCCGGCGGACGAGCGGCCTTTGCATCAAGTCACGGTCGGCGGCATTTGGATGGATAAAACCGTAGTGACCATCGAAGAATTTGAAAAGTTCACCCAAGCGACCGGCTACGTCACCGTGGCCGAGCGCAAACCGGACCTGAAAGATTATCCCGGTGCCGATCCGGCGTTATTGGTTCCCGGCGCCCTGGTATTTTCACCGCCACCCGGGGTGACCTCCCTGCGGGATCCTTTGATCTGGTGGAAATATGTACCCGGCGCCAATTGGCGTCACCCGGAAGGTCCCGGTTCGGACATCCAAGGGCGCGGAAAATATCCGGTGGTGGAGGTATGTTGGGACGATGCCGTGAGTTACGCCCGCTGGCGTGGGAAGCGTCTGCCCACGGAAGCGGAATGGGAGCATGCGGCGCGCGGCGGACTGGATAGAAAAGCGTTCGCCTGGGGCGACGAGAAAGTTCCCAACGGCCGGTGGCAGGCGAACATCTGGCAAGGCAATTTTCCCAACCAGAACACCCTGGGCGACGGGTTCAAAGGCACCGCACCGGTGGGCAGTTTTGCGGCAAACGGATACGGACTTTATGACATGGCGGGCAACGTCTGGGAATGGTGCGCGGATTATTATGCGGCGGATTATTATGCGAACAGTCCGGAAAAAAGCCCGCCCGGGCCGGCCAGCAGCTTTGACCCGGCGGAACCGGGCGTGGTCAAAAGGGTGCTGCGGGGCGGCTCCTATCTCTGCAGTGACGTTTATTGCGGCGGTTACCGGCCGAGTGCGCGGATGAAATCAATGCCGGACACGGGACTGTCGCATACGGGATTCCGGTGTGTCCAAGACGCCCCGCCGCCGGACAAGTAAATTTTGGCGGCAAATATTGCTCGCGTTTGCGGGGTTAAAATAATAGTACAATATCATTAACTGACCCTATTTCGGTCGGAGGTCCAGCTTGCGAGCAGAGAAAGTTCCTCGTCGCAGCCTGATTCCGATTTTTCTGACAGACTCGTAGTTTATTGATTTTCAGCTTTCACCCGAATTTGAAAAATGGACGTCAGCGGGAAACACCAAAAAAAGTCAAACACCGATGCGCCGCGGCCATCAGTGAGTCTTCGGATGATCGGTTTCTCGAAGGTGACGGCGGATGATGCCGGGCCTCATGTGTCCGCGGGCGAGGAGAATCAGTATCATGGGCGGGCGGCATGAACCCAAACCGCGTATTCGGGGAGTACCGTCACCGAGGCGATGTATCCTTTGGCCGTTGCGCCGACCGGTGGGGCGGCAGGCGCTTGATAGTTGCCGACCAGCAATGCTTGCTTCGGTGCGGTCAGATTGGTCACACCGGAATTTACCTGCAGATTGTTCACAATTTCGATAATCGGCGCGGGGGGGGTAACCGCCAAGACCAACGGCTGGCCGGACAGTTTTTCGCGAAAACGTTTCAGGCCAATTTCCCAAGGCGTGCGGTTGAATAAATTATCACAGAGCAGGGTTCCGTCCTGCTTGAGCGTGGCGTCGTTGCCGAGGTAGCTGACGCGCAGGAACACATCGTTGACGCCGTCCAAGGCCGCTGGCGACGACTTGATATTGACGTCCGGGCTGCCGATCCCTTCGATGGTGATGTCCGGCTTCACTTCAGAAATCTGGATGGTGTAACGCCGGAACACACCGTTGTCTTCGCTGCCCGCAAGGTCCAGGTTGCCAGATTCGGCGACGAGCTTTGCGTCTGGCGCGGGGAACACCGCGAAAGCCAGTTTCGCCGAGCCGATTTGGGAAACGCGCAGTTTGCCGCCCGAGGCAATCACATCGTTGTCCGAGAGCACGAGTCGTTGCCGGCCAAAGATATCCTGCCGGGTCAAGCGCAGCGCCTGCCGGCGGGTGAGCGTAAGAATTTCAAATGCCGGTCCGGATTTCGATTTTACCTGCAGCAAGCAATCCGTTCCCGGTTGAACCGACACGAAGGTGCGGGTCGCGGCCTTCGACACGGTGGCGGACTTTGCCTGCACGCCAGCCAGGGTTTTGGTGTCGAAAACATACTCGCCCTCCATCCCTTCGGGGACAAAAAAGACATAGACGGTGCGGCCATCGTCCGCTTGGGTGCGTGTGAAAAGCTGGGCGAGAGCATAATCCAAATGCGCGCCGTCCAAATCCAAGTTAAACGGTAGGATGGCGCACTGGTTTTGTTTGAGGTCGAAGCCGCCCTGGTCCGGGATCCGCAGGCTGGCATCGGCAAATTTGAGTTCGAACTGCAGGTGGTGGCGATCCGGCAGTTGCACCCGGTCCTGGTAGTTATTGAGAAAGAGGAATCCGCTGTCGCCCTTTGCGCGCGCGCCAAAGCGCAGTCCGGTCACATTTTTGGTGTCGGCCACCGGGTTCGCGGGCAGCGCGACGACCATGGGCGCTAGCAAGGCGCCAAAATCACTCAGGAAATAATTTATCGGCTTGAGATAATCATAGATGATATTTGCCTGCCCAAACTCGCGCAGCGGCCCTTGGAAATCGTAGCTCAGGGAAGGAAAAGTTCCCGTTGAACCGTGTTTACCGACGAAGTGGGTTCCGCCCTGGTACATATAATAGCCCTGAATATTGCCGCCGCGGGCGGTCATCATCATGGCGATGGCCTCCGAGCTTTCCGGCGGGATGGTGGGGCGATATTGCCCATAGCAAAAGAAACCCGGCCCAGTCTCGATGTTGGCGACGGGGTATTTGGTGGTATCATATCGGGCCTGCGGGGCATTGTGCATGTCGTTGAACAGGTAATAAGGGGTTGGTTCACCGGGAGAAATCCAGGCGTACCCGCCCTGGCCCGGCAGGAATTCACCGGATGGCACGGGCGAACCCCACGCGGTGCACACATAAAACGGCGCCACCAGCCCGGCGGCGATCGCCAAGCGCTTAAGGACGCGCATGTGCTCCTCCCCGCCCGCGCCCGCGAAGCCCCAGGCGAAGGGCGCGATCTCAAATTCATTTTCCAGCTGGACGGCCACGATGGGGCCGCCGTCCTGGAACATCAGGTCGTTCATCTGCCGCCCCACCTGCTGGTACCACTTGCTCACGTAATCAAAATAGAGCGGGTCGTTCGTGCGCACTTTCACTCCCTGGTCATGCAGATATTGCGGCAGGCCGCCGTTGAGGCATTCGCCATTGCAAAACGGGCCGATCCGAAGAAAAATATACATCCCGTGTTTCGCGCAAAGCTCGACGAAGCGGCGGATGTCCCGCTGGCCGGTCCAGGTGAAGACGCCTTCGTCCTCCTCGTGCATGCTCGGGAAAATGTAGGCGGAAATGGTGTTCAAACCACCGGCTTTCATCTTCAATATTTGCTCTTCCCATTGCGCGGCCGGATACCGGGCGGGATGCATTTCGCCCGCAACCATGATCCACGGCTTGCCGTTAAGCTCAAGGTATTCGGCGTTGGCGGCCAGACGGTCGCCGGCCGGATTAACGCCACCCCAATTCGTTTTGGGAGCCAGATCCAGTGCCCGCAGCTTGCTGAGGTCAATCGCATAGGGTGATGGAGCAGGCAGCAGGCCCATCCCCTCAATTTTCGCTTCGGCCCAATCGGCGTGGTCCATGCCGTTGCCATCACCGGCATCGCCGACCCGTAGCATCAACCGCTGGACGCCGTGGAGGTCAACGTTCACCTCCTGGGCGGGCGCCCCGGCGCGCATCACGCCGGATTCCCAAAGCACCTTGCCGTCGCCGAGCACTTGAAACGTCACCGAGCCGGGCGGTTGGGCGGCGTCATCCACGCCCACCCAGGCGCGGAAACGCCGGGCGGTGCCGTGAAGATCGAGGGCGAATTCCCCCACCGCGTGTGTGCCGACCCCGTGCGCAAATTTTCGACCGCCAATCGAGAGCGGACCGCCACTGACCGACTGGTCGATCTGCGGCGAACCCCAGCCCTGGCTCATCCGGCTCAAGTCGAGTTCCTGCAAACCCACCGTCCAGGCCTGGGCCGCGGCCGCCAATGCGAATGTAATCAAAAACATTATATTGGCGATCATCAGTTTTTTTCTCATAAATTTAAATCGAGGAGGCTTCCTCATGGTGGCGGCGAAACCAGCCGGAAGAACACCGTATTTTTATTCGGGTCGGGCAGGATGGTAAAGCTGTTGGAAGCGACCCCCGAAACATCCACCCAGTTCGCGTTTGGTCCAAGGCTTAGCGGGTTGGTCTGACTTTGCAAACGCCACCCGGCGTAACCGGCAGGCCAGAAAATATTTAACAGCCCGCGATTGAACGTCGTCTGCAACATTGGCGGCGCCGTAAATGTTGTCCAGCCGCTGAGTTCGACATCGTCAATCCACACGTTCTGGGACCGGTTGGTCAGCGATGAGGCGTCCAGAGAGAACGCGAAATTCGTTTGGAAAAACTGCGCATTCGTGCCGAGGTTTTCCCGCACGTCCGTGAAGTTGAGCCAAACGTTTTGCTGTTCATTATAACTCCAACTCTGGCCGGTGGGATAATACTGGTCCCGGCTCAACTGCCTGATAAACACCCAGCCATTCGTCGACCGGTAATAAAGATTCAGATTTTGGGCGTTATTTACGCCCTGGAGCTTGTAGTGGAACGTCAAGCGAAGATCGGTGGCCTGACTGGTGTCGGCACGACCAATGAACGCCGCACTTTTGGTCCCGTTACTTGTGTTCGCTACGGCGCAAAAACTGCCAGAATAGGGAGAATTAGTCGTCAGTCCCCAGCAGGAACCGTTAGTCCATGTCTCATCCCAAAACGCCCGTTTGCCCTGCTCAAAACCGTCCTGCAGCAAAACGACCTCCTGAGGCGTCTGCGCCTCATAACGGTAATTAAACCGCCCATCTGGCGCACTGTCGCCGTCGATCCCGAAATCCGCGATGTCGTTCGTCTGAAAATTGTCGGCCCAGTGAAAATCAAACTTGACCGGATCGTTGGTCAACCCGAGGGAAACGCGCGGCACGGCCAGCATCAGTTGGTTGCCGCTCACCGTGTAGGCAATGTCGCTGCGCACCGGTGTCCAAGACCAACGGTCGTTGGGGGAGGTGTTTTGGGTCAAGGTCGCCGTTGTGCCAGTGCGAGCACCGAGATTTATGGCAAAATCATAACCTTCCCAACCGGTCAAATGATTTTGATCGGCATCAAGGAACAAAACCATCCAGTTTGAACCGGTGTCGCTGGTGATATTTGAGTGGCACTGCGCCAGGAAATACAAATACGTTGGGTCTCTTGCCACTTTCATCACAGTCAGGTCATTGCGGCCGCTGCTGTTCGTATATGTTCCAACTTGGGCCACGGCGGAGGGAAAGTTGCGGCTGACCGTGTCGTTAACCGGGTCGTAATAAGCTGGGGCGACATTGGTCCACTGGGAAAATCCTCCGGCCAAATTAATCGTCTGCGGGGCGCTGGCCGCCGGGATGGGCCGCGCACCCTTGCGCCAACGATTCTGCCCGGCCATTTGATAATAATAATTATCCGTATGGCCGGCTTTCATCGGTTCAATATCGCGGCTGTACTCCTCGTTGTATTCATCCACAAAATAATATCCGTTCAACGGGCACGGAACACCCAACATGCTGACGGAACCGGCGGGGTTGGCGAGCCACGAGCTGGCGATCCATTCATTCCAGCCGGTGATAAACAGAAATTGCGGATCATATTTCAATCCGTAAGCCATCTGCTGCGCAAAGAAGAGCCCCTTTCCCTGCGTGCGCACCAAGGGCAGGTGATAATCATCAAAGGCCGGTTCACTATTGTTGGTGAAGCTGCGGCCGATGTTGCTGGTCGACCAACCGCCGCAGGCCACCGGCGCTGATTCGGGATGATCGGGCGCACGGTCATAGCCAAACTGCTGCGGCGTGCCGGAGTCAATCCAGGCCATCACGTCGTGGCCACCGATCCATGCCCACGACACCCGCCAGGTAAAAAAGTTTTGGACCGCGGATGGCGGCACGATATCACCGGTTCCGGTTCCCGTTTGGTAGCCGAGGATCAGGGGCTTGCCCTGCCAGTAAAACCACAGGTCAGCGTACTTGTTCCGGGAGTAGAAATTATTGTAAAGGTAGGTCGCCACCGTGCCACTGACATTATGGGTTAAAAACATAACCTTCAGATTAATTTTCGTGCCTTCGAAGCGCATCTGCTCAATCATGCCGCAAAGCGCGGCCACCTCGCTGTCGTAAGTCGGCCCGTTGCTGGTGTCGAATATCAGGACGTCAACCCCCGCATGGTTGAGCTGGGCAATTTCGCGGCGCAACACCCAAGGATCGGTCGGGTTATAGTAGCCCAGGGCCGGCTCGCCCCAGTAAAACGGCGTGCCACTGTTTACCTGGTCAAACACGGGATTGCCCGCCCAAGGGTTGAGCGGATTCGCAAACGGATGTGAGGTGATATAATCCGTATCATCCCAGTTGGCGCCCAGGCCGTATTGGCCAGTGTATTGGTCCTGATCGAGGAAATAAAATATGCCAATCGGCCGGTCGGTGCGGGCGTCACCACACTGCGCATTGGCCGGCAACGAACGATCCAGCGCATCCGTTGCCACCCAGGTGTCCGCCATTAAATCCGTCATGGTCGAACCGGTATTAAAAGAAAGCACCGTGCCCTTGCTCACGGCGCCGTTGGTGGCGACGCTGTCAACGCGCCAGTAGTAAGTCGTGTTTGGCGATAAAGAACCAGCCGGAAATGTGGCGGCGTTGGTCTGCCCAAGATAGACACCGGTCGTCGTTGTGTTCGCGGCGAGGACAATATTAGATGTCGTGCCGAGATATATGTTATAGGCGGTGACGTTCCCGTATTGCAGCCAAGACAGCGAAAGGTTGGCAGCGAGGTCCATTGGTACATCCTGCCCATCAGTCGGGTTCAAAACCCCGACGATGCCATAAATCCCCTGAATCTGCGAAGCTGACAGGGCGTAGTTATAATATCGGGCATCATAGATCAAGGCATTGGCGGCGCGCCAGCCCACCGGGTATTCGCTGGCGCCAAAAATCAGGGGATCGACCGTGTCCGCCGCGTAAACGCCGGTGGCCGTTCCCTGCAAGACGCCGTCCGCATAGAGCGAGATCGTGGTGGAGGGTGCGTCGTAAGTCATGGCGAGGTGATGCCAGGCGCCGTCGTCGATGTCCGTCGCGCCAAAGGCGGCCGGGTAGGAGCCATTATACAATTGGGCGACCGGCGTGTTTTGTTGGGCATTCCGACCCAACATAAATCCTTTGTTGGAGGCGGTGTAGCCGTTGTTTTTGGCGGCGAAGCCATTCCAGGCGTCATCCTGCCAAGCCGCATTGGGTTTCTTTTCCCAAACGGCGACGCTGAAGGAAGGCGAGTGGGCATCAAAGAGACCGTTATACCTGTCATCGGCCGAGGCGGTATTGTTGATGCGCAGATAGGAATCCGGGGCCGTCAAATCCAAGGAATTGCCATTTCCAAAAGGGA
>Ga0302320_10023950_pt1 | contig 11948 bp, 5 predicted proteins | sample Bog_T0_3_FD_202130 | JGI IMG/M metagenome (GOLD analysis project Ga0302320, IMG submission 202130) | Peat permafrost microbial communities from Stordalen Mire near Abisko, Sweden - Bog_T0_3 | ecosystem: Environmental > Terrestrial > Soil > Wetlands > Peat | place: Sweden: Abisko, Stordalen Mire... | reverse complement strand
GGGGCGGTCCGCCACCCGCCCCTACCGGCTGATTTTCTGCGCGTCCACCACGGCGATGGCGGCCATGTTCACGATTTCGTCCACGGTGGCGCCGCGCTGGAGCACGTGGACGGGCTTCGACAGTCCCATCAGAATTGGGCCCAGGGATTCCGCCCCGCCGATGCGCATCATCATCTTGTAGGCGATGTTGGCGGCGGCGAGATCGGGGAAGATCAGCACGGTCGCGCCACCCTTGAGTTGGGAGAAGGGGTACTCCTCCTCAAGGATCTCCGGCACCAGCGCCGTGTCAGCCATCATCTCACCGTCGATCATCAACTCCGGATTTCTTTCCAGGGCCAGTTCCACCGCCCGCCGCATCTTTTCCGATTTGGGGTTGTGGTTGCTGCCGAAGTTGGAGAAGGAGAGCATGGCCACGCGGGGCTCCACGTCAAATTCGCGCGCCACTTCCGCCGCCAGAACGGCAATTTCCGCCAGTTCTTCCGCCGTGGGATCAATGTTGACGTGCGTATCCGCGAAAAAGTAGACGTCCTTCTTGGTGACGATGACGAACACGGCGGCCACGCGGCGCACATTGGGCTGAGTCTTGATGATCTGAAGGGCGGGGCGGATGGTGTCAGGGTAATCCTGGCTGACGCCTGCCACAAAGCCGTCCGCGTCTCCCATGTGGACCATCATGGCGCCGAAGTAATTGCGATTCAGCATCTGCTCACGCGCCAGACTCTGGGTGACGCCACCACGGCGGCGCAGGCGATAGAATTCCTGCACATAGGCCTCAAAGCGCGGCGAATGCGCCGGATCGATCACCTGCGGGCGCATGTCTTCAAAGCCCAGTTCGGTGAAGCGGCTTTCAATGACGGCAGGACGCCCAAGCAGGATGGGGTGGGCGATGCGCTCCTCGCTGATCTGATGGCTGGCTCGCAGCACCTTGTCATGCTCGCCTTCGGAAAAGACGATGCGCTTGGGAGCCGCCTGGGCGCGATGGCGCAGGTTCTGCATCACTCCGTAAGTGCGGGTCAGGCGGCGGGCCAACTCATCGCGGTAGGCGGCAAGATCAATCTGCACCTGCGCCACGCCGCTGCGCATTGCGGCCTCGGCCACTGCGGATGAAACCCAGATCAACACGCGTGGATCAAAGGGCTTGGGATTGATGTACTCCGGGCCGAATTGCAACCGTCCCAGGCCGTAGGCACGCAGCACCGAATCCGGAACATCCTCCTTGGCCAGGCTTGCCAGCGCGTGCGTGGCGGCGATCTTCATCTCCTCATTGATGGCCCGCGCCCGCACGTCCAGCGCGCCGCGAAAGATGCCGGGAAAGCCCAGAACGTTGTTCACCTGATTGGGAAAGTCGGAACGGCCCGTGGCCACAATGGCGTCAGGCCGCGCGGCCTTGGCCTTTTCATAGCTGATCTCGGGGTTGGGATTGGCGAGGGCAAAGATAATCGGGCGCGGCGCCATGGCTTGAAGCATTTCGCCGGTTACGCAATCGCCCACGGAGAGCCCAACAAAGACGTCCGCGCCTTCAAGCACTTCCGCCAGGGTGCGTTTGGCCGTCTTCACGGCAAAGCGCGAGTTGTAGGGATTCATGCCCTCGGCGCGGCCTTCGTAAATCACGCCGTGGATGTCGCACATGGTGATGTTTTCCTGCCGTACGCCCAGGCGGACATAGTGCAGGGCAGAGGCCAAGCCCGCCGCGCCCGCGCCATTAAAGACCACGCGCACCTGGTCAATCTTCTTCTCCACCAATTCGAGGGCGTTCAGGAGAGCAGCGCCGGAGATGATGGCCGTGCCGTGTTGGTCATCGTGAAACGCCGGGATTCCCATGGTGTGGCGCAGGGTCTCTTCAATGTAGAAACATTCCGGCGCCTTGATGTCCTCAAGGTTGATTCCGCCACAAGTGGGCTCCAAAAGCTGGCAGAACTTGATGACGTCGTCAGGGTTCTCCGAACCCACTTCCAGGTCGAAGACATCGATGTCGGCAAAGCGCTTGAACAGCACGCCCTTGCCTTCCATCACCGGCTTGGAGGCGTGCGCGCCAATGTTGCCGAGGCCCAGCACCGCCGTGCCGTTGGACACCACCGCCACCAGGTTTCCCCGCGCCGTGTATTCGTAGGAAAGGTCCTGGTTCTTGTAAATCTCCTTGCAAGGCTCAGCCACGCCGGGCGTGTAGGCGAGACTTAAGTCCCACTGGGTGCGGCAGGGTTTGGTGGGGGTCAGCTCAATTTTGCCCTTGCGGCCCTGGCTGTGGTAGTCCAAAGCGTCTTTGCGGCGGATTTCCATGAAAGGCGTCCTTTTTGTCCGAAAAACTCGTTGGATGGACCTAGATTACTGAGCAGTTGGAGTGCCAGCGCGGAATGGACGATGACGGATTGTCGGCTTTCGAAGGCCGCCCATCGGAATCTGCAAGCGGCCTGTCTTTTCCTATTGAAATCAACCTCGATTGATCGCAAAGAACGCGTGCATCTGCCCTGCGTCCATGCTATGATTCAGGTGGGGAAACGCCCCCGTTAGGACCCTCGCAAACCAACGGGATCTTCGAAAAATTTGCCGCACGGCCAGATAGATTCGTGTCTACACGTGTAGGCAACGGACAATACTCCACTATGCTCAGCGTCATGTGCCCAAATTGCGACAGCATGAACCTTCAGCCATCCCGCAAGGTGGGTTGGTATGAGCGCTGGATCCTCCCTCTGTTCGGCGTTCACCCCCTGCGCTGCGTGGACTGCAAAACGCGATTTCGCTCGTCCCATGCGCCTCGATACTGAACCCTGACTCTCTTACCGCGTGCACGGTCCGGGGTCTGCCCGATTCCGCGTAAGGTTATGGCTCCAGCCACTCCGAGTGATCACACTCGCGCCAGCCCTCATTTCGGCGGCTTGCCGGCGTTGGAAGCGGACTGGTGAATCCCCAGCACCCCAACCTGCGCGTGGACCACGGCGATAGAGGTCATGTTGACAATCTCCTCCACGCCGCAGCCGCGCGCCAGCACGTGCACGGGTTTGGCAAGTCCCATCAGAATGGGCCCAAGCGCTTCGGCGCCGCCCATGCGCATCATCAGCTTGTAGGCGATGTTGCCCGCCTCCAGGCTGGGGAAGATCAGCACATTGGCGTCGCCCTTGACCCGCGAAAACGGATAATCCTCAGCCGATAACTCCGGCACGATGGCCGTGTCCGCCATCATTTCACCCTCCACCACCAGGCCTTCGGCTTTCAACTTCACCAGAGCAGTGGCGCGCCGAACCTTGTCCGCCAGCGGATGGCGCGTGCTGCCGAAATTCGAGAACGAAAGCATGGCCACGCGGGGCTCCACGTTGAACCAGCGCGCGACTTCGGCGGAGAGAATGGCGGTCTCCGCCAGATGCTCGGCCGTGGGCTCAATGTTCACGGTGGTGTCCGCGAAGAAGTAGACGTCCTTGTGCGTCGCCATCACGTAGAGGCCGGAAACCCGGTCGACGCCGGGAAGCGTGCGGATAATCTGAAGGGCGGGACGAATGGTGTCTGGATAATGCTGGTTGACGCCGGCGATGAAGCCATCGGCGTCGCCCATGTGGACCATCATGGCGCCAAAGTAATTGGCGTTGAGCATCCACTCATGAGCTTCGGAGCGGGTGATTCCGGCGCGATGGCGCAGGCGGAAGAACTCATCCACGTAAGGCGAAAGGCGTGTGGAAGCGGTGGGATCGATGATGTCGCCCTTCACCTTGCCCAGCCCCAGTTCCTTGAACTTGGCTTCAATCACGGCAGGGCGGCCCAGCAGAATCGGGTGGGCGATGTTCTCCTCCACCAGGCGGACGCTGGCGCGGATGATCTTCTCGTGCTCGCCTTCGGAAAAGACAATGCGTTTGGGCGCGGCCTTGGCGCGGTAGCGAATGTTCTGCATCACGGCATAGGTGCGGCCCAGGCGGCGTTGAAGCTGCTCGCGATACTCATCAATGTCAACCGTGATCTGCGCCACACCGCTCTTCATCGCGGCTTCGGCGACGGCGGAGGAGACCCAGATCAGCACGCGGGGGTCAAAGGGCTTCGGAATGATATAGTCCGCGCCGAACTGCAGGCGGGTGATGCCGTAAGCGCGCAGCACGGAATCCGGCACATCCTCCTTGGCGAGGGCCGCCAGCGCGCGCGTGGCCGCCAGCTTCATCTCCTCATTGATGCAGCGGGCCCGCACGTCAAGCGCGCCGCGAAAGATGAAGGGGAATCCCAGGACATTGTTGACCTGGTTGGGATAGTCGGAGCGGCCGGTGGCGATGATGACGTCGGCGCGCGCGGCCCGGGCATCGTCGTAACTGATCTCAGGAACTGGATTGGCCAGGGCGAAGACAATCGGATGGTCGGCCATGGCGCGCAGCATATCCCCGGTGACGCACTTGCCCTTGGAGAGGCCGGCAAAGACGTCGGCGCCTTGCAGCGCCTCGGTCAGGGTGCGGCGGTCGGTTTTGACGGCGAACCGCGCCTTGTACTCGTTCATGTTATCGGTGCGGCCTTCGTAAACCACTCCCGTGGTATCGCAGAGCAGGATGTTTTCGCGTTGCACGCCGAGGTGGATGTAATGCTCCGCGCAGGCAATTCCCGAGGCTCCGGCCCCGTTGAAGACCACGCGGACTTTGCTGATATCCTTGCCCACCACTTCCAACGCGTTCAGCAGCGCCGCGCCGGAGATGATGGCCGTGCCGTGCTGGTCATCATGAAACACCGGGATCGACATCGTCTTGCGCAGAGTCTGCTCAATCTGGAAACACTCCGGCGCCTTGATGTCCTCCAGATTGATGCCGCCAAAGGTGGGCTCCAGAAGCTGGCAGAGGCGAATGACCTCTTCCGGCTTTTCGGAATTTACCTCAAGGTCGAAGACGTCTATATCGGCAAAGCGCTTGAAGAGCACGCCCTTGCCTTCCATCACCGGCTTGCCGGCGAGCGCTCCAATATTGCCCAGGCCCAGCACGGCGGTGCCGTTGGAGATCACGGCCACCAGGTTTCCCTTGGCGGTGTATTCAAACGCCAGCTCGGGTTTATCGTGAATGTCCAGGCAGGGTTCAGCCACGCCCGGCGTATAAGCCAGGCTCAGGTCATATTGGGTGCGGCAAGGCTTTGACGGAACGACTTCAATCTTGCCCTTCCGCCCGAGACGGTGGTAATCCAGCACATCCTGTTTGCGTATATCCATGCACACCCCTGTTCAGCAATCCGATTGAACTACCGGTGCTCTTTGTACATCATCGCATGGATGGTTGCAACCTTGATGGTCTTTGCGCTTCCGGTTCGGCAGGGTTGAAGGTTTGGCGTTGAACGGGGGCGGAAGTCTCTGCGGTAGGCTACATTCGAGCCTGGCCCTGTCCCGGAGGTTTTGACCGGGAATGCCCATCCACCGGTCGCGGCGGCGGCCGGACGTGCCTGCCTCCCGAGGTCAATTCAGTCTGGATTGAGTGGGTTGTTTTTCCGTGCTATAGGGGGAAATGCAAGATGCGTGCAATTCGAGTCATTTGGTACAAAAATGTCCGACGATTCGTGTCGTTTGGTGCCAAATTGTCCGACGATTCCTGTCATTTTGCATAAAATATCCGAAGATTTGGGTGGCAAAATGTCCGTGTTTTGTTTGTTTTCATACACATTCCGGCTTTGGTCGACATTTTTTTATTTTTTTGTTCTCATCCCCCTGCCACGCATGACTTCTTGACCGAAAATGCGATGATTGCACCTGTCGGAGATTGGATGATTTGTCCTGCGTTCTGGGGATCGGACTGGCCATTCGTTCGTGCCTCCGGTGGGGATTGTGGGCGGCGTGCCCCGCACCGAGCCTATGTTTTCAGTTTACAATATAGCCTAGCGATTTGTCAAGTAAAATATTGGCAGGATGCCACTCAAAGAGCATGGGGATTGCAACTTCGATTTTCCTCCTCCCTGAAGGCAGGGATGCTGTGAACGCGCGGTAGGCCTGCGCCCGAATACTCTTCACGTGGGACCAGTCGTGCGCGAAGCGCCTTAATGTGCGGTACCTGCAGCTGCCGCCTTTCCGTTTCTGGTTTGGAGCAATTGCGGTACGGGCGTGCGGCAATCGCAGCTACCACCTTTCTGGCTCCGGCTTGGGCGATGGTGGAATGAGAAGGCGGTAGCTGCTGCTACCGCACTCTAAGGCGCATCCACCTTGCAGCGGGACCCGGCGCGGTGTAAAGTTGGGCATCGAATTTGATTTGTTTTGAGCAAAATACCCGAGAGACAAGACCATGCGGTGGTCCTGGAGGATTGGCAGGCTGGCGGGAATCGGGATTTATATTCACGCCACATTTCTCCTGCTGATTCTTTTTATCCTTTTCATGAATCTGCGCGAGGGCAAGTCGCTGGCAACGGCCATCGGCGGCGTGCTCTTCATCTTCGCCATTTTCGGCTGTATCGTGTTGCATGAGCTGGGCCACGCGCTGGCGGCCCGGCACTATGGCATCCCCACACGCGACATCACCATTTTGCCGATTGGCGGCCTGGCGCGCCTGGAGCGCATGCCCGAGATCCCCATTCAGGAACTTTGGGTGGCGCTGGCAGGCCCGGCGGTGAATGCCGTGATCGCCGGCGCGATTTTCGCCCTGCGCTTTATGATCGGCGTGCGCCCGGAGCTCCACGCTTTCCATTGGACGGGTGGCAGCTTCCTGAACAAGTTGATGGTAGTCAATGTCTGGCTGCTGGCGTTCAACCTGATTCCAGCTTTTCCCATGGATGGCGGTCGCGTGCTGCGAGCCCTGCTGGCCACGCGCCTTGAATACACTCGCGCCACGTTTGTGGCGGCCCGGGTGGGCCAGGGAATTGCTCTTCTGTTCGGTTTTGCCGGACTGTTCACGGACCCCTTCCTGGTCTTTATCGCCTTGTTCGTCTGGATGGGGGCGGACCAGGAATCGGCCGCGGCGCAAATGCACCACACGCTGGGGGCCATCCCCGTGCAGCAGGCCATGCTGACCCATTTCCGCGTGGTTCAGCCGGACGCCCCCCTCTCCAAAGCCGTCGAGCATGTTCTGGATGGCTGGCAGCAGGATTTCCCCGTGGTCTTTGGCGACCGCGTGCTGGGCATGCTGACGCGGGACAATTTGATGCGAATGGTCTCGCAAGGCGGCGTTGATACCCTGGTACGGGCAGCGATGAATCGTGAATTTGTGACCGTGGATTCGCACGAAATGCTGGAGCACGCGCTTGCCGCCATGCGCGCGGCCCGGAGCCGTTCCGCGCCCGTGGTTCATGACGGCCAGCTTGTGGGCCTGCTCACCATGGACCACGTTGGCGAACTGTTGACGGTCCACACGGCGCTCCGCCAGGCGCAGCGCACCCCGCGGCTTGCGTCGCCTAATTGAACTGGATACCCATCCTTCCGGGTGGTTGGCGAGGAGTGCCTGGACCGGTTGAAATCCAGGCTTGTGCAATTTTGGGATTTGCCGTGGTTTGAATCTCAAAAGTGTGGGCCTCGTTCCCCGAAGGGGAACAATGTCAGTAGCCATGTGTGAAACCCATGGAACGCCAAAGCGGTGAAAGATTTTACCGCGACCCCGAAGGGGTCGAATATTCGACCCTTTCAGGGTCGGAACCTGCTTTTGCGTGTTTCCGTTCCACGGGTTTCACCCCTGGCTACCGACATTCCTCCCCTTCGGGGAGGCCCGAATGGGGGCAGTGTTTATGATTCCCGCCCAAATCATACGAATTGAAACGGCTAATTTGGACAGCTTTGGGTTGAAATCCCCGCTGGAAGCAGGCAAGAAAGGAAGCCCACCTCCCCATGGATAATCGAACTGACAACCTGAGCGCAGTCGGTCCTGCGCAAACCGTAAGCCGCCGGACTTTTCTGGAAGTCACCACGGGCATGTTCGCCGCTTATTCCGCGGCTGCGGTCCCGGCGCGGGGGGCGAAGGAAGGTGATGGCACAATCGCCGCAAGCCTGAAGGCGATTGAAACCCCGCTCTGCACGCTGCGGCTCGATCCAGCGAATGGCAACCTCTGCGGTGTTACATGGAAGAATCCCCAGCTTGAGATCATTCAGGAGCCGCGCCTGGGGGAAAACTTCCGCCTGCGCTTTCCGCGGCCGGGCAGGGAAGCCAACTACTTCCTCAGCAGCCAACAAAATGTGAGCCGCATTGAGGAGCGGCCGGATGGCGTGACCTGCCGCTATGATTCCCTGCGCAACGCCCGCGAAGAGATTGCCGTCAGAGCGGCCTATCACATTCGTGCCGTGGAAGGGCAGTTGGAGTTCTCCCTCGAAATTGAGAACTCCACGGATCTGCCGTTGGCTGAGGCCTACTACGGCATCATCGGCGGGCAGAATGGCCTGGTGAATCGCGAAGACACAGAATCATTGGTCCCCGGGATGTTCAACAATCTTTCGCCCGACATCTTTCGTGGTTTCGGTGGTGGTTACGGCGGAGGCAATCTCGGAATTCGCTATTCAGCGCAGGGTTTTGAATACACGGGGTTCACGCTGGTGATGGGGTGGACGGAGTTCTACAACCCCAAGGCGAACGTGGGACTTCACTACGCCTACCACGATCCGGAGCCCCGCCTTGCCGCCATCTATTATGAGCTTCGTCCGTTCACCAAGACCGCTGTGGTGGGCGATAAATGGCCCACATCCGCCGACGTGCCCCCGGACGAGCCAATTGGCCTTACCATGGGCTGGCTGAATTTCCCCTACGCAACAAAAGGGAAATCGCACTTCGGCCCTGTCGTGATGCAGGTTCACTCTGGTGATTGGCACCAGGGAAGCGAACTCTACCGCCAATGGTTCGACCAGCATTTTGACGTGAAGCGCACACCCACTTGGCTGCGGAAAGAGATGGCGTGGCAATCCGTCATCATCTCGAACTGCGAGGATGAGGTCCTTTACCGCTTCAAAGATTGGCCGAAACTTGCCGCCGACGCGAAGAAGTACGGCGTAACTACTTTCGAAATCCTGGGCTGGAATGTGGGCGGAATTGACCGCGGCTATCCGCAGTACACGCCTGACCCGCGCCTGGGCACGCACGAAGAATTCCGCCAGGCGCTGGCGGAGATCAAGCGCATCGGAGTCCATCCGCTATTGTTTGCCAACATTCAAGTGGCGGATACCGCAACGCCCTTGTTTAAGGAGACCTTGCATCGCTACGCGGTGCTCGGCCGGTGGGCCGCGGACTATACCCTGTATGGTTGGGGCGAAGGAACCATCAGCGCCCGCCTGGGGCTGACCCGCTCGAACATGACGCTGGTGAGTCCCTCACACCCTGAATATCGAAAACTGCTGGTGGATCAGTGCGTCGAGCGCGTCAAGGACGGCGGCGCGGGATTCCAATTTGATAAAGCCGGCATGATGGGTGACCTGGACTTTAACCCCGATCTTTCCACTTCGCCGGACCGCTCTCTGATGGAAGGCGTGCTGCTGACCTATGCGGAGGTCATTGCCAAAACGCGTGAGGTGAATCCTGAAACCGCCATCGCTTCTGAGAATTTTTTGGACCGGTCGTTTCCCTATGTGGACGTCTCTTACGCGCGCATGAACCAGATTGACATGCCCTCAGCGGCGCTGAAGTATACGTTCCCGGAGTGGACGGCCACCATCTGCGCCGAATCCCCGGGCGATATCAATGTGATGAACAACGGCATGCGCTACGGGCTGGTGTGGGCCGTGCAGCCTCGCCACTACAACGATTCCATGGATGAGCGCTTGACGCGGCCGCTTTCCCGCTATGTTCAGGAACTGATTCGCATCCGTTCAATGCACAAGGACGTTCTCTTCCTCGGACGGTTTCGCGACACCTTGGGTGCGGAAGTTAAGGCGGGCGTGAACGTGCGTTACTCGGTGTTTGAAGGCATGAACAGTCCCGGCAAGGCGTGTGTGGTGGTGAATTTTGGCAACGACGAGGCAATTGCTGAAGTGACGTGGCCAGGCGGGGAGGGAAGTGAGGTTGAGGTTCTCGCGCCCTTCCAACCCGATGGAGTACAAACGCTGCCTGCTAAAATACGGTTGGCGCCTCGCACTTGTGCGGTGATAGCGCGGAAAGGCTGACCTTATTCAGCAAGCTTGGAAAGAGGTAGCGTAAATCCTGGGAACAGGGGAGACGTGAGCGTTTGGGTGGCATCCAATTGCGCCGCCAGTTCATAACCTCCGGGGACCAGCCGGTAAATTTCCGCAGAAATTAATGCGGGGTCGATCACCCAGTATTCCCCCACGCCATAGCGGGCATAAAGCTTCAATTTTGTTGTGCGATCAGTTTTCGCTGTGCTATCGGAAAGCACTTCCACCACCAAGTCAGGAGCGCCCTGGACATTCTTCTCCGTCACCACCGAAGCCCGAGCTTTGGAAATGTAAAGGATGTCAGGTTGAACCACATCGTTCGATGAAAAGACTACATCCATCGGAGCAGGGATCACCTTGCCCAAGTCATGTTTCTTCACAAAATCGCCCAAGGGAAGGAGAATATTTGTAAGAACATCCTGGTGCCGCCAAAGGGGTGAAGGGGTCACGAACAGTTCTCCATCAATTATCTCATAGCGCTTCCCGTTGCTCGGTAGGAGGCAATAATCCTCGTAATTGAGGCGAGTATCGATCAACATATTACGATTATACCGCCTTGGCTTTGGTGAATGCCAGCGAAAGCAAGGTCTTCTGCTGCAACTCGTGGCCCTTGCCGGAGCCGGTGGCGGGGCTGGGGCTTTCCGAGAGTTTGACCGAGAGCACGGAGCGCGGCCGTGCCAAGCGACGCAGGCGCGGCAGCAGGAACAACATTGCGCCCATGTTGGCGGGCTCTTCCTGCACCCAAACAACCTCGCGCACCGTTTTGTATTGCCGCAGTGCTGCCAGCAATTCCTGCTCGGGAAAGGGATAGAGTTGTTCGAGCGCGAAGATGGCGGTTTGGTAATCGCCACGCTTTTTGCGCTCCGCCCGGAGTTCATGCACAAATTTGCCCGTGGCCAGCAGAACGCGCGTGGGGTTCACCGCTTCGGGGTCAGGAATCACTGTTTGGAATCCCCCGCTGGTGAAGTCCTGCAAGGGTGACATGGCGGAGGGGTGCCGCAGCATTCCTTTGGGGGTAAAGACCACCAGCGGTTTGCGCCAGCGCCGCAGAGCCTGCCGGCGCAGCATGTGAAAGTGCTGGGCGGCAGTGCTGGGTTGGCAAATCTGCAGATTGTCGCGCGCCGCAAGTTGAAGGAAGCGTTCCATGCGGGCGCTGGAGTGTTCCGGGCCCTGGCCTTCATAACCGTGCGGCAGCAGCATCACCAGTCCGGAGAGTAGCGCCCACTTTTCTTCGCCGGCGGTAATGAACTGATCGATCAGCACCTGCGCGCCGTTGGCGAAATCGCCAAACTGCGCTTCCCACAGCACCATGGTCTCGGGATAGTCGCGGCTGTAACCATATTCGAAACCCAGCACCGCGGCTTCCGAGAGGGGCGAGTCGTACACATCAAACAGCGGTTGCGGAAATGCCATGTTGGCGAGCGGTGTGTAGGCGGCTTCAGTTTCAGTGTCAATCAAAGTGGCGTGCCGCTGATTAAAGGTGCCGCGGCGGCAGTCCTGCCCGGTCAAGCGGACGGGCGTCCCCTGCCGTATCAGCGACCCATACGCCAACAGCTCCGCCGTGCCGAAATCGACGGGGCTGCGGCCCAGCGTCATCTGGATTCGTTGATCCATGAGCTTTTTGACTTTGGGGTGGATGGAGAAGCCGGCAGGCACCCGCACCATGAGTTCACCGATGGTCTTCAGCTCTTCGGCGCGGACCGTCGTGTCAACTTCCAATGCCGGATCGTAAGGGCCGCCCTGAAAGGCGTCCCAATAGGACGGGAGCTCGCGCAGGGTGGGATTTTTGCGGATATTGCGGGTCCGCTTCAGCGCGGCTTCAAACTCACTCTTGATTTCCGCGGCGCGCGGGGCGGCGTCAATTTGGTGGCGGCGGGCATAGGATTCCCAGAGCGGCGGCAGCGCCACGATCTTCTTGTATCGCACCGGTTGGGTGGTG
>Ga0302320_10023949_pt1 | contig 11949 bp, 7 predicted proteins | sample Bog_T0_3_FD_202130 | JGI IMG/M metagenome (GOLD analysis project Ga0302320, IMG submission 202130) | Peat permafrost microbial communities from Stordalen Mire near Abisko, Sweden - Bog_T0_3 | ecosystem: Environmental > Terrestrial > Soil > Wetlands > Peat | place: Sweden: Abisko, Stordalen Mire... | reverse complement strand
CGGCTAACCTTCCATCCGGCCGATGAATACGTTCTGGGATGGACGCCCGACGGCAAGAATATTTTGTTTAACTCCTGGGGCAACAGCTTCCGCCACTTCGAAGACCAGCTCTACACCGTTCCCCTCGAAGGCGGGTTTCCTACGAAACTCCCCATCCCGATTGGAGAAGATTCTTCCTTCTCGCCCGACGGAACGCATTTGGCCTATGTGCCGCATTTGCAGTGGGAAGCCGCATGGAAGCGCTACCACGGCGGCCAGACCACGCCCATCTGGATCGCCGATTTAAAAGATTCGAGCATCGTGAAGGTTCCGCGCGACAACTCCAACGATCACGATCCCATGTGGGTGGGCGACACGATTTATTTTCTTTCCGACCGCACTGGTCCCGTGAGTTTGTTCGCCTACGACACGAAGAGCAAGCAGGTGTCGGAAGTTCTGCACAGCGATGGTTTTGACTTCAAGAGCGCTTCGGCGGGGCCGGACGCCATCGTCGTCGAGCAGTTCGGCGCCATCAAGCTTTACGACTTGAGTACGCACCAGGCGAAAAACATTACCATCCGCGTGCGCGGCGACCTCGAGGCCGTGCGCCCGCATTTCGCCAAGGTCGAGCCCAAGCGGATTCAGAATTTCAGCATTTCGCCCACCGGAGTGCGGGCGGTGTTTGAGGCTTGGGGCGAAATTTTCACGGTGCCTACCGACAAGGGAGACATTCGCAACCTGACGCGCAGCCCGGCCGTGGCCGATCGCGACCCGGCGTGGTCGCCGGACGGAAAGTCGATCGCGTATTTTTCCGACGAATCGGGCGAATACGAATTGTGCATCCGCGCGCAGAGCGGCTTGGGCGAGGTGCGGCACATTAACCTGGGAAGTCCGCCGTCGTTTTTCTACAGCCCGACTTGGTCGCCCGACAGCAAGAAGATTGCGTACTCCGATAAACGGATGAACTTGTGGTATGTCGATCTGGAGAATCCGCAGCCGAAGCTGGTGGATACGGACTACTTCGGAGGCTTTTCTCAGACTCAGTTCAGCCAGAACTGGTCTCCAGACAACAAGTGGATCGCATATACGCGGCAATTGCCCAGCGGACTGCACGCGGTGTTTGTCTATTCGCTGGAGCAGGGCAAGCCGTTTCAGATCACGGATGGCATGAGCGACGCGCTTTATCCCGCGTTCGACAAGAACGGAAAGTATCTTTACTTCACGGCCTCGACCGATACTGCGCTCTCTACGGCGGGACTCGATATGTCGAGCGATGAGCACCGGGTTTCGCGAAGTGCCTACGTGGCCGTGCTGGGCCAGTATTCGCTTTCACCGCTCGCGCCGGAAAGCGATGAAGAGAAAGCGGGCGCGGCCGAAAAAGAAAAGTCTACCGATAAAGATAAAGATAAAGATAAGGAAAAAGATAAGGACAAACAGAAAGACAAAGACAAAGACAAAGATAAAAGCAAAGCCGCCGAAAAGACCGCCGCCGATTCGCACAAGGACGACGATAGCAAAGACGACAAGGACAAGGACGATAAGAAAAAAGAGCCCGTGGTCGTCAAGATTGATCTGGAAGGAATCGGCCAGCGCATTCTGGCCTTGCCGATTCCTGCGAAAAATTACAGCAACCTACTCGCGGGAAAGTCGGGGATCTTATTCCTGGCGGAAGCTTCCAGCGTCGTTACGGAAGACGAGCAGCAGAACCTGCCGCAGACGATCCAGAAATTTGATTTGAGCAAGCGCAAGGTCGACAAATGGATTGACGAAGTCAACGACTACACAGTTTCGTTCGACGGAGAGAAAATTCTTTACCGCAAGGGCGAAGCGTGGGCCACGGCCTCGGCCGACGAAGCCCCCGCTCCGGGAGGCCCGCCCAAGCCCGGTCTCGGCCCGCTCAAGCTCGATGGCTGGGAAGTTTATGTCGAGCCCCGCGCGATGTGGAAGCAGATCTACAACGAAACCTGGCGCATCGAGCGCGATTTTTTCTACGATCCGCACTACCACGGCCTCGATCTCGACAAAGTAAAGAAGAAGTATGAACCGTATCTCGATGGAATCGCATCGCGCGGCGAACTCACTTACCTCTTTGAAGAATGCCTGGGCGAGATGACGGTTGGACACATGTTCGTCGGCGGTGGCGAAACGCCGGAGCCGAAGAAGGTGAAAGGCGGCCTGCTCGGCGCCGACTACAGCCTGGAGCACGGCCTCTACCGCATCGCGAAAGTGTATGACGGAGAAAATTGGAATCCGGGATTGCAGGCGCCGCTGACGCAGCCCGGCGTCAGGGTCAAGGCGGGCGACTACATTCTCGCGGTCAATGGACGTGAGTTGCATTCGACCGACAACATCTACAGCTTCTTCGAAGAAACAGCCGGCAAGCAGGTGGTGTTGAAGATCGCCCACAATGCAGAAGGCAAAGACCCCCGCGATGTCACCGTCATACCCGTCGAGAGCGAGGAGGGTCTGCGCCATCTGGCGTGGATCGAAGGCAATCGTCGCAAGGTCGACGAGGCAACTGGAGGGCGCGTAGCGTACGTTTATGTACCGAACACCGCGGGTGGCGGCTATACCAGCTTCAATCGTTACTTTTTCTCGCAGGTCGGAAAAGAGGCGGTGATCATCGACGAACGCTTCAACGAGGGCGGCCAACTCGCCGACTACATCATCGACTACCTGCGGCGGCCGATCATGAGCAAGGTGGTCACGCGCGAAGGCCACGACTGGTCAAGCCCCTCGGAAGCCATCTACGGGCCCAAGGTGATGATCATCAACGAAATGTCCGGCTCCGGCGGCGACGCGCTGCCGTGGTACTTCCGCAAAGCCGGACTGGGGCCGCTCGTCGGCAAGCGAACCTGGGGCGGGCTGGTCGGGATTGGCGGCTATCCGCAACTGCTCGACGGCGGCTACGTCACCGCGCCGCGCGCCGCGATCTACGGCCTCAACGGCGAATGGGAAGTGGAGAATCACGGCGTCGCTCCCGACTATGACGTCGAGCTCGATCCCGCCGCCTATCGCGACGGCCACGACGCGCAACTCGATAAAGCAATCGAAGTGGTGATGCAGCAATTGAAGGAGCATCCGCTGCCGGAGTTCAAGCGGCCGGCGTATCCGAATTATCACGAGAAGGACGGGCTGGGGGCGAAGTGAAGGTCCTCCGTTTGAATGCAGTCGTTTTCAGTCCCGCTAGCGTGAGCTGCATTCCCCAGAATAGTGAGGGGTCTTACGGCCGAGATCTTGCGTGGCTATTGACTTTTCGTCTTGTGGGCGTCTAGCCACGCAACAATTTCCTTCTCTTGCTGTTCCACCTGTAAAGGGGTGAGATGTTCCTTCGCGCTGTCAATCAATGATTTCTTCTCCGTATCGCCTGAGTTTTCTGCCACACGAAGCCAAAAATAGGCCTTTTCTGCTTGCCCCAATTGACCGAACAAAATCCCAAGATTTCGCTGCGACCTCGTGCTGCCACCTTCCGCAGCTTTCGTGTAGTATTCGATTGCCCTGCTATCGTCCTTCTTACCGCCGGTTCCAAGTTGGTAACAATACCCGACATTGTGCATCGCCTTGACATACCCTTGACCAGCAGCTTTCTCGAATAATTGGCATGCTCGCACCTTGTCCACTGTCATGCCGCCAGAGCCGTCGTTGTACAGCTCTGCGAGATCGAACTGGGCAACGGGGCTACCATTGCTCGCAGCCATTTGAAGGAATTGAATTGCCTTGTCGTGCGATTTTTCCAGGCCTTTTCCTTGCCCGTACATCAACGCGATCCAATACTGAGCTAATGCTTGAGAACTTTGAAAGCTACTATCCACGTGTTGCTGCTGTGCCACCGGGAGCAGGTACTTGGCGGCCAATTGGGGGTCTTTCGAGACTTTGACCCCGCCGAGATAAGCGGCGCCGAGAAGCATCTGCGCTTCGAGTGAACCCTTTTCTGCGGCGCGGTCCAGCCACACCCGTCCCTTCTCAACGTCCGCGGTCACTCCGTGACCTCCCCAATATGCATTGCCCAATTGCACCATGGCGACTGTGTCACCTTGTGAGGCCTTAGCCTCAGCAGCAGCGACATCGAATGGGCCCGCTGATTGTTGTTGTGTGCTCCCAACTCCGCAAAGGACGGAACTAAGAATCACGGCTGTAGCAAATCTCTTGGCTCTGATCGAGGTAACCTCGACGGAGTGCACCATCATTGCATCGCAAAATGAGCAATGTGTCCAGATGTTCTAGCAAGAACGAAGGCCGGGTATCCCGGAAGTGATTCCGGATCCCGGCCTGCGTCGTATTGCACCTTGGTGGTGAACTTGGTTAGTTGCCCGAAGGCGTGTTGGCAGCCGATGTGGCCGGCGTGGCGCTTGGTATCGAAGCGCCATAGCGGGCCAACCGCGGATAGAAAGGCGTGACTTCAAACGGCATCTTGTCGCGTGCCGAGGTGATGGCGACCGGAGCCGTCTTCACCATTTCCGCCTTGTCGTCCCAGGGATTGATCTTGACGCGCCCGCCGAGCGGAAGCGCCGCGACCTGATCCAGTTTGTTATTGTCCAGAGCGGGACCCTTAGTATCCAGGGCTGAGAGCCGGGTGATGGTCCCGTTTTCCTCCAGCGAATTGCCCAGGTGCGTGGTCAGAAGGGCATTGAGCTGGGCAGAGCGGGCTTGCAGCGCTTTCAGGAACAAGCCGACATTGTCGAGCTTCTGCGCGTAAGGTGAATTGTTCAACAGCTCGATCGCTTTCTTGTCGGCTGCGGTTTCCTCTTCGGGAATGTGCTTGAATCCGAGATTCGCGTAGGTACCTTCGTCGGAGAACAGCATGCGGTCGTTGAAGGCATACTTGCTGCCCAGGTTGTGGCCGAGGACGATATGCGCCAGTTCATGCGAGAGTACTGCGGCCAGGCTGGCCTCGTCGGGGAGCACGTCGATTAATCCGCGGCTGATGACGATGGTGTTGCCTACGCTGAAGGTTTCGAGCGGCGCCGTGAGCAGCACGCGGGTGCGTACCGGACGCGGCAGATCGATGTTGTTGGTGACCTCCAGATTGTTCACTACGGTCTGGAGAATGTGGTCGACATCGCCTTCCGGCGCAAGCAAGCCGGCGCGGGTAAGGCGTTCGATCACGTTGTCTTCCGCCTGCTGCTGCCACTCGCGCTCAGCTTGCAGCGGAGAAGCATCCTGCGCCGTCGGACTCTCATCTTTTACGCTATCGACGCGAATCTGCGTGAGTTCGTCGTCCTTGTCGCCTTTTTTCAGATCGTAGCCCCAGATGCGGGTCTGCGCTTTGAAGGCGATTTTGTTTTTCACGCCAGCGCTGAAGTCGCCTTCTTCGCTGTAGATGTAGGCCGGCACCCAATAACCCGGAATCAGGTTCAAGCGCCAGCTATCCATGTGGAAGAAATAAGAATTCCGTGGCGCCGGAGCGTAGGTTCCGTTGAGCCGCACAATGTTGTAATCCTGGTCTTCCACCCAGACGCGGCCCAGGAAGCGGCCTCCCTTGCCGGCGTTCTTTTTGGGAGTGACATCGAATACCAGGCAGCGGATGTCGCCCAGGAATTCGCGGCGAATGTAGTGGAACTCGTAGTGCGAACGGTCAAAGTCGGTACGGTCGGCGTAGACCATCCACGAGAAACCCGTAGGCTGGTATTGCACCTTGTAAAGCTTGTGAAAGCCGCCCATCAGGCGCGTCTCCATGCCGGCGTTCTGCTCTTTCAAGTAGTCTTTGCGGTCGACCGTCTCGCCCATATCCATGCGGCCGAGGAAGTAGTGGTCTTCGCTGGGGACGGGGCCAAGCTGCGGATCGGCACTCAGGTTCTGCAGATAAGTTTCGACCACGGGCGTGCGGTTCGACAACGCCTTCATCAAGCCGTGCTCGCGCTCGATGAAGCGGTCCACCACCTGCTCCATGGTGGTCGGCTGCGGCAGCGCCGAAGGCGTGGGCGCCGGAGCTGTTGCCTGCTGGGATTGAGACTGCGACGGAGCGGCTGGCGGTTGTGCAGCGGGCCCCGAAGCCGCCGGCGTGGCTTGGGACGACGCCTTGTCTGCGGGCAGGGGCGGAACCGCGCCCACGCTCAAGGGTTGCGACTCCGTCGGCATTGGCCCGTTCGCTGCAGGGCTTGAAGGTTGGGACTCCGTGGGCTGCTGCGCCGCGGCGCTCACCGAAACAAGCATTGCAGCTGTGAACATCAATTTCCAAGTACGCATGACTCTTTTCTCCAAGTTTCTTTGAACCTACGTTTCTTGAAACCGATTCCTCTTCGAACTCTTTTCCATCAACCCATCTGTTCAATTTGCCCAGCACACCCAGGGCCGCGATCCAAGGCTTTGCCCTTAAGTTCCCCGACAGCACAACTTCTAGTACGCCATCTGAAACGTCACATGCACAATCGCGGTTGAATCCACCGGCTGCCCCATGCGCAGCGACGGCCTAAAGCGCATCTTGTTGGCGGCCGCAATCGCCGCCTCATCCAGCCCATGCCCCAGGCCGCGCACGACGCGATTCACGTGCAGCGTGCCGTTGGCGCTAAACAGCACTTCCAGCAAAACTTCGCCTTCCAGCTTGAGGCTGCGGGCCTCGTCGGTATAAACCGGCTGCGGCTTGAACGTGATCTCCACCGGCGTAGTCGCTGGGCCGCCATCGTTCTGCGCGATCTTCTGACCGCCATGAACGACTTGTTCCGATCCGAATCCGCCAGTCGCAACCCCAGCTCCTCCGCTGCGGCCGTCGCCCTTGCCGCCGGTCGCGATGCCGTTGCCGAAGTCGGCGCTGGCGATCGTCCCTTTAATTCCTTTCGCTCCGCCCGATCCATTGCCTTGCCCCGGACCCACGGGCATGTCGAATCCGCCGGACTGCGCCGCGTACAGCTTGGCGCCTTCCTTGCCCGTTCCTTTCAACCCGTTAGGATCGCCAAACCCTCCGGTCTGCACTTTCTGCACCGCCGCATTTACGGTGGGCGCCACCGAGCTGCCCGCGAAGTCTCCGGTATGCAAAAGTTGCGGACGGGCGGCGCTCGAAGCCATCTTGATCTGCGGAGGAGCAAACTGATTCATCACTACTTTGGGCGCTTCCACCGGATCCGGAGCCACGATGTGCCGAACTTCGCGCGGCACCACTAATTTCGGTTGCTGGAACACCGGCGCCTTGGGCAGCAGCTTCGCCTTCACCACCGGCTTCACCTTGACCGGCGCGTGCTCCGGCTTGAGCGCAGGCATCGGAATCAACGAGGTGATGCGATATTCCTTGAATGGAATCCGGTCGGGAAACAAAATACCGATGTTGATAAAAAGCAACGTCATCAAAACCACGAACGCATAGCTGGTACCCAGCGCGCGTTTGTCGATCTTGCGCTCCGGCAGAATTCCGAGCTGAAAGCCTGGTTGAGACGTAGCCATGGTTGAGCTCCAAGGGGATCCAGGCCGAGGGAGCGGACCCAGATTGGAGTTTTCACATTACGGGAGAACGGACAGGGGGTAAACGTGTCCACGGCTCTTGACCGAAAGTAACCCACAGAAGGCCGTTTTGGGAGGTGCGCCAAAACGGGCGCGGGACGCAGGCAGCCCTTGCCAGAAACTGCAAATTCCTGCACCTTGACACGCCTCGCCCAGTATGGAATGCTTCGTTCGCGGCATGCTTCCAGCCGCGTCAGATGAAGACTCCGCAGGCGCTATACAAGGAGAATCACATGCGAAAAAAGAAGTGCTTGATGGCCTTGGGTGCCTTGATAGCCCTCACGTTGGCTGCGGCCGCGCAACAGACGGTATCCGCAATCTACAACTTCGGCAACGCCAACGGCGCCTATCCCTACGGCGGCCTCGCCTTCGATGCTCACGGCAACATTTTCGGAACGGCGACCTTCGGCGGATTCTTCAATCAAGGTGTAGTCTTCGAACTGCAGCCTCAATCGGACGGCAGCTGGACCGGCAGGACCATCTACAACTTCGGCAACATCGCCAATGACGGCGCGTACCCCTATGCGTCCCTCGTCGCCGACTCCGCTGGCAACGTCTACGGCACCACCTCGGCCGGCGGCGTCTACGGCGGCGGCACAGTCTTCGAATTAATTCCCAACAGCCGCGGCAACTACAACGAAACCATCCTGCACAGTTTCGGCAGCGGTAGCGACGGAAAAACGCTTTACTCGAATCTCATCTTCGATAGCTCCGGCAATCTCTACGGCACAACTTACAGCGGCGGCACCGGCAACGGAGGCACGGTTTTTGAGCTGACCCCGGCGCAAAACGACGCGTGGACCGAAACCATCCTCATCAATTTCGGCAGCGAGGGCAGCCCATCGAACCTTTACTCGGGTCTTATCTTCGATTCCAGCGGTAACTTGTTTGGCACATCGGTCTTCGGGGGCGCTCATGGCGGCGGAACTGTATTCGAGTTGTCCCGCACGGATCGCGGTAATTGGAAGGAAACAACTCTGTTTCCGCTCGGCGGCTTCGAAGATGGCAGATTCCCCTACGGCGGCCTGGCCTTCGACTCAGCCGGCAATCTCTATGGCACCACCACCGGTGGCCTCGCCTGGCCCTGGAACGGCGGCACCATATTTGAACTGACGCCCCAGTCGGATGGACAATGGACCGAGACCATCCTGACACGAGTCGGGGTCGGCTCTGGCCCTGTCTATGGCGGTCTCATCAACGTTCAAGGCGATATTTACGGCCCGCTCTACGACGTGACCGAAATTTTTCAAATGAGTCCGAAATCGGGTGGCGGCTGGACCTTCCACGACTATGGCGTCTACAACTCCCCGCCTGACGGGCTGCACCCATACGCAGGCGTGATCGTCGATTCCTCCGGCAATATCTACGGCACCGACCTGTTCGGCGGCACCCATGGCTACGGCACCGTGTTCAAAATCACTCCGTAGGGCAACGCCCGACCCTCGAACATAGATCGGCATCCTGCCGGTGTCCTCAGTCTCGTAATGCTCTCCCGAGCGCAATCATGGTAAGATTGTCTTACCATGCAAACCAAGGTTTCCACCCGGGGACAGGTCGTTCTTCCTGGTCCCCTACGCCGCCGGCTCGACATCCGCACCGGCGATTGTCTGGACGCCAACGTCGAGAACGGCCGCATCATCCTGACCCCCCGCTCCAAGCGGCAACATCGCGTAAAGTTTGTCACCGACCCCGTCACCGGCCTGCCCGCCCTGAGTGCGGGGCCGGCCGCCCCGCCGCTAACCAGCAGGGAAGTGGAAGAAATCCTGGAAAGTTTTCCCGAGTAGGTTCTAAGATGCTCCGCCTAAGGCGCTCTGCTTAAGATGCTCCCCGCATGATCTATCTGCTTGACGTAAACGCGTTGGTCGCTCTCGGCTTCCTCAATCACGAGTTCCATGCTCGTGTCGCCACTTGGGTACGCTCGCGCCACTCGCCCAACCTAGCCACTTGCTCCATCACCGAGCTGGGATTTGCCCGCGTCCTCGCCCAGGCTCCGGCCTACGGATTCACCGTTGCCCAAGCCCGCACCTTGTTGCTGCGCCTGAAGCAGGCAAAAAACTCCGCTCTCACCTTCATTCCCGACCATCACGATATCTCCGATCTTCCCGCCTGGGTACGCACTCCCAGGCAAATCACCGACGGCCACCTGAGCAAACTCGCCAGCGCGAACGGCGCAGTCCTCGCAACCTTAGACGAGAACATTCCCGGATCCTATCTGATTCCCAAGTGACGTCGTTCCCGCCGCAGTTGCCTTTGACTTTGCCCGTGTGGGACGGACGCTCTGTCCGTCGCCTTTGATTTTGACTTTGGGGAAATACGAGGACGGACGCGACGTTCACATAATCCTGCTGCCTGGGGCTCCGCGTTCCGATGTACTCTGTGGATCCTCGCGAGTGGTCCAGCCCCAACAGGAAATCGAAGACAAACCCCATCTGGATTATGTAGTCTATTTCAATTGACAGTGTCCGGCTCCCGGTCTACGATTGGCCGCATCCGCGCGGGGACGCCGCCCCGGGGCGGCAGATTTCATCCGCAATTGGGCCCCCTTCCATGGTCGGCGAATAAACAAGACCACTTCCACTGTTCCACTAAGGGAGACTTCCATGAAGAATTCGCTCCAGATCTATTCGCTCGCCGTTCTGTTCGCGATCGCCTTCGCGCCGTTTCCACCCACACTTCACGCGCAGTTCGTCTACGTGAACGACAACGTGCTTACGGGCACCAACTCCGTCTACGGGTTCAAACACAGCGGGGTCACGCTCGCCCCCATCGGCGCGTTTCCGACCCAGGGTACCAGCGTCCTCCATCTCGCCGCCCTCAAGGACCAACTCCTCTACACCGGCATCGGCGTCACCTGTTTGTACATTTCCGAACCCCTGCCGAGTTCATCCTCCTCACTCTACCCCAATGGCGATATCGCCATGTTCACCGTCAACACCGTTACCGGCGTCCCCACCTACGTGACCAGCTACGCCGCGCCCGCGGGCGTGAGTTCTTATTGGGGTATCGGCCTAACCACCGGCGTGAAGTCGCCAAGTCACTTCCTGTACGCGGGCTATTCCAACACCGGCTCCAACACCATCATTTCCTGGAAAATGAACGCCCAGAACTGCGCCCTGAGCGCTCCCTTGCAGCACCCAGTCACCCCTCTCAACGGAGGCGTTATTAGCGGTATGGCGGAGGCGATCGGCGGCAACTACCTTGTCGTCACCTACAACGACGGATCGATTCAATCCTTTTCCACTCCGGCTTCCGGAGCCATCAATCCCTCCTGTCCCTCGGCCATCGATTCCACCGGCTTCCTCACGCAAGGCAGCATGCCCTCTGGCGTCGATGTCACCTCCGACGGCCGGTATGCGATCTTCGGCGATATATCCGGACCCTACCCCTATGGACCCACGGAACTGGAAACCATAAAGCTTCCCATCGTCTGCGGTGCCACTACCAAAGACTTCGGCGGCACCGCCGTGGCCAGATCGTGGGCGCGCCCATCATGCAAAAAGAAAATGCGCTGGCCCAATCCCCATAGCGGCGCTGTGCGGAAGAACTCGGAGGTCGCACCTCCCTGGATAATCCCATCCGCCAGACCATTGGTGGTGGGACCCATGTCATGGATGGCAAAATCGGAATAAGGATGGAAGGGTTGGTTACTCAAGGCGGCGTTTTGCGACAGGCCCGAGACCAGAGTTGGGCTGTGGCACAAAGCGCATCCGGTTTGGGAGTTGTTGGTGAATAAAATCTGCCCGGCGATCACAGGGGCCGTGACCGCGTCGGAGAACGGCGGGCATTGTGCCGGACCCGGGGTGCCATAGGAGTCTGACGTGAGCAACGTAACCGCGTCGCACTGGGAAGGAGCGGCGTTCATCCGCATAAACACGGCGTTGTTTTCCGCGTTCGAGGAGATGATCGAAGCAATGTTAGCGGCGGCAGTGCCGGACGCGAAGGTGGCAGGCAAAATCTCATCTTCGGGTTGATTGCCGATTGGTGAAGTAGTAAGCGGGCAGGCTGGCGAAGTGGCGGTCAGCGTGGTTTTCTCGTTGGGGAACAACTCGTTGGTGACGCCCATTTCCACATTGGAGGCCTCTCCGGCGAATATCAGCAACGACTTGTTTTGTGCCTTCCAGCCAAAGCGCGTAATGGTGCCGTCGTTGCCGCTGCGGTTGAAAGTGCCGGAGATGCCAAGTGCGGCAGCGGCAGCCGCCGTCGCCGGGTTGTTGATCGCAAGATTGTTCACCAGGGTCTGGTCGGGTGTGGCTTCCACAAGACCCAAACCAAACGTGGGCGTCGGAATGCGGAAGCTGATCGAGTTGTTCCCTAAACCCTGGAAATTGAACTGGGGGATCGTACAACCGGGAGCATCGGTGCGGCCCTCGATGGTGAAGAGTTCCGCCACGCCGAACTGGGGGACGACGAAGCCACCCGTTCCGCCGCCATTGACCAGCCTCACCTCTAGGGATGGGCCGTCAGGCTGGACATCAGTAAAGGGTGGCCCATTCGGATTGAACTGCGAGGGGAACTGCGGATTCGTGTTGAAGTTATTGT
>Ga0302320_10023947_pt1 | contig 11950 bp, 10 predicted proteins | sample Bog_T0_3_FD_202130 | JGI IMG/M metagenome (GOLD analysis project Ga0302320, IMG submission 202130) | Peat permafrost microbial communities from Stordalen Mire near Abisko, Sweden - Bog_T0_3 | ecosystem: Environmental > Terrestrial > Soil > Wetlands > Peat | place: Sweden: Abisko, Stordalen Mire... | reverse complement strand
CAGAAGGGCAGGCATTCCTGTTCGCCGGCCAATCGCCGGCGCAATCGCCGCTTCTTACACACCCACGCCGAACTCGCTTGCCTGCTGCTCGCCGGCGTTCGCATAAAAGTCGTAGGGCGTCCGCCGCTTGAATCTCGAGCGGCTGCGCAGCTCCGCGCCCACCACGATGCCCAGAGCGGCCACCGCCATTCCCACTGAGAACCAGCCAATCACCTGCAGGACGTTAACCCCCTGCTTTTCGGCTGCGAACGTCTCTTCTGCGGTCGTCAATGATTCGGGTTCCGTGGACATTGCGTACTATCTCCTTACCATAAATCATAGCGCAGTTTGCGCTTCGCTGCTGTACCCGCCAATGCGGAAAACAGGGCACCTATTTACTCAAGAGTGCCAATGCGGGAAAGCCACGCATCTTTGTCCGATTCAGGTAGAAAACTCGCCCGCATCGAGTTTGACGCCAGCTTCCGAAGTTCCTCCCGCCCAAATCCCTGTTCCCGATGCGCCAACAGGTACTCATTGGCCACATCGGACCCGAAAAAAGCCGGATCGTCCGAGTTCAGCGTCACCAGCAGCCCATGATCGAAGTATCGGCGCAAAGGGTGCGCGGCATGAGAGGGGCAAACGCCGGTGCGCACATTCGACGTCGGGTTCAGCTCCAGCGGCGTCTGTCGATCCTTCAGCTCTTCCATCAGGTAGAAGTCTCTGCTCGCCGAGAGCGCGTGTCCAATCCGCTCCGACCCGATGGCCAGAGCCTCGCGGATCGCCTCCGGTCCCGTCGTCTCGCCGGCGTGGTTGGTCAGGCGCAGCCCTGCGGCGCGCGCCTCCGCAAAGAGGGCACGAAATGGCTCTGAGCCGGTGCGCCGCTCGTCCCCGCCCAGTCCGATCCCAATGATCGAGGGGTAACTTGCCTTCAGCTCTGCGGCCTTCGCGAATACCCGCTCCGCCTCCTCGACGCTGAAGTGGCGCACTGCGTCGAAGATCCAGTAGAGCGACAAGCCCAGCTCCCGCGCGGCGCGTTCACGCGCCCGCTCCAGCCCGGCGAAGATCGGCTCAAACGCGGCGGCATCGTGTTCGCGCCAGTGGTAGATCACCCCCACCGAAACGTAAACCTCCGCGTGCACCACCCCTTGCGCGGCCAGCCGCTCCATCATCCGCCACGCGGCCAGCTCGTAGTCTTCAGGAGTCAATAGGAGTGCTGAAACGGCCTTGAAGGCCATCAGAAAGCCTGTGAAATCCGTAAACCGGTAGAGCGCCTCCGCCTCTGCAAGCGCAAGCGGCTTATCGTCGTGCCGCGCGCTCAACTCCACCAGCGTGGCGGGTGCGACAGTCCCTTCCAGATGCAGGTGCAGCTCGGCCTTCGGCAGCCCGCGTATGAAATCTTCGATGCCCGGCATTCTTACAGTCTACCGGCCTGGGGACGTGATTGATTCGGACTCAGTGCGGCGCGTGCTTGCGCAACCAGGTGCGGGTTGCCACCAGATCATCTGAGGACAAGGATGGCGCGGCGCGCTTCAGCATCACGAGGTACCAATCTATCTCCGCGGGCAAAGCAGGATAGCCGATGTTGCCGTCTTTGTCGCCATTCCGGTAGGAGTTGATGATCGGGTTGCCTTCGTCATCTGTCATAACCAGGAAGGGAAAGCCGGGCTCACGGTCCGCGCCAAGAGACGAACGCAGTGCTGCACCGCCGGGAGTATCGGAATGTCTCGAGTCCTCCGGACGTTCGCCTACATCGATGCGCTGAACCACAAACACTTTCTCGGTGATGGATTTCATAGTCGGATCTTCAAGGAAGCGCTCGTAGAGTTTGCACGGACCACACCAAGAGGCGGAAAACACCAGCAGAACGTTCTTGTGCTCCGTCTTTGCCTCTGCCTTAGCGCTCGCAAACAGGTCGTTGGCGGTTTGCGGCAGCAGTGCAGGTGCCGATGCTGCGATGATGGCTCCGAATGCAAGAACTCCAGCGAGAGAAAGCTTCCCGTACCAAATCAAAGCAGATCTCCTTGGCGATGAGATTGGACCCATGATATCGCGACAGGAGAGTTCGCGCCTGCTGAATCAAGCAAAGTATGGCCTCATACGACCGGGAAACGCGCGCGCTGGGGCTTATCGGGGCTTGGCAAACTCCGACCGGTGGCGGCTATAGAGAAAATAGATCACCAGCCCGATCGCCAGCCACGCGAAGAAGCGGACCCACGTGATCACTTCAAGGCCCATCATCAGCACAATGCAGAAAACGATGCTGAGCACGGGAAACAGCGGTCCAAGCGGCGTCCTGAAGCCGCGGTACCGATTCGGCTCGCGGTAGCGCAAAATGAGCACGCCGATCGACACCAGCACAAACGCAAACAGCGTGCCGATGTTCGACAGGTTTGAGACCGTGCCGATGTCCAGCAGCCCCGCCGGGATGCCCACCACGAGTCCCGCCACCCAGGTCGAAAACGCCGGCGTGCGGTAAATCGGATGCACATTCGAAAAAACCTTCGGCAGCAGCCCATCGCGGGACATCGAGAACCAGACGCGCGCCTGCCCCAACTGGAACACGAGGATCGACGAGATCATCCCCATCAGCGCGCCAATCAGCACAAACAGCCGCACCCAGTGCAGCCCGCCGCCGTCCTCGAGTGAGAGACGCTTGAGCGCGTTCACCACCGGGGCCGCATCGCCCATCACCGACTGCCACGGCACGATGCCGCTCAGCACGATCGCCACTCCGCCGTACAGCACCGTGCAGGCCACCAGCGTCGCCAGAATGCCGATCGGCATGTCGCGCTGCGGATTTTTGCACTCCTCGGCCGCCGTCGAAACCGAATCGAAGCCGATGTAGGTGAAAAAGATGATCGAGCCGCCCGTCAGTACACCGGTCCATCCGTTGGGCATGAACGGATGCCAGTAGTGTGGCTTGATAAAGCTCGCTCCGGCAAAAATGAACACCAGAATGGCGGCGATCTTCACCAGGACCATCATGTTGTTGGCGCGGGCCGACTCCTGTATGCCGCGCACCAGGATCACCGTGAGGATCATCACCACGAGAAAGGCCGGGATGTTGAAGCCGAAGTGCCAGCCGGGGTTGTAGAGATTGTTGCCGGCAAAGTCCTGCAGCCCGGTGGGCAGATACGTCGGAGAGATCCACATCAAAGGCGGGTGTATGCCAAACCAGTCCATCAGGTCGACGATGTGAGCCGCAAAGCCCACGCTCACGCTCATGTTGCTGAAGGCGTATTCCAGAATCAGGTCCCAGCCGATGATCCATGCCACCAGCTCGCCGAGCGTGGCGTACGTGTACGTGTAGGCCGACCCGGCGATAGGAATCATCGACGAAAGCTCGGCGTAGCACAGGCCGGTAAAGGCGCAGACGATGGCCACCAGCACCAGCGACAGCGCGAGCGCGGGTCCAGCGCCGGGCCGGCCGTCCATGGCGGTGTGGAGGATTAGGTAATGGATCAGCGGGGTATTGCCGATGGAGGGTGCGTCGAAACGCTCGCCGGCCATCGCCGTGCCGATGACCGTGAAGATCCCCGAGCCGATTACCGCCCCGATGCCCAGCGCCGTCAGCGACCACGGCCCCAGCGTCTTCTTCAGCGCGCGCCCCGGCTCCTCCGACTCCCGGATGAGCTTATCGATCGACTTGCGGGCAAGCAGTTGGCTGGGCAGGGCGGTTCTCCTCACCGCGCAGGGAGGCGGAATTTTCTCACAGAACAAGAGCGTCTGCGCGGGGGAGGAGCACAGGGAATCAAGATTCCAGCCCCTGGCCTCCGACCTTTCGTGCTGAAGCCAGACTTCAACTTCAGCACGATGGATCTGGTAGCTGGCGGCTAGAAGCTGCTTTTACCGCTTCGACTGGCCACGCACCATCTTCTTCAATTTCTTCTTGGTCGAGCCGCGCGGTGTGGTGCGCTTGGCCTTCGGTGCGGCCTTCTTGCGCGCCGCCCGCTTCACCTTTTTGCGCTCCAGTTTATCTTCAATCTTGGTGGTGTCAGCCACGGTATTCCTCTTTCACTCAAATCTCTTCAGGGTTTCCCGCCAAACGGGTTATGCGACCTTTATGATAACAGGGAATTTTTTGAGGTGAAAGCAAGCGCGCCGTGGCCGGCAATCGGCGGCAGCGGAGGGAGCGGGAACCTCCAGGCTCCTGAAGAAACTCAATGCATCGCCGAAGCCCCCGGCCCCGCGCCCGGCCGGTTCTTGTTCAGCAGAAACGCCAGCGCCACCAGTCCCACCGACATCCACGACAGCTCCATATACACATCCTGGTAGCCCTGCATCTGCGCCTGCTGGTTCAACTGGTTGTAGATCGTCGCCAGCGCCATGCCCTTCCCATTGGCTGCCCCGAATGCGCCGCCAAAGAAGCCCGTCAGTGCCTGCAGATGCTCATTGAAGGCCACCGAGCCCGGCTGCATCGCCTGTTGCAGGTGCTGCTGGTGCCACATCGCGCGGCTGGTCACATGCGCATTCGTCACCGCGATCAGGACGCTGCCGCCAATGTTGCGGGCGAAGTTGATCAGGCCGGCAACCTGGTTGCTGTCCTCTTTCGGCATGCCCACATAGGCGGCGGTGGTGATTGAAATAAAGCAGAAGGGCAGCGGCATCATCTGGACCACGCGCAGCCAGGACGCGGCAGAGAATGTCATATCCAGTGTGGTCACAGTGGCCGCGTAGCGGAACGAGATGACAAACAGGATGAAGCCGACCACCGTGAGTGTGCGCGCGGAAACTTTGCCTGTGGCATAGCCGGCCAGGGGCATCATGAAGAGCAGCGTCACGCCGCCGGCGGTCAGGGCCAGGCCGGCCGTGGTCGCGGTCCAGCCCAGAAGTTGCTGCATGAACTGCGGCTGCAACACGGTATTGGCGTTCAGCACGCCGCCCACCAGCATCATCAGAAAACAGCAGATGGCAAAATTCTTGAAGCGGAAGATCTTCAGGTTGATGAGCGGACGCTTCTGCCGCCACTCCCACGCCACCAGGCCCACCATGCCGCCGGCAAACAAAAACGCGAAAAGACAGATAAAGCCGGAGGAGAACCAGTCGTTTTCCTCGCCCTTGTCGAGCATAATCTGCATGCCGCCCATGGCGATGGTGAGCAAGCCCAGGCCTACGTAATCCATGTTGCGCAGCCGCGAGGGGTCGGCTTTGATCCAGGGCGGATCTTCCACCATGCGGGTGACCAGGAAAAACGCCAGAATTCCGACCGGAATATTGATGAAGAATATCCAGCGCCAGGTGAAGTTGTCGGTAATCCACCCGCCCAGCGTGGGGCCGATGGACGGCGCCAGCACGGCCACCAGCCCGTAGAGTGCAAAGGCCTGCCCGCGCTTGTGCGGCTCGAAGGAGTCAGCCATGATGGCCTGGGCCATGGGTTGCAGACCGCCGCCTCCCGCTCCCTGGATCACGCGAAAAATCAGCAGCAGCGGCAGCGTGGGCGCCGCGCCGCAAAGAAAGCTGGCGATCGTAAAGATCGTGATGCAGAAGACAAAAAAGTTCCGCCGGCCCATCACGCTTGAGGCCCATCCGCCCAACGGCAGCACAATAGCGTTCGAAACCAGGTAGCTGGTCAGTACCCAGGTGCCTTCGTCCGTGCTGGCCCCCAGACTGCCGGCAATGTGCGGCAAGGCCACATTGGCAATCGAGGTGTCCAGCACCTCCATGAACGCCGCCAACGCCACCGTCATGGCAATCAGCCAGGGATTCGCCCTGGGCTTCCATTGCGCCGTCTCCGTCAGGCTGGGATTCTCCATGTGCCTCGGCAGGCCCTCTGAGCCCTCCGGGGTCGGCATGGTTGTGTCGCTCGCGGACAAAAAGTGCTCTCCTCTGGTGCTATCTGTCTGAAATTCCACGTTATCCGGGGAAGTGGGGTGTTTACGCGCCGAACGCATCCTTGCGCTCAGCCGTATCCGTTGCAGTGCGTGCTTCTAAATAGATTGGCATCCCCGCCACCGGGGTGCAGGATTCGGCGCGAAGCCAGCAGCAAGCCAGGGCCCTACAACACATCCGCCCATTGCGGTGAGGCGGCAAATGCGGCGTGAATCAGTCCAACATGCGAGTAAGTCTGCGGAAAATTGCCCCACATGCGCGGCTCCGCCGGGTCATAGTCCTCTGACAGAAGCCCCAGGTCCGATAGCGCCGGTTGGATTCGGCCAAACATGGCCGTCGCTTCCTCGCGGCGTCCCACCGCGGCAAGGGCCTCGATCAACCAGAACGTGCAAATAACGAACGCTACCGATGGATTGCCAAAACCGTCGTTGAGGCTATAGCGTCGCAGCCAGCCTCCCTTCGAAAGATCCTTGTGAATCGCGTCAATCGTGCTCATCAATCGCGGATCGCCGGGGGCCAGAAAGCGAAGCCGCACCATCTGCAGCAGCGATGCGTCCAGATCCTCCCCGTCATAGTGGCTCACAAAGCTGTTTCTGGTCGCGCTCCAGGATTTCTCGATCACCTCGCTGTGAATGCGTTCGGCGGCGGCCCGAAATTCGCCCGCATGTCGTGGCGCATGGCGGTCGGCAATCAGCGCCATCCGGTCGGCGGCTGCCCAGCACATCAGGCTTGAAAACGTCTGCGGTTTCCAAGCCGTGCGATATTCCCAGATGCCGGCATCCGGGATCCCGCACAAAGAGATCGCCTTCCTCGCCAGCTCCTCCATCAAGCGCAGCGCCGCCGGCGACCGCTCCGCGCTCAATCGTTCATCCAGGAAAATCGGAGTCAGCGCCAGCACCATCTCTCCGAAGATGTCGTTCTGCGTCTGCAGCGCGGCTCCATTGCCAATGCGCACTGGCTTTTCGCCGTTATACCCCGCCCAGTCTTCAAGAATCGATTCTTCGAGATTCTGCGTTCCATCCACTCGGTAGAGCGGAGCGAGGTTCAGCCCCTCCGCTCCGCCGGCCAAATTCAAAAGATACTGCGCAAACTGTTCGCGCTCTTCAAACTGGCCCAGCAGCCCGAAAGCATTCAACATGTAATACGAATCGCGCAGCCAGCAATAGCGGTAGTCCCAGGTGCGTCCGCTCCCCGGCGACTCGGGGATCGATGTGGTCATGGCCGCGATAATCGCGCCGGTGTCCTCAAAACAGTGCAGCTTCAGGGCCAGCGCCGATCGAATCACCTCCTGCTGAAATACCGGCGGAATGTCGCACTGCTTCACCCAGCGTTCCCAGTAGCGCGAGGTAGCGTAGAAGAACCGCTCGCACAGCGGCGCCAGGGGCTCTTCCACCGGCGCGCCCCAGCTCAACACCAGGTGCTGGCGGGTGGTCAAGGTAAACGGCTGGCCGCTCAAATAGGTAAGGGGAATGTCGGTAGTAAGCCGCAACTGGCTCGGGAATCCCTCAAAGCGGACATGGTGCGATCCTTGCATCCGCTGAGGTTCTCCCTTTGACCACCCCAGCCTCGGCTCGCAGTTGACGCTGATCCGCGGCGCGCCTTCGATTGGCTCCACGATGCGGATCAACTGCGTTGGCCTGAAGGCGCGCTCAAAGTGCATAAAGCGAGGCGCGAAATCGGTCACCTTGAACGAGCCGGTCGCGGTTTCAAAAATCGTCTCAAGAATGTTGGTATTGGGCCGATAACGTTGGGTGCCGTCTTCGCCCCCTGCCGGCCCAATGCGAAAGCGGCCGCCCGCTTCACGATCCAGTAGCGTCGAGAATACCGGCTCGGAATCGAAGCGCGGCAGACAGCACCACACAATCTCTCCGCTCTTGTGCACCAGCGCGGAAAATTGGCAGTTCCCGACCAATCCCAGGTCTTCAAGCCGCATCTTACTAAAGTATGACACGAGTGGCGCGACTCATTCTCGCCGTGATTGTCGGCCTTTCCCTGCTGACCTGGGCTACGTCCGGCGTGGTCCAAACCACTGTGCGTGAATGGTTTGAGCACGACGTGCAATCCCGCGCCGACCTGGTGTTGATCGGTGCGCGGCCCGCTCTTGCAGATGCCTGGTTCGCCCCCGACGATCTCAACAAGCAATTGCTCACCCTCGCGCAGGATGCGCGTGTAATCGGCGTGGCTGCGTGCGGCGCAGACTTCAGCACCCGCTCCATCACACCGGGTTTTCCGCAGGATTTCTCCTGTCTTGCCGTCGGTCCCCGTCTCCGCGATGCCGGGATATCCGCGGACAATCCAAATAAAGATTTACGGGAGTGGAGCACCGCGGCATCCCTGCCCACGGGCCGCGTTCTGGTCACCGCTCTGCCCATCACGTACCAGGGACAGGAGCTGGGCTTTGCCATTCTCATCCACGATCTCGGTTACATCGAGCGGCGCGAAGTTGCTGCGCAGATATTTCTCCTTGTCATCTTCGGCCTCCTTGCCGTCATGGCCTTCGGCTTCCTCCTCCTCGTGGCCAAACGCGCCCGCGCAGACTGGACCTTCGAGCTGCAAAGCGTCCTGCACGGTAGTAAAAAGCAGAGCCGTGATTTCCAGCCTATCCTCAGCGATGTGCGTGAGCTCATCGAGCGCATAGCCAGCGAGCGCGAAGCCGATCCCGGGCTATGGACGGCGCAACGGCTGAAGCAAACGCTGAACCGGCATCTGCAGGGAGAGAAGGTCGTCATTCTCGCCAATCGCGAGCCGTATATTCATGAGCGCGTGGCCGGTGGTGAAATTGAGGTCCAGCATCCTGAGAGCGGTCTGGTCACCGCCCTCGAACCCATCATGCGCGCCTGCTCAGGCGTATGGGTAGCCCACGGAAGCGGCAACGCTGACCGCGAAACCGTAGACCGCAACGATCATGTGCGTGTGCCGCCGGGCGAGGAGTCCTATTACATTCGCCGTGTCTGGCTCTCTGACGAGGAGCTGCAGGGCTACTACAACGGCTTTTCCAATGAAGGCCTCTGGCCGCTTTGTCATGTCGCGCACGCCCGGCCCATGTTCCGCGCCGAAGACTGGCGGCAGTACCGCATCGTCAACCGGAAATTCGCTGATGCCGTGTGCAGCGAGGTGGACTCCAAAGATCCCATCGTCCTCGTGCAGGATTATCACTTTGCCCTGGTTCCTTCCATGATTCGCGAGCGCTTGCCGGCGGCCACGGTCATCGTCTTCTGGCATATTCCCTGGCCCGATGAAGAACGCATGGGCATCTGTCCCTGGCACAATGAGATCCTCCAGGGTCTGCTGGGAAGCTCCATCCTTGGCTTCCATACCCAGCTTCACTGCAACAACTTTCTTGATTCCGTCGATCGTTATCTTGAAACCCGCAGAGACCGGGAGCACAATGCGGTCGTCAGGCGCGGCCACCGCACCCTGGTCCGCCCCTACCCCATTGCGCTGGAATGGCCGGTTCGCTGGGTTGACTCGGCGCCCGCCCCTGAGGAATGCCGTGCTCAGGTCTGGAGCGATCTGAAGCTCAAGCCGAACGCCTTGCTAGGCATCGGCGTCGACCGCCTGGACTACACAAAGGGCATTGAAGAGCGCCTGCTGGCAGTGGAAATGCTGCTTGAGCGGCATCCGGAGCTCCGCGGCCGTTTCAGCTTTGCCCAACTGGCCGCGCCCAGCCGCACCAAGATTGAGCGATACCGGCAATTGAACGAAACCGTGGAACAGTTGACGGAACGCATCAATGCGAGATTCGCAACCAAGGACTACAAGCCCATTCTGTTGCTGCGCTCTCATCATGAGCCTCCTGAGGTATTCCGCTTCTACCGCGCCGCCGACCTTTGCTATGTCAGCAGCCTGCACGACGGCATGAACCTCGTGGCCAAGGAATTTGTCGCCGCCCGCACTGATCTGAAAGGCGTCCTGGTGCTCAGCGAATTCACCGGCGCTGCGCGCGAAATGACTGAAGCCCTCATCGTCAACCCCTACGACCTGGAAGAAAGCAGCGAAGCCATGGCCGCCGCGCTCAATATGCCGCGGGACGAGCAAAGGGATCGCATGAGGTCCATGCGCGCGGTCCTCAGTCAGTTCAATGTCTACCGATGGGCCGGAAACATGCTGGTGGATGCAGCGCGTCTGCGCGACCAGGAACGTGTCGCCGTGCGCCTCGCCGAGAGCAACGGCGCAGGCACGGCCGTCGAATAATAGAGTCCCATCTCTCCGCTGATTTGCTTCCGATTATTGCGCGCCTCGCGTCTCTACCCCTCGGCTGCCCGCGCGCTGTCCGCGAAAACCCAGTTGTGTCCCAGGAAGAAATTCACGATCGAGCAGCACAGGATCGCGATACTATTCGATAACAGCACCGGCAGGCCCGCACCCTCGACCAGAATCCGCATCAACGCAAGATTCCCCACCAGCGAGACCATTCCGTTGGAAAGATGAAAGCGCAGGAATTGAGCCGCCAGCGCCGAGCGGTCGCGGCGGTCGCGCCAGGTGTAGTGCAGGTGCCACGCAAAGTTGTGCACCAGCGTCAGTTCGATGGCCGCGGCCGTCGCATACAAGTAGTGGCCCCCGGCAAAACGCCCAAACAGCGCCAGCGCCCCAAGCTGCACGCCCATGCCCATCGTGCCCACCAAATTGAACTTCAACCAGCGGATAAGTGTGTTCACGCCAGCGGCTCCTGCCGGTAGAGCTCCGCTGTATGCCGCAGGGTGATAACCACCGCCATCGCAATCATGAGCACGGCCGCAATCGTTCCGCCCAGATCGAATAGCAAAACTTTATGCCCAAGCAATGTTGCGTAGGGATTGCGCAGCGCCGCCAGATTGCCCATCGCCAGCAGGATGCGAATCTCCGTCGGGCCAAAGATTCCCTGTGAAAGTTGAAACCGCGCCAGCGAATACGTGGCCAGATAGCTCTCGCCCGAGAGCAGCAGAAACGCAATCAGCATCGCCATCGCCACCGGCCAGTGCAACAGTCCTGAGGCGCCCAGCCCGCACATCAACGCGACGGAGCCAAAAATGTCCACCATATGGTCCACATAAAACCCGTAGCGCGGGCGCTCTTGCCGCCGTACGCGGGCCAGCGTCCCATCCAGGCTGTCGCCCAGCCAGTTCAGCGCCAGGCACCCAATCGCCGCCAGCAGCGCGCGCCGATCGTAGCGCGCAAGTGCGTAGCAGATTCCGGCTCCGAACTGCGCGCCCAGGCCCAGCAGCGTGAGCCGGTCCGAGCTCACCCAGCTCGGAGCGCGCGTGCCCATCCACTCCAACGCGCGCTTCTCCATCGAAGCTGTCAGCGCCTGGTTCACTCGCCGCGCCTGCCTAAATCCCGCCTGATCGTTCCTTGCCGCTTCTGTCGCATGCATCGTCGTATCCTTTCCCATGTGTCTAGCGCACCGTCTCGTTCCGCTCGCTCTCACTGTCTTCGCAGCGCGTTGCACGCAGAGCGCAACGTGAACTCCAGTGATTCGCGCGGAATGCTCTCCACAAACGGTCCCACCACCCAGCCCAGTCCCGTCGGAATGGAGCGCGTCAACGTGACCGACTCGATCTGCATGTAGAGTCCCCCGTCCCGCTCCTCGTAGCTCCAATAGGTACTCATCCGCCACAGAAAGCCATGCTCCTCGCTGGCGCTCAGCGCGCGCTCGCTGGCCGTGCCGGGCGATTCGATTTCGGCAATCCGCGTGCTGCGCGAAGTGCTGTATCCGTGCTGCGCGTCAAGTCGTCCAAACATTACGTCGTAGCTGGTATCCATAACCACCGTGATTACGTGCCGCTGGCGCACCCGCATCCAAACCTGGTACCGGTCGCCTTCGTGCCCAATCACCTTCGCCCCCATCACCTGCGGCGAAAAAACCTGCGGATACGCGTCGAAATTCCGCATCAGACGCTCAAAATCCGCGGCCGTGGCTCCCGGCGCAAAGGCCGTGCCCCGCCAATCGTGCAGCAGAGCCCCCGGCAGCTCCGCGCTCGCGCGCGGGGTAAGCTGCTCCACGATCGTCTCCCCCTTGCGCAGTCGTGCAAGATCCACGCTGGCGAGCAAGCCGTCCGGCGACCGGTGCTGCTGCGCCAGCCGCGCCTCAACTCCACCCGTATAGGTGTTAAACGCCCGAATGGCCGCAGCCGAGGGATCCGCTCGCGCCGCACCGGGAGCA
>Ga0302320_10023946_pt1 | contig 11950 bp, 10 predicted proteins | sample Bog_T0_3_FD_202130 | JGI IMG/M metagenome (GOLD analysis project Ga0302320, IMG submission 202130) | Peat permafrost microbial communities from Stordalen Mire near Abisko, Sweden - Bog_T0_3 | ecosystem: Environmental > Terrestrial > Soil > Wetlands > Peat | place: Sweden: Abisko, Stordalen Mire... | reverse complement strand
GCTCCTTGGCAGAGCTATCAACACCGTAATAGGTGCCAATCGCGCTCTCCCCTGCAAAGGGATCCAACCTCAACTCGCAACCGCAAAATGGAGAGAAATACGATGAACGCGATGCTTCTCAAGCTGTATGTCAAGTTCCAGGATCTGGCGAGCCGCGAGGAAGGTCAGGATCTGGTTGAATATGCCCTGGTTGTTGCTCTGATCGCTTTCGGCGCCACCGCCGGCATGAAGGCTCTGGCCACCGGCCTCAACACCGCCTTCGGCAACATCTCCACCACACTCGGCTCCTACGTCAGCTAGTTCCTGCCCGCGAGGGCAAGACCGCAACCCCAGCAGTTTCGCCCCTTCGCGGGAGAGTCGCCCTCACCTTACCCGGTGGCCGGTGGCTCTCCCATGAATGGTTTCTCACGCCCCCAAAAATCGCTTCCTCAAGGTTCAAACCATGCCGTCGGTAATCCAAAAACTGATCTTCAAGCTGCATTGCTTCCTGGTACACGAAGAGGGTCAGGACCTGGTCGAATACGCCCTTGTTGTCGCTCTCATCGCCTTCGGCGCAACTGCCGGCATGAAGGCTCTCTCCGGTGCCCTCAACACCTCCTTTGGCAACATCAGCACAAAACTCGGCAGCTACGTCTCATAGCGCTGCCACTCCCCTTCAGCCAAATCCCCCGCACTTCCTGACTAGCCAGTCTCTCCCTTTCCGGACGGAACTGCTGCTACTCCGGCCCATTGTGCCAAAGGGTCCCTCCCTTCACTTTGCTCTGGACTTGGATAGCGTTCCTTGCGAAGGTAAATTCAGCGCTCGATAACGCCCACACGCCCTATGCTGCTTTCTTCGGCACCCCAAAATGACGTGTCGTTGATGCTGATCGAAGCCGGCCTTACGGTAATCGCCCTCGCCGTCCCCTTCGCCCTCCCAAACCTTGCCTCCGGCCTGTATTCGCCCATCGAACGCGCCTTTGCAACCCTGGCCCGCCGCCCAGGCCTGGCCGTTACCGCCGTAGGTCTCGCTGCCCTGCTGCTGCGCCTCGCCATTCTCCCCTTCTGCCCCATCCCGCTCCCGTTTATCCCAGACGACTTCAGCTTCCTCCTCGCCGCAAACACGTTCGCCCTGGGCCGCTTCACCAACCCCACCCCCGCCATGTGGATGCACTTTGAAAGTATCCACATCACCATGCAGCCAACTTACATGTCGATGTACTTTCCTTCGGTGGGCGTTGTTCTCGCTGCGGGAAAAGTGCTGCTCGGCAATCCCTGGTTCGGCGCCCTTCTGGTTGGCGCCCTCATGTGCGCCTCCCTTTGCTGGATGCTCCAGGCCTGGCTCCCACCCACATGGGCGCTCCTTGGCGGCTTCCTGGCCATTCTGCGCATTGAGCTTTTCAGCTACTGGGTCAACTCTTACTCCATCGGCGGCTCCATCGCCGCGCTGGGCGGTGCGCTCGTCCTTGGAGCCCTGCCGCGCCTCACCCGCAACCCGCGCCTGCGCTACGGTGTCCTCCTGGCCATTGGCATCGTTATCCTTGCAACCACCCGCCCCTACGAAGGCCTGCTGCTCTGCCTGCCCTGCATGGCCTGGATCGGCCATTGGTTGATTCGCGGAAAGAATCGCCCAACCCCACCCGCTCTGCTGCGCTTGAGCGCCCTGCCGCTTCTCGTGGTCTTCGCCGGGGCCGCGTGGATGGCCGACTATGACCACCACGCCTTCGGCAAAGCCACCACGCTGCCCTACACCATCAATCGCGCCACCTACGCCATCGCTCCTTATTATGTGTGGCAGTCCGCGCGCCCCGAGCCCGTCTACCACGACGAGTCCATGCGTTACTTCTACAAGGAAAACGAGCTCAAGGCCTTCAACAAGATTCACAGCGTCGCAGGCTTTCTGCCTCAGACCCTCGCCAAAGTAATCCGAACGTTTGAGTTCTTTGCAGGCATCGCCCTGCTTCCGCCCCTGTTCATGGTTCGCCGCGTCTTGCTCGACAAGCGGATGCGCTTCCTCATCCTCTGCGCTCTCATTCTCGCCGCTGGCATGGTCATCGAGATCTTCCTCATCCCGCACTATGTCGCACCATTCACCGCGGTCTTCTACGCCATCGGCCTGCAAGCCATGCGCCACCTGCGCGTCTGGCGCCTGGGCGGCAAGCCGGCTGGCGCAACAATTGTCCGTCTTCTCGTCACCATCTGCCTCATCGGTGCCATCTTGCGCCTCTTTCCCGGCCCGCTGCATCTCGCATTGCCTGAGTGGCCGGCCTCCAGTTGGACCGATCGCTGGTATGGCCCCGACCACTACGGCACCGAGCGAGCCCGTGTTGAAACGGGCCTGGAAAGCCTTCCCGGACAGCAACTTGTCATTGTTCGATACACCGCGCATCACAATCCCCTGAATGAATGGGTCTACAACGAACCCGAGATCGATACCTCCAAAGTCGTATGGGCAAGGGACATGGGTTCAGCCCATAATTTGGAGTTGTTGCACTACTATCCCTACCGCAAGGTGTGGCTGGTGGAGCCAGATTCGATTCCGGCGGCTGTTTCGCCGTATACGTTGCCCCAGGAATCGGCAGCTGAACTGCACTAGATTCGGGCAACTCTTCAGCGGTGCCGATATTCAATTCAGGAGCCAAGATCATGATCAACGGAAAGCGGATTGCGGTCGTCATGCCGGCTTATAACGCCGAAAAGACCCTTGAAAAAACCGTTCGCGAGCTGTCCGACGTCGTCGACATCAAGATCCTGGTGGACGACTCCTCCAAAGACCAGACCGCGGAGCTTTCCAGAAGGCTCGGCGTCCAGACCTTTGTGCACGACAACAACTATGGCTACGGCCGCAATCAGCAGACCTGCTACCGCGAAGCCCTCGCCGCCGGCGCGGACATCGTGGTCATGGTCCATGCCGACTACCAGTACACGCCCCTGCTCGTACCCGCCATGGCTGGCATGATCGCCAGCGGCGTCTACGACATGGTCCTCGCCTCCCGCATTCTTGGCAACGGCGCACTCAAGGGCGGCATGCCCCTATACAAGTTCATCTTCAACCGCATGCTCACCGCCTTCCAGAACCTTTGCCTCGGCGTCAAGCTGTCGGAATACCACACCGGCTTCCGCGCCTTCTCGCGCGAACTGCTGGAAACCCTGCCGCTGCTTGAAAACTCCGACGACTTCGTCTTCGACAATCAGATGATCGCCCAAGCCGTCATGTTCAACTTCAACATCGGCGAAATCTCCTGCCCCACCAAGTACTTTGAAGAAGCCTCCTCCATCAACTTCAAGCGCAGCGTGGAATACGGCCTTGGCGTACTCGCCACCACCGTCCGCTTCGTTGCCCACAAAGTTGGCCTCATCCACTCCCCCGCCTTCGGCGTCACCGGAAGAAAAGTCACTACCGAGTACTACCGCCAGGTTCCGCAAGGCTCCAAAGCCGCGTAGCCTGGAGGCCCATTCAGGACGATGACAATGGAACTGCCGGCAGAGGAGATCGCCGAAAAGGAAATCGCCTCTGACGGCATTCCTGTCTTTGCGCAGAACACCGCGGCGCTGCGCACAAGCTGGCCCGAATGGCTTACCCTCACTTTCTACGCTGCGATCTTGGCAGCCGCCATCCCCTGCCATGAGCCATGGGCCGACGAAGCCCAGGCCTGGCAACTCGCGCGCAACCTGTCGCTCCCCGATCTCTTCCGGACCTACATCCGCTACGAAGGCTCACCCGGCCTGTGGCACTTTCTGTTGTGGGCACTCAATCGCGCGCACATCAGCTACACCGGTATCCATTGGGCATGCGGCCTGATCGCATTTGCCAGCGCAGCGTTGCTCATCTTCGCCTCTCCGCTGCCCCGCGCCTTGCGTCTCACCCTGCCATTCACGTATTTCCTGCTCTTCCAATACGCAATCGTCGCGCGCAGTTATGTGCTCGCCCCTCTGCTCCTGTTTCTTGTCGCCTGGTGCTGGAAGAAAAGCCCCTTCACGCTCGCCATACTGCTGGGCCTGCTCGCCAACGTCGCCATTCACGCAGCCACCATCTCCGCCGGCCTCGCCGTCGTCTACACCATCGAGCAGTTCCGCGCCGGAAACCCCAAGAGCATTCCCCATCGCCGCAAGCTCCTCGCATGCGCAGCAATTCTCCTAGCGTTTTATGCCTTCTCCATCTGGACTGCAAAACCTCCCCACGACATCGCCTTCAAAACCTCGCCCGGCCCCTTCTTCATCTCCCTTGCCCTCCGCCTCGTCGAGTTAAGCCGCCCCATCGGGCTCGCAATTCCCTTCTGGATCGCCATCGCCGTCTGGTTCGCATCGCGCCGGGTCTTGCTCTATCTGCTCCCCGCCGCCTTTTGCGCCGGGTTCTGCGCCGTCGTCTACGGAAACTGGTGGCACGTCGGCCTGCTCTATCCGCTGCTCATCAGCCTGCTCTGGATCACCTGGCCGCGTCTCGTCGAAGCCTCATCCCGCGCATCCAGATGGGGCAATGCCGCGCTTGCCGCCATGTTTGGCCTGCAGATTCTATGGGCCGGTTACGCGCTCGCCTTCGATCACTTCCACGCTTTCTCGCCCGACCCCGCGGCCGCCGCATTTCTCCGCCCCTTCGTCAATCATGGCGACACCATCGCCCTCACTTATGCTGACGCGGACAGCACCAACGCCTTTGACGGCACCGGCATCCTCCCCTACTTCGACCACAACATTTACATCAACCAGAGGTATCCCTTCTGGTGGTGGAGCTCCCAGGACACAACCGAAGATACATTCAATCAGCTGCTCCCCACGCATCCACGCCTCGTCGTCGTCGAAGCCGTCTTCAAAGGAAAGCGCGATCACATTCCGCTCGATGGACCAAAATACCAATCCATTCTGCAAGCCGGTTACACATACACCACAGCCTTTTGCGGAACCATGCCCGAACGCCTTGCTCCAGGCCTGACCAACTGCCACGTGATCTTTGAGTTTCCCGGCGCGACAACCGCTGCAACCCCATCCGCACCAGCGACACGCGCTCGTTAGAATTGAACCGTGACCCCAGCCACAAACACCGGCATCTCGCTGATGCTCATCGAAGGCGGCCTCACTGCGATCCTCTTCGCAGTCGCTTTCGCCGTCCCGCGGCTCGGTTCCTCGCTCTTCACCCGCATCGAGCAAGCCTTCGCTCGAATAGCCCGCAGAAAGCGCCTCTCCGTCGCACTCGTCGGCGCAAGTGTCTTGATCCTGCGCCTTGCCATCCTTCCCTTCTGCCCCATCCCCTTCCCCTTCGTGCAAGACGACTTCAGCTTCCTGCTCGCCGCCAACACCTTTGCCCTTGGCCGCCTCACCAATCCCACCCCCGCCATGGGTCTGCATTTTGAATCCATTCAAATCACCATGCAGCCCACTTACATGTCCATGTACTTCCCCGCGCAGGGCCTCATTCTCGCCGCCGGAAAAGTGCTCTTCGGCCATCCCTGGTTCGGCCTGCTCATCGTCAACGCGCTTCTATGTGCCGCACTCTGCTGGATGCTGCAAGCCTGGCTTCCGCCCACCTGGGCATTGCTGGGCGGCATCATCGCCGTCCTCCGCATCGGCCTCTTCAGTTATTGGATCAACACCTACTCCGGCGGCGGTTCGATTGCTGCCTTAGGCGCGGCTCTTCTGCTCGGTGCGCTCCCACGCTTCCTCAGCACAAAGCAACTCCCCTACAGCATGCTGATGGCACTCGGCCTTACAATCCTCGCGCTCAGCCGTCCCTATGAAGGCGTGCTGCTGTGCGTCCCTGTCGGCTTCGTTCTCGCCCGCTGGATCTTCCTCGGCAACAACCGCCCCAGCCTCGCCTTCGTCCTTCGCCGCGCCGCGCTTCCACTCGCGCTCATCGCCTGCGCCATTACCTGGCTCGGCTATTACGACTACCGCGCATTCGGCAGCCCGCTCACGCTACCCTACAGCGTCGACCGCGCTGAATACGCCGCCGCGCCCTACTGGATCTGGCAAGCCCCGCGCCCCGCGCCCGTCTACCACCACAAAGCCATCCACGACTTTTACATCGTGGAAGAACTCGGCTACACCAACCACCTCCACACCCTGCCCGGCTTTCTGTCGGAGACGTTCTTCTTCAAGCCGCTGCGCACCCTGCTGTTTTACGCTGGCATCGCGCTGATCCCGCCGCTTTTTATGCTCAAGCGCGCAGTCCTCGATCGGCGCATTCGCTTCCTCGTCGTCTGCATTGCGCTCGTAGTCTGCGGTGTGATCGTCGAGACCTGGCTCATCCCCCATTACTTCGCAGCCATCATGCCCGCCATTTACGCGCTCGGCCTGCAATGCATGCGCCACCTCCGCCAATGGAAGCCCGGCGGCCAGCCAGTCGGCGCGGCCATGCAGCGCTTCACCATCGTCTTGATCATTGGTTTAGCCGTGCTCCGCGTGGGTGCGGAGCCTCTCCATCTCAGCCTGGCGGAGTGGCCCAGCGGCGCATGGGCCTCCACCTGGACCGGCCCCGGCCAGCTCGGCCTGCCCCGCAAGCAGATTGAAGACAAGCTCAATGCGTTGCCGGGCAAACAACTCGTCATCGTCCACTACTCGCCCAATCACAGTTCGCTGGACGAGTGGGTCTACAACGCCCCCGACATCGACAACTCCAAAATCATCTGGGCAAGAGAGATGGATCCCGCGCAAAACGCCGAGCTGCTCAATTACTACAAAGACCGTACAGTATGGCTAATTCAACCAGACGAGCACCCGGTCGCCCTCTCGCCCTACCCCGCCCAATAAAAACGGAACCTGTCATCCTGAGCGAACGGGGCCCCAGGCGTTCTTCAGCCTGGGGGTGGTGAGTCGAAGGATCTGCTTCTGTCCTTGCACACACCAAATGGCAATTAAACCCGGAACCCTACCGAATCCCCAATAGCTTATGCGTCTGCAAACTCAACCGCCACCGCGGATGCTCCATGCAATACCGCACCGCCTTCTGAGTATTCAAAATCTGATCCGGCCCATCCATCGGCTGCAGAAACAAATGACCAAACTCCAGCGATTCAAACTGCTCCGGCCCAAACCCCTCCTGCGGGTACACCAGCTTCAACTCGCTGCCACTCAGCTGCACCAGCCCCGCACCAGCCTTGGGACTCACGCACATCCAATCCACTCCATCCGGCGCAGCAATCGTCCCATTCGTCTCAACAGCAACCTCGAACCCGCGCGCATGCAGCGCATCCACGAAAGCCGAATCCATCTGCAGCAGCGGTTCCCCGCCCGTGCACACCACAAACCGCCTATCTCGCGCAGCATCCGGCCACTCACGCGCAATCGCCTCAGCCAGTCCCTCCGCCGAGTCGAACTTCCCCCCGCCCGTCCCATCCACTCCCACAAACTCCGTGTCGCAGAACTTGCAGACAGCCGTCACGCGGTCCGCCTCGCGCCCCGTCCAAAGGTTGCACCCCGAGAAGCGACAAAACACCGCCGCACGCCCCGCCTGCGCGCCTTCGCCCTGCAACGTATAAAAGATCTCCTTCACCGCGTAGCCCATAAAAACAGCCTCTAGCCGCTAGCTTCTTGCTGCTAGCTGAACTTGCGAATACCCAACCCTTCAACTCTGCACAGACAAGCTAGTGGCTAGCAGCTAGAAGCTAGCAGCTCCATACACAAGCGGATCCTCGATCCCATTCTCCCCAAACCCCTTCCGCCGTAGCACGCATGAGTCGCACTGCCCGCACGGCTCCCCGCTTGCAGAAGGATCGTAGCAGCTGCTGGTCAACGCATAATCCACACCCAGCTCAGTCCCCTTGCGAATAATTTCCGCCTTCGACATCGCAATCAGCGGCGTATGAATCTTCAGCCGCTGCCGCCCTTCAACACCAGCCTTTGTCGCTAGGTTGGCCATCGTCTCAAACGCCTCAATAAACTCCGGCCTGCAATCCGGGTAGCCAGAGTAGTCCAGCGCATTCACCCCGATAAAAATATCGCTCGCCCCCAACACCTCGGCCCACGCCAAAGCAAACGAAAGAAAAATCGTATTACGCGCCGGCACATACGTGATCGGAATCCCATGCGACATATCGTCCGCCGACCGTCCCTTGGGCACCGCGATATCATCCGTCAATGCCGACCCGCCAAAGATGCGCAAATCGATGCTCGCTGTGCGATGCCCGGCCACGCCTATCGACGCAGCGACTCGCTCCGCCGCCTTCAACTCCCAGATGTGCCGCTGCCCATAAGAGAACGAGAGCGCGTAAGGCTCGAACCCCTCGCTCCGCGCAATCGCCAGCACAGTCGCCGAGTCCAGCCCCCCGCTCAACAGCACCACCGCCCGCTTCTGTCCGTCCCTCACGCTGTCTCCCGTCTCGCTCACTTCAAATCTCCGCCCTTCCCAATATCCATCGAAGGCGGCAGCGGATTCCCTTCATCGATCGAAGCCTCAATGCTCGATTCCAGCAGCCCCTTCGCGGCAAGAATGAACTCAATCGCATCGCGTCCCGCTCCATAGCCACCCGCATTCGGCGTCACATAATGCGCCTCAGCCTTCACCTGCTCCCGAGCATTGGCCACAGCAATTGCGAGGCCGCACACGCGCATCACCGGCAGGTCGACCACGTCATCGCCCACATAGGCAATCTCCTCCAGCGCCACGCCTTCCTTCTCCATAATGTCGCGCACCGCCTGCATCTTGAAGGCCTGCCCCTGGTACACAAATTCAAGCTTCAAATCGCGCGCACGTATGGCCACCGTCTCGCTGATCCGCTTGGTAATCAGTCCCGCCTTCATGCCGCCCAGCCGCGCCAGCGACATGCCCGCGCCGTCATGGGCGCTGAAGCCTTTTGCCTCTACCATCTTTGTCGTCAGCGAGCCATCGGGCAGCGCTACCGGCATCGGATAAATCCAGATCGTCCCATCCGTCAACACGCCGTCCACGTCAAACAAAATGATTTTGATGCGGCGCGCTCGTTCCTCAGCGGATACACTCATGCTTCAATTCTACCCATTGCTTTTGGGGCCGCCCGGCACAGGAGTATTGTTCGGGAGAAAATAGAAGTATGGAGCAGACGCCACAGAACGCCGCGCAACCTGAGCTTGAGCCCGAAGACTATTACTACGATGGGCTATATCTCGTGTTCACCGCGGCCTATCACCTCAAGCGGGGCTCATGCTGCGCCTCTCATTGCCGCCACTGCCCTTACGGATTGGCGCCCGCAGGCGCTCCAGACGACGTCGCACCAGCGGCAGGCGCAACCCCCGCAGGCTGAGCGCTCGGCGCAGCAGCAACAGGCTCCCGCACCAGCACCGCAAAGCGCGGAAACGCAAACGCCCCCGCAGCATCGTCAATCACGTTCAGCTGGCACGTATACTGCCCCGGTTTCAGCCCCGCCAGCGGCACATCCAGCTCAATCGCCACCGCGTCGCGCCCTTCCACGTTAATCGCCTTCGCCTGCACCAGCGGCGTCTCGTACACTTTCGTCGACCCTTGAATCAGTTCCAGGCTACTCAGCAGGTCGATCCCCGGCTTGGTCCCCTTGGGCTGATTCTCTGCTGGCTTCTCGCGTGCCGGGCTATAGATCTCATACAGCAGGTACAGGTGCTGATCCTGACGGAAGACGTGGCTGATGTTCGGCACATACTCCTCGCCCTCATGCACCAGCGGGCCCTCCTTCTTGCTCGCGTTGCGCACGGATGCCAGCAGGATCGAACTCATCTTCAGCGGAGCCTTCTTCATGTCCGGCAGCGTAATCTCCGCGACAAACGACCCCATCTGCCCGGTCTGATTTTCGCGCACCACAAACTTCACCTGGTACTTGCCCGGCGGCAAATTGAAGCTCGTTGTGTATTGGATGTTCTTCTGCCGCGCCTGCAGCGTCGGATCGAGATTCAGCTTCACCGTCTCCCGCACATTCCCGATCGGCCGCTTCGATTCGTCAAGCACCGAGCCAATGATGTCCAGTGTCGCCTTGTCCTTGTCCCCGCCCTTAACAAACGGAATTTGCGATCCCGGCACAATCAGCGACACCGGCACAAAGAAGCGATTCTCATCCAGCCGGAAGTAAAGCGCATCCATGTAGACCGCCATGTCCGTCGCCGGCAGATCGCTCGCCAACTGCTCTTCCAGTTCCTGCTCGCGGTCTTCCTTGCCGGAGTGCTTGAAGTCCGCCGGCGCGTAATACCCAGGCCTGTATTCAAGCTTCACTCCCGGCCGGTTGATCTTGATCGTCAGCTTGCGATAGCGTCCATCTCGTGCTGTGTCCGTGCTATGAAATCCAATTGCGTAATACGCTGAAGTATCCTTTTCCACCTGCGAAAACGCCGGCGCAAAATCATTCGAGTCAAAGAATGCCTTGCCGCCCGTATCTGAACTCAGCGTCCCCATCACCTCTTGCGAAGCGAAGTTCGCATTCATGTTGCTGGTCAGCGCGCTGCCATTGAACGCGACCGAACCTCGCAAGCTACCCGTCGATGCATCACCAACTGGACCAATCGCCTGCAGCCCGCGCGTATCCACGCTGTAAATGGCCAGGTTCGCGCGCACCGCTGAATTGATCGCCGCGCGCAGCGATGCCTGATTCTCGATACCGTCCCGCGAAATGCCGCCGGAAAAATACAGCAGAGACTTCTTCTCCGTGATCTTCTCCAGCGACTTCGAAACCGCGCGCAGCGCATACAGTTCGCGATCCGTATTCAGATCGTTGTACTCGCTCTCGTCCGGCGTGTACCCCGTTGTATCTTCCACCTGGTTCGTATTCGCTGTTGCGCCCTGCGCAAAGCCCTGCCCCTCAGTGCCGTTGTAGACAGCCACTTCGTTGATCAGTGCCTGCTTGTCCGCTGTAAAATCCTGATCCACCTTCAGCGTGTCGCCGAGCGAAACCAGCGCCACCAGGTCCGCCGGCTGCATCTTGTCGTGCAGAAACTGCTGCGCAGCCTTCACGCACCGGTCCAGGTCCTCCGGTTGCATCGAAGTCAGATCGAAAAACATCACAATCAGCCGGTGATTCCGCAGTTCTTCCGCCTTCGCAACAACTACTGCCTTGTTGCCGCTCCCTGAAGCCAACCCGCTCACCACAGCTTCATTCAGCGGCGTAGCCTTATCCACGCTCTCAAAATCGAACGTGTCAATATGCTGTTCTTTGCCGTTCTCCAGAATGTGGAAGTCGCTCTGCTTCAGCCCCTGCACCACCTCGCCCGTCTTCGCATCCCGCGCCACAACATTGGTCAACACCAACTCGCCATTCATCTTCAGGATGAACCCACCCTGCTGATCACCCCCCTGCTGATTGTTGGACACCTGCGAAGGCTGCGCAAGAGCCGGCTGCGCGCCTGTCAGCGCAAGCGCCAGCAATGCAGCCCCCGCTCCGATCTCTTGCAGCCAACCCGTCATTCAATTCCCTTCCACCAGCGCGGCACTCACTAACTCCGTTAAAACCTGAATCTTGCCGTAAATTGAAACTGCCTCATTTGCCCCGCCGAAGTCACTTCCCCAAAGTTCGGCGAGTTCACCGTGGTCCCAATCCCCGAATACTGCACCGTATTGAAGACATTGTTGAGAGTCGCGCGAATCTCCATGCTGCGCGTGTCTCCCATTCCCACCGTCTTTGAGAGAGCCATATTATTCGACACCGTCCCCGGTCCCTCAATCGAGTTACGCGGCGCATTGCCAAAGAAGTTACAGAATCCCGGCGTATTCGTTGGCGCTTCGTAAGCCGCCGGGTTAAACCATTGGTGCAGCGTCCCACCCCCGGCAGTCACCGGAGCTCCTGTAAGGTTAGGCCGCAGCACCCCGCCTGTCCCGCACGCAGTGCTGGCAACCGACGAAGTGAAACTTGGACTGAGCCATCCGCCGGTCGCAAACTGAAAAGTTCCGGAGATTGAGAATCCTTCCATGATGTGCGAGCCAGCACCCGTCGTCAGCCAGAACTTGTCTTTGCCGAAAGGTAACTCATAGAAATATGTCCCGCTGACTGTGTGTCTCACGTCCAGGCTGGAGTTACCAAGCTCCCCGAGCGGGTTCTGCCAGTCC
>Ga0302320_10023943_pt1 | contig 11951 bp, 4 predicted proteins | sample Bog_T0_3_FD_202130 | JGI IMG/M metagenome (GOLD analysis project Ga0302320, IMG submission 202130) | Peat permafrost microbial communities from Stordalen Mire near Abisko, Sweden - Bog_T0_3 | ecosystem: Environmental > Terrestrial > Soil > Wetlands > Peat | place: Sweden: Abisko, Stordalen Mire... | reverse complement strand
GTTGGAATCCCAAGGCAACTTCCTGCGCCTGCTCGCCCGCCAAGCAATCGAGGATCCCCTTGAATGGCTCGCTCAACCCGCACCGCCACCACCAGGTTGAACTGTAACTGCGGTTTTTAGGATTATAACACGCTGCCCGATATATACTGTTCCATCTGCGCAATGGTCGCCTCCTGTGACGAGATGGTCCAGTTCACCAGATCGCCGATGGAGATCATGCCAACCAGTTCCGTGTTTTGCAGCACGGGCAGATGGCGCACGCGGCATTCCGTCATCAACCGCATGCAGTCCTCCACCGAATCCTCCGGCGAGACCGCCACCACCTCGTTCGAGATGATCTCCCATACCTCGGTGTCCTTGGAGGATTTGCCTTGCAGCGCCACTTTGCGGGTGTAATCACGCTCCGTGAAGATGCCCACGAGCGCGCCGTTGGACAGCACCGGCAATGCGCCAATGTTGTGAGCCGCCATCATTTTGATGGCATCGAAGACCTTCGTGGCGGGCGAGACCGACCAGACCACGTGGCTTTTATCGTGCAGTAAAGAACTGACCGGGATTGTGCTTTTCATAGGCTTATCCCGTTTATCGTCCTGTCCCGTAGTCAATGCAAGAAAATAATTTGGATTATTATAAAAACTTTGGCCTAGGGCCGACCGCCTGTTTCCCAGAAACCCAGCACCGACCGCCACCACCCCGGCGACTGGCCGATTGTCTCATTATGGTGGGCCCTAGGAATGATTTGCAGGGTCTTGGGGCCCTGATAACCGTCATAAAGCTTCTGACCCCGGATGGGCGGAATGATCTCATCAGCCCCGGCGATGACTATTTTAACCGGCCCGCGATAACCGGCCAGCCAGTCGGCTGGGTCAAACCGGTCCCGCAATAAAAAGTAGGCCGGCAGGAACGGATAATGATGTTGCGCCACCAAGGCCAGCCGGTCGTAGGGGACAAACATCAGCAGGCCCGCCACCTGGTCCGGATGTTTCTGCGCCAGATGCGCCGCCACGCCCGTGCCCAAGGATTCGCTCACCACATAGGCCGGCCGGTCATGCGGCAGGTTGACCCACGCTTCATCCGCCGCCGCCAGAAAACTGGTTTCACTGGGCGACCCGGCCCGCGAACCGTAACCGGGATATTCGAGAATATAAACCTCCAGCCCCGTGGCGTCGTGAATGGCCTCCCCCAGATCCATCCGGTCCAGCGCCCAGCCGCCGTTGCCGTGAACAATCAGCACCCGCCCGGTCACCGGCCCGGTCGCTGACCCGGGCGACGGAAACTGCCAGCCTATCAGACCGCCACCCGGATTGAGCCACGGATGCCACCCCTGCCCCGCCGCGATCTGCTGCGCCGCCACCAGTGGCACGGTGGTGGGGATAAACAGCAGCTCCCGTTGAAACACCGTGATCAACAGCACCAGCAGCAGATAGGTGCCACCGACGCCCGTGCCCAATACCCGCAACCATCGGCGCCGCCAGCTGGGTTGGGGAGTGGTCATGCGTTGCGGGGTTGAATTTATTCCTTCTTCGCCACCTTCAGCTCGATATGCAAATCCCGCAGTTGCTTGGCCGAAACCGTCGCCGGCGAGTCCGTCATCAAATCCGTGCCCTTCGCCGTCTTCGGGAACGCGATCACATCGCGGATGCTCTGGGTCGCGCACAAAATCGCGATCAACCGGTCAAACCCCAGCGCGATGCCTCCGTGCGGCGGCGCCCCGTACCGGAACGCCTCCAGCATGTAGCCGAACCGCATCTTTGTTTCCTCCGGCGGAATTTGCAGCACTTCCTCAAACACCGTCTTCTGCACCTCCGGTTGATGTATCCGGATGGAACCGCCGCCCAGTTCCACGCCGTTGACCACCACGTCATAATGCTGCCCGCGCACCTTCTTCGGGTCCGTCTTCAGCAGCGGAATGTCCTCCGCCACCGGCGCGGTGAACGGATGATGGCTGGAATACCAGCGGTTCTGCTCCCGGTCGAAACCCAGCAGCGGAAACTCGATCACCCACAGGAAATTGAACTGATCCGCCGGAATCACCAGCTTGCCCTGCGTCTTGAGCACCTCCGCGCAATATAGCCGGATCTTACCCAGGATCTCACAGGCCGTCAGCCATTGATCCGCCGCGAACAAGATCAAATCCCCTTCCACAATGTTCAGCTTCGCGATCAGCGCGTCCTTCTCCACCTGGCTGAAAAACTTCACGATCGGCGACTTCCACTCGCCGTTCTCCACCTTGATGTACGCCAACCCCTTCGCACCGAAGCTCTTGGCATATTCCGTCATCGTCTCGATCTGCCCCTGCGTCGCGCCCGCCAGCCCTTTGGCATTGAGCGCCTTCACCACGCCGCCCGCCGCGATCGCCCCGCTGAACACCTTGAACGTGCTCGCCCGGAACTCCTCCGTGAAATCCGTCAGCTCCATCCCAAACCGCGTGTCCGGCTTGTCGATCCCGTAACGGTTCAGGGCCTCGGCAAACGTCAGGCGCTTGAACGGCGTCGGAATCTCCACGCCCAGCGCCGTCTGCCAAACCCGCTTGAGCAGGCCCTCGATCAGCGCATAAATATCCTCCCGGTCGATGAACGACATCTCGATGTCCACCTGTGTGAACTCCGGCTGCCGATCCGCCCGCAAATCCTCATCGCGATAACAACGCGCCAGTTGAAAATATTTTTCCACCCCCGCCACCATCAGGATCTGTTTGAACTGCTGCGGCGACTGCGGCAGCGCATAAAACGTCCCCGGTTCCCGCCGGTTCGGCACCAAAAATTCCCGGGCGCCCTCCGGCGTCGATTTGAACAATGTCGGCGTCTCCACCTCCAGAAACCCCTGCTCATCCATGTAACTGCGCGTGGCGATCGCCACCTTGCTGCGCACCTTCAAGTTCCGCGCCATCTCCGGCCGGCGCAGGTCCAGATAACGATATTGCAGCCGCAGTTCCTCATTCACCTTCCCCGCGATTTCCGGATCATCCACCGGGAACGGCAGCACCTCCGCCATGTTCAACACCTCCAGCGCCGACACCCCCACCTCCACCCCGCCCGTCGGAATCTTGGCGTTGTTCGTGCCCTCCGGCCGCTGCCGCACCCGGCCCGTCAGGCTCACCACACATTCACTGCGCAACCCGGCCGCCTGCTCAAACAGTGCCGGCGACAGATCCGACGGATCAAACACCGTCTGCGTGCGGCCCTCGCGGTCACGGATATCAATAAAAATAAGGCCGCCCAGATCGCGCCGGGAATGAACCCAGCCCGAAAGTGTGACCGTTTGCCCGATGTGAGCCGGGCGCAGTTCGTTGCAATGATGTGTACGTTTCATGTATGACAGGGAATCCCAAACCGGAATTCCAAAGCGAACAAACATGATGACCAAGCCGCCGCCCGATTTCAATTTTTTTTGGACGGGGATTTTGACGGCGCCGGGCAAACCGGTAAAAACAGACAGGGTGCCGGCCATTGCGACCGGCACCCTGCTTCACCCGAACGGGTCCCACAACCCGTTCAAATTATCACGGATACACCAGCCGGTAAAACTCGTCCGGCAAGGTCGGGTTGTTCGTGAGGTTTTCCACATCCACCCCGGCGGAACCCGGCACCGTCGTCCAATCGTTCGTGTTCGCACTGATGCCGTTGGCCAGATTATTCGTCTGCACCAACAAACGCCACCCGGTATGATCCGCCGGCCAGCTCAATGTCAGCACATTGCCCGACACCGCCGCCACAATGTTCGTAGGATTCGGATTCACCGTCGTTATGACCGAGATGCTGCCATTGGAGGACAACGTGTTGGTCCAACCCAGCCCTGATGCCAGGGCCGGCAAGTTGAGGGTCGTGAAGCTGCCCAGATAGAGGCTCGCGGAGGAGGCCCGGAACAATTGGAACGTGTCCCCTGCCCGGAAAGGCGCATCCCCCGCATTCGTGATCACCGTCAGCGTACCACCGTAGGTGACGACCGTGGCATACGCCTGATCATTGGTCGCATGCGTGTGCGAAACAGCCATCGTCGTCGTGCTCCCGCTGTTCAGGGTGAACACGCTGGCGGTTAATATCTTGCCCGCCGTCGTGGTCCCGACTCCCGGTGCCAGAGTACCGCCGGATGAAACCGTCACCGTGGCGCTGCTGCCGTTGATGTTTCCACCGCCACCCAACGTCCCGCCGTTCAGGACATTCACCGTGGCGCTCCCGAGCGTGCCATTGACCACCAACGTGGCGTTGCTCACCGAGACTGTCCCGGCCCCGACCGTACCGGTGGCGCTGATGGTCATGGAACCGCCGTTCAGCGTCGTGCCCCCGGCACCCACCGTGCCATTGACCACCAAGGAACCATTATCGACCGTCAATGTACCACTGGTGATGGTGCCATTCACCTGCAACGTTCCGTTGCTCACCGTGGTGCCGCCGGCATAGGTGTTCGCCCCGAGTAATTTAATTAAGCCCCCATGGGTGCCATCCCCCACCGTCACCCCGGCCGTGGTGTCCGTCCCATTGACCCGGATCGGGCCGGCGAAATCCACTTCCCCGCCGGTGGCCGCCACCAAGTTGACACTCTTGCCGTGGTTGGCTGTCCAGCCGAGAATGATCGGATTGTTATATGTGTTGATGCCGCTCGTGTTCTGGCCGCCAATGGTCACCGTCCCGCTGTTCACAAAATTCGTGTCCCCGTCAGCCACCCAGTTGGTGACCGTCGCGCCCACGGCCAGGCCGCCGGTCAGGTGGGTGGCATCCCCCAGATACACCGCGGCATTCCAACTGTTGTTCGTCCCCACCAGCACCCCCGCCGGCGGACTGAAACCCACCGACGTGGAGGAGAAAATGTTCGTGACCGCCCCGAGCACAAAATAAGCGGGCACCGTGGCCGCCCCCGACGTGTTATTGGTCAGGGCATAGCTGTTGTCCACCACCAGGGTGCCATGCGCCACATCATAACGAAAACCATCCGTGATACCCGCCGCCGTGGCAAACAAGGATGAGGCACCGTTCATTGTCAGCGTCGTTCCGTCGGTGACATACACCACGGCCGAGCCATTGGACACGTTGGTTAGACTGGTGAGCGTGACATTGCCACCGCCCTGGAAGTTCAGCCATTGGCTCCAGTTGCCCGTCAGGATCTGATTGATGGCCAACGCCGGACCGGCGGGCAGGGTGTTGAAGGCCGTTTCCGTAAAGGGGTTGTGGCCGGTGTTACCGGATATGAAATTACTCAGGACCAGCGTGTAAGTGCTGTTGCCGGTGACATTGATGGTCATATTGTCATTGGTGCCGTTGTTGAACACCCCGTTCAAGGTCAACGTTTTACCCGTGACCCCGGTGGTGATGGGACCCGCGCTCAGGTTGAAGGTTTCCGGAACATTGGTCTGCAGCCCGATGGCGGCCGGGGAAAAGGTGGTGCTGGCATCACCACGCAATTGCACCGTAGAACCGCTCGCCAGGTTCAACTGGCCGGTGACGGCATTGGCATTGGCCAGTTGGAGCGTCGCTCCGTTGGTCACAGTCACCGGTCCGGTCACCGCCGTGTTGTTGCCGGACAGTACCAGGGAGGCGGCATTAACGATGGTCGCCCCGGTGTAAGCATTATTGCCCGCCAGCGTCAGCGTGTTGCCGCCCGTCGCATTGACGCCGCCGGCACCGGAGATCGGGCTGGTGAACACCAGATTGTTGGATGCCACGGCGAACGTCTGCACCGCGCTGATTGCCACCGGCACGCTCACCGTCTGCACGTTGGCCGAGTTGTTCGTCACCCCGCCCGCCAGCGTCAAGCCCAGGCTCCCGGTTACATTGGTGATGTCAAACGCGCCCGCATTGTTGCTGAAAATCAGCGAGCCAATCGAATAGTTGGTGTCCAGCGTGGACGTCAAATGGGTGCTGCCGGCGAAGGTGATCAAATCGCCCGATCCGGGGCCATAGCCGCTCACCCAGTTCGTTCCGGTGACCCAGGTGGTGACCGGCGCGCCGCCCCCGCTCCAGATCTCTCCGGCACCAATTACGGTCAGGGAGATCGGTTCGGTGTTGGTGTTGCTGCCGCTGTCCACCACCGTGGCGACCAACGTTTGCTGACCCAACGGCGTGGACGGCTGCACCACAATGCTGTTTGTGAAAACGCTCGTGCCGTTGGACGATATCAGCGCCACCGCCGCGCCACCGCCGAGCGCCGTCGCATTTAACGTCACCCCCAGATTCGGGTCGATCGCGTTGCCGGTCGAGGTCACATTGACCGCCACCGTCACCACCTGACCATGCGCCGCCGGATTCGGCGTGGCCGTGATGGACGAAAAGATGATCGGGGAATATTGCAGCACCACATAATTCGCCCAGGTCTGCACACTAAAATACTGTGCATTAGCCGGCGGCGTCCCGATCCAGACCGGTGTGGCCGGGAAACTGCCGGAGATCGTCCCGGTCATATTCGTGATCAGCAAATAATTGCCCGTCGTATCCAGCGTCCCGTTGGTCGCCACAATGCCCACACTGCCCCCGTTCACCGTCAGGACGCTGCTCGCCCCGGACAGGACAATCTCGTCGTTCCCGCTGCTATGCGAGTTGGACAGCACAAAGTTCGCCAAGGACCCGGCATTATAAGTCACGTTGCCATTCACCAGGGTCGTCGCCGCGCCGTCCGGCAACGTCTGCCCGCCGTTGTTCACTGTAAGATTTCCCCCGACGACCCCGTTGCCCGTGAGCACCCCGTTGGTCCGCACCGTGACCACCCCCGTGCCCGTCGCGCTCCCGCTGACATTGGCCACCTGCAACGTCCCGTTGCTCACAATGATGCCACCAGTATTGGTGCTGCTGCCGGACAAGGTCAGCAGCCCCGGACCCGTGACCGTCAGATTGCCTGCGCCGCCCAGGGCTCCGCTTAAAGTAATATTATACGCATTTGTGCCCGTGATATCCGCCGTTTGGATCGTTGCGGAATTTGTGGCGGCCGAGGCCAGAATGATACTGGCCGACGACGACCAGTTGGCAAAGGCCCCCACCGTGCCGCCCCCCAGGGAGATGGGCGTCGCCGCCGTGTCACCCGAAGCAAGCACCAGGCCGACGTTGCCCAAATAAAGCGCCGCCCCGCCCGACACCGTCAGGTAGCTGGACGAAGCCGTCTGAACCGAATCCAGCGTGAGACCCGTCAACGTCGTCGTGCCGCCGGACAAGACCACGCCCGATGCGTCGCCGGACACCGCCCCCACCAGCAACCCATCCGACCCCAAGTAAGTCAGTGATCCCCCTGACACCGTCAGAAACCCGCCGCGCGCGCTGTCCGCATTGCCCACGATGAAAGCCCCTAAAGAGCCTGAATTCCCAATCGTCAAAAACCCGCCCGCCATCGTCATATTCCCGCCGGAAGCCGAATCCTGCACAATCACACTCGTGGCCGTATTGGTTCCGCTGTCCACGATCAAGCCGGTGGTCGTGCTCGGTCCTGTGGCACCATAATCTTTGTAATCAATCACCGCGCCCAACGCCACCGATCCGGTGGTGCTGACCGTCAGATGCCCCGCCGTGTCGCCGCCGGAACCGATGTTCACCGCATTGAAAGTCGCCGAAGCCGCCCCGCCGATGACCAGGCTCCCGCCCGTCTCACCCCCGTTGGGCGCGATCTGCACCGTGCCCGCCGTGACATTCGCCGTGCCATTGATGGTCAATGTGCCCTCGGAATAAACGTTAATGCCGGAATCGGAGGAGCCAAACGAACCGCCGGAAAGGCTCAGGTTGCCATTCGTTTCGTTGTCCGTCGTGACGCCGGTGTAGGTGAGGTTGCTGAAGGCCAGCGTACTGCTCCCGATGACATCCAGCGAACCTGACCCGCTCAAATTGCCGGCATAATTGTTCGTCACGGCGCCGCCCCCCACCGTGAGGGTCACCGCTCCGTTGTCCACCGCCGTCAACACCAGGTTCTGCGCGGTATTGGTGCCCGTCAAAGCGGACAACGTGGCCGCCGTGATCCCGGGACCAAAGGTCACCGTGCCGTTGTTATAAATCAACGTGCTGTTTTGCAGCGCCAGGGGATTGGCCAGTTGCAGGATGCCGTTGGAGACCACGGTCCAGCCCCGGAAGATGTTCGCCCCCGCGAGCGCGACCGTGCCCGGCGTCGGGTTCTGGCTGTTCACCATCAGATTGTTGGTCCCGGTGTTGCCGGCCGACGCAATGACCCCGGAGATGGTGAACGTGTCATTGGTCACTGAATCAATCAAGGCGGTGCCGTTCGTCGTGCCGCTGGTCGGCCCGATGCCGAGGCCGCGGTTGGCGCTGAGCGTGAAGGTGCCGTTGCCCAACAAATCACCGCCATTGAGTATGACATTGTCCGCCGTCACCGCCCCCGGGACCAATCCCAGGTTGCCCGGATCCACGCCCGGATTCGATCCGTCCTCAGAAATGCTCACCGTGCCGGCGTTGATCACCGTGCCGCCTGTATAGGTGTTCAAACCGTTCAAGATCACGCTGCCTGATCCAATGGGCGCCAGCACGCCGGTCCCGTAGATCGTCCCGCCGAGCGTCAGGGCATAACCATTGTTGTTCACCGTCGCCGTCACCGGCAGAGCCAGATTGTTGTTCAGGTCCACGGCCGCCCCCGCCTGCAACACGCCGCCGGAAAGGCTCACATCCCCGGAACCCAGCGCGTTGTTGTTGGCCACCTGCAGCGTGCCGGCCGCCACCGTCGTACCCACCGTGCCGGCCGACGGACCGTAGGAGTTGTTCCCGGACAGGGCGAGCGTGCCCGCGCCATTCACCACCAAAGATTCGGCTCCGGATGAGTTGGCGATCGCCCCGGAAATGGTTAATGAATTGCTGGCCGTGACGGAAACCGTCACGTTGTCATTCAACGCAACCGCCGTCTGAATGTTGTTGACCGTGCCCGCGCCCACATCGACCTGCGCCCCATTCCCTGAATTATCCAGGGTCAGCGTGTTGCCCGCGCTTGCGATGACAAAGGAACTGGCATTGGTGAAATCCAGCAGGCCCACGCTTTCATTCGCATCCAGCGTGACCGTGCGCAGGGGGGAACCGACGCCCAACGTCGCCGTATCACCTGCCGAATGCGGCACATTCGGATTGCTGCTCCAGTTGGCGCCGCCGGACCAGTTGCCATCCAGATCCACATCCCAAGCCCCAAACACAGCCCCAACGGGCCCCACCGTGAGGATCAAACTGCCCCCGCTGACGGTCAGCGTGGCCACGTTCCCGGACGTGACGCTGTTGCCCGTAAATGACACGCCACCCGGCGTGCCCGTGATGGCGGGGGCGGTAATCAGGGTGTATACACCCGTGCTCAACGCCGGCCCGGAGTTGACGATGTTGACCTGATTATTGTTAAAGTTCAGCGTGCCCTGCGACAATGTCAGAGGCGGATGAGTGCTGTCCGTGCCGCCGGCCGCACCACTCCAGGTCAGGGTGAGATTGCCAGAACCGAGATCAAAAGTTCCGCCCGCAGCGCCCACCAAGGTGGCCGCCGTGGTGCCGGCCGTGGTGCCCGTGCCGGTGGCAGTCAACGTCACAGCTCCGGACAATGAATAATAGGATCCCAACTGGGAGACATCAAAGGTGCCGCCAGCCCCGAGATAGACAATGTTGCCACCCAAGGCGCCGCCATTGTTCAAAATCTTGAACGTGCCGCCGGCATTGATCCGGACCGCCGTATTGGCCAGTGAACCGCCGCTGTTTAAGGCCAGTGTGCCGGCATTGATCGTCGTGTTGCCGGTGTAAGTGTTCGGCGCATCAAGGGTCAGCACGCCGCCGCCGGCCGTGTCAGCCAGGGTGAGGGAATCCCCGGAGTTACCAAACGCGGTCGCATAACTGACCGCCTGGCCGTTGACATCGATGCTGATGGCCTGGGCCGACGACGTGCTGAAACGACCGGAATAATCGCTTTGGTTGTTGGCCGTATATTTCAACGTACCACCGCCGAAAAGAATTGTGCCCGCCGCATTGGCCGCCTGTTGGCCCAAAGGACCGGAGGTGCCGGCGATTTCGGCGGAATTCACGGTGACGATGCCCCCATTGATGGCGGTGTTGCCGGTATAAGTGTTCGCCCCGCCCAAGGTGAGCGTACCGCCGCCGGTCGCCGTCAGGGCGCCGGGCCCGGACAACACGCCGGTCAGCGTGATGTTATAATTGGCCGCCGGCGATTGACCTGAGCCGGAGTTGGAGGTCTGAAAAACTGTCGGTCCGGGCGTGGAGCTCAACGTGCCGTACAAACTGATCGCCGCCGCGGATGACCAGTTGGCCAGGGCACCCACCGTGCTGGTCCAGAAGGTATTGGAGACCGTCGCGGTCTGGTAGTTCACCCCATAGTTCACCGTGAGGCCGGCGGCACCCAAATAAAGGCTGCCGCCCTTCACAAAAAGCAGGGAATTGGTGTTCCCGGCGGTGGTGGTGTTATTCATGGAGATCCCGCTCAAGTCAACGACGCCATTGCTGATGATCAACATGCTGTCACTGCCCATCAATAGACCATCGGTCCCCAGATAGGTCAGCGTGGGACTCTGGGAGCCGACCCCCACGACCACATAATTGGTGCCATCACCGGAAGTGGTCCCCAATACAAATCCACCCGTCGTGGTGGCGCCACCAATCGTCAACGAACCGGCCAGGACGTTGAACGGAGCATTATGCCCGGTGGGACCGGCATTGGAGCTCACATTGACCTTGTTGGTGACGTACACCGTGGCCCCGCTGCCATTGATGACCACGCCCGTGGTACGACCGCTGTAAAGCGTCCCCAGATTCACCTTGCCGCCGGTGATTGTAAACGCTCCGGACGAATTTCCCCCGTTAATGTTGGCCGGATTGCCGCCGACCGTAGCGGTCGCAAAATTGGCCGTCCCCCCGGTGATTTCCATCCCGGCACCTGTTTCGTTGCCGGCCGTGCCAATGTCGACGGTGCCAAAGGTGGCCGTGCCGCCGTTCAAGATGAGCGCGTTCGCCACCCCGTCATCACCAATCGTCAAGACCGCTCCGGCAGCCCCAAAAGTCCCCCCGTTGATGGTCAGGTTGCCCGAGGCACCCCCGGTCTGGCCGGCGTTCCCCACGGTGAGGTTCCCTGTGAAATTCGCGTTTTGCAGCGTGACCACGCCCGCGTTCGTGATCGACAATGCGAAGGCCCCGGTGACGGACCCGCTCACCGTCAAGGTCTTGCCCGTTGCCGCGCTCCAGGTCTGCGCTGCGCCCAATACGACGGGACAGGCCAGTGTGGCCGAATTTGAGGCGACCAAGCCGATCACCGCGCTTGCCGGCGTCAACGTCAGCGTGTTCCCGGCGGCAATGCTCAACGGCCCGGCGGCGGTGGCATCAATTTGCAAACCGCCCAAAGTCATGTTCGCCCCCAAGGTCATGGCCCCCAGTTCGCCCGACGTAGGCGTCGTGCCAAACTCCCCCACGCTCGCGGAGGTCGGCGCTGTGTTGCCAGCGCCCCCCGCTGTGGAGCTCCAGTCCCCGGATCCGCTCATGGTTTCGGTTGTCGTTTTGAAAATGTTCGCAGCCTGAAGGCCCGGGGTGCCGGCCAGCAGGAGCAGCCCGCCCAGACAGAGTACGGAATGCAGGGGTGTGGATTTCATGGTAATTTTATGGAGTAATTCAATTCAAGGGTAAATAGGTCGATGTAAAAAACGATCCCGGCCGACGGCCCGGGCGAGGCAGCCAAAGTTGCACATTGGACCAGCTCATTATTTACGATATACTTTTGTTGCGTTGATTAATTATTCAACCGGGACTTTTGAGCAGCATAACTCAACCGCATTAAAATAGATATCACCAGTTGTGGTGATATTAACCTGAACGCAAACAGGATGAGCATATTTAAACAGCAAGGGGGCCGGCCATTGCGACCGGCACCCTGTTCCACCCGATCGAGCGCCACAATCCGTTCAATTTATCACGGATAGACCAGTTCGTAAAATTCCGTCGGCAGCAAGGGATTGATTGTGAGATTTTCCAAGTCCACCCCGGAGGAGCCGGGCACGGTGGTCC
>Ga0302320_10023940_pt1 | contig 11952 bp, 12 predicted proteins | sample Bog_T0_3_FD_202130 | JGI IMG/M metagenome (GOLD analysis project Ga0302320, IMG submission 202130) | Peat permafrost microbial communities from Stordalen Mire near Abisko, Sweden - Bog_T0_3 | ecosystem: Environmental > Terrestrial > Soil > Wetlands > Peat | place: Sweden: Abisko, Stordalen Mire... | reverse complement strand
ATCTGAAGTCTCGATACGCTAAAAATCGCAGCTGTTAATCACTTGGTCGCTGGTTCGATCCCAGCCCGGGCAGCCATTTAATACAACGACTTACGAGAGTTTAGGACTCCCCAGTAAATTTGTCTGGGCCAATTCTGGGCCAATTCCGGATGACGGGTTACCACGCCGAAAGGCATGATCCGACCTTGCCCCCCGTCATGGGTCCTTCTCCGGCCGGCCGGCCTTGAGGGTTTATCCACCCTCGCAGGTCCATCACACACAGCCATTTTTAGGAGGGGGTCGTCCAGAGTCGCATCCGATTGCCCGAAATTCAGGCTTCAGCGCCGCTTTCGTCGATGCGTTTCACCATTCACTCGAAACAGAGGGCGGTTAGCAGCGCCGGAAACTGACTCCGCTCGGCTTCGGGCGTGATGGCGTCTCCGAACCCCACATCGATTTGCAGAGGGATTCGGATATTGCCGAGCTTGACCATCAGTTTGACCCGGACACCGCCATAGACACCGTCCTCTCGGATGGGAGAGGCCGAAACGGTGTCGGCAAAGAACGTCAGCCCGTCATCGGGACCGGGGACGGCGGCGATTCTCCGAAAACTCTGTTCGAGCGCTTCAATCTCGGCAGGACCGAACCCCAGAAAATCCACATCGCGCGTCGGCCGGTGCATGACATGGTTCCAGAGATAGAAGAGCATCGCCCCTTTGAGGACGAATTGCTCCGCGAGGTCGGAGACACTCAGCCGGTAGAGCAGGCGTTCCACGGCATAGCGGGAGAGAACGAAGTCGAAAACTTCTCCCGTCTCCGCCGCCTTGTTGCGCAGCCTTTGGCGGATCGAGGCAATTTGATTCGGAGCGCTCATGCAACCAGGCTCTCCAAGTATGGGGCCATGACGCGCTTCATACGGCAGAGCCCGGCCAGTCGGTCAATTTCCTTCAGGGTGAATCGCTTCTCCTTCCACCCTTCTTTCAGCGCCTCAAGGGCGACGTCGATCCCGATCTTGTTTCGATAACGGAAAAGGTCCACGACCGTCTTTGCCACGGAATACACCCGCAGCGTAACCCCTTGCTTGATGTGTTCCTCAATCCCTTCATTCAGGGCTGGACCGGAAAAGCGTTGGACGCGCAGCCGAGGATAGCGAAGCGATGGCTTCCGGTCCTTGCGCCCGATGGCGATCCAAACCTCATGAGGGTTTTGCGCGGTCAGGTCGTGGAAGCGCAGAGCGGAAAGCAGGCAAATCCGGGCGGCCGGAACGGATTTGACGACATGGATGAGCGAGTGGTGTTCGCCAACGTCTGCGTTGGGCAGGGTATAAAGGCCCCAACCGATGCGCTCGATGACATGCGCGCCGACCGCATCGCTGATTTGCAGCCGCGAAAAACCGTGCTGCTCAAGTTCGCGGCTTCGCAGAGTGCTTACCTTGGCAAATTGGTCCTTCAGCCGTTGGATATGCCCTGATCTCATTTGATTGCAGCGTGCCTGAAGGCGCTGCGATGTCAAACGAATCGTCGGCTAATGTTAATAAGTGCCGACGTTTTGTATTATGGCGTTCGACCATTAATGGGCTCCTCGTACCTGCCCAGCGAGCGATGGGCTGAACATCAGCCAACGCGGGCCGATTCGATGAAAGCAACGACCTCGGCCTCGTCGAAGAGTGCCACGCGGGCATTGATCTTGTGCCGAGTGATCATTCCCTGAGCCGCATGTCGTCCAGGCGCGGGGACGGGACGCTGTTCAGGCATTCAGAAATAAATCTTGCCTGAACTCATCTTCTGTAAGAAATATGATCATGTTTTTCTTACAGAGTTAATGTGAATAATAAGTCGCAATCTATCGAGAAATCAGTGACTAGCCGTATCTATGGCCGTGGCAAGGGTGGCGTATTTACCCCGAATGACTTTCTGGACCTTGGAAGCAGAGGTGCAATTGACCTATCGCTCCATCGGCTCACGAAGCTTGGCACCATCCGACGCGTCACCCGCGGGCTCTATCACTATCCGGACACCCATCCCCTGCTCGGCGAAACCTCCCCGTCAATCGAAGCGGTGGCCAAGGCATTGGCCTCGAGCGCAAAAGTTAAACTTCAGCCTTCTGGGGCCTACGCTGCCAATCTTCTGGGGCTTTCGGAGCAAGTACCCGCAAAGGTCGTTTTTCTTACAAGCGGTCGCGTGCGAAAAGTGAAGCTTGGAAAACTCGTCATTGAGCTGCGGCCCGCGGCTCCGCGCAAGATGGCGGCCGCCGGCCGCACTAGCGGGTTGGTCTTGGCTGCCCTGCACTATCTGGGGAAAGAACATATCACGCCCGGACGAATCACCCATCTGCGCAAAATCCTATCGTCGGAAGACCGGAAACGACTGCTGACGGATTTGCCGAGCGCCCCCGCTTGGTTGCATTTCCACATTCGAGCGATCGCCGTGGAGAATTCGAAATGAGCACCTTCGCAACCTTGCCTCCCCACGAGCGCGAACTATTCTTTCGTCAGTATCAGCAGCGCACGACGAAAAAATCGGCGTGATTGGCTACTCCTCCTCCTGGCCAAATCCAACCCCTCTAACCAGCTGAAATTCGAGAATCAGATCCGGCGATTAATACTTTTTTCCTGACGCGAAAAATACCCACTGTTTGCGTCAAATTCCTGTGCAAGATAAACCTCAAGCTATTGATGGTTAGGCTCGCAGACAGATCTATGGCCATGGCAGGGGTTGGGTCTTCACCCGACAACATCTTCAGGGCATCGGCAGCACTGCCGCAATCGAATCAACGATCGGTCAACGGCGCCGTCGCAATGACCACGATCCGCGCGACAAATCAGCCAACGCGGGCCGATTCGATGAATGCAACGACTTCGGCGTCGTCGAACAGGACGACCCGGGCGTTGATCTTATGACGGGTGATCATTCCCTGATCGGCCCAGCGAAAAATCGTCCGGGGGCAAATATCGAGGCGCACCGCCAACGATTTTGCCTTGCTGAATCGGCGGATCGCCGAGGCGTCAGCCTGCGGCGGCCGAGGTAGAATGGCGCGGTTCGTGTTCATATCGGAGATTCTAGCAGGGTGCTCCGACGTACCGCGGCGGCCGCGAAACGGGCACAGCGGCCATTTATCCTCAAAGCCTTACGGCGGCAGGAAAAACCCGAACAGCCGGCATTGCAGCCAAATCGCCGTCTGAAAGACGGCGATGGCCGCCACCGTCCACACCAGGGCGCGGACAGCGTATCCGAATGCTTCCCCGATCGTACCGCCGGCCTCGATGATCCAAAGCGCATCCCTGCCAGCGGGAGCGGCGCGGCGAAGGAAAAGAAAGGCCGCAAGGGCGAGCCCTCCCCACGGCAGCACATAATGCCGGATGTGCGTTACCGGGGTGGGCCAACAATGCGCGAAACGGTCGGCACCCGATCAAGGGGATCGCGCTCTCCGGCTATGGCATGGACACCGATTTGAGCCGGAGCAAGGAAGCGGGTTTCGGGGCCCACCTGGTGAAGCCCGTCTCGATGCAGTCGCTGGACGCCGCGCTGCACGATACGCTCGCGCCGGCCGGGCAGTAAGGTCCCGGCGTCCAAGCAAAGCCGCCGGCCCATTGCGGGCCGGCGGCCGGGTTCGCTGCCGTCGGGCGATTACGGCGTCGTGAGGTTGTTCGTGACATCCTTCACGCCGGCAACGCTCGCCGCATCCTTGACGGCAACGGCCTTCTGGTCGGAGTTGGGCACCTGACCCGACAGCGTCACGACCGCGGAATTGGTGGTGACCGAGATGTCGGAGGACTTGACCGCACTGTCGCCCGCGAGGGCGGCCTTCACTTTGGCGGTCAGGGCCGTGTCGTCTACGTACTGCCCGGGGCTATTGTTGGGCGCAGCGGGCGGAGGAGCTGAGTCCGTCTCGGACTTATCGCAGCCCGCGAGGGCGAGACCGCTGATGGCGGCGAGGACACAGGCAATGGTTTTCGGATTGGTTTTCATGGGATTTCACGGGGGTTGACGGTTGTGGACGCAAGCAGCTGGTTCTGAATCGAGAACAATGGACACCAGCGGACCCCGGCGGTGCCCCGGGGTGCCCCGGGGTGCTGCGAAGTTCGAAGGCTGCGACTTGGCGCGGCGCCGCCGCGGCTCTTCACGGCGGTTGACACCCGGTGCCCGATGCCGAAGGCTTGCGCCTGGATTTTCGTTTTCGCTCCGCCCCAGCCCCTATGAAAAGCGCCTTCTGCCCAGCGGTCCTTGCGTCGGTGGTTCTCCTTAGCGCCGCCCAGGCTCCCGGGCTGCGGGGCGAGGAAGCCCCGGGCCCGCTTTCGCGCGACGCGGACTATCAGCGCATGCTCGCGCTGCTGCACGTGAGCGAGCCGGCGTCCCTGCCGGCCATGTCCGACGACCCGAACCGCACGCCGGGGGCTAGGCTCCTGGCCGATGGCCGGCACTGGGTCGATGGCGCCGGCAATGGCGTTGGGCGCTCACCCTGGGGCACCTGGACCAACTACGACGAGGCGCAGGCGAATCCGTTTCCGCTCACCGATCCTTTGCGGCTCAAGAGCGGCGAGGCCGTGACCACCGCGGCGATGTGGTGGCAGCACCGCCGGCCCGAGATCCTTCGGGATTTTGAGACGGAGATCTACGGGACGATCCCCGCATCGACTCCGGCCGTGACCTGGGAGGTGACCAAGTTCGACGGCAATGCGCTGGGCGGAACCGCGATCTTGAAGACGGTCGTCGGCCACATCGACAATTCGGCGTATCCGGCCGCCAATCCGCAGATTGAGCTGACGCTTTGGCTTCCCGCGCACGCCACCGGCCCGGTACCGGTGCTGATCGCCGTGGAAGGCGGACCACCGGCTGGCCCGCGGCCGGTGTCCGGAACCCGGCCGCCGTCGACCCCGCCGGCGGCGCGCCAGCAGGCGCTCGCCTGCGGCTGGGGCTACGGGACCTATGCCGCCACCGCGGTGCAGGCCGACACCGGAGCCGGACTGGGAGTGGGTATCATTGGCCTGGTGAACCACGGGCGGCCGCGCCAGCCTGCCGATTGGGGCGCTTTGGCGGCCTGGGTCTGGGGCCTCAGCCGCTCGATCGATTACCTGGAGACCGATCCGTCCGTCGACTCCAAGCGGCTCGGCATCGAGGGACACTCGCGCTGGGGCAAGACGGCGCTGCTCGCCGCCGCCCTCGAGCCGCGCTGGACCATCTGCTACGCCAGTTGTTCCGGAGAGGGCGGAGCCAAGCCCTCGCGCCGCAATTGGGGCGAGACGCTCGACGATGTTGCCGCCCCGTCGGAATACCATTGGATGGCCGGCAACTTCCTGAAATACGGGGCCCGCTGGGGCGACCTGCCGGTGGACTCCCCGGAGCTGATCGCGCTGGTGGCGCCCCGGCCGGTCTTCATCACCGGCGGCACGCAGGACCAATGGGCGGATCCGCACGGCGAGTTTCTAGCCGCCGTGGCCGCCGGGCCCGTGTACCGCCTCCTGGGCAGGCGGGACCTCGGAACCGCCGTCATGCCGGCGCCGGATGTGGAGTTGATCTCCGGCGACCTGGCGTTCCGCTACCACAAAGGGCCGCACACCGACACGCTCGACTGGCCGGTCTTCCTGCGGTTCGCCGCCCGCTACTTTCTGGCGCCTGAAATCGCCGCCGCGCGGTAGTTCCGGTTGATTCCGACGCGGCAGGCCCGTGGGCCGCTCCCGCGCGGCTGCCAACAACAATTCGATGAGCGACCGGCTGTACCCGCTCGATGAACTGAGGGGAGAGTCGAGCGCCTCGATCGAGGACGCGGTCAACCGGGCCCTTGGCCGCGTCGGCACGGCGGTAAAGGATCTCAATTGGTTTCAGCTGATTGAGACCCGGGGCCTGGTCGACAACGGCAAGGTTAAGCGCTGGCTGGTGAGGATCAAGGTTGGCTTCACGGCCAAGCCCTAGCGGGTAATGGCTGTCCCACGCTGCTATTCGGAACTCGCCCTGCGGTCATCCTGGAGCCAGGTTCCCTCGACCCAATAACTGGCTCCAATGGCATTCGCCTTTGGTTGCCCACCCCCAATTCTACGCTGGCCGCTCGAGGAGGTGCGAGGGAGATTCTATCTTAAAAGCCTACCCCCTAGCCAGTTGACCCAATCCGATTACAGATTGCATGAATTAAGCTACCTTAAGCGGGCATCCAATGAAAACCAACCCTGTTCGACCCCTTGGGATAGCAGCCCAATTTTCCCGCTCTGTGGTGGCCGTGCTCGCCTTGCTGGCCGGCTTGACCGTTCTCGGAGTGCATCCGGCTCGCGCCTCGGACGAGACGCGAAAGGACGATTCCAACACGCAGACCGCGGTCGCCTTGCACTGGCTCGCGGATTGGGACGCGCGGAATTGGGAGGCCTGCTGGAATGGATTCAGCCCGGAGATCAAGGCCAATATCCGATTGTACAAATGGGATTTGGCCGAAGGGTACTATAAAGATCGCCTCGGCGGAGCCCAGACCCGCAAGTACCTCCGGACCGAGAGCACCCTGATCCCGGGCAATGTCGTAATCGTGGAATTTGAAGTCACCTTCGAGCACAAGGGACTGCGCAACGAGGGGGTCTACCTCGAAAAGCAGCCCGACGGGTCCTGGAGCGTGTACGCCCTCGTCAACAAGCCCGTCAACGCCATGTGGCCCAGACAATGGGGCGACGTGAGCGCAGCGACCCCGCCGCTGGACATCCATTGGACGCCGGGATTATATGCCAACAGCCTGGACTCCTTGGGCTCGACGCCCGGGACTTGAACCGCCCGCGCGCCCATGCCAGATTGGAGCAGAGGCCAGTGATTCCCGCCCTTGCTCGTGAGATAACACCCGTCTCCACCGCACCATGAAACCCCCGCGCGCCCTCCTAGGTTGTATTCTTCTGGTGTCCGGACTCGGATTCTTGACCGGTTGCATCACCCCGGCGATGCGAATCCAAAATAATCCAACCGTGTTCGCCCAGCTCCCGCCGGACCAGCAAAGCCTGGTGCAGCAGGGGAAGGTCGCGGCCGGCTTCACCGCGGATGCGGTCCGCTTGGCGCTCGGGAACCCCGACCGCATCACCATCCGGCAGACCAGCGCCGCCCGCATGGAGATCTGGTATTATCTGGATTTCGAATTGGGCGACACTCCGGGCCCGCTGCTCTACGGGCCTTATGGATACGGAGGCTATTATCGCGGTCGCGGAGGCTGGGGAGGCTGGCGCGGCGGAGGCTACCGCGGAGGCTACTATCCCGCCTTCAACTACGGGTTCGTCGGGACGCCGACCTATGCCTACCGGATCTATTACGTGCGCTATCGGGTGGAATTGCGGAACAACCGAGTGACGAATGTCCGGTTCGACGACCGATGAGGCCCCAGACCCCAAAGGCCGTCCGGCCGGCAGGCCAGGCTGATCCCCGGACCCGGCGCTGGCGCGTCCTGCTGGGAGCCGCGCTGCTGCTCGCCGCCGCCGGCCCCGCGCGGGCGGACGCCGATGCCTGGAATGGCGACGCCTTCTTCCGCCGGATCCAGGCGGTGCCCCGTAACACCGGTTTCCGGATGGACGGATATTGGATCTGGGATGGCTCAGTGATCAAGGTCGGGGACGACTACGAGCTCTTCGCCGCGCGCTGGCCCAAGGGGCACCCGTTTCCCGAGGATTACCGGCTGCACTCCGAGATTGTCCGGGCGGCGGCGAAGAACCCCCTCGGCCCCTACGAGTTCAAGGAGGTGGTGCTCGGCAAGCGCGACCCGGCCTACTGGGACGCCACGATGGCCCACAATCCGAATATCCGCAAAATTGGGGACACCTACGTGCTGTACTACCTTGGCAGCAACGCCCGCATCCTGGCCCCCAACGGCCGGCAGCCGCTGCGGCGAATTGGCTTTGCGACCTCGCGGTCGATCACCGGCCCCTGGGTGCGGCGCGATCAGCCGATCCTTCCGACCGAGTCGGACAATCCCGCCGTCTACGTCGAGCCGGACGGCCGGGTCAAATTGCTTTACCGAGACACCGACCTGCAGGTCTACCTGGCGCAGGCCCAGCGCTACGACCTCCCCTATGCGATCAAGAACAGCGATGTCTGGCCGGGAGCCCGCTTGGAGGACTTCGAGCTCTACAAGGCCGGCGGGAAGTACCGCTTTATCTGCGAGGACAACGTCGGGAAGGTGACCGGGCACGAGCGCTGGGGCGCGGTTTTTGTTTCCGACGACGGCATCACCGGGTGGCGGCCGGACGGGACGGCGCCGGCGTACGATCATACCCTGCGCTACACGGACGGAACCGTCCTCCGCTGCGCCCGGCGGGAACGCCCCCAGTTGCTGATCGAAGGCGGCGCCATCACCTACCTGCTCACCTCGGTCTACGACGGGCGCGACACCTGGTGCCAGCCGGTCCCGCTCTCGCCTCCGTTGCCCTTGGGCAACTGAGGGAGCGGGGGAGCCGCCCGGAAACGGCGGGCGCACCGCTGGCCGGGGCGGCCGGTCGCGGGACCGGTCGCCCGAAGCCATCCGTCAGTACGGCGCCAGGAGCCGGCCGTTGTCCCCGTACGCGCGGGTGAGCCACGACTTTGGCAGGGGCACCACGCAGATGTTCAAGGACCGGTTGTTGGCGGACAGCATCGCGGACTGGATTTCAATCTTGGTGCCGTCCGCGCTGAAGGTCGGATGGATGTGGTCGGCGGCCGTCGTCTTCTCGCCCATCGACGCCAGCAGGACCATCTCGCCGGTGTGGCGGTCGATGATCCAGAGGCGGTAGCGGAAGTCGTCGGCGGCGGCCCACCGGCCGTCGGCCGAGCCGTTCACATGCCAGATCGAGCGGCCCGGATTGCCCAGCGGCACCTGGCCGATGATCCGCATTTCCTTCGTGCGCAGGTTGACGATGCCGACGCCGGTCGGGTGCTGGTCGTCGCCGGCGATCCCCCAGGAAGGGGCGTTCGCTCCGGCCGCCGCCCCGCGCCGGCCGAAGGCGGCGCCGGGGGCATGGGTGTAAAGAATCGCGATCGCGACTTCGTCCTTGGTGATCACGGCCTCGTGGGTGATCCACTCGTAGGGCGCTTCGGGATAGAGCGGACGCAGCCCGCTGCCATCGGACATCACGGTCCAAGTGCGCTGCGGAGCCTTGCCGCCGGTTTCCCAGCAGAAAACAATCTCGCCGGGAACCCAGGGATTGGTCTGGACGTGCCCGATCTGGAATCCGACGACGGTGACGATCTTCACTTCGCCGGTCTTCAAGTTCATGCTGGCCAGGCCGCTCGGGCCGGCGCCCATCCCGCGGGGCCCGTACCCTTTCTCCAGCTGCCGGTCCGCTGGCAGTTGCGAGGCGAGTTCCTGGCCGGTGATGCCGAAGTAGACGAAGTCCTCGTTGGCGTCCAAGCCCATGTTGCCGGTCGCATGCATGCCATCCGGCGTCGTCCCGCAGACCCGCTCATAAGCAGCCGTGTCTGCCTTGAGGGTCCCGGCCACGGCGTCGGCGAAGAGCGCGCCCAAGTCGACTTCCACCACCTGGAAGGGTCCGCGATAGCGAAATCCCTGCCCGGGGCGCCGGGCCGCCGGCGGAGCTCCCGGAGGCGGGGGTGCGGCGTCGTTCCTGGCCGGCGCCGCGGCCGCGCCGTTCGCCTGGGCCGGCGCGCCGCCGTTGGCCGCCGCCGCCATCGCCGCGTTCGCCGCGTCGATATAGGGATCGCGTCCCACGTCAGCGGGAGCATTCAGCGCTCTCATGAGGTAAAGCTTCATCGACTTGCGGGCGACGCAGAGCATGCCCATGTAGCCCTTGTCGGTCACCTGCACGATGGCGCCTGTCTCCTCGTTGACGGCAAAGCACTGGCCGGCCGCGCGATTGGAGCGGAAGATGAGCCACTTGCCATCCGAGGTCCAATCCGGATGGGTCTGGTAAATCTTGGAGTCCCCGACCGGAGTGCTGGTCAGGAAGGTGAGGGGCGTTCCCGTAACCGGATCGATCACGAGTTTCTTTTCGGAAGGCCAGACGCGCCCGACTTGGGCAAACGTCGGAAGGGCGAAGCAGACCGAGGCGCAGACCGCGGCCGTCACATTCAGGCGGGGCAGGATTTTCATAGGGAAAACAGGGGGTGCCCGGAGAGACGCACCCGCGCGGCAAAAGATGCCGAATATTTTGCAGCCCGAGGACGGGTGAGCCCTGCCGCCTGGAGGTCGAGCGGGGCGTCGGGCCAAAATGAGTCGACCCCGGAGCCTTTCCCAGCCATGGAATGGCATCTCCCCGCTTGCGATGCGCTCCTTCCTGATTTCCTTCGCCCTCGTGCTTGCAACCCCGCTCGCCTCGCTCGCCGCCGGGCCCGGCCCGGTTTACGAACTGCGCACCTATACGGCCGCGCCCGGGCGCCTGGACGATGTCCTGGCGCGTTTTCGGGACCATACGATCGGGATCTTCAACCAGCATAGGATGGTCAGCGTCGGCTACTGGGTGCCCCAGGACGCAAAGGATGGAGCGGGTCAGAAACTCGTTTACCTGCTCGAACATCCCAGCCGCGAGGCCGCGGCGAAAAACTGGGCCGCCTTCCGCGCCGATCCGGAGTGGCAGGCGGTGGTCAAGGCCAGCGAGGCCCACGGCAAGATCGTGGTCCACACCGAGTCGGTGTTTCTCGCGGCGGCCGATTTCTCGCCGGCGCTGGCGGGCGCTCCGGGGCCGGGCGCGCCGCGGGTGTTCGAACTGCGCATCTACACGACTCCGGAGGGCAAGCTCCCGGAACTCGACGCGCGCTTCCGCTCGCCGGAGCGCACATACTTCGTGCGGCACGGCATGATGGAGATCGGCTATTTCCATCCGCTCGATGCGGACCACGGGGCCGGCCACACTCTGGTCTATATGCTGGCCCACGCGAGCCGCCCGGCGGCGACGGCCTCGTGGGCCGCCTTTCGCGCGGACCCCGACTGGATCGCCCTCAAGGGGACGACCGAAAAGGCGGGGCCGCTCACGACCAAGACCGAATCGATCTTTCTGACCCCGACCGATTTCTCGCCGCTCAAGTGAAGGGTGAGCTCGCCGCGGAACGGGCGCCTTCCGCCATTCCAGGTCCAAGGCGGGGCAGCCCGCCGCTGCGGCCGGCCGGGACGGGCCCGACGATAGGACTTTGCGTCCGCGGGCAAATGCGTTCATCAGGTGGGCATGCGCGACCCGAACGAGCACTTTGACCACACTGTTCTCGATTTGATCGAACACAGTCCGATCGGCGCCGTTCCGGCGACTCCCGCCTATCAGGATGCCTTGAAGCGGCTCCATGCCGCCCATCAGGTGTACGCCGATGCCGATCATCGGGACGGACATGTCACCGCGCGGTCCCTGGCTGGCCGGCCCCGGTTCCACGCGCGGAATCTCGGCGACTACGCCGCCGGTCGGATCGAATCCGAGGCTCTCGAGTCCAACGCCGCGATCTTCGAGCGCTACCTCCAGACTCTCCCGGCGGAGCGCCGCCCCGCGGCGGAGGCCCGCCGGCTGGTCGTGGCGGGCCGCCCCGTCCACCATCGGACCAAGCACGGCGCCGTGGTCGGGCACGATCCGGTGCACAGCCTGTTTCTGGTGCCGGGCGCCGGACCGCATCCCGGACTGCCGGGCAACTATCTGTACGGGTCGGTGTACGAGTCCGGCACGGCGCCCGGCCCGTGGGCCCTGAACGTCCATGACAGCGACACCGGTGCGGCGTGGGTGGAAGTGCCGTCGTTGCCGGAGGCTTTCGCCAAGCTGCAGGAAGTCCTGGAAAGCGCCCCGTTCAACATGAACGAACTCGAGGCACTCGGTTTCAGGCCGATGTGAAGCGCGGGCCGGGCTGATCCACCGCTCGCCGTTGCCACGATGCCCGCGCCCCCGTCGGCTCCTGTTCCCCCGGCCCGCTCGCCCGGCCGGGAAGGCCTCGGAGGCTGGTCCGGCCTGCTCGGCGGGGCGCTGATTGCGGCCGGGGCGCTCGCCGCCTACAGCGGGAGCTTCGCCGGCCCCTTGCTGTTCGACGACGTGCCCTCGATCGCGAACAATCCGACCAT
>Ga0302320_10023938_pt1 | contig 11953 bp, 6 predicted proteins | sample Bog_T0_3_FD_202130 | JGI IMG/M metagenome (GOLD analysis project Ga0302320, IMG submission 202130) | Peat permafrost microbial communities from Stordalen Mire near Abisko, Sweden - Bog_T0_3 | ecosystem: Environmental > Terrestrial > Soil > Wetlands > Peat | place: Sweden: Abisko, Stordalen Mire... | reverse complement strand
AATCCGCTAGCGCCGGGTCGTTGGCGTTGGCGATTTTGCGCATTTTAGTCACAGCCGCCTTCAAGCTGCGCTGACCGAACAGGCTCGTGCCGGCCACAAAGGTGTCAGCGCCGGCGCGGGCGCATTCGGCGGCGGTCTGGTTGTTGATGCCGCCGTCCACTTCGATGCGATACGGAAGCTTTCGCTCGCGCCGCCACGTCTCGGCCTGCTGGATTTTCGGCAGGCACTCGTGAATGAATGATTGGCCGCCGAAGCCGGGATTCACGGTCATTACCAGCAGCATGTCTATCTGTTCTAAATACGGCTGCGCGGCGGTGATGGCTGTGGGCGGATTGACAGCGAGGCCGACTTTTTTGCCGAGTTTTTTTATTTTCCAGATGAGCGACTCAACCTGATTGTCAAGTTCGGCATCGAGCTCGACGTGGATGATAATCTGGTCGGCGCCTGCAGCGGCAAACGGCTCCAGCAGTATTTCCGGTTTGGAACACATGAGGTGAACGTCGAAAAACAACTTTGTCAGAGGGCGGATTGCCTTCACGACCGCCGGTCCGAAGGAGATGTTCGGCACGAAGTGGCCGTCCATGATGTCGAGGTGCAGCCAGTCGGCGCCGGAGCGTCCGGCACGCACAGCTTCCTTGCCGTAATGGGCAGGGTTTGCGGCGAGCAGTGAGGGCGCGATAATCATGGACGTAAGGATAGGGGATTGAGGATGGAAAATGAAGATTGAAAATGCCATCAGCGCGAGGCCATGAAAAAGCATCTTCCGCTCCCGCATTTACGTCTATTTGCCGTCGAGGCAGCGGCGAACCGACAGCGCGAGCGCCTGCGGGTGATATGGTTTCTGTAGAAAGTTCGTATCGGATTCAAGTTTGAAATCCTTGCCCACGATATCGGCACTGTAACCGCTGGTGAAAATCACCTTGAGTTCCGACCGTTCCGCCCACAAAGCCTCGGCCAGTTCGCGCCCGTTCATGTTGCCCGGCATGATTAAATCGGTCAGCAACAAGTGGACCTCGTCCTTGTGCGCACGCCAGACCTCCACGGCTTCCGTGCCGGAGCCGGCCTGCAACACTTTGTAGCCATTTTTTTCAAGGACGCGGGCAACAAGTTCGCGCACGGGTCTTTCGTCTTCAACCAGCAGGATGGTTTCGCTGCCTCCGCGGACAATAATTTGCGTCGAGGGTTTTTCCGTCCGGGTTTGCTCCGCCCCGACATACGGGATATAGATGCGGAACGTGGTGCCCTTGCCCACGGTGCTTTCGACTTCCACCCAGCCTTGGTGCTGCTTGACGATGCCATATACCGTCGCCAGGCCGAGACCTGTGCCCTTGCCAACTTCCTTTGTCGTGAAAAACGGTTCAAATATGCGCGACAGGTTTTCCGGTGGAATGCCGGAGCCGGTGTCGCTCTTGCTCACACAGACGAATCGTCCCGTGCGCGCTTCCGGATGCCGCTGCACATGGCCTTCGTTCACTTCCACGACCGAAATGCGCACGGACAACTGGCCGCCCCGCGGCATGGCGTCGCGGGCATTGACGGACAAGTTCAACAGCACCTGCTCCATCATGCCGGCATCGGCCTCGACGGTTGCGGGCGAACCGCTGTAATTTAGTTGTAACGTCACGTCCTCTCCTAGAATCCGTCCCAGCATATCGGTCATGTTGCCCACGATCTTGTTCATGTCGAGCCGCTTTGGCTGGATGAGCTGGCGCCGGCTGAACGTGAGCAGTTGCCGCGTCAGCCCGGCCGCGCGCTCGGCGGCCTGGGTGATTTGTTGCGCGGAGCGCGCGGCGGTTTCGTCGAGATTCGACATTCCCAGCAGCGAGGCGTGGCCGTGGATGACCGTGAGAATGTTGTTGAAATCATGCGCCACGCCGCCGGCAAGCTGGCCGATGGCCTCCATTTTCTGGGACTGGCGCAACTGTTCCTCCAGCCGCTTCTGGGTGGTGATGTCCCGGATCAAACTCAACATCAGCAATGGCCGTCCCCGGACTTCGATGAACGAGTCGGACATTTCCAAGGTCAAGACGCGGCCGTCGTGGAGCGTGTATTGCGCCTGTTTTTTTCGTTCCCCGGCGCGCGTGACGAAATGTTCGCGCAACCGCTTGAGCATGGCCTCGCCATCATGGGACGCGGCATAAACCGCCGTGATCGGTTTGCCTTCCAGCGATTGCGCCTCCATTCCGACCATCTTGCAGTAGGCATCGTTGACGGCGACAATGAGGCCGTTCTCATCCGTCAACCTCATGCCGTCAACGGAATTTTCCCAGACGGAACGGAACAGCGTTTCGGAGCTTTGCAGGGCTGCCGCCGCCGCCTGCCGCTCGGTGACATCGCGCACATGCAGCAACAGTGCCGGTTTGCCCGCGTATTCAATGCGCCCGGCACGCACCTCCACGGGCGTGAACCGGCCGTCGGAGGTCAGGCTTTCACCCTCGATCCAGGACAGCTTGCCCGCCGCCAGTTTTTGAAAATCACTCCGGGCGGCTTCGCGTTGCGCCGGTGGAACCAGATCGGTCAGGGCGTTTTTGCAGACCAACTGGTCGCGTGTCATGCCGTGCAGCACGCACGCGGCGAAATTCACGTCCAGCACCGTGCCGTCCAGGTCTTCGACGAAGATGGCGTCAGGTGAATTGTCAAACAGGTCGCGAAAACGCCGCTCACTTTCGCGCAATTGCTCCCGGGATTGGAGGCGTTCGAGCGAGCCGCTGCATTGTTCGGCGAGCGTCTGGAGCATGACCAAATCGCTGTGCGAGTAGGAGCCGGGCTGGTGGTTTTGAACCAAAATCAGGCCGATGACGCGCTCGCCTTTGCGAACGGGTGTGAGCATGGTGGAGGCGGCATAATCGTCGGTTTCGTCGGCCGTCAGCAGTTCCGCGCCTTTTTCAATCACGCGCCGCATGAGGGCGTTTGCCGTCATGGGCTGCGGCGCCGGCGGGATTTCCACCCGCCGGCCTTCGACCGTCGTGATGTTCAACAGCGATCTGACTTCGTCGCGCCCGGCATCATAAAGATCCAGCGCAAAATCAGCCCACTTGAAAAGTTCGTCAGCCGCTTCGCAAATGATCAACGCCGCCTCCGTCACCGTGGTCGCCGAACTCAAACGATGGCTCAACTTGGCAAAAACAGTGTTGCGATGTTCGATACGCAGTCGTTCCGTCACGTCCACTGCCATGGTCAGCGCGGCGAAACGGTCATGGAAAACCATCGGCGTCCAGACGACTTCGACATCAATCAGACTGCCATTTTTGCGGCGATGCCGCCAGACGAGTCCCTGGCCGGCTGCGTCCGGGACGGCGCTCTTGTTCTGGCCGTTCTTTTCCGGGGGGCGGATTTCTGAAATGGTCATCGCCAGAAATTCCTTGCGCGAATAGCCATAATGCTGGATGGCCGCCTCGTTGACCTCCAGAAACGCCAGCGTCTCCAGGTCGAACACCCACACCGGATTGGGATTGTTGTGGAAGAGCAGGCGGTATTGCCGCTCGCTGTCGCGCAATTCCTCCTCCGCGCGCCAGCGCTCCGTCACATCCCTCAAATTAGCCACGATGCCGTTGATCTCCGGGTCGGCCAGCCGGTTGTTGCCGACAAGTTCCAGCCGCCGCCATTCGCCGGCCCGGCTCTTGAAGCGCAACTGGATTTTGACCGTGCGTTCCGGATGATCCAGCGCGAGTTGAAACGCCTCCTTCGCGCGCGGCAAATCCTCGGCATTAACCAGCGCGAACGCGTTTTGGGCGTGCATTTCCTCCGGCGTGTAGCCCAGCACGTTCTTGACCGACGAGCTGATGAAAGCCACGTTCACTTCGCGGTTGATGATGCAAAGGATGTCGAGCGAGTTTTCCGTGAGCGCGCGGAAATACTTTTCGCGCCGTGCCAGCTCCTGCTCCGCCTCCCGCAGCTTCGCGCGTTCCGCGGCTTCCTTCACGGCCCGGCGCACGGCGGACGCCAGCCGCTCCGGTTGTTGCTTGAGGACGTAATCCGTCGCGCCCGCCTTGAGGCTGTCAATCGCCGCCTGCTCGCCAATCGTGCCCGAAACCAGGATGAACGGCGTGTGCGGCTGCCGCTTCCGCGCCATGGCGAGCGCCTCCAGGCCCGTGAAGGACGGCAGGTGGTAATCCGAGATGATGACGTCGAATGTCTCCGCCTCCAGGTGTTGTTGATACGACTCGCGGTCGCCGGCGCGGGTGATTTCGGCGTCGAGATGGCCCTGCTCCAACAATACGCGGACCAACTCGGCAAAATCCGGTTCGTCTTCCAAATGCAAAATTTGCAGTTGCTTGTTCATTCCATGGCCCAAATCCCGCCAACAACGACCGCCGCCTCTAAGGAACTACCAATTGCCCATAAAGTAAAGCGTGATGAATGGGGAACAGCTTTCGCCGTTGACATTTGCTCCCGTTCGTCCAGACTGGCCGACCTTTTGAACAAAACGACCAATTGATTTATGCCGAACACGAAGTCAGCCGAACGCCGCATGCGCGGCAATGAGCGCAAGCACCAGCACAATCGCGCCGTCAAATCCAGCCTGCGCGGCGTGGAAAAAGACTACCGCGCGCTGCTCGTCGCCGGCAAGAAGGACGAGGCGGCCAAGGCGCTGCCCGGCGTCCATTCCTCCTACGACAAGGCCGTCAAATCCAAGGTCATCTCCCGCGCCACCGCCAACCGCAAGAAATCTCGCCTCGCCGTCGCGCTGGCCCGCTTGAAGTAATTTTCGTTCCGTCTCCTCGTCGTCGTCCTCGTCCTCGTAATCGAGCACGAGGATGAGGACGAGGGACGATTACGATTTCACCGGCGGAAACAATTCCGATTTCGCCAGCCCCATTTTTGCCAGCCGGAATTTCAGCCCCACGCTCAGGCAGCCTAAGCCGTATTTCACGCTGCGCCGGAAATTGATGGACGACGCTTCCTTGAAATACTTTGTCGGGCAGCTCACCTCGCCAATCGTGAAACCGTGCCACAAAATCTGCGCCAGCATCTGGTTGTCGAAAACGAAATCGTCCGAGTTTTTTGACAGATCCGGTGCAAGTGTTTCCAGAAGTTCCCGCGAAAACGCCCGGTAGCCGGTGTGATATTCCGACAGCTTCGCGCCGAGCAGAATGTTTTCCGCCGCCGTCAAAAACCGGTTCGCCACGTATTTCCACACCGGCATCCCGCCGCGCAGCGAGTAGCCGCCCAGAATACGGCTGCCCAGCACGCACGGATGCAGCCCGTGGGCGATGATGGACGCCATCGCCGGAATCAGCTTGGGGGTGTATTGATAATCCGGGTGCAGCATGATCACGATGTCCGCGCCGGCTTCAAGTGCCAGCCGGTAGCAAGTCTTCTGGTTGCCACCGTAACCGGTGTTGCGCTCATGCACATGGACGCGCACGCCGGGCAACGATGACGCCACCGCCACCGTGTTGTCGCGGCTGCGGTCGTCCACCAGGATGATTTCATCCACGATGCCTTGTTCGTGGACCTCGTCCACGGTTTTGGCGACGGTTTGCGCCGCGTTGTAGGCGGGCATCACCACGACGATTTTCTTTTTGAAATACATTGGCTCCTGAAACTCCGGCTTATCCTGCCGGAATCACGGCTTGTCTTGAAGTAAAATGTTTTTCGTCCCGCGTTCCTCAAGGCTAAATAATCCCGAGTTCCTTCAGCGCCGCGCCAGCGCCCGACAAATTTTCCGGCTTCATCTCTGTGTAATTGCGCGACAAAATAATTCCCTGTGCGCCGCCCTTGAACACCGCCTTCACCGCCAGCCCGACGCTCTCCGGCGTGCAATGGCTTTCGCCCGCGCTCACCGGCACGTCAATGTCCACGCCCGGCCAGACTTGAACCGGATTTCCAGTCACGCTTTCCACAGTGCGGCGCACTTCTCGCTCCACATAATCCGCCGAGAATCCCGTCGCGGCCAGTTTGTCGTAGGGCGCTTCGTTCGGATAACCCAACTCCCGATACAACACGTCCAGCGTGACTTCGGGCGGCAGGTCGCCAAAGACCGAGCCGCGCGCACTCTTGACGAATGCCACAAAACGCCCGCCGGCGGCGTTGTTGTAAAGAGCGGGCCGGATGAAATCCGCAAACCCAGCCACGTCGGCGTAGTTTTCTTCCGCGCGCTGAAACGGGCTGAACGAAATGTTTTGCCAGCCATGCCAGCCGACCTGTAGCGCGGGATTAACCGACTTCACCTTTGCATAAATCGCCGCCTGCAATTCATGCCGGCTTGTCACCCAGAGATTTTCCCACGCCAGCACTTCGGGATAATTCAGCAGCAACCGCCAGAAGGTGCTGAAATAACCGTCGCGCGGAGGCTGCCCGGCGCGGCTGGCGCGCGCAAAATTTTCCACCTCGTCGAACCCGCGGCGGGCGCGCTCCACGTCAATGCCGCGGTCGCGCCCCTTTTTCTGGCAGAATTCGCAGAAGCACGTCGTGCCGCCGGGATCCTCGCCGCTGCTCTGCGAGACGCCCAGCGTGTTGAGCAAGCCGCCCTGGCGCTCCGAACCCCACATGATGCCGCCGATGTCGTAGGAGCGCGCGTAATCCTCCACCAGCCCCAGCGTGAAGTTCCGGTAGTAGGGATTGTTGAAACACGGCCCGCCCGGGCGTTTGCTCACGGGGCGGCCATGATGGTCCACCTCGTAAAACGCCTGCCGATGCGGCACGGCTGCGGGCAGCGCGTTGTCCTCCAGCAGAAAGCAAAACACCCGGATGCCGTGCTTGCGCGCGACGGGGATGACCCGCGCCAGCACGTCCACGTCGCCAAACTCCGGCGCGCGCAGGTCCGCAAAATCCTGCTGCGTGTCCTTGTAAAATTCCATGTGCGGCATCGCATAATTGCCGCCGTGAAACCCCGCCACCCGCTCCACGCCGGCCCGGCTCGGCTCGTGGGTGTAAATGAACGGAAACAGCGCGTTCACCCCGGCGCGGTTCCGCATATCGTCGAACATCGCGTCCAAATCTCCCGTTGCGAGCGGGGCCACGCTGATGGGCATGGCGACCATCGTGGATGATTTGGGCGGGGGACTGGCCGTGGCAAGCTGACCTTGCAACGATTGGATTCCGGTGATTGTCGCGCCGGTGCCCACGACACCGAGTTTGATGAAATGACGTCGGTTCATGCCACAAGTATCCCGCGCCGCGTGCCGGACTCAAGCGCCAACTGGCCGAATTCATTCTGAAGAAATTTTATACAAATTTCCCGGTTGTGGTGTCTATCCAATGAAACTGTGACTGGCCGCGAACAATCCAATTGGTGCGAGGCGCTTTATGAGGCGAAGGCGGCGGAATTGATTCTTTATGGCCGCGCGCTGGGCCTGACGCACGGCGAGGCGGAGGATGTTTTGCAGGAAACGTTTCTGGTTTTGTTGAAAATGGTGGTGGCGCCGAACGGTCAGATGCCGCTGGAGCCGGAGCATTATTGCGTGCGCAGTTACCGGAACCGCGCGTTGAATCATCGCCGCTCGTTGTGGCGGCGGCTGACGCGGGAGCTGGAATCGCTGCGGTGGTTCGAGAAATCGGCGGGGGAAACTGAGGCGGAACGCGCGGCGATGAATTGTCTGGCCGGACTGCCGGTGGAGCAGCGCGAGGCGATTGTGCTGAAAATCTGGCATCGGTTCACGTTCGAGGAAATCGGCGGGCTGCTGGGCATTTCACCGAACACGGTGGCGGGCCGTTACCGCTACGGTTTGCGGAAAATCAAACACCAACTGGAAGGAGCGGTTTATGAACGAGAACGAAATGAAATCACTGGAGACGCGGTTGCGTTCCTGGCGTCCGCGCCGGGTGTCGGCGACGCTTAGGTGGCGGCTGTTTCTGGCGCGCGGCGCACGCGTTGCCAATATGACCCGTATGATGCGGATGGCGGGCTGGTTGACGCCTGCCACGGCCTGCGCGCTACTGACGATGTTGGTTCTGGATTCCGAAAATGTTGCAACAACCGCCGGTCACTGGCAGCCATTCGCCATGGCGATGATGAGCAACCAAAACTACGCGGTATACGCAACCAGCCGCCAGTCGGAGCAAAATAACCTGTCCGTCTTCACTTTTGATTGGACAAACGGCAGCGGTTCGGGTTCTACTCTGCGTTTTACGCAGTTCCACAAGCAAACGAATTAGCGCCCGATGGAAAAACCGAAACCGAACAAAGGGAAAATGCCGGCGGGCAAGCCGGCAGTCAAACCGGCGGCTGCGCCGGCCCCCGCGCCCGCAAAACTTCCGCCGCTGTTCCGAAGGATTGACTGGCTGGTGCTGCTCGTCTGTTTCGCGGCGGTGTGGACGGTTTATCTGCTGACGCTGGCGCCGGATTTGACGCTGGAGGATTCGGGCGAACTCTGCACGGCGTCGTTCTACGCGGGCATCCCGCATCCGCCGGGTTATCCGTTCTGGGCGATTTACTCGTGGATCTGGACGGTGATCGTGCCGTTCGGGAGCGTGGCGTGGCGGGTGGAGGTGGGGGAATCGTTTGCGGCGGCGATGGCGTGCGGGCTGGTGGGGCTGATGGTTTCGCGCGGGAGCAGCATGCTTATCGAGGGCATCGAGGAGTTGAAGGAGATGAACCGCAAATGGGAGGGCGCCATCTGCGTGGTCTGCGGCATCACGGCGGGGCTTCTGCTGGGCTTTGACAGTTTCATGTGGAAGGAGTCGGTGGTGATCAACCGCATCTCGGTGTTCGATGTGCCGTGGCTGATGATGGTGGCGGCGTGCCTGATGCGGTGGATCTATGCGCCGCACCAGAAACGCTACCTTTATATCGCGATGTTTTTCTTTGGCGTGTGCGCGACCATCCACCAGACGATGCTGTGCGCCGCAATGGGCATTGAAATTGCCGTCGCGATGGCGGATTTCAAGCTGGGGCGCAGCTTTTTTCTGGGCAACAGCATTGTTTTCCTGGGAGGGCTGATTCTGATGCAGGCCGGGGCCATCCCGGCGCTGACGGGATTGAGTTCGACGCTGCTTGGGATGTTTTATTTTGTGGGTTTTGCCTCCATCGCGGTTTATGTCTGGCTGGCCATTCTCACCAAGGAAACCTTCAACGACTTTTGCCGGGATGGCGCGGTGGCGGCGATGCTGTTGTTTTTGTGCGCCGTTCCCGGGCAGGGCGCGGCGTGCGTGGTGCTGGCGCTGGTTGCCGCCGCCGCCTTCGGGGTGCTGGCTTGGAACACATGGAAGCAGGACCATGGCTGGCTGGTGGTGATCGTGTGCGGCGTGCTCTGGCTGCTGGGCGTGTCCTTTTATTTTTACGAACCGATCGCGGGCATGACGGATCCGCCGATGCAATGGGGATATCCGCGCACGGTGGAGGGATTCTTCCACGCGCTGTCCCGCGGCCAGTATGAAAAGGCCAACCCGACGGATGTTTTGCATGACCCGATGCACTTCCTCCAGCAACTGGGGCTGGTCATCAGCGGCCTGGCCGGCTCGTTCAGCTGGGTTTTTCTGTTTGTCGCGCTGCTGCCGTTCTTTTTCCTGCTCAAGATGCAAAAGCGGGAGCGGGCCTGGATCATCTGCCTGACGGCGATGTATTTCTGCGTCGGCATCCTCTTGACCGTTTTGATGAACACGACGCCCGACCGGCAGTCGGCGGAGGAGAACAAGGTGTTCTTCACCGCCGGGCATGCCGTGGTCGCCATCATGATCGGTTACGGGCTGGCCTTGCTGGCGGCTTACATGGCCACGCATTACCGCAGCTTCCGGTCGGTCGGCCTCATGCTGGGAGCGATCACCCTGCTGCCCGCGCTCGTCGTGCTTTATGACGGTGTCGGCACCACATTTTATGGCGGAGTCGGGGCGATGACGTATTTGAACACACTGTTCCTGTTTTTGAGCATGACCGCGGCTTTCATCCTGGCGGCCTTGGGCGCGAACTGGTTCATCAAAAAATCCAAGACCAATGCGGATGACGATTTTTTGGTCTGGTTGTTCGGCGGCGGAACGCTGCTGCTGGTGGGATTTTCGATGTTCCTGGCTTTTTCCGGTGAAGACCGGCTGGGCCTCGCACAAGTTTGCGAGGCATTGCCGCGCATTTTCGTTCAGAACCAATACAGTCTTCCAGTCTGGGGGGCGTTGCTGGTTTCGGGCGGTGTCGTTGCCTTCATCGGTGGCCTGCTGGTGTATCGCAACCGCGCACCGATGGTGATAACCTTGTGCCTGTTCGCCACGATGCCGGTGTATTCGGGTCTGACTCATTGGGCAAAGGGCGAGGAACGCAACCACTGGTTCGGTTACTGGTTTGGGCATGACATGTTCACGCCGCCGTTTGTCGGGCCGGACGGAAAGTTCAGCTACGACTCCAAGCTGCGCGAACAGATGATGAAAGACCCGAAGACCGGCAATCTGGTCTATCCGGAGATGACGCGCAACACCATCCTCTTTGGCGGCACCGATCCCGGCCGGTTCTGCCCGACCTACATGATTTTCTGCGAAAGCTTCGTCCCGCCGAAGGACAAGCCGATGGACCCGGCCTTCGACCGTCGCGACGTTTATCTCATCACGCAGAACGCGCTGGCCGACGGCACTTATCTGGATTATCTCCGCGCGCAGTATTTCCGGAGCGCGCAACAGGATCCGCCGTTCTTCAGCCGGTTTTTCAAATACGGCCTCGCCGTCTTCGGTCTGGTTCCTGCGGGAACGATTGCGACGGGCGGTGACTTGGGCAGCGGCAATTCAGGAAACGCCCTGGTTGAAGATGTCGCCAGTTTGCTTTTCAAAACACTGGACCAGCCGTTCACGCAACGCGGCGCGGCCATCGAAGCGCGCTGGCGCAAGGAAGGCGTCTATCCGCCGAAGGAGATTTACATACCATCGCCGGAAGATTCGGAGCGCAGCTTTTCGGATTACACGCGGGATGTTGCGCAACGCCAGTTGGAGAACCGGCTCCAGCCGGGCGAGGACGTGGACGTGGACCCGGCGAGCGGCCGGGTTTCGGTCTCCGGCCAGGTCGCGGTCATGATGATCAACGGGCTGTTGTGCCGGGTGATTTTCGACCGCAACCCGACCAACGATTTCTACGTCGAGGAAAGCTTCCCGCTCGATTGGATGTATCCCTATGAGACGCCGTTCGGCATCATCATGAAAATCAACCGCGATCCCATCGTGACGCTGCCCGACGACGTCTACAAGCGAGATCACGCATTCTGGAGCAAATATTCCGAGCGGATGATCGGCAACTGGATCACCTACGACACCAGCGTCCAGCAAATTGCCGACTGGGTGGAGAAAGTATATCTGCGCAACGATTACAGCGGGTTCACTGGAGACCGGAAATTCATCCGCGACGACGACGCGCAAAAGGCATTCTCCAAGCTGCGCAGTTCGCAGGCCGGCATTTATGCCTGGCGGTTGAACTTGTCGCGTCCCAGCCCGCCCTATCCGCCGCCCGACCCGAAATACCTGCCCTACCGCCCGAAGACCGATGCCGAAATGGAGGCGTTGCGGCGCGAGTGCGATTTCGCCTTCAAACAATCCTTTGCGTTCTGTCCTTACAGCCCGGAGGCGGTCATCCGGTATGTGAACTTCCTCTATCAATTCCAGCGTTTCGACGACGCGCTCATCATCGCCAAGACCTGCCTCAAACTGGACCCATACAACGGCCAGATCGCCGGCGTGATTGATCAAATCGAGCAGATCAAAAAGCAGATTGCCGATCAGACCGCCAGCAACGCCCAGGTGACCACCCAGTTGCAACAAATGGAAACCGAGGCGCACGGCCATCCCACCAACGTCCAAAACCTGTTGATGCTGGGCGGCGCCTACCTGCAAATGCAGCGGACCAACGATGCCATCGCCCTGTTCGATCAGGCGCTCGCCAACCCGGCGATTTCCTATGATGAGGTCGCGGGCCTCGCCCAGTTGTATTTTAAGATGGGCAACGGCTATCTAAACAAACTCGTGGCCGTGGTCCAAAAGCGCGCCGTCCTTTCGCCCGAACCGGCCCGGCCGGAGGCCTATTACGACCTTGCCACGCTCGATG
>Ga0302320_10023935_pt1 | contig 11954 bp, 9 predicted proteins | sample Bog_T0_3_FD_202130 | JGI IMG/M metagenome (GOLD analysis project Ga0302320, IMG submission 202130) | Peat permafrost microbial communities from Stordalen Mire near Abisko, Sweden - Bog_T0_3 | ecosystem: Environmental > Terrestrial > Soil > Wetlands > Peat | place: Sweden: Abisko, Stordalen Mire... | reverse complement strand
CAGACCCCGGCCCAAATCCTCGCCTGCAGAGACCCCACCATCGATCCCCGCTCCCTCCTCCTACCCGCCACTATCCTCAGCCGCTCCCACCTCGCCTCCCTGGGTCAAGATCTGTCTGGACCTCCCGTTTCGCAGGCCTCGGCGGTTGCCTTATCGAAATCGAACGGCTAGCCATTCGGGTTCGGCCCATGACGCGGCCGTGCATGCCCAACACGGATTTCAACAGCTCATACATTGATCACGTCGCAGACTTGGAGAGGCGCCTTGGCGCCGATGCGGGCCTGCGCGAGGCCGTCGGAGGCGATTTCGTGGCGATCGGGAAGCTGGAGTACTATCTTCTGCGGTCCCTAGGCCTGGGGGACGGCCAGCTCGTGGTCGACGTCGGCTGCGGATGCGGCCGCCTAGGCTGCCAGCTGGCGCCCTTCCCCGGCATCCGGTACATAGGCTCCGATGTCGTCCCGCGCCTCCTTGCCTACGCGGAGCAGCTCTGCTCGAGGCCGGATTGGAGCTTTGTTCACGTCGGCGGAACCACCATAGCGTGCCCGGATTCATCGGCTCAATTCGTGTGCTTCTTTTCGGTGTTCACCCACCTGCTCCACGAGGACTCGTACCGCTATTTCCGGGAGGCACGCAGATGCCTGAAGCCGGGAGGCAAGCTGGTCATGTCTTTCCTGGAGTTCAGGGCGCCGACCCACTGGCCTTTCTTTGCCGCGTCGGTCGACAATCCGAAGCCGGACCGGCACCTCGACCAATTCATTGAGCGCGACGCGATCCACGCGTGGGCCGGGCACAGCGACCTTGACGTCGTGAGCATAAGATCTGGCGACACCCTCCATATCCCGATTCCGGAGGAGATCGTGTTCGATAGCGGCACGCGGATGGGAAGCCTGGCGACGATCGGCCAGTCGGTGGCGATTCTTGAACGCCGCCCCTAGCCGCCCGCTGTGGCCGGTAGCGGGGGTCCCGCCGGCATTGGGACTTGGGAGCTTCACGGGGGTGCCCTGGGATTCCCCCCGCTTTCCCCTAGGCAGCTCGGAAGCGCTGCTCAGCAGCGAGAGCGGCTTAGGCAAATATCATGACGCGTTCTCGCGGCCGGTCGACACCGACATCGCCTCAAGGAGCCACCACCCCAAGGGTCCGAATCGGCGCATTCTCCGGTCTTCTTGACCGCAAGTGGCCGGCTCTTCACGTTCTGCTCAATGTCCGCTAATCGACGCTGGCTCTTGGTTGGACTCGCCCTCGCCGCCGCCGGCCTCGCCTTCGGTTCGAAACTGCAGCTCATTCGCGCCTACGGAAGCGACGTCCCTTACATGGACGAATGGGACGCGGTGGGGCGCGCCCTCCTCATCCCACGGTCGCTCGGCGCCCTTCACGCCAGCAATTTCCTAATGCCGCAGAACGAGCACCGAATCGTGCTCTCGCGCGTCATCAGCTATCTGCTCGCGGTCTCAAACCGCCAGTGGGATCCCCTGCTCGAGATGACCGTCGGGGCGGCGATCCACGCCGGCTTCTGCGCGGCGTTGCTTCTGTTCGCGCGGACGCTCGTCAGCGGCTTTCGGTTCCTGGGCGTGGCGCTCGCGACCACCGCGCTCTTCCTGCTGCCCTTCGACTGGGAGAACACGCTCCAGGGAATCCAGTCGCAGTTCTACCTTCTCGAATGGGGCGCCCTGGGCACGCTCGTCCTCTGCGTCCCGTCCGCGCCCCTCTCCGCCCGGTGGTGGTCCGGGATCCTGGTCGGCGCGGCAAGCCTGGGAACGATGGCATCCGGCTTCATCGCGGGAGCCGCGGCCCTGGCCGTCCTGGGGGTGGGAGCCGTCCTCAGGCGGCATGTCACCGCGCGCGCCGCCGCCGGCGCCGTGGTGCTCGCGCTGCTCTGTCTCGCGGGCTACCTGGCCGTCGTGCATGTGCCCGGCCACGAGCGGCTGAGGGCGCACTCGACCTGGGCGTGGACTGTGGCCGCCGCCTCGGCGCTCGCATGGCCCGCGTGGGAATGGCCTCCCCTGTTTCTGGTCATGCAGCTTCCTATCGCCCTTGTAGCCGCCCGATGCGCCCGCGCGCGTTCGATGGGGCTCGGCGAGTCCGTCCTCATCGCTCTCGCCGTGTGGGTGTGGATGCAAACGGCGGTCATCGCCCTCGGGAGAGCCAATGAAGGCGTCTTCAGGAGCCCGCGCTACATGGACCTGTATGCCGTCGGCTCCTTCTGCAACGTCGTCGCGCTCGCCCTTTTGTGGAGAAGCGGCAGTCGCACCCGGGCCCTGGGCCTGCTGGCCGCCGGGTGGGTCGCGCTTTTTGCAACCGGCCTTTGGATGCGGACGCGGGACGTGCACAGCATCTATCTGGGCAACTATCCCAGGCTGAAGGCGATCGAGAGGCGCAACGTGCGGGCGTTCCTTGCCACGGGCGACGCTGCGATCCTGCGGGCCGCAGGGAAGGACGAGCTGCCCTATCCGTCGCGGCCGGAACTTGAGATGATGCTCCGGGCACCCGGCATTGTCTCCATGTTCCCGATGGGGATCCGCACGCCCCTCCATATGGCCCCGCGCGCCGGATCCGCCGGGTTTGAGCTGCAAGACCCGGCCGGGATCCTTTCGGACTCGGGCGCGCGGATATGGATCGCGAGAAAGGGCCCGGCACGGTTCGTGAGCCAGCCGCTCCCGCAGGACATTCTTCCCTTCGTTCATCTGGAAGTGGCCGGAAGCCGGGGCACGGATGCGGCGGCCCTGCGCATTGAGACGGCGGCCGCCGGGGAATCCATGCCGCCTTTCGCCCTTGCGGGGGGGCTGACCCACTCGGCAGACGTGGCGGTTCCAAAGGGCGAAGCGGCACGCCTCGTGGTGGACGTGCCCGCGGGGGACCACTGGTTCGCCTTTGCGGAGCCGGTCGAGCTGGGCCGCGGATCCTGGGCGACCCACTGGCTCCTGCGCCGCTCGGGACGCATCGTGGCGGCCACCGCCATCCTGTTTGCCGCCGCCCTGGTTGGCGTTGCCCTCGCCGACCGCTCCTCTCGGACTGCGGCCGCGTGACCGACCCCTCGACCGGAGTTCGCCTCTCCGGTCAGCGCTTCTGCCACACGCCGAAGTACTCGATCTGGTTCTGCGAGGCCGCCGACTGGAACCGGCAGGAGGCGTCTATCCCGAGATTCTTGAAGCAGGCGCGCAGGAACTCCTCGAATGTCTCCGAGGTCCACACATGGGCGTGCTCGCGGCGGTTTCTCGAAAGCTGGATGTGGATCTTCAGGTTCTCCGGCGGCTCACTGAACACGTGGGGCGCCGCGCTCCTTAGGAAGCTCTCGTAGTGGTCGTCGCTGCTCTCCCTGACGTCCCCGACGTAGTCGGACCAAAGGTGCGCCCAGGGCGTCAGCTGCCGGCCCCGGTCAAAGGTGTAGTCCTTGTCGGGGATCGCGAGGATCACGATCCCGCCCGTCCTGCAGATCCGGAAGATCTCGCGGACCGCCTTGACGGGGTTGGCCACATGCTCAAGCACATGGTTCGCCACCACGAAATCGAAGGCGCCGTCGCGGAACCGGCCCAGCCCGCCGTGGTCGAGGTCGCCGACATGGTCGACCTTGACGAGCCTTTCGCGCGGAATCTCCGGGAAGAGCGCCGCAGCCTGCGCCTCGTTCACGGCGTCAAAGTACTGGACCCTCACGCCCTTCGGCAGGTCCGCTGGCTCGTGCAGCGCCCCGATCTCCAGCCCGTTTCCGCTGACCAATGCATAGCCCGAGCTTCGATGGGTAAGCGGAACCATTGATGGTTGTCCGAATGGACCGGGGGCGCCGCGGGAGTCAAGTTCTATTGGCCCCCGGCGCAGGCGGTGCGCCGGCCGTCTTGTATTGCCCGGCGCCCGGCGCCATTCTGCAAACGTGATCGCGGCGAATCCCACCCTCCCCTCGCGTACCTCCTCCGTTGCAACGGTCCTCGTGGGCCTCGGCCTGCTGACATGCATCTACCTGTCCGCCCTGAAGCTGCTCAACGTGCCCTGTCCCCTGACGGGCTGCGGGGAGATCATCAACAGCCGGTACGGCTCGATCCTGGGCGTCCCGCTGCCTTTCTTTGCCGTACCCCTGTGGGTCATCCTCGCCCTTCCCACGACGCGGGCCTGGCAGAACCGCGTGCAGCTCGCATCGGTAGCGCTCCTGGCGCTCGGCGGCCTCGTCCTCATGGGCGTCCAGTTCATCGTGCTCCGGGGATTCTGCCCCTTCTGCACGCTCCACGCTGCGGCGGCCCTTGGGGCGGCCTTCGTCCTGCCCATGAGGGGCCGGGCGCATTCCTGGCTGCCGTCGCTGGTGCTGGTCCTCGCGATGCCCCTAGTCTATGCGGCCAAGGGGCTGGCCCTGGCACAGGTCCATTCCTGGGACGGCCCGGGCTACGCCTCGGTGATGATCCCGAAGGCGTCGCGGGACGCCCGCACGAGCAGGCCCGTGAACGTTCCCGCCTCGTCGATGCAGTCCCTTGAGTCGACCGTCGACCAGGCGGCCTTCAGCTGGCTGGGGCCCGTCGACGCCGAGCGCTCCCCCGTCCTGGTCATAAGCTTCCAGTGCCCGCACTGCCTCGACCTGCTCGGGCAGTGCCTCAAGCACCCGCGGTTCGGCTCCCTGAAGGGGCCCAAGGTCCTCCTCTTCACCAGCTCCGACAACGCTGCCGACTCGACTGCGGTCCTGGCGGCGATCCTCTCCCAGCCCGGCACCCCCCAGCAGCAGTTCACCGCCGTCTTCAGCCAGCTGGGCATGCTGTTCGACCCCCTTCTCACCCGCGACTCGAAGGAGCTTCGCGCCCGACTCGCCGTCCTTTTCCCCCATTACACCGAGAAGCTGGCCGCCGCCCGGGAGCTGCTAGGCGCCCAGTCCGAGGCGCTGAAATCCGTCCCTGGGAAAGGCACGCCCTTTCTTCTCCAGCCAAACGGCTCCGGAAAGTACGACGTGTCGCCAGAGGACGTCCTGTTCCCCTGAGCCGGGCCCCGGCTGGGGCGGCGCGGGCGCTGCCGGTCAGACCTTGCCCCGCTTTGCCTCAAGCTGCGCGCGGATAACGGCCATCTTCTCCTGCGTCAGCGGGTAGCGCAGCAGGGCGAGCAGCGCCAGGATCAGCCCGATGATGGGGATCGCGGCGAAAAGGAAGCGGATCATGAAGAGCGTGTGCTCGGACTGCATGCCCTGGAGCTTTGAGTTGAAGCCGACCCAGCCCAGAAGGCCGAACGAGGCCCCGGCGCCGAGCGCCATGCCCACCTTGTTGATCCAGGAGTTGCACGCGGCGAATGAACCCTCGCGCCGCCGGCCGTTCTGCAGCTCATCATAGTCGACCGCGTCGGCCACCATCGACGCCCAGATGGTCCAGAAGCCCGAACCGATGAAGGCCGTGATTCCCGAGGACATGATCTGCAGCCACGGGACGGCCGGGGTGTAGAGCCACCAGCTCGCCACGAACCCGCAGATTGCGCTGACAAAGACCACCATCAGCGCCTGGCGCTTGCCAAGCCAGTGCGCCACCGCGGCGAACACGGGCACTCCGATCGCCCCCAAGACCATGCCGCCTATCCCCATCCACAGGTTCCAGCGGGCGCCGACCGAGACGTCCCCTTTGCACACGTAGTAGATGGTGTCGTAGAAGCCGAGCGTGCCGACCATGCTCAGCCCGAGGCCGTAGGCCAGGTTCATGAGCACCTGGATGCGGAATGGGCGGCAAAGGAGCGTCTGCCACAGGGTCTCCAGGATCGAAATCTTCGCCTGCTTGTTGGCGACGACCTTCCCGTAGTAGCGCTCGCGCACCAGCGCGAACGAGGTCAGCCCGGCCACCATCATGATGACGCCGCAGATCACGCAGAAGACCTGGGCACCGAGCAGGATGTTGGGCGAGGCGCCGCCCGGCGCCTTGGCCCATGCCCCCGAGGTCGTGAAGAGCAGCCTCAGGCGCTCGGAAAGGTTTGAGCGGTCGGCCCCGACCCAAACCGCCATCGTCAGGAACTGCCCGCCGAAGAAGAGCCCGACCTGGGGCAGCGTCTTGATGATGTTGACGTACGAGAACACGCTGGTGCGCTCGTGGTAGTCGGGCGTAAGCTCGTATCCAAGGCTCTGGTACGGCATGTTGAAGCAGCTCACCAGGGGCAGGTAGACCGCGGACGACGCCAGCATGAACCAGAAATAGTTGGAGATGTTGTGGCCGAGCAGGTGCGTGTAGCCCCATCCCGGGCCGACGGCCACGACAAGCGGCAGGCCCAGGCCCGCGAGCACGGAGCCGACGAGCATGTACGGCCGCCGCCGGCCGAAGCGCGTGCGCGTGTTGTCGGAAAGCCAGCCGAAAAGCGGGTCCGAGACCGCGTCGAAGACCCGGTTCAGCACCACGGCGATGCCCACCAGGACCGGGTTCACCCCGAGGAAGATGTTGAAGACGAGCCCGGCGAAGTTGGGGTAGTGCCAGTGCCCCCACATGTCTATCCAGATGCCTATTCCGTAGCCGACCTTCTGCGAAACGGGAACCTTGTCCCCCATGACGGCGGGTTCGGGCTGGGCGGGTGTCGACGCGGGGTCCTCGGCTGGGGGTGCTTCCATTGGGGTCGGGGTTGGCGGGGCGCCCCATTCCTGAGGGGTTTCGCCGCGGCGTCAACAGGCGCCAGGCGAAAACGGAAGCGGCCTAATGCGCCCTATTATTGGGGCTGGAATCGTTGGCCGCGCCGCAGGCCCGCCGCCGTCGCCGTTTCGCGCACGGCGGCCCCGGGGCGTATTCTGTCTTGCATCTGGGCGCGCATGTTCAAAACCGTTGCCCATGTCGCCCCGACCATTGGCCCTAGCGATGCTCCTGAATGCGGCGCTGCTCGGCGCCGCGCCGTCCGCCCCGGCGGGCCTTCCGCGGATCCGGGTCCACGAGGACGGCCACCTCCTGGCGACGGCGGACGGGAAACCCTTCTTCTGGCTGGGAGACACCGCCTGGCAGCTGGTCCACGACACGACGCAGGAGGAGTGCACTTACTACCTGCGCACGAGGTCCCGCCAGGGCTTCACCGTGATCCAGACCGTGGTCCTATCCGAGCGCGACGGGCTGAACCAGCCCGACGAGCAGGGTGACCGCCCGCTCTTCGACAATGATCCCGGCCGCCCCAACCCCGCCTACTTCAAGAGGGTGACCGAGATCGTCGACGAGGCCGCGGCTGACGGCCTCTACGTCGCCCTCGTCCCCACCTGGGGCGACAAGCTGACGGCCCCGTGGGGGACCGGCCCGCGGATATTCACGACGCAGAACCTGCCCGCCGCCCGCGCCTACGGACGCTATCTGGGCGCCCTGCTCCGGGAGCGGACGAACGTCATCTGGATGCTGGGGGGCGACCGCCCCGCACGGCTGCGCGGTATGCAAAACGGCCAGATTGTGAAGATGGGCCTCGACGCGGGATTCGCCGCCGACCAGGACTGGACGCCGGTTTGGCGCGAGTTGGCCGCGGGCATCGCCGACGGCCTCGGCGAGAAGCCCCTCACCGTCTTTCACCCGCAGGGCGGCGAAGAGTCGTCCTCCGAATTCCTGCACACGGAGTCCTGGCTCAGCGTGAACGGGATGCAGAGCAGCCACGGAAGCGGGCATGACGTGCCGGTCTGGGATTGGATCGCGCGCGACTATGCGCTCGCGCCGACGAAGCCCACGCTCGACCTGGAGCCCAACTACGAGGACCACCCCTACAATCCCTGGCCGCAATGGGATCCGTCGACCGGGTACTTTCGCGACAACGACGTGCGCAGGCAGACCTACCGGTCGGTGTTCGCGGGCGCCTGCGGCGTCACGTATGGCCACCAGTCGGTCTGGCAGTTCGCCGGGCCCAGGCGCGAGGTGATCAACCACGCGGAACGCGGCTGGATCGACGCGCTCTGGAGGCCCGCCGCGCGCCAGATGCAGTTCCTGCGCCAGCTGGTCGAGTCACGGCCGTGGTTCACCCGGGTTCCCGACCAGTCGCTCATCGTCGGGGACGCCGGCGAGGGCGGCCGCCACATGCAGGCGATCCGGGACCGCGACGGCACCTATGCCTTCGTCTATTTCCCGCAGATCGACCAGGAGGCGACCATCGACCTCGGACGCCTGCGGGCCGCGACCGTGCGCGCCTGGTGGTATGACCCCCGATCCGGGGTGGCGACGTTGATCGGCGACCAGGCGGGCGCCGCGCGGTCCTCGTTTAGGACGCCGCCGTACGGTCCGGATTGGGTCCTTGTCCTCGATGACACGGCGAGCCGGTACTCGCCGCCGGGCCTCGTGCCCATCGGGCGCTGAGGCCCCGAGCCTCACCGCGGTCAGGCCTCGGCGAGCGCGTTGCGGATCACGGACGCCAGTTCGGAGATGGCGTAGGGCTTGGCGACCATGCCGCGGAAGCCGTGCTTGCGGAAATCGGCCAGCGCCAGGTCGCTCGAGTAACCGCTTGAGACGATGGCCTTCACGCCGGGATCATAATCGCGGAGGATCGAGATGGCCTCCCTGCCGCCCATCCCGCCCGGGATGGTCAGGTCCATCACGACCAGGTCGAACGGGCGCCCCGCCTCCTTGGCGCTGCGATAGCGGGCGATCGCGGCCCTGCCGTCCGCGACTGACTCAAACTCGAGGCCCATGCGCTGCATGAGCTTCTCCGCCATCCTAAGAATAGGTTCCTCGTCGTCCATGAAGAGGACGCGGCCTCCCCTTCCCGCGCCTGCGAAGCCGAGGGAGGCTTCTCCCTGCTGGGCCTCAGGCGCCTTCGCGGCGGGAAGCCAGAACGTGAACATGGTGCCCTTTCCGAGGACCGAGCTCACCTCGATGTGCCCCTGGTGCCTCTTGATGATCGAGAACACGGTCGCAAGGCCGAGGCCGTGTCCCTGGAGCTTCGTGGTGAAGTAGGGGTCAAAGATCTTGCCGATGTGCTCGGGGGCTATTCCCTTCCCGCTATCTTCGATCGAGATGCGCACGTAGGCGCCCTCCGAAAGGACCAGGTGCGAGCCGGCGCCGATGCGCTCGTTCGAGGCCTTGATCTTGAGCGTCCCGCCGTGCGGCATCGCCTGCGTCGCGTTGATCACGAGGTTTTGGATCACCTGGCTGATCTGGGCCTTGTCGACATCCGCGACCCAGAGGTCGGCGGCCAAGTCAAACTCACTTTTCACGCCCGATCCGCGGTGCGAGAAGGTCGTGGCCTCGCGGATCACCTCGGGAAGATGCACCGCGGAACGGACGGGGTCGCCGCCCTTCGAGAAGGTGAGCAGCTGCAGGGTGAGATCGGCGGCGCGCTTGGTCGCGCGCACCGCTTCGTCCACCATGCTCGCCTGCTCCGGCATGGCGCCCAGGTCGAGCTGGAGGAGCGTCAGGTTGCTCAGGATCGCCGTCAGGATGTTGTTGAAGTCGTGGGCGATGCCGCCTGCGAGTATCCCGACGGACTCCATCTTGGCCGCGTTCTGGAGCTTCTCCTCCATGCGCCGGCGCTCCGTGATGTCGCGCAGGACGAGCACGGCGCCGACCCTCTTGCTGGAGACGTTGGCAACGGGGACGAGCCTGCCCTCGACAAGGCGCAACCGCTCCGAGCGGCCCTTCATCATGGTCTGCGCGGGAAGCTCGGCGCACTCGCCGTTCTCGAGGACATCCCTCACCGGAAGCGCCGTCGTCTGCCCGCTCGCGGCGCTCTGGAGCTGGCAGATCTCGGTCACGCCGCGGCCCGCGGCGTCCTGGGCGCTCCACTGCGTCATGTCGGCCGCCGCCTTGTTCATGAACAGGACGTTCCCCCTGTGGTCGATCGTGATCACGCCCTCGCTCATGCTGCCCAGCGTGACGGCGAGCCTCTCCTTCTCGGCGGCGAACGCCAGCTCGGCCTCGCGCCTGGCCGTGATGTCGACGATGACGCCCACCAGATTCCACATGTTGGGGCCGAGGCGGGTGACCTTGACGTGCTCGTGGAGGAGGAAGGTGCCGGCCCTCCCCTTCACGTGGAACTCCTGCTCGTAGTCCGTCCTATCCTCGCGCAGGGCCCGGCGGGATACCTCCTTGATCTCCTTCCACTCCGGCACCATCTCCTCGGTCCAGAGCTGGTTCTCCTCGGGGAGCGCGTCGTCGCCGAAGATCCGCTTGTAGAGCATGGAGGGCGGAATGAACATGCGCCACTGCAGCCGGACGTCCGGGTCGCCGTGGGTGACAGCCTGCCACAGCAGGCAGTCGGCCCCCTTCAGGATCTGGTCCAGCTGCCTCTCGGTGGTCCTGCGCGCCTCCTCGGCCTCGTGCCTCTTGGTGACGTCGACGATGACGCCCACCAGGTTCCACTCTTGGGAGCCCACGGCCCGGATGATGACCTCCTCGCTCAGCCAGTGCAGGCCGTCGGTGCCGATGATGCGGAACTCATGCTGGTAGCCGCTCGCCCCTTCGATAAGGGCGCGTTCGGCCGTCCTGCTCATGCGCTCGTGATCGGGGGACTGCTCGTCGTTCCACAGCCATTCCTTTTCCTTCAGGGAGGCCAGCCGGAAGATCGGGTTGGCGCTGAGCTGTGGCGGCGTGCGGATCTTCCAATTCATCACGGTGCCCTCCATCACCACATGGCCCCACCACAGGAAGATGTTGGACCTGTCGAGCGTGTCCAGGATCAGCTGGTAATTCTCGAGGCGGGCCTTTACCTCGGACTCGCCGGGGACCGCAGGCAGGACGGCCTTCGCCGGATGTCCCCGGCCGAAAATCCCCCCGACCGCCGCCGCCAGCCCGAACGGTCCCAGCGCCGCGGTCGAAGCAGTTAAGAGGGCAAAAAGCACCAGAGTTGGGGTTCAATGGACGGCCCAGGATCCTTGGGCCGGTCCGGCTCCTGAATTCGGACGGATCCTGTCAAATATGAGGAAATCCGCGCGCGTAAAGCCTGTCAACCGCGCAGCTTTGCGTAGCCCCTAGGCAGGCCGCCCGACACGCCCGGGCGCCTACTCCTCCCCGTCGTGGTAGTCGATCGGCCCCGAGCGGATGATGCTCCGCTCAGGAGAGCGGACGAGCCACTTCTTGCTGTCGGGGTAGTAGCAGGTCTCGCCGACGGGGTTGTCCGCGACGATGTACAGGACCAGGTCGGCATTGCCGTTGTTGATGATCTGGTGCGGGCTGCCCGGCTCGAAAATGAACGCGTCGCCGGCCTCGACGGGCGTGATGCCGTCCTTGTCCCGCACCGCACCTGAGCCGGAGATGACGTGGTAGAATTCCCACTGGGCGCTGTGCGAGTGGAAGGGGCTCGCCCACTTCCCCGGGGGGATCCGGCACACCTCGACGTCGTAGGGGTGGCGCTTCAGCAGGTCGGTCGAGTTCGGGTCGCGGCCGAGCGCGATCGAGATGTTTCTGTCGGCCATCTCGTACTTGCCCTTCGGGGAGCTCCACGACTCCTCCGGGATCTCCTGCAGGTTGATCTTCTTCATGGTTGGGGTGCGGGGCCCGTGGGGCCGGGGCTATGGTGCGTTCTCGTCGATGTGAAACGAATGGATGATCCGGTGGAGGACGGGCGACAGGACGATCGCCACGGCGGACAGGAAGACCACGCCGCTGAAAAGGGCGTAGGCCGAGGCGAAGAGCTTGGACGCCGTGTCCCTCATCGGGTCCACGGGGCCCATCCCGGCGAGGATCATCGAGGCATTGAGCAGCGAGTCTATCCAGGAGAGCCCGGTGACGAGGTGGTAGCCGAGCACTCCGGCCGCAAGCGACACGGAAACGACGGCCAGCGTCAGCCCGAACGACAGCGCCATCCGGCGCACAAACCGTGGCCACGGCAGCAGCTTGTCTCCTTTTCTCTCGTACATGGTGGGGGAAGCCCCGGCGCGGGGCTTTCCCGATGAATGGCACGTAAGCCCGCGGCGTTCAAAGCCATAGTGGGCGCGCCCCGGACGCCGCCACGGTCTTCTGCTAAGCAGGGGCTAAGTGATTGGGTGATAGATTTTGCACTTTGTGCTGGACACTTTTGGCATCCCCGGGTTGAAGTACCTTGGGATGAACTCAATACCAAGCGCGATAAAGCTG
>Ga0302320_10023932_pt1 | contig 11955 bp, 9 predicted proteins | sample Bog_T0_3_FD_202130 | JGI IMG/M metagenome (GOLD analysis project Ga0302320, IMG submission 202130) | Peat permafrost microbial communities from Stordalen Mire near Abisko, Sweden - Bog_T0_3 | ecosystem: Environmental > Terrestrial > Soil > Wetlands > Peat | place: Sweden: Abisko, Stordalen Mire... | reverse complement strand
CCAGCAAGATTTCGGGATAGCGCCCCAGCGCCATCAGCTTTTCCGCGCCTTCGAAGCGGTACTTCCAGCGCCAGAGCTTGCCGCCTGACGGAGTGACCATCAAGTGAAGTCCGCCGCCGTCTGACAGCTTGTAGGGCTTGTCTCCGGGCTTGGAGCGCCGGATTTCGGTATCGGTGAGCGCCATCGGGAATCCCTCCCAAATTCCTGAAAGTGGAAATACCCCCACTCGCGGAAAATCTACCCCCATTAATACCCCCACGGGAGCATGGCTTCCACGATACACCTCTGGACGTAAAAACACAATAAACCGCTTATTTATCAGCGGTTTATTGTTCCTTACTGGATGTCTTTGGATGTCTCTGAATCTAATCTTGGTAGGCACGACTGGATTCGAACCAGCGACCTCTTCCGTGTCAAGAAATGCCATGAATCGCATGTTGTTGACGGTGCAGTAGTTATAAACCGGCACAACCGGCAAAAACGGCCCTCTGGGCGGTATTTGCGACAAAAATGCGACAAACTTTTCAACAACGGGCAAACGGGCTGGCTGTGTGGGACCAGCCCGAAGAAAATCGGCCAGTTTACTTTCTTTCAAGGGACCTCCAAAAGCGCTTGGGGGTTTGCCTGAATCTGGATAGAACAATCGGAGAATATATGCGATCTCCGAGGAATATATCCGCCGCTTTTTGCTCCCTATGCCAATTTCGAATGGCCGGAGTGGCCTCTTGGCAGCCAATTCGAATATGTCGAAGTCGGAGATCCCACCACGGTTGTTAGCCACGCCCCCGCCGACGGCAGCAGCTACGTTTATGCCTTTACTGATATGACCGATCTCTACAACGCCCCTGAAATATGGGTGGCTGCATACAATGCGGAAGCGATTACTCGCGCCCAACGCAACATCTTTTTCATCAACGGCGACTTTATCGTCACCTATGACCGCGCAACCTCGGCGGATCCAGGATTATTTAAACGCTATAACTTGAGCCTGGTCACTAATCCGGCGATTAGCGGGCAGACTGCAATCGAAACCATGGCCGACGGCCAGCAGTTATATATCAATACTGTGTTGCCTCAGAATGCCACGACCACGGCGAGCATTGCAGGCATCGCCCAGGCCAGTTTTGCCCTGACCTGCCCGGACGGAGATCCATTTTGCATTCAAACCTCCGAACTGGAACCGACGCAATATGTCATGACAGTCGAGGACACCAGCAATCCTATGGATGCGCGCTTCCTGCATGTTCTGGAAGGCGTCGATGCGAATGAAACGCCTCTGGCGGTCAGCAGCATCACTTCAACGAGTGGGACCGCTTTTGACGGCGTTGCAGTTGGAACGACTGCCTTGATGTTTATCCATGACGACTCCCAGACTGCCCGCTTCGCCACCACCGGTTATACCGAGCCCTTCGCAGTGTCGGTGAATTATGTCGCTGGATTAACTCCGAATTCTGGATACACTATCGTAAAGTCAACCGCCGGAGGCAACATACAAGTAACATTGACTGTCGGAGGTTCAACGACCACGGACAATGCTGGTGTCTTGAAGTTCTGAAATGCCTCGAACGTGCAGCTCGTCAGAAGCCAGATTGCGCCTGGATCTCGAGCAACTTGCGGAGCCTCGGCTTCGGCGCACCTGGTTGTGGAGCGGGAAGCAGCGCCAGGCCCTCCTTTGCCGCCGTGCGGCTCCTCTCCGTTTGGCCCGCAGCGCGGTAGGCCTGAGCCAGAGTCAGAAGCCTGGACGGCATCTTTCGATGGCTTAGTGATACCGCCCGCTCGGCACAGGAAACCGCCACCCGCGGATCTCGAAGCAAGACCGGTTCTGCGATCAAAAGATCCTTTGCTGTCGTATCGAGGATCTCCGGAGACCCTCCATCTTCCTTGATCGCTCCCTTCAAGGCGGCAAGGCCTTTTCTCACCAGATCCGCCGCGTCTTGTTTACTGTGCAGAATGAACAGAACCGTTCCGAGACGAACTTCGACGTCTCCGAGGACAGGCTTCCACTCTTTCTGAGACGGATTCAATATCACCATACGTTCCAATCCGGCTCGCTCCTGAATCAACGACTTTTCTTCCGCAACCAGATTGCGCCGCCGGTCGCCGATCGACGCGCCCAAAGCGGGATCTGCCGCTATATCGAGATTGCCGGCCTGACGATCCAAGGAAAACAACACATCGCCGAGGGCGCGCGAATCCTGCGGGTCCACCGCTGCGCGGCGTAACGCCGATTGCACAGGGCCAGCGGCAATTGCGTCGGCATCGGAGTATCTTCCCATCTGTGTCAGCACAAAAGCTTGGTCGACCAGAAAGGATTCTCGAATTCGAATCATTCGCAGGGATTGTTGTTCCTCCTTGGGCAAAGCGGCGATGCGTTGCAAGCCGAGTTGAAGGTCCTTGAGTCCCTGCTCCGGATCCGATTCCTTTTCCGTCGGAATGATATCCAACAGGCTACTTGCTTGCCCCCGTTTGGCACTCATCAGATTGGGATTGATAATCAAGGCCCGGTCGTAAAGGTCCTGCTCCTTCCGGTATGCCGAGTTTGCGCCCGCCAGGTCGTTAAGGCTTTCTGTAATCACCAGACCCAATTCGTCGCCTAGAGTTGAATAAGCGGAAGCCGCTTCGCACATTTCATCGGGAGTTGCGCCGGGAAGATCAATCAATCGCTCGTAGCTTGCAATTGCCGATTGGGTGGAGGCGATTGCCTGCTGAATTGGCGCGGTTCCGAAGAGAACCTGGCCGCGGGACAACTCTGCATTGGCTAGATCGTGAAGCGCAACCTGATCTTTGGAATCATGGTTAACCCAGCGTCTACCCAGCGCGACGGCCTTATCGATGCTGACGAGCGCTCCAGTCGCATCGCCAAGATTCTGATCGTAGGCATTTCCCTGCAGATTCCCGAGCCGGGTATAGGCCTCGACGAGATCAAGTTGAGTCTGGCGGTCGCCGTGCGCGTCGCTGGCCATGTGATCCAAATGCTCGATCACCCGCGTGACTAGCAACTTTTGTGCGCCGGTTGTACCGGGAACTTGCTTGATGGCTTCATCCAGTTCCAACTGGAAACTGTTGCTCAACTGGCGTAGATCAGTCGAGCGGGCCTCGGCCTTGCGCCGCTCTTCGTTGGCCACTCGGGACTGCCACGCAACGCCCACAATACCCGCAACCAGTGTCACCACCAAGACAGCTGCCGCAGTCAAAGCCCATCGGTGACGCCGAATGAATTTTGCGGCGCGGTAGCGCACCGTTCCGCGGCGCGCCGCAACTGGCCGCCCTTCGAGGTAGGCGCGGAGATCGTCAGCCAGCCGCTCGGCGGTGATATAGCGCTCCAGGGGTTCCTTGCGTAAGGCCTTCAACAGAATTGCTTCCAGATCGGCATCAAGTTGTTTGCTAGAACCGGTGGCGCAATGGGGCTTGCGCGGCGTCTCTTCGCAAACTGTTTTCATCATCTGCCCCATGGTCAGGTCTTTCAATTTATAGGGCAGCGTTCCGGTCATAAGAAGATACAACAGAACGCCCAGCGAGTAAGTGTCAGAGGCCGCCGTTATCGGATTGCCTGACACCTGTTCCGGACTGGCATACTGCGGAGTAAAAGTTAAATAGCCTATGCGAGTGAGCTCGCTATCCTGCTTGTCCACGGACGGAGAGAGCAACTTAGCTGTTCCAAAGTCCAGCAGCCGCGGAGTGCCATCCCCGGCCACCAAAATGTTATCCGGCTTCAAGTCGCGGTGAACGACGAAGTTCTGATGGGCAAATTGCACGGCCTCGCAAGAGCGCAAAAACAGCTCGATTTTTTTGACTTGGGAAAGATGATGCTCCTCGCAGAAGCGATGGATGGGTACGCCGGCAACGTATTCCATGACCAGATATGGATCGTCTTCGGCAGTAACTCCTCCATCCAGCAGACGGGCAATATAGGGATGTTGCAGACCCGCCAGAATCTGCCGCTCCTGACGGAATCGCTCGCGGAACAATTCCGTTGTAAGGGGGGCGTCAATGACCTTGACGGCGACCTTTTGCTCGAAGTGTCCGTCGGCGCGGTGCGCAAGATAAACACTCCCCATTCCTCCGCGCCCGAGCAGGCGGTCAATTTCATAGGGTCCAATGCGCTTGGGCTCCATCCGGGTTTCGGGGCTGCACCCCTGATCACATTTGTCAGACGCCGCGCGCAGCTCTTCTGCTTTAAAGCCATTCAACAGCAACCGTACTTCGTCGATCATTGCCTGGTCCCCGCCGCATCGGGCCACAAGCAAATCGTCGCGCGATTCCTGGGGAGCTTCGAGAGCTTCGGAAAAGATTGCCTCGGTCTGGAGAAAACGCTCTGCCGTTTGTACCATCTTGAGAAGATGCTCCCTTAGTGGCTGCTGCGTGGAACCTTAGAGATAGCGAAGACAGCCGGCAAAACGACTCACACACTCGCTTCATCCGCCGCCGCGACGGGGCAGATGCGGACATAGAGCCAGCTCTTGATGAACTTTAACTGGCGGTAGACAGTGGCTCTGGATAGATGCAACAAGGCCGCCGTCTCTTCGGTCGTACAGCCCAGGAAGTAACGTAGCTCGACCAGTTTAACCATTTCACTATTGATTGAATCAAGCTCATCCAGCGCTCGGTCCAAGTCCAGCAATTCCAGGCCATCGATACCGACCCAGGAGAGATCGTCGCTGAGAGGCACACTATAGCCGCCGCGCATCTTGGCTTTGTTTTCACGCGCGTTGTCGATCAAGATCATGCGCATCATCCGGGCGCAAAATGTGTAAAAGTGCTGGCGGTCCTGCCAATCGGCATTTTTTTGCTTCAGCAGACGCAAATAGAGCTCATGAACCAGGACCGTCGCCTGCAGCACATCTGGATCACGTTCCCGATGCAAATATGCTCCGGCGACTTGCCGTAAATGAGGATAGACGAGTGGCACCAGCATCTGAAAAGCCGACGCCTCGCCGTCCTTCCATTTTCTGAGGAGTACAGTGATTTCACCGCTGTCCGATTCCACGGTCATCTAGGTCCTCAAAAGCGGCTAATGCTAATTATGGCAATAGCTTAGCAAATTCCTCTCGCCCGTTCGCACCGTTTCCCTGTCTCCAGCCAAAGCCAATTTGGACGATTTCCATAAATTCCATCGAAGGAAATGAGACTCTTTTCCTCTTTGGTTCGCAGTCTTGCTGAAGAAGAGAAACGGATGTCTGATGCGAGTTTAGCAGAGCATTTGTCGGCTGCATCTCTCCGACAACCTGCGTGCGTCCGCCGCCGCGCGGTCAGATTCAGCGATCTTCTTCAGCGTCTTCGAGATACAAGAGGAGAATTCAATTGCGCTTTCTTTACTCTAGCGTCAAACCGCGCTTCGTTACGCAGGTTGCGGTCGCAGCGATCCTGATTGCCGTGTGCCTGCTGTCAGTTCCGGCCCACGCTACCACGCCGATCACCTACACGGTCACCACGCTGGTTGACACAACTGATGCAACTCCGGACTGCACCAGCGGCACGGGCAATACCTGCTCATTGCGCGATGCCATTACCCTGGGCAACGCCAACAGCGGTTCCACCATCACATTCACTTCTGGCCTGGCTGGCACCATTTTTTTGAGTGCGTCAAACCATGTCATCTATATCAGCGGAAACATGACGATCACGGGACCAGGCGCCAACCAACTGACCATTGATCTCGGTACTAACGGTCTATTCGATATCAGCAATGTCTCCCTGTGGATCTCTGGGCTGACCCTTACTGATGGCGATCGCGCTCTTGCACTTCAATCGAATGCGACCGCATCGATCAACAGTTGCGTGATTACACAGATGGGCAGCGGCGCCTTACTGGTTGACAGTGGCTCCAGTCTGACTGTGACCAATAGCTTGATCTATGGAAACACAGTCGAAATTAGCTATCAGGGGGCTGGTATTGACCTCGAAGCCGGCAGCGTGAATGTAATGAATAGCACCATTACAGGCAACAATACCACTACGAAGGGCGGCGGAATCTACAATGAGGCGGGGACACTGACCGTCACCAATAGCACGATCACTGGAAATTACGCTGGCAGCGCTGGCAGCGGTATCTACAATAATAACGGCGTTGTAACGATCACGAACAGCATTGTCTCGGGCAACGTCACCCCTACCACTCCCGACGATTGCGACGACTGCGGCACACAAACTTCCAATAACCTGATCGGCGGCACACCGCCCACTCTGGGACCGCTGGCCTGGAATGGTGGTCCCATGAAGACCATGATGCCGCTCATTGGCAGTACAGCCATCAACGCAGGCAGCTTTGTGAGTGGCGCGCAGCCAGTCAACGATCAGCGTGGTTTTCCCAGGCCAACCTCCGGAGCGTTCGATCTGGGCGCGGTGCAGACACACTACCTTACGGTGAATACCGTCGCCGACACGAACGACGGCAAGTGCACTGCAACCACCTGCTCCTTCCGCGATGCTCTTGAGCAGGCCGCGACCGATGGCCAGGGGGACATCCGTTTTTCGGCCAAAGGCACCATTTCCTTGACTCTCGGCAAACCGCTGCCGGCCATCGCGGAGAATCTGAATATCGTCGGGCCGGGAGCGAGCCAACTCACGATTGACGGCACCGGATCGACCGCAGTCGGCGGGTTGTTGTCTGTCTCCCTTCAGAAAATTGCGGCCATCTCCGGGGTCACCATTGCAAACGGCAACTCACCCGCCAGCGCGACTACAAGTTATTCCGGCAGCGCCATCACCAGCTACGGCGAATTGACGATCAGCAACAGTGTCCTCTCCGGAAATACTACAGCCAGTCAATACGGCACCATCTTGCAAAACGGCCAGTGGCTGCTGGTGGACAGCAGTACGATCTCAGGAAATACCGCAAGCAGAGGCGGCGCAATTTACTACTTGGGCCAAGGTGCGGTTATCGTAAACAACAGCACACTCTCAGGAAATACTGCCAGCGGCAGTGGCGGCGGCATCTATAGTTATGAGGGAACGGTGCTTGTGAACAACAGCACTCTCTCTGGAAACACAGCCAATGACGGCGGCAGCATCTACTTCGATTGCCCGCTCACGTTATCCTGCGAGGGCGTGATCGCCAATAACAGCACGATCTCCGATAACTCTGTCGCTGCAGGAGCCACCGCGAGTGGAATCTATAACACCGCCTACACCAACAATACGGTGACGCTCTACAACAGCATCGTGGCTGGCAATTTAATTGGTACCACCGCTTCCGGCGACTGCACGAACTGCGGCACCCAGAGCAAATACAACTTCATCGGCGGCAATCCGGAGCTTTTACCACTACAAGTGACACGAAATGGCACAGCCCAGGCGACCATGATTCCGCAGCCAGGAAGCCCCGTGATGGGCGCTGGCAGTTGGATCTTATCCCACAATGGGCCAGATATTATGGACCCGGCTTTGCGCACCGACGAGCGCGGCTTTCCTCGGACCACATCCGTTTTACAGACCTTCGATCTGGGTGCGGTCCAGACCAACTATACGGGAGTCTACTTTAACGGCCAACCGGGCAATTCGGTCGTCGGCCAGAACATGGGAAACCCGCCCGTTGTGAGCGTTGGGGAAACCAACACGACGAATGGGAATGGAGACGATGTCGCCGGCATTCCAGTCACGTTGACCTTCAGTGGGGGCGCGAGCGAAGTCGCCAACCAGAGTTCCCTCACTCTAACCACGCCCGCCAATGGTCAAGCTGTCTTTGATGGAATAGCGATCAATACGGCGGGAACGGGTTACACTTTTACCGTCGCATCGCCGGAGTTAGGCTCGACAAAAGTCATCAGCGATCCCTTCAACGTGTTGGCGCCGGCCTTTACAGTTGGGGTGACCCCCGCCGCGCTCACCGTCACCGGCGGCCAAAGCGGCACAACCACGGTCTCAGTGACGCCGCAGAACGGATTCAACTCCTTGGTGACGCTCACCTGCTCAGGGCTGCCAACGGGCGCGACATGCATTTTCGCTCCCGCTTCAGTGACGCCTTCAGGAACAGCCGCCTCAACAAAGCTGACTGTGACGACCGCAGCGACAACTGCGGAGTTACGTCGCAATCCCAGTCCACTGATTCCGACATCAACGCTAGCCGTTGCATTCTGCTGCTTGCTCGGCTTCAAGAAACGGCGCAACATACAACTTATGCTTTTGCTTGCGGTGAGCGTTATCGGACTGAGCCTGGTCACCGGTTGCGGCGGCGGTTCATCAACTAACACCACGACTACCAAGACAACAACGCCCGTCACAACGACCGTCACCGTGACCGGTACATCGGGGTCGGGATCGAGCCTGCTGCAAAGCACAACAACATTCTCACTTACGGTGCAATAACGCGTTCAAGAGCAATACAAGAAACGGCGCATTCCAAAGCGGGATGCGCCGTTTCGCTTTCGAAGCTGAAGCTTGCCGGATTGGCATTCTCTTCTTTCGCAGCCGACCGGAGAAGTGGAGTTGGAAAAAAGCCCATCTTGTCTAACGTGAGGGTCAGTCTCGGCTTCTGTCCGCCAAAAGATGGACCTGATCAATCAGCCAGCGACAGGATGCAACTTCCTTTGCCTGGGCTACAAATGTTCCAGATTCGCTGGACCAGAAAAACTGCTTATGCGCTTGACTTGCGATACGTTCAAGGAGTTCCTCCGCATCCGAGTTGTTCATCGCGCCAAGCTCCGCAGCGATATCGCAATCTGCCTCTGCTTCAGCAGACGATGGTCTTGCTTGATGCAGTGACAGGTTTACGCTACAGCGAAATCGCGGGCCTCAGGTGGAGTGATGTTGATTGGGAAAATAAGGAAATCCACATCCAACGTCGTTGGATACGGAACAACGTCGATGAACCCAAAACGATGGCTTCCAAAGCCCCCGTTGCGATGTCGGACTTTCTCGCGGCCTACCTTCAGGCATGGCGTCGTCAGACCACCTATGCGAAAGCAGAGGACTGGATTTTTGCAAGCGTCAAGAAGAAGGGAGCCTCACCGCGAGTCGGCAATATGCTCGTGCGTGATTACCTGTACCCAGCAGCGGTTCAGGCTGGCGTTCTAACGGCGTCCAGAATGCACGCCACGTGGGCTGACCGCAAGACGGGCAAGACCGTCGAGGGGGAGAAGACCCTCTATTTTGACCGAAAGGGCAAGCAGGTGAAGCGGTTCGGGTTCCACCAGTTCCGCCACAGCCTGTCCAGCTTCCTGACGACCAAAAAGAAGGTTGACCCGAAGACGGCTCAGACCACCCTCCGGCAGAGCAACGCTGCCTTTACGCTCAGCCGGTACACGCAAACGGACTCAGACGAGCTAATGGCGGCTCAACAGATGATGGTCGATGCCATTTTCGGAGCAGCCGGAACGGCCATTCAGTAGGGCTTTGGGTGAATCTTGGGTGAAATGAAGTGGGACTCGGAACTCGGCTGCATTGCTTTACCATTGATTCTAAAAGAATTATATGGTAGGCACGACTGGATTCGAACCAGCGACCTCTTCCGTGTCAAGAAATGCCACGAATCGCATGTTGTTGACGGTACAGTAGTTATTAACCGGCACAACCGGCAAAAACGGCCCTCTGGGCGGTATTTGCGACAAAAATGCGACAAACTTTTTACGGGCTTTCGGGCTGGCTGTGTGGGACCAGCTCGAAGAATATGGGTCAATTTGCACTCTCAGAAGGAGCCTTCCAAACTACTTGGAAGTTTGCCTGTATCTGGATAGAATAGTCGGAGAACATATGCGATCTCCGAGGAATCTATCCGACGCCGCACAAACGCCCGAGCCAGGCGCGATGGGCCGCGCCATCGGCGTCTTCACGAAAAGCGGCGGCATCCTCAATACAAAACGCGCGGTCGAACTGGGTGTGCATCCTCGTGAACTCTATGCGCTTCGAGACGCGGGGAAACTGGAGCGGCTCGAACGGGGGCTTTACCGACTTGCCAACGCGAAGCCGCTGGGCAACCCGGATCTGGTGACGGTCTCGCACAAGGTGCCAAAGGGAGTTGTTTGCCTGATCTCGGCGCTGGCGTTCCACCGGCTTACAACTCAGATTCCGCACTCCGTATATCTTGCGATTCCGGCCAACGACCAGGTCCCTGCGATGCAATATCCGCCGCTACGCATCTTTTGGTATTCCAAGCCGGTTTATGAAAGCGGCATCGAGGAAGTGACGATGGACGGGACTCCGGTGCGCGTCTACTCTGCCGAGAAGACGCTGGCCGATTGCTTCAAGTACCGCAATAAACTCGGCATCGATGTATGCACGGAAGCGCTGAATCTTTACCGGCAGCGTGGACGCATGAAGCTCGATCAGATTGAGCAGTTCGCAAAAGTATGCCGCGTTGAACGTGTCATGCGGCCTTACCTGGAGGCGATTCTTTGACGGTATCCGTGGTAAAAAACATGGGTGCTTCTGTTCGGCAGCGCCTGCTGAATTATGCGAAGGCGAACAACCGGCCCTTTGCCGAGGTGCTTCAGTATTACGCGATGGAGCGCTTTCTCTACCGCCTATCGACATCGCCACACGCCAGCAAATTCTTGTTGAAGGGTGCTCTGCTGCTAACGGCGTGGCGTGCACCCATGTCCAGGCCGACAATGGATATTGACCTTTTGGGTAGGACCAGCAATGAGGTAGACGACATTGTGAACCTATTGAAGGAAGTTGCCCAAGTCGATGTTCCCGATGATGGCATCACCTTTGATCTTGATTCATTTACCGGATCGGTGATTCGGGAAGACGCCGATTACTCTGGCGTTCGTACTGTGTTTACGGGCCATCTTAACGCGGCCCGTGTGACCATGCAGATCGATATTGGATTCGGCGATGTAGTGACGCCAGAACCGGAGCGGCTTGCCTATCCCACGATTCTTGATTTTCCTGCGCCTGCGCTGCTTGGCTACACCCGCGAGACGGTTATAGCTGAAAAGCTGGAAGCGCTTGTCCAGCTTCGTATGCTGAACAGTCGCATGAAGGATTACTTCGATATATGGATTCTTCTACGCCACCCAGAACTTGACCTGACTGTGCTTCGCACGGCTATCGAGCGAACCTTCAAGAATCGAAAGATGGAAATCGATGCCACGCCGATTGGTCTTTCACCGCAATTCGGCACCGATCCAGCGAAGCAAGCACAGTGGCGGGCATTTCTGAAACGCTCTGCATTAAAAGATGCGCCAGAACAGCTTTTCGTAGTAGTCGAAGAATTGCGCGCGTATTTCGAGCCAATCTTTACGAGTCTCGCCTGATATATTCTGCGCGGTAGCAACATATTTCTGGCGGATAGGCTTTCTATGGTGGTCTATCGGGAAAAATCAGAAAACAAATCGCCGGGCGTGACCGAGAGCGCCTTCGCCAGTTTGATGATGTTCTCCAAAGCCACGTTCCGTTCGCCGCGCTCGACGCCGCCGACGTAATTCCGGTGCAGTCCGGCGCGCTCGGCCAGTTCCTCCTGGGAATAGCCCCGCTCGTCGCGGAGTTGCCGCAACCTTGCGCCAAATCGAGACTTAACGGAGTGTGGGGCCACTTCTCCATGCTCGGAGGCTGACCACTATGCGTCTACACACGATGAGTGTGATAATGTCCTGGTTGGTATTTCCTTCGATGCGCCGCTCTCGTCCTGCGCGCTGCCGGAAACTGCCCCAGTTGACGAAAAATTCATCGGATTGGGCCAGCATTGAGGTGGGAAGGATACGATTCAATAAGAGAGGAGGGAGAATCTGTGAATACAGATTTCATCGACTGTCCGGAAGTGGCAGGAAAGACAATTCAATTACTCAGGATTCACCGGGACACCGGCGACGGGTCGCGCGTCCAGATTGAGTTGACAGACGGAACCAGCTTCACCTGCTACGTCTTGGTTCGTCCAGCCGTGGAAGCAACCTTATATAAGGGTGGCGCAGGAGCACCGGAAACCATTCGCGACTACAAATTGTAGGCAAAATCCTCCCCCACAAACCCGGTCGTTATTCCCAAATGGAATAACGGTCTCCCTGGAATTCATTGGAC
>Ga0302320_10023931_pt1 | contig 11956 bp, 13 predicted proteins | sample Bog_T0_3_FD_202130 | JGI IMG/M metagenome (GOLD analysis project Ga0302320, IMG submission 202130) | Peat permafrost microbial communities from Stordalen Mire near Abisko, Sweden - Bog_T0_3 | ecosystem: Environmental > Terrestrial > Soil > Wetlands > Peat | place: Sweden: Abisko, Stordalen Mire... | reverse complement strand
AACCTGCGCACGCTCTCGCGCCTGGCGGCTCCGTTCGCACCGCTGCTCAACGCGCTCGGGCGCGGGCCTGCGGCCCGCGCCCTCCTGCCGCTCGTCGGAGTCGACCCGCGGCGGCCCGCGCCGAGCTTCGCGCGGCGCTCGTTCTCGCGGCGGGCCCGCGCTGGGGGCGTCGGCTCGCGATCGTCGGCCGCCTCGCCAGCCGGCTCGCGATCGCCCGTCGTGCCAGCCCGCCCGCCCGCCGACCTGATCGTCTTCGCCGACTGCTTCATCGAACACCAGGAGCCCCACGTCGGCGAGGCGCTGCTTGTGCTCCTGCGCGCCGCCGGCCACACGCCGCTGGTGGTGAGCGCCGGCTGCTGCGGGCGCACGATGCTGTCGGTGGGCATGATCGACAAGGCGCGCCGCGCGGCGCGCGCGAGCGCCGCCGTGCTGGCGCCGCACGCCGCCGCCGGACTGCCGATCGTCTTCGTCGAACCGAGCTGCCAGGCGATGGTCTGCGACGACTGGCGCCGGCTGCTGCCCGGCGACGCCGACGCGGTCGCCGTGGCGGGGGCGGCGCGCTCCGCGCTCGGCCTGGTCGCCGACGACGCGGCCGGCGGTCGGCTGCGCTTCTCGCCGGGGGGGCGCGCCGTGGTCCACCCCCACTGCCACGAGCGCGCCGTCTTCGGCGCCGACGACACCGTGCGCGCGCTGCGCTGCGTGCCCGGCCTCGACCTGCAGGTGCTCGACGCGGGCTGCTGCGGCATGTCGGGGGTGTTCGGCTATCGCAAGGAACGCTATGAGCTCAGCGTGCGCATCGCCGAGCGCGCCCTGCTGCCGGCGCTGCGCGCGGCCGGCGCCGACGCGGCGCTGCTGGCGACCGGCACGTCGTGCCGGTCGCAGATCGCCGATCTTGCCGCCCGCCCCGCCCGCCACCCTCTCGAGCTGCTGGCCGAGCGGCTTCTCGGCTGATCCGCCGCCCCGGGCGGCGGCGCTGATCCGCCGCCCCGCGCACCGCTTCGGCGCCGCCACGAGCGATCGTCTTGCAGTGGCGCTCCGGGTCGCGAGCGCATACACTCTATGCAGGCAGTATCGGTCGCGATCGCTTGTGCGCCCGGCGCCGGCGCTGCCGCAAGCGACACCTATGACTGACGCCTCCACAAAAGCCAAAAGCCGCGCCCCCGAGGCGGTCGTCATCGACCTCGATCTCTGCAAGGCCTGCGGCATCTGCATCACCCTCTGCCCGACCGACGTGTTCGACCGCGACGACTTCGGTCGTCCGGTGGTCGCTCGCCTGGCCGACTGCACGCTGTGCGCCTTCTGCGAGCGCCACTGCCCCGACTTCGCCATCGACATCGTCCGTGTGGGAGACAACGCCTGATGCCTCAGCCGCGCCGCCTGATCGCCGGCAACGAAGCGGTCGCCGAGGGCGCCATCGCCGCCGGCGCGCGTTTCTTTGCCGGGTACCCCATCACCCCCTCGACCGAGATCGCCGAGGTGCTGTCGCGCCGGCTGCCCCAGGTCGACGGCCACTTCGTGCAGATGGAAGACGAGATCGCCTCGATCGCCGCCGTCATCGGTGCCTCGCTGGCCGGCGCCAAGGCGCTCACGGCCACGTCGGGTCCCGGTTTTTCGCTCATGCAGGAGAGCATCGGCTACGCCGCCATGGCGCAGGTGCCCTGCGTCATCATCGACGTCATGCGCGGCGGCCCCTCGACCGGCCTGCCGACCGAGCCCTCGCAAGGCGACGTCATGCAGGCGCGCTGGGGCACTCACGGCGAGCACTCGATCATCGCCCTTGTGCCGAGCTCGGTGGCCGAATGCTTCTCGCTGACCGTCGAAGCCTTCAACTTGGCCGAGGCGTACCGCACGCCCGTCATCGTGCTCTCCGACGCGACCATCGGCCACCTGCGCGAAGCGGTGGCGCTGCCGCTGCCCGAAGAGCTGCGGATCGCCGAGCGCGGCGAGCCCGACGTGCCGCCCGAAGACTACGACGAGGTCATGTCGACCGTCGACAACATCATGCCGCGGCCCGCGCTGGGCTCGCGCTACTCCGTGCACGTCACCGGACTGGTCTACGACAGCAGCCGAGGGGGCACGCCGGCCACCGGCACGCCGGCCGTCGCCGAGGGCCTCGGGCGCTACCTGCGCGAGAAGATCTACCACCACCGCGACGCCATCTGCCGCGTCGAGGAGACCGAGATGGAAGACGCCGAGGTGGCCATCTTCGCCTACGGCTCAGTGGCGCGCTCGGCCCGCGCGGCCATGAAGTGGGCGCGCCGTCAGGGCGTCAAGGTCGGCCTCGTGCGGCCCATCACACTGTGGCCGTTCCCCACCGAGGCCGTCGATCACATGGCCGAGCAGGTGCGCGCCATCATCGTGCCCGAGATGAACCTCAAGCAGATCGCCTGGGAGGTCCAGGCCGCCGTCTGGGGCCGCGCCCGGGTGATCGACTATGGGCGCATCGACGGCAAGCTCATCCGTCCCGAAGAGATCCAGGACCTCATTCGGCGCGAGTTCCACTACCACCGCTTCGAGGAGACCCCATGACCGCCCTGGTCGACGAAGAACTGCTCGAACGGGCCCCGCACGACAACAGCCTGCCGCGCGTGACGCCGCACCGCACGGCCGAGATCACGAGCCACTTGCGCACGCCCAAGACGCTCTGGTGTCCGGGCTGCTCCAACGGTATCGTCACCCGCGCGCTCATCGACGCTGTGCTGGCGCTCGACCTGAACGACGACCGCACCTGCGTGATCGCCGGCATCGGCTGCGCCGGGCGTATCACCGCCTACCTGAACTGGTCGACCGTGCACACCGCTCACGGCCGCGCCCTGGCCGTGGCGACCGGCGCCAAGGCGGCCGATCCCGGCCTCAACGTCATCGTCGTCATGGGCGACGGCGACTGCGTGGCGATCGGTGGTAACCACCTGATCCACGCCGCGCGGCGCAACATCGACGTCACCGCCGTGGTCTTCAACAACTCGATCTACGGCATGACCGGCGGCCAGATGAGCCCCACGACCTTCGAAGGCGACGTCTCCACGACGAGCGTCTACGGCAATGTCGAGCAGGCCTTCGACATCTGCGAGCTGGCGCGCGCCGCGGGCGCCACGTACGTGGCCCGCGGCACGTCGTACAACTACCAGCGCCTTGCGCAGCTCATCGCCGGCGGCATCGCCCACAAAGGCTTCTCGTTCGTCGAGGCCATGGTCGCCTGCCCCACCTACTACGGTCGCCAGAACGGCATTCCGACCCCGGCCGACATGCTCAAGATGCAGAAGGCCCGCGCCGTGCCGGTCGAGAAGTTCGACAGCGAGGGCCCGCGCCTGCGCGACCGCTACCCGGTCGGCGTGCTGCACCACGCCGAGCGCCAGGAGTACACGGCGGCCTACGCCGACGTGGTGCGCCGCTCCCAGGAGCCGCCTCGTGACTGAGCCCGCCGCTTCCGCAGCCGCGCCGGTCGCGCGCGCCGCGGCCGCCCGCCACGAGGTCCGTTTCTCAGGGGCCGGCGGCCAGGGCATCATCTTGGCGGCCACGCTGCTCGCCGACGCCGCGGTAGCCACCGGCCGCGAGGTCGTCGCCACCCAGAACTACGGGCCCGAGGCCCGCGGCGGCGCGTCCAAGGCCGAAGTGATCGTCTCCGACGACGAGATCGACTTTCCCGAGGTCACGGCGCCCGTCATCACCGTCTGCCTGTCACAAGAGGCATTCGACGCCTATGCGGGGCTCACCGTACCCGGCGGCCTTGTGGTCTACGACGAGCGGCTCGTGCGCCCGTCCACCCTGCCGGAGCGCCGCGTTGTCGGTCTGCCGTTCACCGAGGTGGCCGAGAGCGAGCTGGGCAAAGCCATCGCCGCCAACATGGTCATGCTCGGCGCCGTCTCGCACCTGAGCGGCCTGGTCGACTTCGACGCCCTGGCCGACGCCCTGCGCCGCCGGCTGCCGGCGCGCATCGTCGAGCTCAACCTGAAGGCGTTGCAGCTGGGGTGCGACTACGCCACGCGGCTCGACGCCGCGGGCGAGCCCGGCGCCGATGGGCCGCGCCCGCCGGCGTGAACGTCGTCATCATCGTCGCCGGAGCCGTGGGCCTGGCGGTCGCCGCCTTCTTCCTGGTCGAACTGGTCATCGACGCCGTGCGCCGGCGGCAGTTCCTCGACATCGGCGTCGCCGGCGCGATCATTCTGCTCACCGTCTGGCTGCTGTTCACCTACGGCGACGCCCTGCTGCAGTAGCGCAAGGGGTCCGCGGCTCGGCCGGCGTCGCCAGGCCCGACCGCGACCCTCGGCGCTCCTAAGGTTTGTGCTGCGTGTGCCGATAACCTGAGACGCATCACCCGGGCGCCTGCCTACGGCGGTGCGACAGCGAATCGAGGCACGAACGTGAAGTTTCAGCGTCCAGTACCCGCCAGGTGCCCGGCGTGGCCGAAGGCCCGCTGATGGGCGCAAGACGCATACTCGTCGTCGACGACAACCCCGACGTCCTGCGGCTGGTCGACGAAGCCCTGTCGGGAGCCGGCTACGAAGTCACGACTTCGCCCGACGGCCGCTCGGCGGTGCGCGACGGCGCCCTGTCGCTGCCCGATCTCGTGCTGCTCGACGTAGGTCTGCCCGACTACGACGGGTTCACCGTCTGCACCAAGCTGCGCGAAAAGCCCGCCGCGCTCGATTGCCCCATCATCTTCCTCACTGCTGCCGGCGACATCGACAGCCGACTACAGGGCTTCGAAAAAGGCGCCGTCGACTACATCACCAAGCCGTTCCACATAAAGGAGCTGCTGGCGCGCGTGAAGGTGCACCTCCACGAAGGCGAGGCGCCCAAGACCGACGTGCCCAGTCCCCTCACCGAGCGCGAGCACGAAGTCGTCAAGCTGCTCGCCAGCGGCAAGACCTACAAGCAGGTGGCCAACGCCCTGCAGGTGTCGCAGAGCACCATCCGCAACCACCTCCACAACGTCTACCACAAGCTCGAGGTCGTCGACCGCGCCCAGGCGGTCATCGTGAGCCGCGAGCACGGCTGGATCTAAGGACGGCCTTGCCGCGCTAGACCGTATGTAGCGAAACGGCGCCCCGCCACGTAAGTATTCGCGGGTTGCCATCGCACCGGCGGTGGCAGAGCCGCAGTTACGGGGAGGCGCCGCAATGAGTGAGTCTACGTTCATCGGTCTCGACGTGCACGCACGCTCGGTCTCGGCCGCGCTGCTCGATGGCACGACCGGCGAGGTGCGCAACGCTGCCGCACCGGCGCGCACCGCCGAGCTTGTCGAGTGGCTGGCGGCGCAGGGCGAAGCGCTCTCGGTGGGCCTACGAGGCTGGGCCCACCGGCTTCGGTCTGGCCCGGGCCTGTGAGGCCGCCCGTGACCTGGTGCGCGCTCGAGAGGATGCCCGCGGCGACCTGATGCGCGCCCGCCACCGGATCTCCAAGCTGCTGCTGCGTCACGACCTGCTCTGGGAGGGCTCCACCTGGACGATCGCTCACGAGCCCTGGCTTGCCGAACAGCGCTTCGCGGCGCGCGGCCTGCGGATCGCCTACGAGGAGAGTCTGGCGGCGATGTACGCGGTACAGGCCCGTCGCGTGGCCCTCGACGCGGCCATCGCCGAGGAGGCTGCCCAAGAGCCCTGGGCTGGCATCGTCGGCCGGCTGTGCTGCCTGCGCGGGGTCTCGGTGCTGACCGCTTTCGGCCTGGCGGTGGAGATCGGCGACTGGCAGCGCTTCGACGGGCGCTCGATCGGCGCCTACCTGGGGCTTGTGCCCCGCGAGAGCTCCTCGGGCGAACGCCGCAGCCTGGGGGCCATCACCAAGGCCGGCAACGGTCACGCACGGCGCCTTCTGGTCGAGGCCGCCTGGCATCACCGCCGGCCGCTGCGCCAAAGCCGCGAGCTGGCCCGTCGGTGTGCGGGCCAGCCACCCCTGGTACGCCAGCGCGCCGAAGCGGCGGGACGGCGCCTGCACCGCCGCTGGGCTGCCTTCGATGCCCGCGGCAAACGTTCCACAGTGGCAGCCGTGGCCGTCGCTCGCGAGCTGGCAGGCTGGTGTTGGAGCTTGGCGACGATGGCCGACTGAGAGGCCACCACCCAAAGGAAGACGCCCCGGCGAGCGCGACGGGCCCAAGCGCGAGGAGCATGCGCGGTCCAACTATGAGCAGCCCTTCAGGCCACGCTCGATGCTAGACAAGCGCCGCTCCCGACGCCCAGACGGTCATGCGGATACCCAAACCCGCGCATATCAGGCTGACCGCGCGTCGCCACCGAGCCCGTTGCGCTCACCGGAGCGTCTCTGGTCCCTATCGAGATCCCTTCAGCTCATCGGAGAGGATCAGGCACGGCCCCTTGACAGAAGCCGTTCCATATCAGTTGGTGCGCCGGTAGAGCCACACGGCGAGCGGCGCGCAGACGATCACGATGCCCGCGCACCAGGCGATCGACTGCAGGACCCACGAGAGGGTAGGCCCGCCCAGCATGAGGGCGCGCGCGGCGTTGGCGGTCACCGAGACCGGCTGGTAGGTGGCAAAGCCCTGCAGCCAGCTCGGCATGCTGCTCACGGGCACGAACACAGACGAAGCAAAGACGAGCGGCGCCAGCACCGGGAAGGTGGCCGCCTGGGCGCTCTCGGGGTCGCCGATCGCCAGGCCCACCGTGGCGAAGATCCACGAGAAGGCGTAGGCGAACATGAGCACGATCAGCACACCGGCCAGAAAGAGCAGGGCGTTGGTCTGCACGCGAAAGCCGACGAGCACGCCGACGACGGCCATGAGGGCCACGACCAGCACGTTGCGGACGAGGTCGGCGAAGGTGCGACCGGTGAGCACGGCCGAGCGCGCCATGGGCAGCGAGTGAAAACGCTCCAGCAGGCCGCTCTTCACGTCGGTCGCCAGGCCGATGGCCGTGTTGGTCGCGCCGAAGGCGACCGTCTGCACGAAGATGCCGGGCATGAGGTAGTCGACGTAGGGCACGCCGCCGGGTACCGCGATGGCGCCCCCGAAAACGTAGCGGAACAGCAGCACGAACACGACCGGCTGGATCAGCGTGAACACGAGCAGCGTGGGCACGCGTCGGTAGACGATGAGGTTGCGCCCGGTGATCGCCCAGGCGTCGCGCAGCCCTGAGAAGGGTGAACGGTGCACGGGGGCCATGTAGGCGCGCGGCGTGGTGACGCTCATGCCACCCTCCCGCGTTGCGGATCTTCTTCAGCCGTGCGGCCGGTGAGCGCCAGGAAGGCGTCGTCGAGGCTCGGCTCGCGCACCGTGAGGGTGGCCGGCGTCAGCGAGTTTGAGTCGAGCAGGCGCAGGGTCTCGATCAGGGCGCTGGGGCCCTCGTTCGAGGTAAGGCGCACCATCGTGCCGTCGCGCTGGGGGTGATCGGCGACCGCGCGCACCAGCACCTCGTGGGCGCGGCTCGCCATCTCTTCGGTGCCCATGCCGATCTCGATGACCGTGCCGGCGAGGTGCGCCTTGAGTGCCGCCGAGGTGTCGTTTGCCACGATGTGGCCGTGGTCGACCACGGCGATGCGGTCGGCCAGGCGATCGGCCTCTTCGAGGTACTGCGTGGTGAGTAGCACGGTCGCGCCCTCGGCGACCAGCTCGCGGATGACGGCCCACAGCTCGGTGCGGCTCTGAATGTCGAGGCCCGTGGTGGGTTCGTCCAAAAACAGCACCGGCGGGCGCTGCACGAGGGCGGCGGCCACGTCGAGGCGCCGTCGCATGCCGCCCGAGTAGGTGCGCACCGGCCGGTCGGCGGCCTGGCTCAAGTCGAAACGCTCGAGCAGCTCGTCGGCGCGCGGCCCCACGTCGGCGCGGCGCATCTGGGCGAGCTTGCCGATGAGACGCAGGTTCTCGCGGCCGGTGAGGTTGGCGTCGACGGCCGCGCTCTGGCCGGCAAGGCCGATCTGAAAGCGCACCTGCGCGTCTTGGCGCACGACGTCGTAGCCCATGACCTCGGCGTGGCCGCCGTCGGGGCGCAGGATGGTGGCCAGCACGCGCACCGCGGTCGTCTTGCCGGCGCCGTTGGGGCCGAGCAGGCCGAACACGCTGCCCGCCGGCACCTCGAAGTCGATGCCGTCGAGCGCCGCGACGGTGCCGAATCTCTTGGTCAGCCCTTCCACCAGGATGGCTGCATCAGACATGAAGAAAGCTCCTGTTCGGGCGCGGCCGACCCCGTGGACGGCCGCTCCAGAGTTCCTGCCCCGTAGGCGGACGGTTTCAATCCTCTTAACGGGGAAGCGCGCGGTCGCGCCCAACGAGCGCTAGAGTGTCGGCGCATCCTGCATGGCCCGGGCAGCCTGCTGCCCTGGGGCCGACCACGAACGTGAGGTGACAAGGCCGATGGCACGATTTGACGGCAAGACGGGCGCCGCTGCCGGGCCGCGCATCGCCGTGGGGCCGCGACCGTCGGAGTGGGCGCGGCAGGCGATCGAGCGGGGCGGCGGTCAGGCGGTCGGCGTCGACGAGTCGCCGCTCGGTCTGGTGTGGACCGACTCGCGGGCCATCGACGCCTTGCGCGCCACCCTCGACAGTCACCCCGGCATCCGGTGGGTGCAGCTCCCGCTGGCCGGCGTCGAGCGCATCGTGGCGGCCGGCGTGGTCGACCGCGAACGCCAGTGGACATCGGCCAAGGGGGCCTACGCCGAACCGGTGGCCGAGCACGCGCTGGCGCTGCTGCTGGCAGGCCTGCGGCTGCTGCCCGAGCGGGCGCGGGCCCAGTCCTGGGGCGAGCCGGGCGGCGTCAACCTGTTCGACCAGCCGGTCACCGTGCTCGGTGCCGGCGGCGTGGCGCGCGAGGTCATCCGCCTGCTCGAGCCCTTTCGCGTGCAGGTGACCGTCGTGCGGCACAAACCCGAACCGCTGCCCATGGTTTGGCGCACGGTGGGCCTCAGGCACTTGAACGAGGCCCTGACGGGGGCTCGTGCGGTCGTGCTCGCCCTGGCGCTCACGCCGCGCACACGCGGCCTGATCGGGCGCGCCGAGCTGGCCACGATGGCACCGGGGGTGTGGCTTGTCAACGTGGCGCGCGGTGAGATCGTCGACACCGAGGCGCTGGTCGAGGCCTTGCAAGCCGGGCGGCTCGGCGGCGCGGCCCTCGACGTGACCGACCCCGAACCCCTGCCCGACGGCCACCCGCTGTGGGCCGCTCCCAATTGCCTCATCACACCGCATACGGCCGACACCAAAGAGATGACCAAGCCGCTCCTGGCCGCCCGCATCGCCGACAACGTGGCGCGCCTGGCGAGGGGCGCGGAGCTCGTCGGGCGGGTCGATCCCGACGCAGGGTACTGACAGGGAGCTCCGGTGACACGTCAACGACTGAAGCTCGGCTTGCGGGGCGACGGAGAGTGACTCGCTAGCGGCCCAGCGGCGAATGCGCCTGATGTGGGGCGAGAGCGGGCCGGGGCGTGGGCCGCCGGCTGCGATCGACGCGCGCCTGTACTTTGCGGGCCCCGACTGCCCAGAGCCCCGTGACCGTGAGATATGGCTTAAGCTGAGCCAGCCAGAGGTGTCGAGCCTTTGCCGTCCGGATCGGAGCGCGGTTTGCCTCACTCATTATCGATGTCGCTGCCTGTGTCGTTCACGCCGCTGTGGTCTGCGCCCATCCCGAGGCCGCCGGGCGGGCTCTGGTTTGTGTTCGCGGGCGGGAAGCTCCTCACGTCCGCCGTGGCGAGCCAGACGGACGACCGCGCCGTGCCCGAGGGCGACGGGCCGCCGGTGCCCGCTGACGGCCCGCGCTGCATCGGCCTGCTGGGCGAGGTCCCCTGTTGGGCGTCGCGGGCTCACAGCGAGGCGGCGCCGCCTGGGTTCACGTTCGAGCCGCTTCGTCGGCTCTTCGACTGCCTGCCCGACGAGCTCGTGGCGGTGGCGGGGCGCGCCGCCCAGGTTCTGGAGTTCGAGCGCACCCACCGCTACTGCGGCGCGTGCGCCACACCCACTGAAGAGAGCGACGGGGGACGCGCGCGCCGCTGCCCGGCCTGCGGCGAGGTCAACTACCCAAGGCTCGCGCCGGCCATGATGGTTCTGGTGACGCGAGAAGGGCCCGGCGGGAGGGAGTTGCTGCTCGCCACCGGGGTGCGGAGATGGGGACCCGGTGGGGAACCCATCTACAGCGCGCTGGCCGGCTTCGTGGAGCCCTCGGAGTCGCTCGAGGACTGCGTCCGGCGCGAGGTCGACGAGGAGGTCGGCCTGCGGGTCGGCGCCCTGCGCTACTTCGGCAGCCAGTGCTGGCCCTTCCCCCATTCGCTCATGGTCGCCTTCCTGGCAGAGTACGCAGGTGGCGAGATCCACTGCCAGGAAGGCGAGATCGCCGACGCGCAGTGGTTTGCGGTGGGTCGGCTTCCGGCTCTGCCACACCGGCTCTCTGTCGCCCGCCGCCTCATCGACCACGCGGTCGCCGAGGCGGCGCGGTAGCAACGCCACGGGTGGACGGGCGCGTGGCCGCCGAGCGACCTGCGTCCCTGGAACGCCCTCGGGGCCTCGCCCTTGTCACGGCCGCGCCGGCGGCCATCGCCGTTGCCCCGGCCGCGCCGGCGGCCCTCACCGATCGTCAGGCGCTATACTGTGGGCCTCGTGGGCCGCTAGCTCAGTTGGGAGAGCGCCGCCTTTGCACGGCGGAGGTCAGCGGTTCGAACCCGCTGCGGTCCACCAGCGCTTTGCAGGGATTATTGCGAGCTGGTCGCGCCTTCTTCGCGCCAGATTCGGGCCCGTGGTCACCATTTCGTCACCGGCGATATCACGCGCCGCTTTCGGTGGCCGACCAGGCCGAGCTCATGGCCTCGTCCCAGCGTTGCGCGGCGTCCTCCTGCAAGCCCTCCATGACGTGCGCGTAGAGGTTCATGGTGATGCCGATGTTGGCGTGACCGAGCCGCTCGGAGACGACCTTGGCGTGCACCCCGAGGCGCAGGAGCTGCGAAGCGTGCGTGTGTCGCAGGTCGTGGAAGCGGCAGGCAAGCGCCGGGATCTTCGTACCGTCGTCGGCCTCGCTTGCCGTCTTGGCAAGCAGGGCACGAAACGAGCGCGCGAAGTTGGACGGCTCCCAAGGCCCCCCGCCAACGGCGGCAAAGACGAAGTCGCCGCTGCGCCAGCTCTCGCCGGCCGCCAAGCGTTGCTCATCCTGACTTGCGCGATGGGTGCGCAGGGCCGCGACGGCAAACGGTGGCAGCGTCACGCGACGCCGCGACGCCGCAGTCTTGGGCGTCCCGACATAGACGCCGTGACCGTCTTGCGCAACGGTCTGCACGACCGACAGCGCCCCGCCCGCAAGGTCGATATCGCACCAGCGCAGGCCGAGCAGCTCGCCCCGGCGCAGCCCGGTCGCCACGACAACCACAAGCGGCGTAAACAGGCGCGTCCGCTGCTGCGGGTCGGGAACCTGCGCGGCGCGCAGGAGACGTGCGGTCTCCGCTTCACTGAGGACGCGCACCGGCGTCCGTGTGACCTTCGGCAGCGTCACCGCGTCGGCGGGGTTGAAGGCGAGCATCTGCCAGCGTACCGCTTGGCCGAATGCCGAGTGGGCGCAGGCCTGCACCTTGTGGATGCCCGCCGCCGTCATGCCGCCGTCCTGGAGGCGGCGGTAGAGCCCCTGCAGGTGCAGGCCGCGCAGCTTGGCGAGGGCGATGCCGCCGATCGTGGGCGCCAGGTGGAGGCGCACGATGCCCTCGTAGCGGGCGTAGCTGCGGCGGCCGAGGTTGTGTTTGGCCGCGTCGTGTAGCCAGCGCTCGAGGTACTCACCGACTGTGAGGCGCTGCGGGTCGGCGAACTGACCGGTGTCGATCTCGCGCACCAGGCGCGCCAGCTCGCGCTCGGCTTCTCGGCGTGTGGCGTAGGTGTAGGAACGCTGGCGACGGTGTCCTTGCTCGTCGCGTGGCAGCTCGACGCGGACACGGTAGGTCGGGCCCTGGGGGCCTGTGCGCTTGAGGATGGAGCCCTTCATGGAGTACCTCCGCATTTCGAAGCGCTCTCCAGCACTCGCTGTGATCTCCGGATCTGCGTCTT
>Ga0302320_10023928_pt1 | contig 11957 bp, 9 predicted proteins | sample Bog_T0_3_FD_202130 | JGI IMG/M metagenome (GOLD analysis project Ga0302320, IMG submission 202130) | Peat permafrost microbial communities from Stordalen Mire near Abisko, Sweden - Bog_T0_3 | ecosystem: Environmental > Terrestrial > Soil > Wetlands > Peat | place: Sweden: Abisko, Stordalen Mire... | reverse complement strand
GCCGTGAGCGCGAAGAAATCGCCGCGGAACAGCTGCAGATTCGCGGCTTCGTAGATGTCGAAGCTGCCCTGAACGCGCCGCCGGGCGGCCACGCCGTTCTCCAGACAGAATGCCTCCAATGCGACCGCGGATAGCTCGACGCCCACGACCGTATGCCCCTGATCGCGCAGCCAGATCATGTCGAGGCTTTTGCCGCAGAGGGGAACCAACACCCGGCTGCCGCGGCCGAGATTGAGCGTCGGCCAATGCCGCTTGAGGTTGCGATCGACCGTGGGTTGATGAAATCCGATTTGGCCGGTGTGCCAGCGCTCGTGCCAGAATTCAGGTTGCATGACTTTCGGGGTCGCCGCCGGGTTCGTTGCCCGATTCGTCCGGAATCTTGTGCTGTTCGGTGAGCCATGCGCCCAGATCGATCAGCCGGCACCGGTCGCTGCAAAACGGCCGATAGGTCGACTCCGCAACCCAGGGCACCGGGCGCCGGCAGGTGGGGCATTTCACCGTGGTTGCCATCCGAAGCAACCAGGCTAGGAACAGCAGGTGAGCAGAAACGGCACGTCCGTTTCCACGTGCACGGGGCGGTTCGTGCCGTCGGTCCAATGCAGGAAACGGATGGTGCAGCGGTGTTGGCTGCCGCTGATCTCCGGAAACAGGTTGCTCTCGGCCGGCAGTGTGATGCGCACCAGCTGGCATGGATTCTCGCGATCGAATTGCAGCTGGAAGATGCCGCCCACCGCGGTCTCGGACTTTCGCTTCGTGTTCTGGCGCGTGAGCCAGAGCAGTTCCGCGATGCTGTCGCACAACGGCCGGATGAGCGCCAGCCAGCTGCCGAATTCCGCGGTGCGCACCGCCGCCGGGCGATTCAGCCAAAAAGAATAGTCGGGGAGGTCGAAGTCGCAGGTGCCGCCCGGGATCGCGCTGCGGTGCTTGATGGCGCTCAGGAATTCGGAGTCGCGCAACGGTCCCATGAAGCTCGGGCCGGCGGTCGACAGGTCCTCGCGCAACTTGATCAGGTTCGACATCAGCGATTTCAGGCGGCTGGGGTCGACGCCCGTCTTGGTCTGGTATTCCTTGAGCACGTTGACGTGGCGCTCGAGCTCTTTCAGGACGTCGCTGCGCGAGTCGCCCCGGGCGGTGATGGCCAGAATCTCGAGCAGGCTCGAGACGGCCGCGCGCGAGCTCCAGGCATTCTCCAGTTCGCTGTGGTAGGTCGCCTGCGTATAGAGGAATTCAAGGCGCAGAAACGTGCGCATGCGCTCATTCAGAGGCTGCTCGTACACGACCGGTGCCAATTGCGGGTCGATCTGCGGTTCAAGGTAGGAGTTCATGGGCCTATTCTGAGCCAATAGAAGGGCCATGGTAAACCTTGGATTTCAGCCGGGCGGGGCGGCGGCCATCTCGAGGTAGCGCTCGTGCAGCCGATCGACTGCCTGTCGCAATTCGGGGACGGTTCCGGAATTGACGAGCACGTCGTCCGCCGCGCTCAGCCGGTCCGCGCGTCCGGTCTGTGCCGCGAGGATCGCGCGCGCCTCCTCCATGCCGACGGAGTCGCGGCTCATCAGCCGCTCGAGCTGCAGCGCTTCGTCGGCGTCGACGACGAGGATGCGGTCGATGCGATCGCGCGACCCGCCCTCGATGAGCAACGGGATCGACAGCACGAGATAAGGACCGTCGGCGTCCGCCGAGCGCGCAGCCATATCCGCACGAATCAACGGATGCAGGATGGCCTCCAAATCGAGGCGCTTTTGCGGATCGGAAAAAATAAGGGTGCGCAGCGCCCGCCGATCCAACCCGCCTTGCGCGTCGAGCACGCCCGCGCCGAATCGAGCGGCCACCGCCGCGAGTCCCGGCTGCCCGGGCGCCACCACGGCGCGCGAGGAGTCATCGGCGTTGATGACGGGGACACCAAGCTCGGCGAAGCGCCGCTCGACGGTGCTCTTGCCGCTTGCGATTCCGCCGGTGAGGCCGATGCGCAGTCGCGGCCTCATGGTCAGCGCCGCAGCCCCGACACCCGCATATAGCCGTCGATGATCTCGTGCCCATATATCATCGCGAGCCAACCGGCCGCGGCCAGGTAGGGACCGAATGGCATGGGCGCCGCGCGGTCGCGCCCGCGTAGCGCGATCATCAAGATGCCGATGACCGCCCCGGTCGCGGCCGAGAGCAGGATGATGAGCGGGAGAACCTTCCAGCCCATCCACGCACCGAGCGCCGCGAACAATTTGAAGTCGCCGTAGCCCATGCCTTCCTTGCCCGTGATCAGCCGAAAAATGTGAAATACCAGCCAGAGGCTCAGATATCCCGCGGCCGCTCCGAGAATGGCGTCGCTGGCGGACACGGGCAGCGCCGCGCCCGGAACGGGGCCGATCAGAACCGACGCCAAAAGGCCGGTCCATACGAGCGGCAGGGTGATGCTGTCGGGCAACAGCTGATGATCGACATCGATCCCGGTGAGCGCGATCAGGGTCCAGGTCACCGCCACGGCACAGGCCGCCGAGGCGCCGAAGCCGAAGTGCCAGGCCGCCCAGCCCGAAAGCACGGCGGTCGCCAATTCGACCGCCGGATAACGCACGGAAATGGGCGCTTTGCAGGCCGCGCAGCGTCCGCGCAGCGCCAGCCAGCTCAGTACCGGAATGTTCTGCCACGCGGTGATCGGAGCCTGGCAACGCGGGCAGGCGGAGCGCGGGCTCACCAGCGTGTAGTTCTCGGGCGCGCCTGAAGGCGCCGCCGCCGCCGCGGCGCCGACGTCGGTGAACTCCGCAGCCTGGGCACGCCATTCGCGTTCCAGCATGATCGGCAAGCGGTGGATGACCACGTTGAGAAAGCTGCCGATAAGGAGCGATATCAGGAACACCGAGCCCGCGAAAAGCGCCGGGCTCGCCGCATAGAGATCCGCGACATCGTTCAACATGCGTTCATGGCGCGCGCCTCGCGCGCGAACTTAGCCGACGACGGAACCGAGCTTGAAGATCGGAAGGTACATGGCGATGACCATGCCGCCGACCAGGACGCCGAGGATGGCCATGATCAACGGCTCCAACAGGCTTGACATGCTGTCCACCGCGTTGTCGACCTCCGCCTCGTAGAACTCGGCGACCTTGCCGGACATGGTGTCGAGCGCACCGGATTCTTCACCGACGGCGATCATCTGGATCACCATGTTGGGGAACAGACCGGTATTTTCCATGGCGCGCTGCAGTCTTTGTCCCGTGGCAACTTCGTCCTTCATGCGCATGACGGCTTCCTCGTAAACGATGTTGCCCGTCGCGCCGGCCACCGAACCCATCGCCTCGACCAGCGGCACGCCGGCCGCGAACATGGTGGACAGGGTGCGCGCGAAGCGGGCGATCGCGGCCTTCACGAGAATGGGTCCGATGATGGGGAACTTGAGCATGAGCCGGTCCATGGCGAGCTGCATCTTGCGCGAGCGTTTGAGGAAGTAAAAGAACGCGTAAATGCCGGCGCCAATCAAGATGGCCACCCACCAGCCCTGGTGCTGGACGAATCGGGACAGGTTAACGACCATCTGGGTGAACGCAGGCAGGTCGGCGCCGAAGCCCTTGAATAAAGCCTCGAACTGCGGAATAACGAAGATCAGTAGAACCACGGAGACGATCACCGCCACGCAGAGCACCGCCATCGGGTAAAACAGCGCTTTTTTGATCTTTTTCTTCAGCGCCTCGGTCTTTTCCTTGTAAGTCGCGATTTTGTCGAGCAGCGTCTCCAGCGCGCCGGCCTGTTCGCCGGCTTCCACCAGGTTGACGAACAAGCTGTCGAAGTGCAGCGGAAATTTCGCCAGCGACTCGTGCAGCGTGCTGCCGCCCTCGATGCTGCCCTTGATGTCGAGCACGAGTTTCTGCATGGCGGGCTTTTCGTGCCCGTTGCCGATGATCTCGAAGGCTTGAACCATGGGGATACCCGCGGACATCATGGTCGCAAGCTGGCGGCTGAATACCGCAATATCCTCATTGGTAACCTTGCCCCCTGATCGGAATGCATTGCTTTGCGTCTTGACGCGCGTCGCGGCGACGCCTTGGCGGCGCAAATCCGCGCGCAGCGAGGCTTCATTGGCCGCGAGCGACTTGCCGCGAACCTTGTTGCCGCGTTTGTCCTTGCCTTCCCAGAGAAATTGGGTTTCTTTCTTGGTCGCTGTTGCCGATGCCGCCATAAATCGATCCTTACGTTAGCTATTCAATCGTGACGTTGTTGACTTCTTCCAAACTCGTTACGCCGTCTCTCACTTTCTGCAGGCCCGCTCGCCGCAGGTTCCAAACCCCGTCCTTCGTCGCCTGATCGCCGATATTGATGGCGCCGCCGCCTTCCATGATGATGCGGCCGATGGTCTCGGTTACCGGCATGACCTGGTAGATGCCCACACGGCCCTTGTAGCCGTCGGTGCACTGCCCGCACCCGACCGCCTTGTAGACGCGTATCCCGGCCGTGATGTCCGATTCCTCGAATCCTTCCTTGCGCAGCGCTTCAGGCGGGATGTCGAGCGACTGTTTGCAGTTGTTGCAGAGTTTGCGCGCCAGACGTTGGGCAATGATGAGGCTCACCGAGGTCGCAATGGCATAGGGCTTGACGCCCATGTCCACGAGCCGGGTGAGCGTCTGCGGCGCGTCGTTGGTGTGCAGGGTGGAGAGCACCAAGTGGCCGGTTTGCGCCGCCTTGATGGCGATCTCCGCCGTTTCCAGGTCGCGAATTTCGCCGACCATGATCACATCGGGATCCTGACGCAGAAATGCCCGCAGGGCCGCGGCAAACGTGAGTCCCACCTTGTTGTTCACGTTGACCTGATTGATGCCCGGCAAATTGATTTCCGCCGGATCTTCGGCGGTCGAGATGTTGGTGTCCTCGGTGTTCAAGATATTGAGGCCGGTGTACAGCGACACCGTCTTGCCGCTGCCGGTCGGCCCGGTGACCAGGATCATGCCCTGGGGTTTGGCGAGGTATCTCAGATAGATCTCGCGCTGCACCGGCTCGTAGCCGAGCGCATCGATGCCGAGCATGGCGCTCGACGGGTCGAGAATACGCGACACGACCTTTTCGCCGAACAGGGTCGGGCAGGTGCTGACGCGAAAGTCGATGGCCCGATTCTTCGAGAGGCGCATCTTGATGCGGCCGTCTTGGGGGACGCGGCGTTCTGCGATGTCGAGCCGCGCCATGACTTTGAGCCGGGCGACGATCTTTACCGCCAACTGCACCGGCGGCAGCGCCACCTCTTTGAGCACGCCGTCGATGCGGGTGCGGATGCGGAAGGATTTCTCGTAGGGCTCGAAGTGGATGTCCGACGCCCCTTTCTTGATGGCATCGAGCATGATCTTGTTGACGAAGCGGACGATCGGGGCGTCCTCGACGTCGTCGCGCCCCAGCGCCTCGGCGTTCGGGTCTTCGTCGCCGCCGGTGACCTCGAGATTCTCGAGATCGATGTCTTCATCGCCCAGGTTGGGCATCACGGCTTCGGCCTGGTCGATGGCCTTGGTGACCGCGGCCTGCAGCTTGTCATCCTCGACCACCACGAACTCGATGCTCATCGAGGTCTGGAAGCGAATCTCATCGAGCGCGTGCAGATTCGTGGGATCGGCCACGGCCAGGAACAGCCGCTTGCCGCGCTTCATCAGCGGCAGCACGCGGTGTTTCTGCAGAAGCTTGTCGCTGACCGCCCGGATGGCATCCGCATCCATGGCCACGGCGTCGAGATCGAGCAAGGGAACCCCGAATTCATTCGACGCCGAGATGGCGATATCGCGGGCGGCGGCCAGATTGGCGGAGACCAGATGGGTCACGAGGTTGATGCGCTTTTCCTTCGCCTTCGCCAGGGCATCCTGCATGGCCTGCTCATCCAGCAGCCCATCCTGCACCAAACGTTGAGCGAGACCGCCCAACGCCAGCCGGTTAGTGCTACCTACGGATGCAATAGCGTTATCATTCATAGACTTAACGTATACCCAGAGGTGATCTTCTGCCTACTATCGGCAGCCGGTCGCGCAATTGTCAAATCACTGCGGGATGGTCGCATATCGGCAATGTCCTGCTCGTGACATCGATCGCAAAACGAGCACCCCTTCGCACCTCGAGGCTCGCCCGGTACCCGAACGCACCCCCAAAAAAAGAAGCCCCTCCGAAGAGGGGCTTCCAGCGTGTTTCCTTAAGAGAAACGGTCGCTTACTTGCACTGCGTCGGGACGTAACGCGCCGGAACGGTGCCCGCCGTGAGGCCGGCAAACGCGGATGTCGTGGCAGTCGTATTGGTGGTCGACGTGCAACCCCAGTCGATGTTGCCGGTGGTCGTATTGGAAAGCACGGTGCCGGCAGGCGCGTTCGGCGTCAGATAGACGGTCTTGCCGGTGATCTGACCGGGTGCCTGGTTACCAAACTGGACTTGAATCTGACCCGTGCCGGCGGTGATGCCGATCAACGTCACGTACTTCGTCGGTTGAAACGAGGCGGCCCACTGGGTCGAAGCGGTCGCAACGCCAGCCAATCCGTTCGACTGGAACCCGTCGGCGACAGCGACTTCGGCGGACGACGCGAGGCCGAGGCCTTCCGTCACTTTCGCGCGAATGGTGTAGTCCTGGTACGCGGGAATGGCGATGGCCGCCAAGATGCCGATGATGGCCACCACGATCATCAATTCGATGAGGGTGAAGCCTTTTTGCACATTCTTAAACATTTGAACTCCTAGTAGATGAACACCAAATCGAAACTTTTCTGAACCACGGCCTGCGCCTGTGATGGAAGATGAGCAAGCGTCATGCCAGAATGGCGGCACTCAGCGTAAGTGCATGAACAGTCAGCCAAAACAGGCTAAATCCGGCCGCTAAATTGACATATTTACGTCGTGCGGCGGCGTCAGGGGTGACGTGTTGCGTCAGGTACTGACAAAATCCGTCACGAATGAAGTCCATGTCGCGCCCTGCAGAGCGCCGCCGCCGAGAATCATTTTCTCAGGGTCTTGAGCGGGCCGATAAATTGCTCGTAATTGCGCCAGCGAGCCACTGAGCTGCGGTAGATCTTCTGCCGAACCTGCCAGGCGCTGGCGGTGGTCACCTGTCGATTGTTCGTATGGAAGTCCAAACAGCGGGGGTCCCATTCCAGACCGATGAACTCCAACATTTTGCGCGACCAAGTCTCCTGGTCTTCCACCAGTGCTTCGTACGGTACGTCGAGAATAAATCCGCGCGGCAGCACCGCGCGCCAATGCGCCATGACCCGTTGGTGTTCGCCGTAGTAGTGGACCAGGTCCGACAGGTCGAAGGTAAAGTTGAGATTTGTCGAAAACCGCTGGAAATAGCAAGACAGGCAGGTATCGATCGGGTTTCGCTGCATGTAGATGACGCGAGCGTTGGGAAACACCGAATAAATGACTCCGAGAAAATGCGAGTTCACAGGCGCCTTGTCGACGACGCGCAATGCGCTGGCCGAATAGCCCTCCAAAATGCGCAGGTATTGGTCGGCCACCTTGGAGCGGGTCGATTCGCTCAGGATCCCTTGCCTGATGCCCGCATCCTTCAAGACCAGCGTCTCCCAAAACAGCAGCTCTCCGGCGCCGTAGGCCTCAGGATGCGATGCGATGATTTGCTCGGCGAGAGAAGTGCCTGAGCGCTGCATCCCGACCACGAACACGGGCTTCGATGAGGGTGATCCGGCCGCCGAAATCTTCGTTATCGCCTCCCGGGAGTAAACCCGGCACAGATCATCGATCAAACGCGATTGCTGCTTGCGGCCATACTCCTCCGCGACAGCCCTCAACAGTTCGTTTCCGCGCTTGAAATTCTGGAAAGCCCGATCGAAATCATCGACGTCATCGCAGTATTTGCCGATCGCAAAGCGCAAATCCGCCTCTTCCGAAGGGTCGATACCGCTCGTCGCGATCTCCTCTGCGCGCTTGAACCATTCGCCGTCGGCATGCGTCATCTTGCGCGTGCGCGCAAGTGCGGCCCACGCCTTCGGCATTTTGGGATCGAGATCGATGATGCGCCGGAACGTCGCATCGGCCTCCTCGAATCGGCCCTCCAATGTGGCGATCTGTCCCATCCCGAGCAACGCCTGAGCGTTGCGAGGAGCGCTCTTCAGCACCTTGGCAAAGCACGCCCTGGCATCGCGCAGGCGGCCCAGGAACGTGAGGGTGAATCCGAGGTCGATTCTCGCCTCGTTGAGAGGGGGTCTCAATTTCAAGGCACGCCGCAATGATGCTTCAGCGCCGACGAAATCGCCCCTTTGCCGAAGCAAAGATCCAAGATTGGCGTGCGGTTCGACGTAGTCCGGTTTTATCGCTATGGACTGGCGAAAGCACTGCTCGGCCTCCGCGTACCGGCCCAGGAAGGACAGCGACGCGCCCAGATTGTTGATCGCCTCTGCATTCGAAGGGTCCATTTCGAGCGCCTCTTCATAGAGCGCCAAGGCCTCATCGTAAGCCCGTCGTGCAAGGCACTTGTTGGCCCGATGGAAAAGCGGTTGAAACAAGGCTTTGTCCGCAGTTTTGGCCGGCGCGGCCGCCGCATCCTGGCTCGACGCGGGAGGCCGAGGTTGCGAAAGATGCAGCACCAGCGACTGAGTCACGCCGTCGGCGATCTCGCGCGCGATGCCGCTCTCGATCAGCCGCCACTTGAAAGAGTTGGCCAATTTCGCCTTTGTATAGAAATTGAGTTTCAGCGGGCGCAGCTTGGTGTCGGCGCGCCGGAGCAATTGCTGGACGGAGCCGCTCGCGTCGGCCGGCGGCGCGCCCGGCGCCGTATGCGCCGCAAATTCGTCGGCCAGCGCCGCGCCGGCCTCGGAGGCTTCACGTCCGCGCACCCATGGAATGATCATTGTGTCGTATCCACTTTATCGTCTAGTCCCGAAATGGCCCGAACGAGCCGCCGTCTGACTGTTACATAATCACAGCCTGCCGAGTCGTGCTTCGAGTCACGAAAAGTGCTATTCGATGCCCAGCTTTTTGATCCGGTACCGCAACGCCCGGAACGACATGCCCAAGACCTTCGCCGCGGCAGTCTTGTTATATCGCGTTTGATCCAACGCCTTTCGAATGGCGTCGCGTTCGATCTCCTCCAGATGATTCCCAAGGGCCCCGCTTTGAGCATTGGCCGCCGAAGGGGCATTGTCCTCACGGGTCGCCCGTAGTTCGATGTCGCGTGCGCTGATCTCTCCGCCGGTGCTCAGAGTCACCGCGCGCTCGAGGATGTTTTCCAGCTCACGAACGTTGCCGGGAAACGCGTAGTTCTCGAACGCCGACAATGCATCCTTGCCGAGCATGGGAGGGGAGGTTTTCATGCGCCGCCCCAGCCGCCGCAGGATGGCTTCGGCGAGTTCAGGCACGTCCTCCAACCGTTCTCGCAGTGAAGGCACCCGCAATTCGATCACGTTGACACGATAGAACAGGTCCTCGCGGAACTTTCCGTCGGCAACGAGCGCCGAGAGGTTCTTGTGCGTGGCCGATAGAATGCGCACATCGATGCCGATCTCCAGCTGCTCGCCCACCGGGCGCACCGCTTTTTCCTGAATGACGCGAAGCAGTTTGACCTGCATGTGAAGGGGCAGGTCGGCAATCTCGTCCAAAAACAGCGTGCCGCCCTCGGCGGATTGAATGAGTCCTCTCTTGTCGCTCACCGCGCCCGTGAAGCTGCCGCGCTTATGACCAAATAACTCGCTTTCCATGAGTTCCGTCGGAATGGCGCCGCAATTGACGGGTACAAAAGGGCCATCGCGACGCGGTCCCGATTCGTGGATGAGTTTTGCGACCAGTTCCTTGCCGGTACCCGACTCTCCGGAAATGTGCACGGGTGCCTGGCTGCGCGCCACCCGGCCGATCATTTCCCGCATATGCTGCATCGCGGCAGACGCGCCGAGCAATCGCGGGCCGAACACACTGGTGTCGGCTCCCTGAGTTTCCGATAGCTTGATTGCACTCGCCACCAGCTTTCGCAATCCGGCGAGGTCCAAGGGTTTGGAGACGAAATCGAAGGCGCCCAGCTTGAGCGCGCGCACCGCGGTCTCCATGTTGCCGTGAGCGGTAATCACGGCGACAGGCACGGTCGGCGAATACTGTTGCATCCATTTCACCAGCTCCAAGCCATCGCCGTCGGGCAACCGCATGTCGGTCAAGCACAAATCCAGCGGCTCGGTTTTGAGCAGGCGTTGCGCATCGGCGACGCTGTGCGCTGTTCGAGGATCCAAATCCATTCGCTGCAACGTGATTGACAACAACTCACAAAGGTCGGGTTCGTCGTCGACGATCAAGACTACGGGTTTCGGCATGGATCAATTGTAGCGTGCCTGCGGCTCCAGGCGGAACCGCAGCGACCGGCACTTGCGCGCGCCCGTCATGTGACGGACCTCACCTTGCGGCAGTCGTACAGGTTCCAGTCTTTCAGGGCATCGGCAGCCAGGTGCGGCTTCGCACCGAATCCCACCTTCTCCGGCGACACCACGAATCCCAGACGCGGGTCCGCACAGACCTGCATCAAACTCGTAGCCGTCAGGGGGCGCGGCGGGGACTGCGATCGACTCAGCAGCTTCCAGTCGAAATCCATGAGCGGGAGCAACACTTGCGAGCGTCTTTGGACCTCGAGCGCCGTGGCGCGCGAAAACACCACCCCGGCCGATTGATCCAGCGATAGATAGTTGGGCCGATCCAGCGTGAACCACACGAACGCACCCACATCACGCGACGGTGCGACGAGGACGGTGCTGGTCGGTGGGATCAGTTTGGACCAATCCGCAAATTTTTCGATATCCGCCGAAGCCGCCAGAAAGCGGGGTTGCTTGAACGCTTTCGGCAGAATGGCCATCGAGATTCCTATCAGCACCGCACACGAAAGAAACGGCACCCAGGCCGTGCGGGCGATGCGCAGGCGCCACGCGACAAATGCGCACAGCAGCACGGCCGGTATTTCGAGCGCCAAAATCTGCCGAAGGGGCACCAAGCCCGACGGCGCCGGTGCCGATGAAGGCGCGGGGGCCGACAATATGGTCCAGCTTTTGGTCAACAGCCACGCGCCGACTGAAATGGCGATCCCGGCACACACCCATCGAAGGAATTCGGCGATTTGGGCGCTGATATGGGCCCGTGTCACCCAAACAAGCAACGCGAAGGCGATGACGGCCGTGCCGGCGATCCCGGGCAACGTCCAGGCCAACACCAGCAACAATGCACACGGCAAGCCGCACTTGCCATCCCGCGCCACCTGCAACGCCGCAAACGGAAGCAACACCACCGTGATCAACTCTGTAATCCATACCCACCGCCAAGCCTGGCCTTGCACCAGAATTGCGACCGGGCCGATGAGGCCGCCGATGAACGCCACCGCAACCCCGGCGGCGCCCACCAGCGCAGCCGCATGGCAGAGCCTTCGCAGGTGTGCGTCCGGCACAGCGATGGCAATGAATCCCAAGCTGAGGAACGGCTGTGCGTTGCTCTCCCAATCGCGCATCGACCAGAGTTGCAAAAAAAGAAATTGCGAACGCTCACGCACGACATCCAACCACGCCGCATCCATGACGGGTAGAACGACCGATACCCTCGGCACCTCGACGGCAGCAACCGCGACAGCAAAAATCGCGATGACGCCCGTGATCGCGCCGGCGACCGCCTGACGAAGAGGCAGTCGTAGACAAATCATCAACAGCAATCCCGGCAGCGCCATCAAGGGGTGGATCAAGAGTGCCGCCAGCGCCAGCGCAAGAGCCCCCCACGTCCTCTTCCGGACTTGGCAGACGAGGGCGGTTACAATCAATGCTTGGGCCGGCAAGCGTGCGGTCAGAAAGGGTTCCAACAGATGGAATACGCCGGATCCGCCGTAGTTTCCCGCGCTGATCAATAGCAGCGCGACGGCAGCCCAAGCGGCGTCCCTGCCGACGAGCGCCCGAGTAAGGTTCCATGCCGCCGCGAGCAGCCACACGGTAAACAGCAGAGTGAGCAAGCGAGTTGCATCTTCCAGTCCCAGCAACCCGATGCACCAG
>Ga0302320_10023923_pt1 | contig 11959 bp, 6 predicted proteins | sample Bog_T0_3_FD_202130 | JGI IMG/M metagenome (GOLD analysis project Ga0302320, IMG submission 202130) | Peat permafrost microbial communities from Stordalen Mire near Abisko, Sweden - Bog_T0_3 | ecosystem: Environmental > Terrestrial > Soil > Wetlands > Peat | place: Sweden: Abisko, Stordalen Mire... | reverse complement strand
GCAACTGTCCGCGATTTAGCGGAACCACTGTCCCGGAATTACTGAAATCCCTGTCCGCGAATTACCGAAATCGCTGTCCCGGATTTACCGAAACACGCACTCGCATCGATGATTATATAATTTAACGGTCCGCGCGGAGAAGCCGCTTCGGCTTCATCGCCATCTCACTCTTCTGGCTAAAACATCCTTCAGGCGAGCAACGAAATTACTTATACTCATGTGGCTGCCAAGAGGGACTCTTTGCCTGCGGCCGAACTAGCGTTTCTCACGGAGCATCCCAAGCGTACATGAAGTTTGGGCTACTTCATTCGATCAAGCGGTGGCCACGGCTCGCCGGATTCAATCATCGGATGCCTAGGCTCGGTCTGTGGTCGTCCATGCTCAATACGCCACACTTCGACCTGGCCCAGGACCGAAAAAGCTGACCTACGGCGACTTGAATCGTTCATCACCATCTGAAACAGTTTGGCGCGAACGCGCTCTGCATTTCGCGGCACGAGAGAAAAGGCACCAGAGCCGTCATACGGGTGGCGTTCGATAAAAAGGGTTTCGAGGCCACCATCCAGCCCCCATGACGACATCGAGCGCTGGAGCAGATTCACTCCCGCAAGCATCGCATCCTCGCTGCCAAGCTCGCGATAGATTGCCGCGAGTAATGTTTTTTGCGTCGGAGTTGAGGCGGTCGCGCTTAAGGAGAGCAACCGCTCCTTGAGGACCCGGTCTTGCCGCGCCGATTCCGCGACAGAAGCAGCAAAAAGCTGGGTCTTGCGATGGTCGAATGAGATATTTACGCCGACCCAGGGAATTTCGGGATCAATGTAGCTCAGCATTATCTGGCCAGAGGCTGGTAGCTTGAGCCGTGCCAGCGCCTCAATCCATGCGTCTTCCATATTTTGCAAGCCACCGGGCGCACGCGCGAGCTTAAGCAAGAATCCGACGGCCGCCTCTGAACGCGAGTGGCCGACCGCCACGGCCAAGTCGCGAAATTGGTAGGGTCGATGCTGGAAACGCGACATCGCCTCCTCGATACGCGCGATGGCTCCCACGGGGTCATCGCTGAACGGGAGTAACTCTAGGCAGTCGACAAGTAGGGTAAGGTTCTGATCACGATAAAGTCCCTGCGACAGCAGATGCTCAATCGTGGGCTGGAGAACCGCGAGCATAGAACTGAGCAATGGTGTCACGCCCGACAGCAATAGGGCCTTGGTGGCATTCATGCGCACGAAGCCATCCCACTGGCCGGGTAAGGCCATAATTTCCAGTACTAGGTCTGCGTTATCCTTCCCATCGAGCTTGGCGAGAGCGAAAGCTAGACCCTTCAATCTTCCGGTGATTTGCTCTGGCTGGGCTGCTTTCGCGCGCTCGTCTAGCAGCTCGGAAATGCGCCGTTTGATGGCTTGCGCATAATGCTTGGCGCGCTCCGCATCGAAATCCGGCCAGCGCGCTCCGGCGCGCGACTTCCATATACCTTCGTAGTCAGTCGTATTACCTAGCCATGGTTTTTCCTTGTTCCGCGGCATGAGGCGCTGCAGAAGGCCGCTCGTCGCCTGAACTTCATATTTTTGCTCTCGCAACAGCTCAATGAGAACGGCGTCCACATCGGGGGACTCCAAGCCCAATAGCGCTTCGACGAACCAGTTCGAATAGCTCGTCCTCTTGCTGGCTGGCCTCACCCTCTTGAGGTCCGCATCGATCAGCCTTTGCAGATCAGCAAGGTCTTCTGGCTCGCCGACGCGGGCGAGCGCAATAGCGACGTGAGCCCGCGTGTCGTCGCTGAACAGATCCGCGGGGAGAAAGTTTGATATGCCCCGCTTGAAATAGCTGCGCAGGGTTTGGCGCAACGCGTCAGGCAGCACCGATCGTAATTCCGACGTATCAGGATTTAGCATGCCAAGCACATCCCCGACCACCGGGAAGGTTTCGACGTCGAATTGTCCGCCGGTAGACTCTATTATCCCGGCCACGGCGACTTCAACGGGAAGAGCGAGAAGCAGCGAGCGCAGTTGATCGCGGCATTTCCACGCTAGGGAAGCGGCGCCACCGGCTGATGTCACACGTTGCACCTCACAGAGCTTGGAAAAGATCTGCGCCGCGCGCGCCTGTGTAGCCGCCGCCGACAGGACATTATAAACGCCAGATGCTTCGCGGAAGCCAAGCTCCGCGGTGGCAAGCTTGTTTATCAGGTCGTCGGCATCTTGCGGCGAGGCGGCAAACAGGAACGATTGCCACTGGTCGCCCCACAGTGTGCCATCGAGAAGTCTTTGGCCAACCCACGCACTGGCCCAATTCTGATCTTGCTTGCCGACAACTTTTAGCGCTTCGCCTATTGCATGCTCGGCGTATTGATCAAGCGGCGGCGAAAGATTGTCCAGTTCCGTCATCAGGTCCGCCGCGGTGCTGGTGTCACCAAGCCGAATGCCGTCGAGCAAACACCGAACGCGGTCTAGCGGTTTGGTTAGGTGCGTTAGAAGCCGGCGGTTCGCAGCGAAGACGCGTTCGCGCATGGTTTCGGGAATCGTCTCACGAATAAGCGCCGGCAGGGCGGCGTCAAGCGCTGCTGCGTCCAGCGAGTTCATAACTCGCGCGAGCGCCTCAGTTGCTCCGATCCAACCGAGTTCCTGGATGGCTTGCTCGCGCACTTTCGCGCTCGGGTCATTCGTTGCAAAACTCTCCGCCACGTCGGCCATCAAGCCCCGGTGGGTGATTTCGAAAACAAAGTCTGCCCGGGCGTCTTCATCCCAGCCGTCGACGACGCTGCGCCAATCCGGTCCGAGACTTGACGGATAAAAGGTATCGCCGGCTTCGTAGGTCGAAATGCGTTCCTCTCGGTCTTTGTGGGTCAGCAGGGGGGCCAGAATATCGGCGAAGTCATTCGATCCTGTCGCGAGCATCCCGGCCAAGGCGCACTGCCGGTGGTGTATTTCGTCGACCGCGTACCAGTTCCTGAGAACCGTACCGACACTGGTCCGCACATCACTCCATATGACCCGCCCGCAAAGGCGCGCCATATCGCTCGCAAAAATGGGATCGACATCGAGCGCCAGCATGACGAGCCGCCTCCCGGCATCGAGCGCTTTTTGTTTTGTTGCGTCAACTTCGCTGCGCAGTTGAATTTCTTCGGCAACCATGCGCAGCGGTTCCTCCCATATCGGCTTGTTGATGTAGGACGCCGCAAAATTTCGATCTGCGGCTTCGCTACTGTTCAGAACAAGTTCCACCAAGACTATCGCCAAGAAGCGCGCGGCGTAAAATTCCTGAAATCGCTGATGCTGGAACCGAAAAGCAATCGAGGGATAATCGATTTGTTCCAAGGTGTGATGTGCACAGAGTGTGTGTAAGACCACGGCGGGATCTGGCGCTGTCGCGATTTGATTGGTCGCGAGCAAGACCGCGCTCGTTGACTGGATGATGCTGCGAGCATCTTCCTCCAGAATGTCCACTTCACCACGGGCAGTCATTTGTGCGGCAAACTCCTTGAGGTAGTGCCGCGCGCGATTGAAAAGCGGAGCCGCCTGCAAATGAGGCCGGTGTTCGCCGGAGCTTTCGATGAGGTCCATCACGGCATCGAGCACGCCGATCCGGGTAGTGGGGATTGGGCCTCCAGCCTCGAAGATGGTCACCACTTCAGCCAAGATCAGCGGTGTACGGGTCAGGGCATCCAGGGCGCGGTTGCCTTCCAGTTGAAGACGCAGACCATCTGCGCGGGTACCCAGCGTTTTGCGCAGATAGTCGGCTCGTTGCCTTCTGTTAAACGGTAGAAGTTTGGCGCGAACAGCGCCGGGCAGCGGTGGGCAGATGTAATGGGTGCGCGTCGCAACCATGATTCCGGCTGCGGGGAAACTCCGCTCCAGCTCGGCGAGTGCAACCACGCCGTCGTTCGAATGAACCTCGGCGATTTCGTTCCATCCATTAAAAAGGAAGGAAAAATGCTCGCTATCAGCGAGCCGCGCCAGGTCATGCGCTGTGATATTGCGCGCACGAAACGCACGCGCACGTGCAATGAATTCCAGGACATCAGCGCCCGATCTAACCCAGGTTGGCAAGTCGATCAGAAATGCCAGCTCGCCTTCCCGTGGGTTTTCCGTCGCGAGTTGCACCAGTGTTGTCGTTTTGCCGCCACCACCTGGTGCTTCCAGCGCAATGCGCCGCGACGCGAGCAGAAGGGTGCGCAGGTTATCCGTGTCGAAGGTATCCGAAGATTCTTTGCCCGCACGATCGAGCCTCACCGCATCCAGCGAAATGATAGGCCGGTTCGCTGTACGCAGCCTAGCCTGCCATTGTTGCGCCTCTTCCGCGACCGCTTCACGCACCTTTGCCAACAATTCGGTGTCGTCTTTTTCGAGGGGGATATGTATGCCGGGCAAGGTCCGGCACAGCGCCGCGTTGGTCGGCAACATCAGCGATGTAATGATGTCCTCGCGCGAAAATACGATGAGTTCGTATTCGAACTCCTTACGTATCTCGTCTGCCCACGGCCGCTTTTTTGCGTTGCTGACCGGCTGAGGTGTCGCGAAGATCAATATCTCGACGTCGGGAAAATTCTTCTTGGCGTTTGCTGCGTCCTCTTTGATCTTGGTGAGGGTGGGCGTGATCGAGCACGCCAGTCCCTTGCCCTTCTTGTCTTCAGCGACAGATGCCGGAGCATGGGCATCCAGCCCGCCATCTTTGTGCCGTTCGGAGGCAATGAGGTCTGGCCATTTTTGCTTCGCGAGGACGACGGCCAGCGCCTGAAAACGCATACCTTCTTCGTCGGCGATCAGTTCGTCTAAAGCCTTTTCAATGTCAGTTCGAAGGATCGCCATTCAGACTCATGTCGGTCGCGGTTTGGCAGAAATTGGCGCGTTCCGATCAGCGCCCTGCGCGAGCACCATAGACCACGAGCCGGATCGTCCCTTAGCCAATTATTGAAGAGGAATGATCAAGAACCTTGTCGCGTCCATGTCGCGTGGAGCCGCCGGCAAACTTTGGGAAGCATTGAACAAACGGAAATTTTTGCGACACGATGCGACATGGAATCCGTGAGAATGCGTCGTAGTTCGCACTCTAATCTGTTGTTTTTCTACGAGGTTTTCTGGTGGGACGGGAGGATTCGAACCTCCGCATGGTGGAATCAAAATCCGCTGCAGTGGGGTTGGTTGCGGGAGTTGGATTTGGACCAACGACCAAGGTTATGAGGCTGAGAGCCTCGCCTCATCAAATCCCTATTGATCAAGAGCTAATCCGTGACCCCAGTGTGCCCCGAACAAAAGAGAGTCGTCACCACGAAATGTTCGGCGGCCTAAGTCATTGATTTCTTGAAGGACTTGGTGGGCGCACCAGGGCTCGAACCTGGGACCCGATGATTAAGAGTCATCTGCTCTACCAACTGAGCTATGCGCCCGGAACCGGCCCGGAAAGCCTTCGCAAGAGGGCGTCGTTTAGCAAAGCGACTCCCCGATGTCCAGCAAACCGGCGGGTTTTCCCGGCTGTTGGAGAGGAAACACAAATGCGAAAAACCGCCGGATTCCGGCGGTTTTTCTGAAAGCGTCCAACCGATCGACGACCAGGGCGGCTAGAGCCGCTCGGGGCCGCCTCGGCCGCCACGATCCCGGTCCGGACCGCTGTCCCGACCGTAGCCACCGTCCCGACCGCCGTGCTCGAATCCATGGGGCCGCCAGCCCCCGCCGCCGAACCGGCCTTCCCCGTGGGTCAGGATGGCAAGCCGCCGCTTCTGGCCCTCGTCGAGGGTCTTGTAAAGCGGGTCGGCCGCGTCCGCGATCTTCTTCAGCGCCGCCGCCGTGGTCGCCATGTTGTCGGCGCGCGCGCGCAGCCGCGCCACCGGATCGTCCGGCTTCTGCGCATCATTTGCGTCGCCCGGCTTGTTCGCGTTCATCCGCGCATTGGCGCGATCGATCCGTAGCTTGGCGAAGTCCCGCACTGCGGTCTCGACCGGCGGCCACAATTTCTCCTGATCGGGCGTCAGCTTCAACCCGGCATGGACGGCGGCGATCCGGGCGTCGGTGAAGGCTGCCCTGTCCTCCGGGTTCATCTGCATGTGCCCGTGGAACCACGGATGATGGTGGTACTGGGCGTAGACCGCGGTCGAACCGGCGATGGCGAGCGCCGCGACACCGGCGATGGCAAACTTCCTCATGCGAACCTCCATTGAAAGGCGGAGCGAGAATGAGCGCGCCGTCGTCCGCAATCAACTTACAGTTTGGCAAGAGTGCCCTGTCTTACCAAGATGTAATCTGGTGTCGTTATTGCCCGCGCAACGCGCATTAATGAATAGAAACATTCAGATCATGCCGAGCAGCCGCGGCAGCCACAGCGATATCTCGGGAATATAGGTGATCAGCGCCAGGAAGGTCAGCATCGCGCACAGCCACGGCAGCACTGCAATCGTGATCTCGCTGATGCCCATTTTGGCGATACTGCTGGCGATATAAAGGTTGAGGCCAACCGGCGGATGGCACAATCCGACTTCGGTATTCACGATCATCAGCACGCCAAGGTGCACTGGATTGATGCCGATCTTGGTCGCGAGCGGAAACAGGATCGGCGCCATGATCAGGAGAATCGAGGATGGGTCCATGACGTTACCGGCTGCCAGCAGCAGGATGTTGACCACCAGCAGAAACGCCCAGAGCCCGAAATTCTTGTCGATGATCCAGGCCGCCATCTCCTGCGGGATCTGCTCGTGCGTCATCAGGAAGGAAAACAGCACCGCGTTGGTGATGATATAAAGCAGCATCGAGCTCATGCTTGCCGCCTGCAGCAGCACCTTCGACACCTCGCGAAACTTCAGCTCCTTGTAGACGAACACGGTGATGAAGAAGGCATAGACCGCGGCCACCGCGGCAGCTTCGGTCGGCGTGAAGATGCCGCCGTAGATGCCGCCGAGCACGATGCCGATCAGCGCCAGGCCCCAGACGCTTTCGCGGAACGCGGTCCATTGCTGTCCGAGCGTGGCCTTCTTCATCCGCGGGTAGCCGTTGCGCCAGGCGATGAACCAGGTCACCGCCGCCAGCATCAAGGCCAACATGATCCCCGGCACGATGCCGGCCATGAACAGCGCCCCGATCGAGGTGTTGGTGGAAACGCCGTACAGCACCAGGATGATCGACGGCGGCACCAGGATGCCGAGCGCGCCCGAGGTCGAGATCACGCCGACGCCGAACCGGCGCGGATAGCCGTGTTCCACCATCGCGGGCATCATGATCGAGCCGATCGCCACCACGGTGGCGACGCTGGAGCCGGAAATCGCGGCGAACATCGCGCAGGCGGCGACGCCGGCAAGCCCGAGCCCACCCGGCAAATGGCCGACCAGCGAGGTGGTAAAGGCGATCATGCGGCGCGCAACCCCGCCACGGGTCAGGAAGGTGCCGGCGAGGATGAAGAACGGAATCGCCATGATGCCGAAATTGTCGAGGCCCGAAAACAGTTTCAGCCCGACGCTCTCGATCGGCACTTCCGTCATCGTGAACAGGAACGTCAGAACGGTCAGGCCAAGCGAAATCGAGATCGGCATGCCCGTCAGCATCAGCGCAAACAGCAGTCCGAAAATCAGCGCGGCGCTCATCAGGCTTCTCCGAGCGCGATCGGCGCTTCGGGGCTGACTTCGATGCCGTCGACGCTGGTGGCGTCGTGATGCGGCAGCTCACCGGTCCACCAGTAGGTCCACGACACCTGCAGAAACCGGAAGCACATCAGATACGAGCCGAGCGGAATGCAGGCGTAGACGATCCAGCTCGGCAACTCCAGATCCGGCGACACCTGGTCGGTGCTCATCAATTCGATGACGAATTTCGCGCCCATGGTGCCGACGATCAGGGTGAACAGCGCGCCGCCGAACAGGCCGAACAGGATGACGCCCTTCTGCCAGCGCGGATTGAGCTGCTTGATCAGCACGTCGACGCCGACATGGATGCCGGTGCGCACCCCATAGGCGGCGCCGAACTTCGCCATCCAGATGAACATGTAGATGCACAGCTCCTGTGCCCAGGAGATGTGGATGCCGATCAGATAGGGATACAGAAATTTCACGCCGGTGCCGAAGCGATGCACGACCGAAATGAAAATCAGGATCGTCGCCGCCGCCATCAGCGAGCTGATCAGTATTTCCTCGAGCCGATCAAGGATACGAAGCATCTCTCCCCCTCATGCGCCCTGATCAACTCGCGGACGCACCGCCAACGTCTGATGGCGCCGATCCGCCCCCTTGGGGGTCGACACCATCAGGATTAAAATGCGAACTCCCGCGAGCGGCGCGTGACTGCGCTCTCGCGGGAGCCCGCGCGTTTCGCTTTAGTGGGTAGCCCCGCCGGTTACCTTGATGAACTCGTCGATCAGGGGTTGACCGACGCGGCCGGCGACGTCCTTGTAGACCGGCTCCATCGCCTTGCGCATGGCGGCATCCTGGTCCGGCGTCAGCGTCACGATTTCGGTCTTGCCGGATTTCTTGATCGCCTCGAGCGCGTCGTCGTTTTCCTTGGCCGACTGCCCGTTGCCGAACTCGGTGGCTTCCTTCATGGCCTTTTCGAGCTGGCTCCTGATGTCGGCCGGCAGACCGTCCCAGAACTTCTTGTTCACGACCACGATATATCCGATATAGCCATGATTGGTGACGGTCGCGTACTTCTGCACCTCATGCATTTTCTGGGTGTAGATGTTGGACCAGGTGTTCTCCTGGCCGTCGACCACGCCGGTCTGCAGCGCCTGGTACACCTCGCCGAACGCCATCACCTGCGGAATCGCACCCAGCGCGCGGAATTGCGACTCCAGCACCTTCGACGACTGGATCCGGAATTTCAGGCCCTTGTAGTCATCCGGCGTGACCAGCTTCTTGTTGGCGCTCATCTGCTTGAAACCATTGTCCCAATAGGCGAGACCGATCATGCCCTTGGGCTCGAGCAGCTTGAGCAACCGCGCGCCGAGCGGCCCGTCGGTCACCTTGCGCAAGGTGGTGAGGTCGGGAAGAATATAAGGCAGGTCGAACACCTCGAACTCGCGGACGCCGATCGGGCCGAACTTGGAGTTCGACGGCGCCAGCATCTGAACCGCGCCGAGCTGCAGCGCCTCCAGTTCTTCCTTGTCCTTGTAAAGCGTCGAATTCGGATAGACTTCGACCTTGACCTTGCCGTCGGTGTATTTTTCCGCCAGCTCCTTGAACTTGTCGGCGGCCGCGCCCTTCGGCGTGTTCGATGCCACGACGTGGCTGAACTTGATGATGATCGGCGACTGCGCCGACGCCGGGCCGGCCAGCGCCAGTGCCGCGACCGATGCCGCAGCCAAAATCAATTTATGCATGTTTCCTCCCGCGTGATTTTGTGAAGCGCGGAGCAGTCCTGCCCCGACGCCCAATTCCCGCGGCACCAATACAGAGAAGCCGATGGAAATGCCATTGCCCGTTAGCAGGGGCCTTTCATTGTGCGATGCAAAAACGTCGTTTTAGCTCGTCATTCCGGGGCGCGTTAGCGAACCCGGAATCTCGAGATTCCGGGTTCAGCCCTGCTGCGGGCTGCCCCGGAATGACGGGCCAGGCGATCAGCCCGCCGCGGCCGCCGGGACGTCGCGCTGGCGCTTCATGACGATCTTGTTGAGCGCCCCGAGATAGGCCTTGGCGGAGGCCACCAGCGTATCCGGATCGGAGGCGCGCGCGGTCATCGAGCGGCCCTCATGGGCGAGCCGCACCGAAACTTCGGCCTGGGCGTCGGTGCCTTCGGTGACCGCATGGACCTGGTAAAGTTCCAGCTTGGCCTCGTGCGGCACCAGCAGCTTGATGCAGTTGAACACTGCGTCGACCGGCCCGTTGCCCTCGGCCTCCTCGATTTTGATCTGGCCGTCGATATTGAGCTTCATGGTGGCGCGCTGCGGGCCGTGGGTGCCCGCGATCACCGTCAGCGAGGTCAGCTTGATGCGGTCATGCGCGTTGGCGATTTCCTGGTCGACCAGCGCCTCGATGTCCTCGTCATAGATGTCCTTCTTGCGGTCGGCGAGCGCCTTCATGCGGTCGAACGCGTCCTGCATCTGATTGGCGCCGAGCTTGTAGCCCATCTCCTCCAGCTTGTGCACGAAGGCATGGCGGCCGGAATGCTTGCCCAGCACCAGCGAGGATTGCTTCAGGCCGATCATTTCGGGGCGCATGATCTCGTAGGTCGAGGCGTCCTTCAGCACGCCATCCTGATGGATGCCGCTTTCATGGGCGAACGCATTGCGGCCGACGATCGCCTTGTTGTACTGCACCGGAAACGAGGTTGCCGCCGACACCAGTTTCGAGGCCCGCGTCAGCATGGTGGTGTCGATCTTGTTCCAGTACGGGAACCTGTCGTTGCGGACGTTGATGGCCATCACGACTTCCTCGAGCGCGGCGTTGCCTGCCCGCTCGCCGATCCCGTTGACCGTGCACTCGATCTGGCGCGCGCCGCCGGCGAGCCCGGCCAGCGAATTCGCAACGGCCATACCGAGGTCGTTATGACAATGAACGGAGAACACCGCCTTGTCGGAGTTCGGCACCCGCTCGATCAGGGTGCGCATGAAGTGGGTGTATTCCTCCGGCACCGTATAGCCGACCGTGTCCGGAATATTCACCGTGGTGGCGCCGGCCTTGATCACGGCTTCCACGATCCGGCACAGGAACTCCATCTCGCTGCGGGTGCCGTCTTCGGCTGACCATTCGACGTCGTCGATGTGGTTGCGGGCGCGGGTGACGTTGGCGATCGAGGTTTCCAGCACCTGCTCGGGCGTCATGTTGAGCTTGACGCGCATGTGCAACGGCGAGGTCGCAATCACGGTGTGGACGCGGCCGCGTTTGGCGAATTTCACCGCTTCGGCGCAGCGGTCGATGTCCTTGGGGTGGGCGCGCGCCAGCCCGGCGATGACGGCATTCTTGGAGCGCCGGGCGATCTCGCTGACCGCCTGGAAGTCGCCTTCGGAGGTGATGGGAAAGCCGGCCTCGATGACGTCGACGCCCATGTCGTCGAGCATCTCGGCAACCTCGAGCTTCTCCTCGAAGCTCATGGTGGCGCCCGGGCACTGTTCGCCGTCGCGCAAGGTGGTATCGAATATGACGACGCGGTCCTTGTCGGACTTGTTGACGGTGGTCATCGTAAAATTCCTCTGGATGATGCGCTGCTGTTCAAGCGCCGAAGCTGAAGGGTCCTGGTGATCTCGCGCAACCCCTGAGTGCCCAGGCGCAAACTGCCCAGACGGCCCTCAGGGGCAGATAAGAAGCAGAAGCCCGCCGAGACGCAGGGTGGGCAAGGACGCAGCCGGAATCGCGAGGGTACGCGCGGCGCTGGCCGCCCCACCCTGAACTCCAACCATTTCGCTGCGAATCAGCATTGCCAGACCCTTTGGAAGCCCTATCCTCGGCCAAAACCATTGACGCATGGTTGCCAAGGCGCACTTCCGCACCCGTTCTAAACGAGAAATGGCGGAAACCGCAATGCCAAAAGATAGTCAGTTGGGTTGACCTGGTTATGCTGGCCCAAGGGCGCCAAGCCATGGGGACCGGCGGGTGCAATGCTCTCGCAGGCAGGGGACGTGGCGCACGGCGCAAACCCAAAAAAAGGTTGCCGTTGCCCGCCACCGGGTCTCGCCTTCGGCGAGCCCGATGACAGGCTCAGCGGGCGATCCAGTACGCCGCGGTCTCTCGATCCCATCGCTGGCGTCTCTGGAATACCGGGTCGCCCGCTTTCGCGGGCGATGACAGTTGGGGTTCAATGTTCGACAGGCTGAGGTCGTCATTGCGAGCGTTAGCGAAGCAATCCATCGAGCCGCGAAACAGGGGTGGATTGCTTCGTCGCTTTGCTCCTCGCAATGACGGCATGACACGACTCCGCGATCTCGGCGCATGAATTTTTTGCGCGAGATATCATTTTGGTCCTGCCCTTCAAAGTGAGGGCGCAGGGAATGCCGGGCGCATGATGCGCCCGCAGCCGGCGGGCAGAAAAAAAGCCACGCCAGATAGTCACCACGG
>Ga0302320_10023921_pt1 | contig 11959 bp, 10 predicted proteins | sample Bog_T0_3_FD_202130 | JGI IMG/M metagenome (GOLD analysis project Ga0302320, IMG submission 202130) | Peat permafrost microbial communities from Stordalen Mire near Abisko, Sweden - Bog_T0_3 | ecosystem: Environmental > Terrestrial > Soil > Wetlands > Peat | place: Sweden: Abisko, Stordalen Mire... | reverse complement strand
TTGCCGGAAACCAGCTCGCCCCATACGCGGTCAGCGCGATCTTCTATTCCCACACTGAAGGTAACGGGTTTCGTGACTGCAATGCCGTCCAACAGTTTCAAGCGGTCTCGAAAGTCAATGTAATCGGGATAGGAATTGGGAACCCAACCGCCGCCTGGCGTCACCGACTCCAGTGTGACCAGGCGGTCGGGCTGGGCGACTCCGCCGAGCGGCTGCAGCAGCACGGCATGAATCCATGTGAATGCGGTGGCGGTAACTCCAATTCCGATAGCCAGCGTTAGAACGGCAACCACCGTAAAGGCGCGATTGCGCACCAGCAAACGGAAACCGAAGCGCACATCCTGCACCAGGCTTTCAACCCACGGAAACGTGCGGCGCTCCCGCCAGGCCTGTCGCGTCTGCTCTGCGCCGCCGAGCCTGATCAGCGCCTGACGCCGGGCTTCTTCGGGTGCAAGTCCGGCGCGGATGCCGTCCTCAGTGTGCAGATCCACATGGCATTCGAGCTCGACTCTGAACTCGTCGTTCGCGCTTCGTGTGCCGAACTGGCCGCGCAGGCGCAGCCAGAGCGATCTTAGATTGCGCATCATGCCCCCTCCGCCGGTGTCAGAAACCGTGCCAGGATGGCTGTCGTCTGCTCCCAGTCGGCGGCGCATCTCTTCAGTTGGCGCTGACCGGCCTTGGTTAGCTCGTAGAACTTGGCGCGGCGATTGTTTTCAGAGACGCCCCACTTGTAAGCGATGAAGCCCTCCTGCTCCAGCTTGAGCAGCGCCGGGTAGAGCGTGCCGTAGTTCAATTGCAGAAGATCGCCGCTGGTCTGCTCAATGCGCCGCGCCAGGCCGTAGCCATGAAGCGGACCCATCGACTCCAGCGTTCGCAGCACCATCAGCGCAAGAGTTCCTTGCCAAACATCGGTTTTTTCGCCCATTGCCCTCTCCCGCGTGTTTCTATTGCCAACCAATAGGAGGAATATACACACTCTTATATGGGAATGCAATAGGGAAGTTTTCCGGCGCAGAATACGAATTCCGCGCAAGAAGCGGATAGCGCAGTTGGCTCTGGATAAGCGACGATGGTTTGCATGGACGGTAAATCTAAATTCGAAGTGAACCAAGGCTCGGGGGTGGCGCCGGCTCCTGCAATCGATGCCGAAGCTGCCTGGCGGCGGGTCTTGAACCGGGATACTGTAGCCGGATTCTTCTATGCGGTTACCACGACTGGAGTTTTCTGCAGGCCCGACTGCAAGAGCCGGCGGCCGTTGCGGGGAAATGTTCGTTTTTTTCGCTCCGCGTCGGAGGCTCGGAGCGCGGGGTTTCGGGCTTGCTTACGGTGTCAGCCGGACACACCGGGTGGGGGGGGTGCATTGGATAAAGTTCGGGGGCATCTTGAAGCCAATCTGGATCGGGCGGTGCCGCTGAAGGAGTTGGGACGGGTGGTGGGGTTGAGTCCATTTACCGTGCAGAGGTTGTTCAAGCAGGGGCTGGGGGTGAGTCCGCTGCAATATCAGCGGGCGCTGCGGGCCGGGTCGCTGCGGAACGGGTTGAAGCAGGGAGGCAGTGTGACGGATGCGATTTATGAGGCCGGGTTTGGATCCTCGAGCCGGGCTTACGAGGGGGCGGGGCTGGGAATGACGCCGGCGCGCTTTGCCGCAGGTGGGCGGGGTGAGCAGATCGGCTACACTACCGCGCGGTCGCCGTTTGGATGGCTGGTTGTGGGTGCCACAGGGCGCGGGCTTTGCTGGCTGGCGCTGGCGGCTACATCGGCTGAGGCGGAGGCGAGTTTGCGCGCGGAGTTTCCTTTGGCCGCACTGCGGCGCGACCCGGCGCTTGCCGGGCTCGTGAATGCGGCGGTGGGCCAAGTGGTAGGGGCTGTATCGTTCGCTGGACAGGAGTTGGCGCTGGATTTGCGGGGGACCGCGTTTCAACTGCGGGTGTGGCAGGCGCTGCGGCAGATTCCGCGGGGCGAGACGCGGAGCTACAGCCAACTGGCCAGGGAGCTGGGCGACGAGAAAGCAACGCGCGCGGTGGCCCGGGCTTGCGCTACGAATCGCATAGCACTGGTTGTGCCTTGCCATCGCGTGGTCGCGGCGAGCGGAGCGCTGACCGGGTATCGATGGGGCATGGAACGGAAGCAGATGCTGCTGGAAGCGGAACGCGGCAACGGTTGATCGCCGGCTAGTGTAGTGAGTCTGAAGTTCATAGAAGAACAACCGCAGATTCTTCGACTCACCACCCCCAAACTGAAAGACGTTTGGGGTCCCGTTCGCTCAGAATGACAACCAGTTTTGTGTTGCGCAATTCAGACTCGGGACACTGCGGGGCCGATCAAGTCTACATCGATTCAAGTAGCTCGGGGTCGTTGTTGCGGACATTGCCAACGCGGTCGGCGACTGGCCAGGCCAGCATCTTTTCCGCTGGAAAAGGGCGAAGCAAATCTACAGGCGGCGCTTGAGGGTTCGCGCTATCGAGCCAGCGGTCGTAGTCGTGCGGCTCCAAGATCACCGGCATGCGGTTGTGGATGGATTGCATCAGCTCGTTGGGATCGGTGGTGAGAATTGTGAAGGTCTCAAGCGGGTCGCCTTGCTTTGGACGCCAACTCTCCCACAGGCCGGCGAAGCCATAGGGCTCGCCGGATTTGAGGGCTATGACGAAGGGCTGCTTGGTTTTGGCGTCGAGGCGCTTCCACTCGTAGAATGCATCGGCGGGCACCAGACAGCGGCGCTTTTTGAATGCTTCGCGATAGGCCGGCTTGGTTGGGGCTTCTTCCGCTCGTGCGTTGATGGTAGAGTAGCCGAACTTGGCGTCTTTGGCCCAGAAGGGGACCAATCCCCAGCGCATGAGGGAGAATTCGCGGCCACCCGAGTCGCGGCTCACACGCACCACGGGCTGCGTGCTTTGCGGGGCGACATTGAAGCTGGGCGCGAACCAGGGCATATCTTCCAGTTCGACGCCGAACCAGTCGGCGAGGACCTGCTGAGTGGATCGGCGAGCGAAGCGGCCACACATCGGGGTTCCGGTTCTCCTTGCTGCTTATCGATTCATGCTACCGCAGATCCGGAGGCCTTTCGGCTGCAAAACCGACTAAAATCGGGCTAAAACCGGGGTAAACCGGGGGTGGAAGTTTACTGATTGGTACACATTGTTATTTTGTAAGTTGCTCATTGCAGGCGACTTGGCTAAGAAAAAAGCGAAGAAAGTGCTTGAGTTTGAGGTGGGGGTACCTTGGGGGATGCTCATTTTGACGGCGGATTGGCCTGTCTGGGCTCGAGGTGGAGGATGTTCAAGGCGATTTGCGCGGCATAAAGGAGCTTGCCGCTCTCTTGTTGCGGGATGGCGCCGATGAGGATGCCGTGAGCTGCGCAGACAATGAAGTCACGTACGCCCTGGCGGCCGGCGAGCATGGGCATGGCGTTGCGGTAGGCGCGTCCAGCTTCTACGGCCGCGAGGGCACGATCCATGTGGTCCGGGCGCTTCTTAGTCGCCAAGTAGGCTTTGAAGGCCCGCTTCCAGGCGGGCATGCATCGACTGAGGGCCGGTTTGGCGTTGGAGAGACTGGGACCGGGTCCCGGGGCGAGCGTGGTGGCTACCATTTCCGGGGCGAGGGCAATGGATATTGCTCTTTCTGCGAGGGATTTCGAGGACATATTGGATTCTCCTGCGGATAGTGTGCGCCGGCGGAGGGATATATTCTGCAAAGCGGATTGGGAGATTGCTTGTGAAATAAGTGGTTGGGATTGAACTGGATGCGGGAATTCTGGGTCTAAAACACGAAATTCCGGGGGGAACGGCATGGAATTTTTGGCAAATTGGTGCATTCTGGTGTGTTTTTGATGTATTTAAGAGCATTTTAAGAGCGAGTAAATCGATTTATCCTGTGAAAAATGTGCACTTCTTAGATGGTCCATGCGGCTCTTTTGCGCTGCAAATCCCAGTTTCTTGCTAGCAGTGCTAGCAAAGTAGCATTCTCCCAGTACATTGTGACGATCACGATCCGCAATCTCGACTCTCGGGTCAAGGGCAGCCTACAGGTCCGCCGCGCTGAGCGAGGGCCGATGAAGGCCTAATCAATCGGGAGTTCCCCCGGCTCTGCCGGGGAGGCAGTCAAACTTTGAGAATTCCGGGAGCATTTCCCGGGCTGTTGCTTTGGCTTTGTAGAAGCTCATTGTCGAACGAGCTATTGGCTGTTGCAGTTGCTTTTGCTTTTCAACGGTTGCGATAAGGCCCCTTTGAGGGGCCAGCAACCGAAAGCCTCCGGCTCTGCCGGAGGATTCTTACTCGCGCTCGATTCTTACCGCCGTTGCGAGCTACGCCCCGAATGCCGAAATGCGTGCCCTCCCCGGTCCCCAAGAGCGAGGGACCCGGGGGCACCCGCATCTTGATTCGGAATGATCACTGGGACCGGGGCCACCCGCCAACAGGTGTGGTTCAAGTTGGCCAGTATTGCACGAAGTCGAATTCTTGGTTCCCATTATTTCGAGTCTCCGCCATTGGATTGTTTCCAGGTGCTTGTAGAAGCGACAAATGCATAGCCACAAATTAGCAAGACGCCAGGCAGAGCAAGCTTCTCAGCAACCAAAACAACTCCCCGAATGCCATCATTCGCAAATCCGGCACACTCGACTGCAATAAAACAGATTGCAAGTAAGACAGCTGAGCTACGGGGCTTCCATATGGCCGCAATTCCTATAGGGAGAATTGCTATGAAGCCCATGACAATTCCAATCAGAGATTCAATAATGTCCCTGCCGTTAAGAGTGAAGCTCGCGGCGATTCCGATCAGGAATGCGACCGAGCCATAAATTACGCCGAGAACAAGTACAGCATTGGCAATAAGTGCTTTCTTATCCGTCATCTCTTCCCCTAATGGCATCCGAAGGCCACGCTGACTTGGAATGCCTGCCCCATTTCCCATGAAGATGTTGTCCGGAGTGCTGACAAAGAGCTACATAGCTGTTGATCGCAGCTGGCCATTGCAGCCTGCATATCGGCTCCCCCGGTGTGAAACAGGTGATTGAAGGCCGATGGCGGGTGGCCGTGGTCTCACACCGCGCATTATCAAGTTGACGGTGCCCCCGATCCCTCGCTTTTGGGGACCGGGGAGGGAGAATCGACCCGCCTGTTGCGCATCCACTCAGGCTGTTGCCAGCCTCTCTCGCAGGCCGTCCATTCCGATTCGATTTCTACGGTACCGTGAATGCCCGTTTGATAATGGCGATAGCTTGACCATAGCCAGTCCTCGGGCGTGGTAACGAGGCCGCGCTTGACCGGATTGCGATGAATGTAGCGCAACTTCTCCACGAACTTCTCGTGCGTTGGGACGTTGAAATCGTAATAATGCGCCTGCCAAAAGGGTCTTTCGTGGCTGCGCATCGAAACCGACAGGTTGAGGGCCTGAACGGTTCTGGATAAAAGCCCGCGCCTTGGCTCGTTGACCAACAGATGCACGTGTTCCGGCATCACCACGTAACCAGCGACTGCAAAGAGATAACGCAGCCGAACGCGCTCCAACGCATCCTCAAAAAGCTCCATGGCTGCGACCGTCGACAGGTATGGCCGACGTCGGAAACTGCTGAAGGTAAGGAAGTGAAACTCCCCCGTCTGCTGATAACGGATGCGCTGGCCTTTCATGGATTACAAGGTTACTCCAAATCCGAATCGGGCGGCTGGGGAATGTGCGGCTACCCTCCCCGGCACCCTCATCTTGATTTGGAATGACCACCGGGACCGGGGCCACCCGCCAATCTCGACTCTCGGGTCAAGGGCAGCCTACAGGTCCGCCGCGCTGAGCGAGGGCCGATGAAGGCCTAATCGCGCTCGATTCTTACCGCCGTTGCGAGCTACGCCCCGAATGCCGAAATGCATGCCCTCCCCGGTCCCCGAAGGCGAGGGACCGGGAGCACCCTCATCTTGATTCGGAATGATCACCGAGACCGGGGCCTACCCGCCTACGAGGTTCCTCAAAGAATTTCTTGTTGCTGGCTCACATCCCGGTGTTAACCTCGCACTTAGTTAATGCTGGTTGCAGCAGTGCGGCGGAGGGTTGCCGCAAGCTTTGGTAGATTATCTCGATTTCTCCATCGCTTTTGGAGGTTCCCATGTCTCCGCGCACATTCGCCTCGGTGCCAACCGGCCACAAGTCAGCAAACGTGAATTTGGCCTTTTCCTTGGCCGCTGCCGTGCTGTCCGGCCTCATTCTTGCTTGCCCTGCCGCCGACGCACAGGGCACGGCAACCACGTCCACACTGACGCTCACCGGATCCCAGCCCTACAACCTCTCTTGCAGCGTAAGCGGGGTGCAGGTGAGCGGCGCGGGACCGACCGGCACTGTTACCTTTACTGACGTCACCACCGGTCAGACGCTCGCCACCGAGACACTCGGCTCTGCCACGTTTGCGCGGGGCTTTCTCGATTCCGTCTTCCAACTTCCTGGGTCGGGTTCTGCTGCGGACGCTGCGGTCGGCGATTTCAATGGCGACGGCATCCCGGACCTGATCAATGCAGACTCGAGCGACATCTATGTTTTTCTGGGCAATGGAGACGGGACATTTCAACCGGCCATCACCACGCCCATCAGTGTGAGTAGTTCCGTCAATTTGATCTATGGGATAGACGACCTTGTCACCGGTGATTTCAACAACGACGGGAAACTCGATATCGTCGTAGACGTGGAAGGACAGTTGGTATTCTTTCCCGGAAACGGCAATGGGACCTTTGCTACAGGAACCCCCTGACTACCCCCGTCGGGCCCCCGGAATCAGAAACGCTGTGGCCGGTAGACCTTGCCGGTAACGGCGTTCTTGATTTGGTAATAGTTAGCGGCCCGGGCGAAGGGGCCGGGTTGATCTGGTTGAATAGTGGAAACGGAACCTCTTACACGTCGGTCCCATTTAGTGCAGAATGGTTCGGAATCACCGGAGACTTCAGGGGCGACGACAAACTCGATGTTGTCGCGCCCATGGTGGGGACTTCCAATTATCTTACAGACGTCGATATCTACCTGGGAAATGGAGACGGCACCTTCCAGTCCCCTGTGGACTACACCGATCTGGGTGCTCACATCATCCAAACCCTCACGCCTGGATTCTTTAATAATGACGGGCACCTCGATCTGCTCATAGGAGAGGTTTTTAGTACCTACCAAAACGACTTCACGCTGTTGCTCGGTAATGGGGACGGAACCTTTCAGAACGGCTACAGCTACACAATTCCCTCCGGAATCCCGAATCTCAGACAGGCCCTTGCGGGAAGCTTCGCAGAGAAAGGCAACAATGGATTCGTGGCGATCGGAGGTTCCGAGGATGGCGTGGGCGCAGAAAACGACGATGAGGTGCAGATCTTCTCCGGAAATGGGAATGCAACCTTTGTCTCGCAGGCAGTTATGCCCATCGCAACGGTGTCCTCGCCGGCCGGCATCTACCCGGATCCTGGTGCGACCACCTTCAATTCGACTGACTTCGATGGCGACGGATTCACCGATCTTTACTACTTTTTTGGCGAAAATTACGACTCCGACATCCTTGGCGCGCATATTCTGCTGAACAGGCCGTTCGGCAACGCATCCGCCTCCGTTTCCGATCTGACCATCAGTCCGGGAAGCGTCGCCAATCATTCTCTGCAGTGTTCCTACTCGGGTGACGCGAACTACGCCGCAAGCACATCGAGCCAGCAGACCATCAGGTTTCAAGCTGCGGTTGAGCCGGTTTTCTCGCTTCAGGTAGGGCTGTATACCACCGCGCAGACGGTCACCATCACCGACGCCGAGTCCGGCTCAACCATCTACTACACCAGCGACGGCAGTACGCCCACCGTCAATTCGACTCCGTACACGGGGCCTATCACCGTAACGTCCACCGTCACCCTGAAGGCGATCGCAGCCAGCTCGAACACCGTTCCGTCCGCGGTTTCGGAGGTCGTATATACCGTCACGAGCTCGCCATCTTTCTCCCTTCCCGCCGGGAGTTATTCAACTGCGCAACAAGTCAGCCTGTCCGACGCAACACCGAATGCCGTCATCTACTACACGGCCGATGGCAGCACGCCGGGCAAGAACTCGACGCAATACTCTGCCGCGATCGCCGTATCGAACACGACAACTCTCAACGCTGTCGCAGTTGCCCCCGGCAGCCTCTTCAGTTCCGTTGCATCGAGTGTGTACACCATTTCGCTCCCCGCGACGACGACAGCTCTTGTGCCGTCCGCGACCGGCAGCACCCTGACTTCTTCCGGCGGCCTCAATCCGCCGATTACGCTGACGGCGACTGTCAGCGGACACAGTCCCACGGGCACGGCTGCATTTGGAGCAAACGGCAAGGCGTTGGGCACAGCCCCGGTCTCTGCCGGATCCGCGACCTTGCAGGCGGCCTTTGCCGGCGCAGGCACCTACTCCGTCACGGCGAATTATTCGGGGGATAGCGCCAATGCGGCGAGCGCCTCGGCCGCGGTTGCCATCGTCATCGCGCCGGCCGTCTCCAGCGTCTCTCTCCAGGCCTCGACAAACTCAGCCAACGTGAACCAGTCCGTCACTCTAACCGCGAGCGTGACCGGCTACAACCCGACCGGCACGGTTACGTTCCTGAGCGGCACAACCAGCCTTGGAAGCGCGTCCGTCTCGGCGGGCAGCGCAAGCCTCACCACCTCTTTCGCAGCCGCAGGATCCGATTCGCTGACGGCGCAATACTCTGGGGACGCGAATAACCACCCCAGCACCTCCGCCGCGGTCGGAGTGACCGTCCTGGCTCCGTCCTACGCGGTTACCGCCAATCCGGCCACGCAGACCATCGGCGCTGGCCAGTCCGCATCCTTCACCATCACGGTGACCCCGTCGGGCGGCTATTCGGGCTCGACCAGCTTTGCCTGCTCGGGTGTGCCCAGCGGAGCATCGTGCAGCTTCTCGCCCTCCACCGTCACCCCGTCCGGTGGCCCGGCCTCGACAACCTTGACCATCCCCACCACGGCGCCCAGCAGCGCTGCCGCCCAGCCCGGCTCTGTCCCCTGGCGCACCGGGGGCTCTCTCGTCCTCGCCGGGCTGCTGGGCATCTTCCTGCGCCCGCGCCGTGCCGCGCGCTGGCTCCGCACGCTCTGTTGTCTGCTGCTCCTGGGCGCTCTCGCCTTCTGCTCTGCCTGCGGGGGCAGCGGATCGAACGGCGGCGGAAACTCTAACCCCGGCACGCCGGCGGGCACCTACTCGGTCTCCGTGAATGTAACTGGCTCAGGCGGCGCCAACCAGACTCTGGGGATTCAATTGATCGTGCAGTAGCCCTTGGGGAACAAATACACGGCAATGCGTGGCTGCCACGTTCAGCCTTCAAATCCATGCGCCGGCTCAAACCGCGCATGAGCGCGATAGATGCGCCAGAACGTCTCCACCGTCAGATCCTCGGCCGCCGCGGGATTGCGCACAATACGCAGCACCCATCCGTAGACAGCGCGCTGATGCAGCCGGAAGAGCGTCTCGAATGCGTCCACGTCCCCGAGCCGGAATTCCTTCAGGACGTCGCTCGCTTCGTTCCGCATCGCTTTCTCCCTTGCAAATCAAAACTGCCGCGGAGTCAATCGCGGAATCCAGCGTGGAACATGGGCGCAAAAGTCAACGTATTCCTGGGCGAAGGTTCTCCTCAAAGTCGGCTCCTCGTAAAGCAACACAAACATGTGCATGGCAAGCCAGACGAATAGCCCGTAAATGAAGACATGCACATTGCCAAATACCATGGCCTCGCCGAGTATCAACGACACCACCGCGACGTACATCGGGTTGCGAACGTGGCGATACGATCCCTTAACCACCAGGTGATTGGTCGGATAAAGCGGCGCTGGAGTCCCGATACCCTGAATCGCGAATCGCACGAATGTTTCCATCAGGAGGACGAACCCCACCGCCATCCACAGCGCTCCCATTACGCGCAGAGCCATGAAGCCGGGGAGCGAGTCACTCACGCGCCATCGGCTCATCCACCATGGGACCACTCCCGCCACCGTGCCGGGAGCGACGAAGAGAAAGATTCCGGTTCCCAGCAAGGCCAAAACGCGTGATCGAGTGTCGACGGAGTTCATTCGTTCTCCCGGATTGCCAACCTTTTTTCCGCCCCTATCTATCCTTACGCCCCAGCCAGAACAAAGGTTACATCCTGCCGCTCCAGCCGCGACGCCTCTCCATCCGGGATCCACCCGTGTGGCCGTTGCAACAAAAGAGCCCCGCGCCCGTCCCACCGGAATAAAGCGATTTTCCAAGGCTATGTCGAGATTCCCCGTGCAGCTTGACAGCCGCTTCCCGAGAGCTTTAGGGTTGGCAGGTTGAGGATAGGTCGACCTTTTTTGAGCTCCAAGAAAACTTGAACGATTCAGCCAAATATTGGGGGGGGACGATGAAGAGCCTGGGATTGCGGATTGTTGCGGCAGGGTTGGTATGTTGCGGAATGACATGGGCAAGCATGGCGCAGGATGCAGGCAAACCTGCATACCTCGACACAAGCCTGCCGCCGGAACAGCGGGCAGCCGATCTGGTTCATCGCATGACGCTGGAAGAAAAGGCCACGCAGCTCGTAAATCAGGCGCGCGCCATTCCCAGGCTCGATGTCCCCGCTTATGACTGGTGGAGCGAGTCGCTGCACGGGGTGCTGCGCGACGGTACAACCGAATTTCCAGAGCCCATTGGCCTGGGGGCAACCTTCGACGCGCCGGCGATTCACCAGATGGCTATTGTCATCGGCACCGAGGGCCGCATCAAGCACGTTCAGGCGGTCCGTGCCGGCCACAGCGACATATTCGAGGGCCTCGACTTCTGGGCGCCAAATATCAACATCTTTCGCGATCCACGCTGGGGACGCGGCCAGGAAACCTACGGCGAAGACCCGTACCTGACCGCGCGGATGGGTGTAGCCTTTGTTACCGGCATGCAGGGCGACGATCCGCGCTACTACCGCGTCATCTCCACGCCCAAGCACTTCGCCGTGCATAGCGGACCCGAGCCCACGCGCCATACCGCCGACGTCACAGTCAGCAAGCACGACGAGCTTGACACCTATCTCCCCGCTTTCCGCGCCACCGTTACAGAGGCCAAGGCCGGCTCCGTTATGTGCGCCTACAACAGCATCAACGGCCAGCCCGCCTGCGCAAACGAGTTTCTTCTTCAGGATCAGTTGCGCGGATGGTGGGGCTTTCGGGGTTACGTCGTCTCCGACTGCGGTGCGGTCATCGACATCCACCAGGGCCACAAGTTCAACACCACGCAAGCTGAGTCCTCGGCTGTGAGCCTGCGCCGCGGCATGGACAACGAGTGCGTAGACTTCGGAAAGGTCAAGGACGACCACGACTACAAGCCCTATCTTGACGCGGTAAAGCAAGGCTATCTGAAGGAGAGCGAGATCGACACAGCCGTTACCCGGCTCTTTACGGCGCGCATGAAGCTGGGGCTCTTTGATCCACCGGAGATGGTTCCCTACAACAAGATCGACGAGAGCTTGCTCGACAGCGCCGCTCACCGCGCCATGGCCCGCAAAATCGCCAATGAGTCCATGGTCCTGCTCAAGAACGATGGCATCCTGCCGCTCAAATCCTCTCGCATCAAGATCGCCGTCGTAGGCCCCCTCGCCGACCAGACAAAGGTTCTGCTGGGCAACTACAACGGAACCCCGAGCCACACGGTTTCTGTTTTGGAAGGTATCCGCAACGAATTCAAGGGAGCGGCAATCACCTACGTTCCCGGAACTCAGTTTCTCGGCTTTGACGCTGCGCCTGTTCCTGCATCCGCGCTTGCAGTGGACGGGAGGCCAGGAATCAAGGCCAGCTACTCCAGGCTCGACATGTCGAACATCAACAACCCATCGGCCACCAAGCCGGTGGCACAGCGCGTGGAGTCAACGGTGGACGCGGCGGCCAATGGCCTTCCCGGCGAAGCCGCGAGCGTTCACCCGCTTGCAGTCCGCTGGGAGGGGTCGCTCACCGCGCCCGAGAGCGGGGACTACAAC
>Ga0302320_10023918_pt1 | contig 11960 bp, 11 predicted proteins | sample Bog_T0_3_FD_202130 | JGI IMG/M metagenome (GOLD analysis project Ga0302320, IMG submission 202130) | Peat permafrost microbial communities from Stordalen Mire near Abisko, Sweden - Bog_T0_3 | ecosystem: Environmental > Terrestrial > Soil > Wetlands > Peat | place: Sweden: Abisko, Stordalen Mire... | reverse complement strand
CGCCGGCAAACAGTGACGGATCTTCGCAATGATCGATCACCGGAAGCCCGAGCGTGCTGCAATATTCCATCACCTGCCGCATCAGCCGCGCCGTTGCCACAGGTTTGCCGTCGTCGCTCACCGCGACGATGCCCGCATCTCTCATCGCCGCGATTTCCGCCAGCGATTCGCCTTTGCTCCCCACAGACGCCGCACCGATCGGCCACACGCGAACGCCGCAAGCCGACGCTGCCCGTTCCACCATCCCGCGTGTCACCGATGCGTTGTCGTTCACCGGTTGCGTATTCGGCATGCAGCACACCGCGGTAAATCCGCCTTTCGCCGCTGATCGCGTGCCCGTTTCAATCGTCTCGGAAAGTTCTTGTCCCGGTTCGCGCAAGTGGCAATGCAAATCGATAAATCCGGGAGCAACCACGAATCCGCTCGCGTCAAACACCTCAGCGTCCGGCGCCGATATTCCCGTGCCGATTTTCGCGATGCGCTCTTTGTCGAGCAGCACGTCTTGGGTGGCGTCGGTGCCGCTCGCTGGATCGATCACGCGGCCATTTTTGATCAGCAGCATTCGCTTCGTCCTTGTGCCGATAGCTTTTTCTTCTACTTCGTCGCCGGAGCCGGTTCCACCGCCGCCCCGCCCACCAGGTGATACAGCAGCGCCATGCGAATCGCCAGGCCGTTGGTCACCTGCTCCAGCACACACGATTGCGGCCCATCAGCGACGGTAGAGTCGATCTCAAGGCCGCGAATCATCGGACCCGGGTGCAGCACGATTGCGTCCGGTCGAGCTAGTTGCAATCGCGTCGGCGTAAGTTGATATCCCAAAATATATTCATCCGCCGCCATTCCCGGTTCGTGGATGCGCTCGGTTTGCACCCGCAGCACGATGATCACGTCGGCGTCTTTCACGGCTTCTTCGATTCGGCTCGCGCGCCGCACATTCGGCGCCAACGATTCAAACTCGCGCGGAACCCACATCGCCGGTCCGCACAGCGTAATTTTCGATCCGAACCGGCTGAGCAGATAAATGTTCGAGCGAGCGACACGACTATGGAGAATGTCGCCAAGGATCGTCACGTTCAGCCCGTCGAGCCTGCCTTTCCGGTCGCGAATCGTCAGCGCGTCCAGCAGAGCCTGCGTGGGATGTTCGTGCGTCCCGTCGCCCGCATTCACGACCGGAATTCCAAGCCGCTCCGAAACGAATTTTGGCGCTCCAGATGAAGGATGGCGGATGACGATCCCGTCGGGCCGCATCGCTTCCAGCGTCATCACCGTATCGAGCAGCGACTCGCCCTTCTTCAGGCTCGACGATTCCGCCTGCAGATTCATTGTGTCCGCGCCGAGCCGCGCAGCTGCCGTCGCAAAACTGATTCGCGTTCGCGTGGAGTTTTCGAAAAACGCCAGCGCCACGGTCTTGCCGCGCAGCGTCGCTAATTTCTTGAGGGGATGTTTCTGAAATTCCTGAAAGGGACTGGCCTGGTCTAAAATAAATGAAATTTGCTCGCGGGTGAGGTCTTCCGTACCGAGCAGGTGTTCCAGGCGCTGCAGCACTGTTTCCCTTCGCTACTTTTTATTCGGCCTCGTTCAAGATTTCTACCGCTCAGTCTACGCGGTCCACGAGCATCACGCGTTCCTCGCTATCAATTTCTTGCAGCCGGACTTCCACAATTTCCGTGTCGCTGGTCTGCACTTTCCGCCCCAGGAAAGACGCCTCAACCGGCAATTCTCGGTGTCCGCGATCGATTAGCACGCACAGCCGAATCCGTTTTGGCCGGCCCAGATCAAACAACCCGTTCATCGCCGCTCGGATCGTTCGCCCGGTGTATAGTACGTCATCCACAATCACCAGGTCCCGCCCGTCCACCGGAAAATCGATGTCGTTCGAGTGGACGATCGGTTGCGCGCCCACGGTCGAAAGGTCGTCGCGATACAGAGTGATGTCGATCGTGCCCACCGGAACCTGAACGTTGGCAAACCCGTGAATCGTTTTTGCCAGCCGCTCAGACAGCGGCACGCCCCGGCGGCGCACACCAATCAGCGCCAAATCCTTCGTCCCGCCGCTTCTCTCTACGATCTCATGGGCCAAACGCTGGAGGGTGCGGTCGATTTCTTCCGCAGACAGGAGTTGTCTTTTCTCTACGACGCGCATTTGGCGGCCTATCCTAACATAGTCACTCACGACGCGCAGCCGCCGATTACCTTTGCGGCGCTTGCTCCGCTCAACCAGCCGCCGGTAGCCCAGTAAAACCACCCTGTCCCCTTGACCAGGGTGCTAAACTAGTCCTCGTGAATTCGCCGGCGCCGGCAAGCAGTCCCTCACGGCCCGCTGAAGTTGACCTTCGGGTTAGCGTTGGCAGCGTCTCCCTTAAAAACCCAATTATCGCCGCCAGCGGCACATTCGCTTACGGGGTTGAATTCGCCCATCTCGCCGACCTCAACCGCCTTGGCGGAATCGTCGTAAAGGGCCTCTCGGCCGGGCCCATGGCAGGAGCACCCGCACCCCGGATCTGCGAGACTTCCAGCGGCATGGTCAACGCCATCGGGCTGCAGAACATTGGAGTTCGTGCCTTCGTTGCCGAGAAGCTACCAGAACTCCGAAAGTTCGATACCGCATTGATAGCAAACGTCTTCGGCCACACGGTCGCTGATTATGTGGAGGTTATCAGCGTTCTTGAAGACGCCGAGGGCCTTACCGCCTACGAACTCAATATCTCCTGCCCCAATGTGGAGCGGGGAGGAATTGAATATAGTACTGACCCGACACTTACGACCACCGTTGTCGCCGCCGCTCGTAAGGCTTCAAGGCGTCCGCTGTGGGTAAAGCTATCGCCTAACGTTAACATGATTGGACTTAGCGCAAAGGCGTCGGAAGACGCCGGAGCCGACGCGCTGGTCGTAGCAAACACCTACCCCGCGCTGTGTATAGATGTACACAATCGTCGGTCACGTCTAGGCAGTACTACAGGAGGGTTGTCGGGTGCGGCCATCAAACCTATAACAGTGAGGTTGGTTTACGAGGCCTGCAAATCAGTGAAGATCCCGGTCATCGGCTTAGGTGGGATCGAAAAGCCAGCGGACGTAGCGGAATACCTCCTCGCCGGGGCCTCGGCGGTAGAAGTCGGGACAGCGCATTTCGTCGATCCACGAGCTTCGGCAGCACTTGTGGACGGTTTGGAAATGTGGTGTCGAGACGAAAATACATTTGAAATCAATAAGTTACGGGGAGCGCTAGTGTGATAAAGGGATTGCTTTCCAGAACAAAGCCCCGTTAGAATTATCGTTGATTCAAATAAGGTTAGGTGAAAATGAAGGCCAAGGTATTCGTGATTTTGCAATCGGTGTTCTTAGGTTTGGGTTTGCTGGTCCTCACTCCGTCGATGAATCCATCCGTGAGCCCATCGACCGGACGGATGGGCAACCCTCTCCAAGCGGACGCCGGAGTAGAAGTCACGCCCCGAGTTGTAGCTGACAACAATGACGGCCAGCCGAAACCCCTGGCCGTGTGGACCTGTACCACCAGCTGGTATGGCGAGGATTTCGACGGCAAGCAGACGGCGAACGGTGAGACCTACGATATGAACGCCGACACCGCCGCGCACCCAACACTTCCACTCGGTTCCATCGTTCGCGTCGTCAATACACGCAACCACCGCAGCCAGATTGTCCGCATCAACGATCGCGGTCCTTATGTCGAAGGGCGCGAATTGGATGTTTCCTACGAAGTGGCACGTAAGTTAGGATTCGATCAGCACGGGCTCGCCAAAGTCCGTCTGGAGCTCCTAAAGGTGCCGTCACGCCCGGAACCGCTTCATCGCGAAAACTGATCGTTGCACTGGACATGGACCAGTCGGGTCCCGCGGCTGTACTTGCACGCAAGCTGCGCGGAGCCGCGGGACTCTTTAAGGTGGGCAATCAGCTTTTCACCTCCGAAGGTCCCAACGTCGTCAAGAAGCTCGCGGGACTCGGGTTCGGCATCTTCCTCGACCTGAAATTCCACGACATTCCAAACACCGTGGCCCACGCCGTTTCAGCCGGCGCGCGCTTACCCGGTGTTCGGCTGATGACGCTCCACACGACCGGCGGGCTCGAAATGATGCGCGCGGCGAGGGACGCTGCCGCGGCGTATGGCAAGAAGCGTCCCCAATTGCTAGGCGTAACGATCCTCACGAGCATGGACGACTCGACGCTGCGCGAGGTCGGCCTCGCCGGACCGGCCGCAATCCGTGCGGTGGAACTGGCCAAACTGGCGCAACAGGCCGGACTCGATGGAGTGGTTGCATCGGCCCATGAAGTCGCGGGGATTCGCGCCGCCTGCGGTCTAAGTTTTCTCATCGTTGTACCGGGCATCCGCCCGGTAAGTTCGTCGGCAGACGACCAGGCCCGCGTCGCCACTCCGGCCCAGGCAGTTGCCACAGGTGCCGATTATCTCGTCGTCGGACGGCCTATAACCGGCGCCGCCGATCCGCGCAAATCGGCGCTCGCCATCGGCCGCGAAATCGCCGAAGTGCTTTAAAGTTCCGCCGCATCAGACGCTCCTCCGTGCACCCTCGCAATCCGCCGCTATTGACAAAAACCCGCGCCGAGTTCAACGTCTCATTCGGCAAATATTTCCCAATAACTGAGAGGAATCCTTCATGCGTTTTGCTACGAAGTGTTTTGTCGGCGTTGTCGCCACAGCGGTTCTGCTCTGCGGTTCACTCGTCCAGGCGCAAGCCGTAGGCGCGCCGCCCATGCCGCCCAAGGCGAAGACAGTGGAGGTCTCACCCGCGAAAGCCACCGCCCACGTCGGCGAACGGCTGAAATTCACCGCGGTCGCGAAGGATGACAAGGGCAACGTGATCGACGTGAAGCCGTCGATCTGGTTTGCTGCTCCGTTTGACGTAGCCGGTGCGGATGCCGATGGCACTGTCCTTTTTCGCGAGCCTGGCATGGTTACGGTCGGCGCCGTGATCGCCGGCAAACCTGGATTTGCCGATGTAACCGTCGTTGCACCGGAAGCTGCGAGCGTTGGCGTCTCGCCTTTCTCCGAGGCGTTGCCGGTTGGCGCGACGGCGGTACTGAGTGCGACGGCGCGTTCGGCGAACGGCGATCCCAGAACGGATGTTGCCATCCAGTGGACATCGAAGACACCGGCCATCGCGAAAGTGGACGCCGCCGGCATGATCACCGGCGTCGCTCCCGGCATCGCTACCGTCGTCGCGACAGCCGACCATCAATCCGCGGAAACGAAGGTAACAGTGGTGGCCGACACACTTCACTCGCTCGCGATCTCTCCCGACGCCGGTAAGACGAAAACCGGCGATGTGGTGCGCTTCGCTGCAAAAGCGGACGATGCGAAAGGCGCGGCCGTGAAGAATGTAGCGACGAGTTGGACGGTCAACGGCCCGCGCGCCACCATCTACCCCGACGGCGCTTTCGTCGCCGAATTGCCGGGCACCTATCAAGTAACCGCTTCCATCGGACGGCACAGCGCAGTGACGTCGATCGAAGTTGCACCGCGACACGCCGAACGTGACCTGCAGTACGTGGCGCACATTCCCATCAAAGATCCGGACGGCAAAGTCGTGCAGACCTCCGAAGAATGGATCATCGGCAATCACCTATACGTCGCGACAATTGCCGATCGAATCTATTCTTTCGATATTTCGGATCCGGCGAATCCGAAGCCGCTCGATTCGCTGAAAGTCGATACCCGCCTGATCAACGACGTAAGCACGACCGCCGACGAAAAAACTGGTGTGCTCACTCGCGAAGGCGCCTCGAACCGCAAAAATGGAATCGTCCTTTTTGATTCCTCCGATCCCGCCCACTTAAAACAAATTTCAGATTTCACCGAAACCGTCACCGGCGGCGTTCACAGCGCCTACATCAACACGCACTACGTTTACATCACCGACGACGCCAACGGCTCGCTGCACATCATCGACATCCAAGATCCTGCGCATCCGAAGGAAGTCGCGCAGTGGCAAACCGAAAAGACGCAGGAACAGACCGTCGCATCACCGCTCGGCGAGGGAATGATTTCCGTCGGACGCTACCTTCACGATCTTCAGGTTGTCGACGGCGTTGCCTATCTCGCCTACTGGCGCGACGGCCTCATCATTCTCGATGTCGGCGCTGGCATTAAAGGCGGCAGCCCCGAACATCCGAAACTCGTGGCCCAATATAAATTCAACCACTACGAACTGTATGGAAACGGCTGGCTCGCCGGCACGCACACCACGTTCCGCTACAAGAATTTCGTGTTCGTCGGCGACGAAGTATTTCCCGCGACGTTCGACATCGGCTCAAAAGAACGCATTCCGGTTCGCGGGCGCCTACACGTGATGGATGTAAGCGATATCGAGCATCCTCGGGAAATCGCGACCTACGAAGTTCCCGAAGGTGGCATTCACAACGTTTGGGCGGACAATGACATGCTCTTCGCTGGCGATTACGCCGGAGGAGGGCGCGTCGTCGATATTTCCGGCGAACTGCGCGGCGACCTCTACGCGCAGGGCCGCGAAATCGCTACGTTCTGGACTGGCGACATCAACGGTTACCGATCGAATCTTCCGTTTGCCTGGGGCGCGCAACCGGCCAACGGACTGATCTACTTCAACGACATCAACAGCGGTATCTGGATCACCAAGCTCGGCAAGCCGAAGTTCCAGGGCTCCACGACTGCTCCGCCGCTTCAGGAGAAGGTGGAATAGCTAAACGCAACGCGCATAAAAGCATGCAATCGAGGACGCGCGCGTTATGCCGTCCTCGATTTTTGTTTTAAGGCGCCGTTCAATTTCGGCGAAAATGGCGCCGGATCGAAGGCTTGGAAGTTTCAGGAGTCAAACATGGTCGCACTGAAGTCCGTTCTGTTATTCGTGTTTGCGGGACTTTGCGAAATCGGCGGCGGCTACCTGATTTGGCAATGGTGGCGCAACGGACTCGCCTGGTATTACGGCCTGCTCGGCGGATTGATTCTGTGCCTCTACGGAATCGTGCCCACCTACCAACCGGCCACGTTCGGCCGCACCTACGCAGCATACGGCGGAGTCTTCGTCGCCCTTTCGCTGCTCTGGGGATGGAAAGTCGATCACGTCCGGCCCGACTCCTTCGATTTGATTGGCGGAGCGATTTGCCTCGTCGGCGTTGGCGTGATTATGTATTGGCCGCGATAGACTGCACAACGCTTCCGCCTACGCGCCGCCCGACTGTCGAAATTTGACCGCGTCCTGTCCCTTCGTTAGCATCATCGCTCGGTCGCGATCGCCGCAATGCAAACTTCCAAACACGTCATCGTCGGCACCGCGGGCCACATCGACCACGGGAAATCCTCGCTCGTTGAGGCGCTCACTGGCACAAATCCCGACCGCCTCGAAGAGGAAAAGCGCCGAGGCATCACCATCGATCTGGGTTTCGCGTTTCTCGACCTTCCCGGCGTCCGAATTGGGTTTGTTGACGTCCCGGGCCACGAGCGGTTCGTCCGCAACATGCTGGCGGGCGTCGGCGGAATTGATCTCGTCGTCCTCGTGATCGCCGCCGACGAATCCATCAAGCCGCAAACGCGCGAGCATTTCGATATTTGCCGCATGCTTGGCATTTCCCGCGGCCTCGTCGCGCTCACCAAATCCGATCTGGTCGACGCAGACGCGCAAACCGTCGTGCGCCTTGAAATCGAAGAATTCGTGAGCGGTTCGTTCCTGCAGGGCGCGCCCGTCATCTCCGTGAGTGCCAAGACGGCCTCAGGACTCGACGAACTGAAAAACGCATTACGCGAAATCGCGGCCGATGTACCGCAACGCACCGGCGACGCACATTTTCGCTTGCACATGGACCGCGCCTTCGCCATGAAAGGGTTTGGCACCGTCGTTACCGGCACGTTGCTCTGCGGCGCGGTAAAGGTCGAAGACGAACTCGAGCTGTATCCCACGGGAAGGATTGTCCGAGTCCGCGGCCTTCACAGTGGCGGGGCGCAGATCGAATCCGCGTCGGCGGGGCAGAGAACTGCTCTCAATCTCGCCGGCATCGAACTTGAAAAAATCGAACGCGGCATGGTTCTCGCTCCCGCCGGCGCATTCGCGGCAACGCAAAAAATCGATGCGCGGCTCGCTTTGCTACCCTCGGCGCGCTCACTGAAGGACCACGCAAAAGTTCATTTCCACCAGGGCACCGCCGAACGCATCGCCGAAGTAAAGCTTCTCGACGCCAATGCAAAACTGGAACCAGGTGAAACCTCGTTCGCTCAACTGCGCCTCGATGCACCGCTGCTTGTTCTGCCGGGCGACCGCTTCATCATTCGTCAATTCTCGCCCGTCGTCACCATCGGAGGCGGCGTCGTCCTCGACGTCCATCCTTCGCGTCACAAACGAAACGATCCCGCCGTGCTTGCATTTCTCGAAACTCTCGAAAGGGGCAACAAGCCCGAAACTCTCGCCGCCATCTTGAACTCGTCGAAGCGCGAACTTTCCATGCCGGACATCATCGCGCGAACGGGATGGACAAAAACCGAAACCCTCGAAACCGCGGTCGAATTGTCAGCCGCAAACCGCGCCCGCGTAATTTCAGAGCAACCTTGGTCGATCGCCTCCGCGAAATCTGTCGCCGAATGCGCCGCAGGTCTTCTCAAATCCATCGATCAGTTCCACGCCGAAAGTCCGCTTTCGCCCGGCATCCCAAGACAGGAACTCCGCAGCCGCGCCGGAAATCCAACGCTCATCCTGATGGAAGCAGCACTCGTCGACCTGCAACGATCGCATGCTGTGGCAGTCGCCGGTGACCTCGTAAAACGCGCGAATCGCGAAATCGCTCTATCTGCGGAAGAAGCGCGGGCGAAAGAAATCATCGAAAAGCACTTTCGCGAGGCCGGCCTCGCCGCGCCGAGTCTCGAAGCTGTCCTGCAAAGCCTCTCCGTCGATCGCGGCCGGGCCCTCAAGCTCGTCCAGATCCTTCTCGGCGAAAAGGCTCTGGTCCGCGTCTCGCAAGAGCTGATCCTGCACGAATCCGCGTTAAAACATCTGAAAGCCCTCGTCGCAGCGTACAAGCAGAAGCACGGTCCGCGTCTGCCGATTGCTGCATTCAAGGAACTTACCGGCATCTCGCGCAAATACGCGATCCCGTTACTAGAACACCTTGACCGCGAACACCTCACCCGCAGGGCCGGCGACGAGCGTGTTATACTGTAGTCGATTGGGCTTGCAGCGGCCTGCAGGCTGCGTTTTTCCCACAATCTCTCAAGGCAGGTGACTTATGGGTGAGTTTAGCCCGATCCACTGGCTGATCGTTTTGGCGATCATCGTTCTTCTCTTCGGCGGCAAGAAAATCCCCGAAGTCATGCGCGGCCTCGGCGAAGGCATCCGTAACTTCAAAGACGGAATGAACTCTCCAGCTTCGCATACGACCGCCCCGCCGACGCAGCCGGCGGCCCCCCCCGTCGCGCCACCGCCAACGGTTGCTCCGGAAGAAAAGAAGTAAGTTTCTACTGCGGCATCGAATCTACGAGATTCGAACGGCGACTCCCAACGCGGGTTCGCCGTTTTTTATTTGGCGAAGTGTTCCGTTTCGGAATCGCCGCGCTACCTGGCCTGGTCTAGCCCGTTCAGTGTTTGCCATACTCGCGAGAGCGGCAATCCCATCACGTTGAAGTAGCAACCCTCAATCTTGGTCACAAACCTTCCGCCGATTCCCTGAATTCCGTAGCTCCCCGCTTTGTCCATCGGCTCGCCCGTTCGCACATATTCGTCGATCTCCGTATCGGAAAGCCCGGCGAAATGCACGCGGGTGGTTTCCACGCTAATCTCCGGCGCGGCGTACGAAGTTTTCATGATCGCAAAGCCGGTAACCACATCGTGAACGTCGCCGCTCAGAATCCGCAGCATTCGCCGCGCGTCCTCGGCGTCCTTCGGCTTGCCCAGAATTTGGCCGTCAGCAAACACCACGGTATCCGCCGCAATCACAATCGCCGAATCTCCGCGGGCCTTCGCGCGCGCCGTCGCGTCCACCGCCTTCAGACCGGCGATGCGGGTCACATACTCCGTTACGGATTCGCAGTCCACGCGAGATTCGTCCGTATCGGTAGGCCACACCGAAAACCGAAACCCGGCATTCCGCAGGATTTCAGCGCGGCGCGGCGATGCTGAAGCAAGAATCAGTTTCATGGGAGAGGAACGTGTAACAAATGTACGTCCGGCACGCGCTAGATAACCACCGACTCTTCGTATTCGCCAAATGTCCGCCGTAGCGCATCCGAAATCTCGCCGACGGTCACATATGCTTCCACCGCCGCCAGAATCGCGGGCATCAGATTCTCGCCCGATGCCGCGCGACGTTCGATCTCCCTAACAGTCGCATTCGACTTCGCAGCGTCGCGCCGCGCGCGCAGCGCTACCAACCGCGCCACCTGTGAACGCTCGATTGCCGGATCGATCCGCAGCGTTAAAATCGGCTTGCCCTCTTCGGCTTGAAATCGATTCACGCCCACGACGACTTGTTCGCCGCCATCCACGGCGCGCTGATATTCGTACGCCGACTTCTGTACTTCCTGCTGCACGAATCCCGCTTCGATCGCCTTTAGCATTCCGCCCATCGCGTCGATCTTGGCGATGTAATCCCATGCGCCCGCTTCGATTTCGTCCGTCAGCTTTTCAATCGCGTACGAACCGGCAACTGGGTCGATCGTATTCACCACACCGGTTTCCTGCGCGATGATCTGCTGTGTGCGCAACGCCAAAAGCGCCGCCTGCTCGGTGGGCAGCGCCAGCGCTTCGTCAAGCCCATTTGCGTGCAGGGATTGGCATCCACCCAGTACCGCCGCCAGACACTGTATTGCCACGCGCACCAGGTTGTTTTCCGGTTGCTGCGCGGTCAGCGACGATCCCGCCGTCTGCGCATGAAATCGCAGCATCATTGATCGTGCATCTTTCGCACCGAACCGATCCTGCATTGTCCGCGCCCACAAACGCCGCGCCGCGCGGAACTTCGCAATCTGCATCAGAAACTCATTGTGCGAGTTGAAGAAAAACGAAAGCTGCGGGGCGAATTCATCCACCGGCAGACCCGAAGCAATCGCCGATTCTACATACGCGATTCCGTTCGCCAGTGTGAACGCCACTTCCTGCACATCCGTCGATCCCGCCTCGCGGATGTGATAACCCGAAATCGAAATCGCGTTCCAATTAGGCAGCTCGCCGCGGCACCACGAAAAAATGTCAGTCACAATGCGCATCGCCGGACGCAGCGGGTAAATATACGTCCCGCGCGCGATGTATTCCTTCAGCACGTCGTTCTGCACCGTCCCGGCCAGGCGCTGCAAATTCGCGCCCTGCTGCTTTGCCACCGCCACATACAGTGCCAGCAGAATCGCCGCCGTCGAATTAATCGTCATCGAAGTCGAGATTCGCTCGAGCGGAATCCCATCAAAAAGCGTCTGCATGTCTTCGAGCGAATCGATCGCCACGCCCACTTTTCCCACTTCGCCGAGCGCCAGCGGATGATCCGAATCCATCCCGATTTGGGTCGGCAAATCAAACGCCACCGACAATCCCTTTTGTCCCTGCGCCAGCAGGTAGCGATAGCGTTCGTTCGATTCCGCCGCGCCGCCAAATCCCGCGTACTGTCGCGTGGTCCACAGCCGCCCCCGGTACATCGTGGGATACACCCCGCGCGTGAAAGGGAATTCACCCGGAAATCCAAGCTCGCGCTCCGCGTTCCAATCGCCCAAATCTTCGGGAGTAATCACCGCATCCATCGGAAGCCCGGAAGGTGACCCGGCCCTGGGATCAGCGAGCGCTGCGGACTTTTTGGAATTTTCTACCATGTTCACCGCACCCGCTTCGCCCGCCGAAACGACGTGAACGAAAATAGTGCCATCAGCACCGCGTACACCGCCGCGAAACCAACTAGCCACGCCGCTGGTTTCGTGTGCCATTGCCGCCAAACCATTACCGCGCCATAGACCGCGAACATGGCAAAAACCGCCCCTGTGGCCTCAT
>Ga0302320_10023917_pt1 | contig 11961 bp, 12 predicted proteins | sample Bog_T0_3_FD_202130 | JGI IMG/M metagenome (GOLD analysis project Ga0302320, IMG submission 202130) | Peat permafrost microbial communities from Stordalen Mire near Abisko, Sweden - Bog_T0_3 | ecosystem: Environmental > Terrestrial > Soil > Wetlands > Peat | place: Sweden: Abisko, Stordalen Mire... | reverse complement strand
GACGACTTGCCCGTCGAAGAGCAGCTTGCGGGAGCGGGCGAAATTGTTGGCGATCCAGGAGTAGAATGCCGCGGCTGGTTCTTCGAGCAGGGTGAGGTGTTCGAGACCGGCATCGTGCGCGGCCTGGACGGTGAGTTCGCGCGCTTCTTCGTCGAAAGAGGCTGGCACCGTGAGCACGATTTGCTGTTCGCGCAGCGGGCCAAAACGGTTAGAAGCGTCCCAGGCTTCGCGCATGGTGCTGAGGAAACGCGCAGAGACTTCCACGGGAGAAAGTACGCGACCGCCTTCACCTGCGTCCCATGGGAGAATCTTCGCGGTGCGGTCGACATCGGGATTCGACAGCCAGGATTTTGCGCTGTGGACCATGCGGGTGGGCACGATCGCGCCCTGCTCGCGCGCGTAAACGCCGACCGGCTGGCCTTCTTCCAGATACAGGAAGGAAGGCAGGGTGCGGCGCGGTTCCACGCGGCCGGGAGCGATCAGTTGCGGGATATCGAAGATGTTTATGGGGGGAAAACTGGTATCTTCCGCGTCGGCCGGATCGATCCAGGCGAGGGCGGAATTGGTGGTCCCAAGGTCAATGCCTATGTTCAATTTTGCCTCATTCTTCGGGGCATTCATTTTTCGCGTACGTTAAACTCCAGCTTCCAGCGCCGGCCATCGCGGGCCACGCACCAGAGCTGCAGCATTCCTGTTTCTGTGATGACTGTTTCGAGCGAGACCGCGACCACTTCGCCGGCATCGCCTTTCGATTCGAGCTTCACTGACATGGGCGAGAGCTCGGTGAGCTCTTCGCCAAAATCGTCGATCAGCGTGCCGGGCGGGTCGAGCTTTCTTTCTGACGAGCCGAAGAAGCGGAATTCCGCGGTATCGCCGACAATCAGGCCGAATTCGCGCTCCGGCATTTTGGCTGAAGTGCCTTCCTCCATGCCGAACTGAGCCACGGAGAGAGCTTTCACCGGGGCTGGAATGCCGGGCACCGCGGGCATCGCGGTTTCGATGCCGACGTAATAGGACCGCGGGATGCCGCCGCGAATGCGCACTCCTTTGCCGTGGCGCGCGGCTCCGTAATAAGCTGCGCCTCGGGCGACGGCGTGCATCAGATCTTCGCCGGAGAGCGGCTGAACGGCCGGCGCCTTTTCTTCGGCGAGCCAGGCGTTCAAAACTGAAAGCAGGCGTTCACGCACGAAGGGCGCGTGCAAAACACCGCCGTTGAAAAGCACGTGGGTTGGGCAGGCGAGACGGTCCTGGCCCTGACGCAGGAAGCGCGCCAGGTGCCGGGTAATCGCGGCGTCAGAAGCGTAGGGAAGGCCCATTTCCTGCAGGCCGGCAGCACGCGGCTTCTGCGGGAGCTCCGTGCTGGCGACGAGGGGCAGAAAACCTTCCAGAACTTTTTCCACCTGTTCGCGGCGCAGATTCGCTTTGATGGTGCCGCCGATCAGGCTGGAACCTTTGCCAAGGATAGTCACGGGCACTTCGGAGGCGGGTGAAACGGGGTCCAGCAGCTTTTCTTTCGCCAGACGGCAGTTGCTCCAGAGCGCCTGGAGCTGGAAGGAATCGATCTTCGTGCCACGCGCGGCGAGATCGGCGGCTACGGTGTGAGCGAGTGCCAGATCGATATTGTCGCCGCCCAGCAAAATGTGATCGCCGACCGCAATACGATCGAGCTGAAGCTGGCCTTCGCGCTCACTGACGGAAATCAGGGTGAAATCGGTGGTGCCGCCGCCGATATCGACTACGAGAATCAGATCGCCTTTTCCGATGCGCTGACGCCAGTCGTCATGCCGCTCGATCCAGGCGTAGAAGGCCGCCTGCGGCTCTTCGAGCATGGTGACGCTGCGGAAACCGGCGGAGAGCGCAGCCTTTTCGGTGAGTTCGCGGGCTACGGCATCGAACGATGCGGGGATGGTGACCAGGACTTCCTGATCCGCGAAGGGCGCGTCGGGATGTTCGTGATCCCAGGCCATGCGGAGATGGCGAAGGTAGGCGGCCGAGGCGTCTACGGGAGAAATTCGAGAGACGCCTTCCGCTGCTTTCCATGGCAAGCTGGCGGCCGAGCGGTCAATCGCCGAATACGAAAGCCAGCTCTTGGCGGACGACACCAGGCGGCTCGCAACTTCCGCGCCGCGCCGCTGAGCGAAGCGTCCGACGATGTACGGGGGGGTGGGATCGCCTTTGGAATCCCAGGGCAGCGCGGTTGTGCCCTTTGAAAATTCCTTCTCGCCCTGCATATAAAGGAAGGACGGGAGCAGCGGTTCGGCCGTGACTTCGTTGACATTGGTGAGTTGCGGAACGGCCGCTACGGCCACGCCGCCGCCCTCTTCCATTTCCCGAAACGCGAGGGCGCTGTTGGTGGTGCCGAGATCGATGCCGATTGAATAGGAAGAAGCGGGCAATCCCTACTCCACTTCGATTTCGGCCGGAGCCAGAATCGTCAGATCCTGCCGGGAACTCAGTTTGGGAAGCGAGGCCGAGGCCGCGCGCCAGCCGCGATGCCGCAAGGCGCCGCCTTTGGCTTTCCCGGAAGCCGGGACGTTGCCGATGAACTTGACCAGGCCCGGGTCACCCGCAGGAGTTGTTACAGTGCTGCCTTCGACCGCGTCGATCACCGGCTGGGGAGCGAAGTGGCGCGTCAGAATATCGCGGCTTTTCGTGTGGACGTCGCGAGCGGCCGCGCCGATCTGCTCATCGCTGTAGGGAGCGATGTCTTCCATGAAAAAATCCAGCATCCTCGCATCGCGCTGCAAAAGGCCCAGGAGCTGAAGCGCGCCGTCTTCCGGCGTGATGGGCGGTGGAGCGGGGGGCCTGGGCGGCTCGGGCGCGGCTTTGGGAGCGAGGCCAAGCTGCGCAACGATATCTTCCGGCAGCTTCCCGCCGAATAAAAGCGCAAAAAATGCGCGAAATGCCATGACGATAGGGTTCAAAGTTGAGGGGACTCCCGTGGTTTCAGGATGAACTTACAGGATAACAGCGTCCCCACGTATGAAGGCCTCCTGGAGCACATTCGAGATGAGACATAATACAAGTGTGAGTTTCCGCAACCTGTTACTTTTCTTATCGCTGACGGTTTTATGTCTGGCGCAGGGGGACTGGCAGACCTCCGCCGATCTGCCTGGGGTCGACTGGCAGGGGCTTGCCGGGGCGAAAAAGGCGTTGGTTCTGAAGATTGTCCGCACGGAACCATGCAGCTGCGGGTGTGACATGAAGATCGCGGAATGTCGCATGAAAGATCACACCTGCGCCAGCAGTAAGAAGCTGGCCAACACCGTGGTGAAAGAGGTGGTGGCGGGCAAGACTGAGGCTGCGATCCGGGCGGACCTGAAGAAGATGGCCTCCGAGCCGCCGCCCGTGCTGGACGATCCGGTTAAGATATCGACCGCCGGCGATCCGGTGCGCGGGCCCGACAATGCGCGCGTGACGATCGTCGAGTTTTCCGATTTCCAATGCCCGTATTGCAGCGAGGCGGTGAAGCAAACGAAAGCGGTGATGAGTCAGTTTCCCAAAGATGTGAAGCTGGTTTTCAAGCAGTTCCCGCTCGATAGTCATGAGCAGGCGGAGTTCGGCGCCGAGGCGGCTCTGGCGGCCCAGGCGCAGGGCAAATTCTGGGAAATGCACGATCTGATGTATGCCGGCTATCCCGATCTGAGTCGCGCGACGGTGCTGGGATATGCGCGCAAGCTGGGTCTGGATATGAAACGGTTTACGACGGAACTGGACAACCACAAATATAAAGCGCGGGTTCTTGCGGAAGGGCAGGAGGGCGAAGATGTCGACGTCGGGGGCACGCCAACGTTTTTCATCAACGGCAGAAAGCTCAATGACACCTTCAACACTGCGACGATTGTGCCGATTGTGCACGAAATGCTGAAGTAGTTCAATGAAAGCGATTGCGGCCGGAATTCTGGCGGTGGCTGCGCTGGTTGCTCAGCAGGCGTTTGAGGTTGTGTCGGTTAAGCCCGCGAATCCTGAACTATCCCAGGGTGGCGTTGCTCATATGGTGAACAACCCTCCGGGAAGATTTGAAGCGCGCAATCTTCCACTGGGCGATCTGGTGAGGTCCGCGTGGAAGTTAAACAAGAACCAGCTTATGGGCGGCCCGAACTGGCTCGAAACAGCGGGCTGGGATATCGACGCGCGCTATCCGGCCGGCGCTGGTCACGCGCAGCTGCCGGAAATGCTGCAGGGGATGCTTGCGGACCGGTTTCGGCTCGTGGTGCACCACGAAACCAGAACGCTCCCGACGTATGCGCTAGCCATCGCTAAGGGTGGAACAAAACTGCGGGAAGATAACGAACCTGGCGGAATGTCGGCTGGCCCGCGTTCAATTCGCTACCATTCGGGAACGATGGCAGAACTCGCCAGTCAGCTCTCGGATTACGTGGGGCGCCAGGTCGCCGATAAGACCGGCCTGACCGGCCGATATGCGATCGACCTTTCCTTTACTCCGGTCGACCCTGGCTCTTCGGAAAACGACGCGCCCGTGGGAGCGCTTCCGTCGATCTTTCAGGCGTTACAGGAGCAGGCAGGGCTGAAGCTCGATTCGACAAAAGGACCGGTTGAGGTGCTGGTAATTGACAGAGCGGAAAAGCCGTCGTCCAACTAAGCCTTATATGAATGCCGCGGGAGATATTCCGAAGAATTCTCCCAGCTTTTTGGCTTGATCTTTGCTGACAGACCGCTTCCGCGAAAGAATTTCGGAAACACGCGCGCGCGATCCCAGGACAGTCGCCAGGTCGATGGGTTTCAGTCCGCGCCCCTCCATGAGGATCTCCAGCGCTCCGGCCGCATCTCCGTCGGGCAGATCATAGGCGCTGCGTTCGAATTTTTCAATCAGCGTTCCGAGAAGGTCGAGCAGCGCGATCTCTTCGGCGCTGAGGTGCGATTCTCCGCGTTTGAGCAGTGACTCGACCACGGCGAGGGCTTCTGCATTCTCGTTCTCCGTTTCGATGACCTTGGGGGTAAATTTGGCCAGCAGGCGCCCGTAACGGCGGACGTCCATACCGGATGGTCCGGAAATGCTGTGTAGATTGATGCTCATTGCTTCCATTGCCCTTTGGAATATTCCCTGTGGGAGAGGATCTCTTTGATGTACACGATTTGAGCACTGAAATTGACGTACGCGATCAGTCGATAGCGATTTTTCGCGATATTGAACACCGTCTTTTCCCCGACCAGATCGGAATCGTTGAAGTGCGCCCTTACATCGGCCTGAGTGCGCCAGCTTGCCGCCCGAACTGCACGCTGCCAGTTCGCCAGCGCCAGCTTTGCATCGGAATACTTCTCGCCGAAGTCCCTGACGCGCCGCTCACTGATTATCCTCAATGTTAACGTTCCCAAATTGGGAACCGATTGTCAAGCTATTTCGACCGTACCGAGCGCTTCAGCTTGTCCAGTTGCTTTCGCGCCGCGCGGGCCCAGGAGCTTGTCGCATCCAGTTTCAGGTACGTGCTCCAGTAACCGATGGCGCGCAGAACGTCGCCGGTTCTTTCCGAGAGCAGCGCGAGATTGAAATAAGCGTCGGCATAGCGCGGATTGAGGCGCACGGCCTCCAGATAATATTTGCGCGCGCCTTCGAAGTCGCCTTCCTCATCGGCCAGATTGCCCATGTTGAAATGCGCCAGGGGATAGGAGGGATCGGCCAGGATCGCGCGCGCGTAATGCTCTTTCGCCTTGCCGAATTTGTGCTGGCGGAATAAAATCGTCCCCAGATTCACGAGCGCGCCAGGGGCCGCCGGATTGGCTTCCAGGGCTTTGCGATAGGCGTCGATCGCGGCTTCCACAGGGGCTCCGGTTTCTTCGAGCGCCAGCCCGCGCTGAAACCAGAATTCGGCTTTTTCCTCATCAATGACCGGTTTGCCGCTTTGCGCGGCCGATTCCGGCGGCGCGGCCTTCATGGGAAACGCCCGCAGCTTTTCAATTTCCCGCTCGCCGAAATCGAACAGCAGTTGGCCGCTCATCGCTTCCATGCGCGAGCCGGAAACATGTACGGCAATGCGGCGGCCTTCGGTGGTGATCCGCAGTTGCGCCAGCGGACGCTCGATATCTTCGAGGCGCATCCGGAGAGAAGATACGGCGTCTTTGATTTTGCGCGGGGGAATTCGAAGTTCGCGAAGTCGTCGTAGTGTTTTGAGGGCGACCAGGTCCGGAAAACCGAAACTATCACCCGGGGAGAGAAAACCCTGCTTTTCCCACGCTGTCAACTGGCGCGCTGTGATATCCAGCATGCGGCAGACGTCGTCCCGCCGCCACGCGCCCGATGGCGGTGGAGTTTCCGTTGTGGTTTCGTGCGCGCGTGCCGTCATCTGCTAACCGCGTTCCCGATTTTCACGCAGCGCCTCCGCCCGCCGCAAGGCCCTGCGCCCGGTTTCCAGCACGAGAGTTCCTCGTTCAGTGAGCGCAGAAAAAAGTTTGGCTCGTGTGTCGGGCTCCATAATCCCAAGGATCTCACGATTCCTAAACATGGTCCACCTCGCGCAGCCAGTCCGGCCGCTTCAGAACTTCGCGCGGCTTGCTGCCGTCCGGCGGCCCGATGATTCCGTCGCGATACATCATGTCCAGAATGCGAGCGGCGCGGCCGTAGCCCAGACGCAGGCGCCGCTGCAGAGTCGATGTCGAGGCCTTGCCCATTTCCATCACCACCCGCAAAGCTTCCTCATACATGGCATCCTGGTCGCCCATTGGCTCTTCGTCGCCCTCCGCCAGACCCTCTTCCGAAGGCGGGGCGATCAGATAGGATTGATCGTATTCCGGCCTCGCCTGAGCCTTCCAGAAATCCACCACGCCGTTGATTTCCGTTTCCGTCACAAACGCGCCATGGACGCGCGTCAGCCGCGACGAGCCTGGCGGCAGGAACAACATGTCGCCCTTGCCGAGCAAATGCTCCGCGCCCATGACGTCGAGAACGGTGCGGCTGTCTACACGTGTAGCCACGCGGAAACTGATGCGGGCGGGGAAGTTCGCCTTGATCAGACCGGTAATCACGTCCACGCTGGGGCGCTGCGTGGCCAGCACCAGATGCATGCCAACCGCGCGCGCCATCTGCGCCAGCCTGGTGACCGATTCTTCCACGTTGCGGCCTTCGAGCATCATCAGATCGGCCAGTTCGTCGATCAGAATCAGGATGTAAGGCAACGGCTTCAGCTCTTCTTTTTCTGGCTGCTCGTCATCGAACAGCGAGCGCGGCTCATTGCGGATCTGGCGGATCTTTTTGTTGTACTGATCGATGTTGCGGGCTCCGACTTCGGCCAGCAGCCGCAAACGGCGTTCCATTTCCAGCACCGCGTTTTTGAGCGCGTTGGTGGCCTTGCGCGGGTCCGTGATCACCGGCGTCAGAAGGTGCGGGATGCCCTCGTAGATCCCCAGTTCCACGCGTTTGGGATCCACCATGATCATGCGCACTTCGTCGGGAGTCGATTTGTAAAGGATCGACATGATCAGCGAATTGATCATCACCGATTTGCCCGAGCCCGTGGATCCCGCGATCAGAGCATGCGGCATGGTTTCGAGCGAGGCTACTTTGATTCGTCCGCTGATATCCTTGCCCATCGAAATCGTCAGCCGCGATTGCGATGCTTCGAATTCCTCGCTCTCGATAACGGCCCGCAGACTGATGACTTCGCGCTTGGAATTGGGAACTTCGATGCCGACCGTCATCTTGCCCGGAATGCGTTCAATCAGGATCGATTCCGCCTGCAGGCCAAGGCAAAGGTCTTCACGCAGATTCGTGATCTTGCTGTATTTCATGCCGGCTTCGGGTTTGAATTCGAAGGTAGTGACCACCGGACCGGGATTGATCTGCACCACCGACCCAAGCACGTTGAACTCTTCGAATTTCACCTTAATCGCGGCTGCGACGTTTTTCAGCTCCTGCTCGTCGAACGCGGAGCGCTGCGGGATTTCGTTCAGCAGGTCTGTCGAAGGCAGGCGATAGATTGTCGGCAGTCGCGGCCCGGCAGGTTTGGTGGGGCTGAAAGGGAATTCGAACAGATTCGCCTTTTCCACTGCCGGTTTTTCATTCAACAGGCAAATCGGAATTTCATCCACTGTGGCCGGAACCTCTTCCTCGGGCTCTTTTGCCGGCTCCGGCTCGTCCCAGGGGAGGGTTTCTGAAACAGGTACCGGTGCGCGCTTGCGGGATCGCGATGCCACAGCGGGGTCGGGGGTCTGCACGATTGGCACCGACGCTTCAGGTTGGTCAATCTCAGCTTCACGGAATTCGGCCGGGCGATCGGCCTGTTGTTCCGCACGACGATCCGCCCGGCGTTCCATCTGCATAGCGGCGCGCATTTCAGCAGCTTCGCGTTTCCGCTGCAGACGCTCCAGTTTCTCTTCGCGGCGACGTTCGAGAAATCTGCGCCACCGGTCCTGAATTCGTTCGAAGAAGGCAATCACCGGAGCGAACCACCCCTCCAGTTTCGTCAGCGTGAAAGTGGAGACCATGTAGACGGAAACGATGACCGAAGTGCACAGGATTACCGCGGAGCCTGCCAGATTCAGCGAATGCCTGAGCGAATCCGCGATCAAAAAGCCCGCCGTCCCACCGGGCAGAATCGTATGGTCGAACATCCTCCACTGCGGAAAGAGCCCGGCCGTGCCACAGGCCGAGGCCACCAGAGTTGCGCTGCCGATCAGCTTGATCGTCGGCGCCGGAGTCGACTCGGAAACGATCCATTTCCAGGCCAGCCCGAAGACGAGGAAGGGAAATACGAAAGCGCCCAGCCCAAACGCCTGCAGCAATAAATCGGAAAGATGCGCGCCAAAACGCCCGATCAGATTCCGCGTGGCGAGGCTTCCCCCCGCCTGATTTGCCCCCACATGGTTCCACGATGGATCGCCCGGATGGAACGATGCGAGACTCAGCAGCAGCATGACTCCTGCCGCAAGCAACACAAATCCCGTCACCTCATTGAGGCGTCTGGATGCAGTCGGTGTAAAAAGCCTCATCCCGCTGGCGGCAGGAAGATTTCCGGAGCATTACCAGTATGACAGAAATGCGGGCGGTGCGCGGGCCCGGTTTTCGCCGCATGTTCGATTAACTGGATTCGTGTTGATTAACCAGCTTCGGTGAAGGCGCGGGCCCTCAGACCGATCTGGCCGTGGAGGCTTTCGAGGCGGCGGCCGCCGTAAACAGGCGTCTCGACCACGTCGAAACGGAAGGCGTGGTCAACCGTTTCGTTCCGGTATTCAGCGACTTCCGCGACATGAATGTCCAGATAGTGCGAGCCCGGCAGGAACGGGAACTGATCGATGCGAAAACCCATCTTCAGGCGCTCGCCGGTGCGGATTGGCGGATACGAATGAAAATCTTTGGAATCGAGGCCTGCCAGAAGATGGTGGTCCGCGCCCAGAATGCCGACGTAAAGGCCAGGATCGGAGATATCGGTTTTCGCCGTGACGTCGACCGTTATTTCCACCGGATCGAATGTTTTGATCACCGGCCCATCGAGCGACCGGATGCAGATGTCTTCCACGATAAAGCTTTCCGTTTCCATCGCGTGATCGCTGCGATCGGCGCCCGCGGAACCGGCAAGATATTCGTCGGCCACGAAATTGACAGGCCCTTCGGCCACGATCCGGCCGCGATCCAGCACAATCCCGCGCTGGCAGATTGCCCGGATGGCAGACATGTTGTGGCTCACCAGCAGAATCGTTCGCCCGTCCCCCCCGATGGCCCGCAGTTTGTCCAGGCACTTACGCTGAAATTCGGCGTCGCCCACGGCGAGCACCTCGTCCACGACCAGGATTTCCGGCTCCAGATGAACCGCCACGGCGAACGCCAGGCGGACGAACATGCCGCTCGAATACCGCTTAACGGGAGTATCGAGAAACCGTTCGATTTCGGCGAAAGCCACGATTTCATCGAATTTCCGCAACACTTCGGCCCGTTTCATGCCGAGAATCGTGCCGTTGAGCAGAATATTCTCGCGGCCCGTCAGCTCGGGGTGGAAGCCAGTACCGACTTCGAGCAGCGATCCGATGCGGCCATGGACCTCACCCGAGCCTTCGGTCGGCTCGGTAATGCGCGAAATGATTTTGAGCAGCGTACTCTTGCCCGCGCCATTGCGGCCAATCACGCCGATAATTTCGCCGTGGCGGACCTCCGCAGAAATATCCCGCAGAGCCCAGAAAAGCTCCGAGGCGGGGGCCGGCAAGCGGCGAAACATGCCGCGAAATGCCCCGGCGAGGGAATCCCGCAGACTGCCATAGCGAATTCGGGGGTCGGCATTATTCCGCTCGCCGATTCGATAAGCCTTGCCCAGGCCGTCGAGGCGGATCGCGATATCGCTCATATTGAGTCCGCGAAACCGGCTTCTGTTCGGCGGAAGTGGTAGAGGCCGCTCAACAGCAGTGCCACCGTGATGATGACGGAAACCGCCAGCATCGGTCCGGGCGCTTCTTTTTCCCCCAATAAGGCCCACCGAAAGCCGTCGACGACCCCGGCCATCGGGTTCAAACCATAGATTGCGCGCCACTTAGCCGGTACCAAGCTACTGGAGTACGCAACCGGAGTGAGAAACAGCCAGAACTGCGTCAGGAAAGGGATGGTGTAGCGGACATCGCGATATTTCACATTCAGGGCAGAGAGCCAGAGACCGACGCCGAGCGCGGTCGCAAGCGCCAGAATGATGAAAAGCGGGATTGTGACGACCGCCATGGTGGGCACGATGCCGTACCAGAGCATCAGCGCCAGTAAAACCGCGAAGGAAATTCCAAAATCGACCAGGCCGCCCAGGACGGCGGCGATCGGGATCACCAGTCTGGGGAAATAGACCTTGGTGATCAGATGCTGGCTGCCGATCAGACTGTTGCCGGCTTCCGTCATCGCGTAGGCGAATAACTGCCACGGCAGCAGAGCGGCGAAGGCGAAGACGGGATAGGGGACGCCGTCCGACGGCAATTTGGCCAGCCTGCCGAAAAAAATGCTGAAGACGACCATGGTCAGCAGAGGCTGCAGGACTGCCCAGGCCGCACCCAAAACCGTCTGTTTATAGCGAACTTTGACGTCGCGCCAGACCAGAAAATAGAGAAGGTCGCGATACTCCCAAAGATCGGCGAGGTTCAGGCGCGTCCAGCGTCCCGGGGGGCGCAGATGGACGACCGGATGGGAGTAGGCAGCCAATGTTAAAGAGGATACACTGTTGACAGGCCGAATAATGAGCGCGACCGACCCGAATCCCGACAGTTCCGCTAATCCCGCACCGGCCTGCGCGGCGCATGGCGGACTGCTTCATCATCATGAGTCGCGCGATGAACGCATAGCCGAATTCGCCCGGAAAGGCGGGTTGTGTTATTCTGAAAGATCGAATTCAATCAAGAGGATACAAAGAAGTAGATGGCAAATCGTGTTCAAGCGCTCAAGCGGGTCCGTCAGGCCGAGCGGCGCACTGCATTTAATCGTTTCGCGCGGACCAGACTCCGCCACCAGATCCGCACCATGCGTCGCGCGCTCGCAGCCAAAGAGCATGGCGACCTGAAGACGGTCATGAACGGCACCTTTTCGCTGATTGATCGCGCTGCGCGCAAGGGCTATATCAAGCGCGGCACGGCGGCGCGTTACAAGAGCCGCATCCACAAGCGCGTCAAGGTGGCTTTGGGCGATACCGCGAAATAACGGTTGGCCTCAAAAAAACCCCAACTTGTTTTCTGGACAGCGCGGCTGCACCTGCCGCGCTGTTTTTTTGTGCGCGAATGCAACTGTATACCGGATGACGAATGAATATTGAAGTCCTGTTAACCGAAACCGAAATCGCCGAGGAACTCGCCGAATCCATCGAGGCGCGCGACCTCCCGGAAAAGTTTTTCTACTGGACGCCGCTTTCCATCCAGTCCTGGAAGGCTCTCTCGGCGCGCTCCGAAGAAGCGCTGCGCGAAACGTGGGAATCGCTCGCCTCCAAAGCGCCCGATCTGACCCGCGCATTTCCCGGCACCATCCCCGTCATCAGTTTTGGCGCGGGCGAGGGG
>Ga0302320_10023916_pt1 | contig 11961 bp, 8 predicted proteins | sample Bog_T0_3_FD_202130 | JGI IMG/M metagenome (GOLD analysis project Ga0302320, IMG submission 202130) | Peat permafrost microbial communities from Stordalen Mire near Abisko, Sweden - Bog_T0_3 | ecosystem: Environmental > Terrestrial > Soil > Wetlands > Peat | place: Sweden: Abisko, Stordalen Mire... | reverse complement strand
ATTGTTTATGATGCCAGCAAACTCAGGGCCAAGTTAAATCGCCTTGAGCGGCAAAGCAATCCAAAGAAAAAACCAATTTCAATTTTTCGGCACTTTTTTGTGAAGCCGGGCAGCGATGGTGGATGCGCCAAAGGGCGAGCGCGGCTGAAAGCCAGCCGCAGCAACGCTGTCAAAAGCGTTATTTCGGGGGTTTTAAGCAGGTTTCAGGGTCAAGGTCTCAGGTTTCAGGTTCAGCAGGGCGACGCTGGTTGCTGATTGCTGAGCGGCGGCGGGTGTTTTGGGGAGTTGGGAGGGTGTTCATGAGGTTTCAATGTGATCAATGTGATATTTCTGGGGTTTTTGAGGATGCCGACGATGGCGGTTGGACCCGATAACGAGACGCGAGGGCGCGTGTTCTGCGGGTTGCTTGACGGATCAATACCATTAGCCTTCATATAGGCTAAGTCTTCTGCTGAAAATTGATGTCTGGCTGTGGCAGATTGGGAAATTGATTGCCCCTCATTCTGTTGACTAGGTGGAACCCGTTTTGTCTTAGCAATGTCCTCATCGGAGTATCCTTTAGCACGGAGATCGTCTATGACGTTTTGGTCTATGCCGTTAGATTCCATTTGCGCCAAGTCCGATTTTGTGAAATCGCCTTTAATTGTGGCAGTTTGCGACTGCTGAACGCGCATGGAACTGGCGGCAACTGGTGGCGGAGTGGAGGCAATCGTGTTGCTGGAATTCGCAACGTATGACTTGACGCCGCCCTCATCACATCCGCTTGTAAACGCCAGCAGCAAAGCCGCTATGAAAGCCGTGGAACGGATTTTTTTCATGCTCTATAAACAATACCGATAGTGGTGTGTAAAGTGCAACAGAAAACCGCAAAGCTGTTTATGTGGGCAAAACACAGAAAAATCTCGTTCGCCGATTGAAAGAATTGCGGAAAATCCACCACGTCACGCAGGAGGAATTTTCCGAGCAAACCGGCATTTCGTACAAGTACTATCAGGCGATTGAAACAGGCGTTAAAAAAGAGTTGCGGATTTCCACCCTTGAACGACTGGCAAACGCATACGGGATTGAAGTTTGGCAACTACTTGCGCCAAGCCTTCCGAAAACAAAGATTGTCGGAAAGAGGACAAATTTGAAGTAACCTTCCAATTCACTTCCAATTCACTAGAACAGCAAGTCACCTTGGCCGCTAGCGAGGTTTCCAACAAAGTGGGCAAATGTCCCTCGGCTTGAATGTGCGTTTCCTACCATCTCCGGCATAAATGTTATTTGCTCCTGGAACTGTGGAGAAAAGCATTCCTGAAATCGTTGACGCATTTCATTGTTGGCTTCGCTAAATAAAGCCGGGTCAAACACAATAATTTTCTGCAAACTGCTGTTTGGACCCACGGCCGATTTCAAAAAATACTGCATATAGATGTCTGTTTTCGGGAGGCTATAACCTACAAAAATAATATGCTTTGCCTGCCGCAAGATTTCCAACGCCTTTGCCCAAACCGGTACAACTTTGCCTGAATTCATTTTGTTGAACACTGGTGGTAATATAAGAGGTGATTCAGCAGCGTCTATGGCCCGAGTCGAGGGAATCAGAGTGTCAGAAATAGGGTCAGTTTGATTTGGTGTACTTTTGTCACACCAGTTCAAGGAACCATGCAATTTCAAATATGGAATTTCGATTGTTCCATTTTGATTATATTCAATTGAAGGTTTAATACCATCATGGCGTACGCTTAGCATTCGATTTGAAATATAGCCAGCTTCCGCAGCGGTTTCTAGTCTATTTACAGTATAAAAACATTTGTTGGCCCTGATGGTAAAGTCGTATGGTTTAAGAAAGTAAGTAATCTTACATGAATCTTTCGCAGGCTTGAATCCGTCTTCAGTCACAATGCAGTGAAAATAATCCCATAGCGCTCGTTCAAGCACTAGATCGTAATTGAAAGTAATTATCGCAGGTGGATCGGTTGGCGTATCTTGACCAAGAATTGAATCCCAGAAAGCATGATAAAGTGTTCGCTTATAATTAATAGCATCGTCTAAAGGTCTTGAGCCATCCGGTGGCGGGAATTTCGTTGTCAATTCGATTGTACGTGTAATTGCTTTAACCCACGTTTCGTATTTTGCCTTTGAGTCTGTCCCAGACATGGCCTCAAAAGATAACAGGCTCAGAACATCTTCCAGATTTCGCAAGCGAAAGTTAGCTCGACTGTTGAAACGTTCTAGCTCAACTCGGATGGTGTTAGCTTTTTTGAATAAATCTAGGTCATTTGGCGATAGTGGGCCACTGTTAGACCTCTCTCGGATAGCCAAATTCCACATTGTATCAACAAAGTTACTAAGCAACGGAATTCCTGCGTCAACAGATGCACCTGCACCAAAAATTATTACATTATTATAAGCCATAAAATTTGTTGCCGTTGATTATTTCTTTATTAGTAGTGCAACTATGACGGATATTAAAATACCTATTGTCGTTACCAGAATGGTTATAATTTTCAAATTCAAATCACGCCGAGTCAAATCCCTAGCCGGTTCACCTTCTCTCATTTTCCATTCATGGGCTGCTATTATTTGTGCCTCTGGCACCAAATTAAAATGCGCTTGCCATTCCGCCAATTCCTTGCGCGACATTCTACGGAGTCGGTTTACGTCAAAACTTCTATAGTCTTTTTCCTGTTGCGCCTTGCCAGTCAAGGCAAGCAAGCCCTCTGGAATAATGATGGGGCCTCGTTCTTCACGAGGAAAATCTGGTTCATTGTTCACTCGGCCAATGCCACCAGTACTGGGCGCGACATGCAAGTAAAATTTGTCCACTCAGAAATAGTTATATCAATGGCAAATCATAAAATTGAAATTTTGAGAGACAGGCATAGTGCCATTTCGACTTTCGCTTTCGGGTTTTTCTGTGCAATTCATAAATTATTAATAACAGATAAGCGCTTTTAATAAATAGCCGCAACCGGCGAGAAGGCAACCGGCCAGACAGGAAAAAACTCGCCACGGCAAGCTGTTCAACCGTTCTTTCCTGGAAACAGTTGTAAACACCCCTGACAGCCTTAAACAAATATGGCAACGTTATACCGGGATGTTATACCCTGCCCGCTTTCAACCCCCAGATTTTCACAAAACAATTGAAAACATTAGCTTTTACAGCATTGGTGCCGGTGGTGGGACTCGAACCCACACGACTTTTCCCGCGTGCTTGCCTTCATAAATTCCAGCATTTACAAACATATATGACATGTTTGACAAGTATGGACGTTACCCGCTATCGTTACCCCGTTATGGCCAGTATTCATAAAAGCGAAAGCAAACCGAACTGGTTCTGTCACTATTACGACCCAGAAGGATACCGGCGCAAGCTCAGCACAGGCACAGAAAATGCTACAGTCGCCCGCACAATCTGTGTGAACATTGAACGTGCGGCGATCCTCACGCGGCAGGGAAAATTCTCCAATGAAAAGGGGTTAAAGCTGATTCGCGAGACTTGCGCTGCCATTGGCACAGTCACGCAACCTCAAGCCGGTGTAGAAGGCGGTCAAAATCATTGTTCGCCACTCGTCATTTGCAGCTTTCAAAAGGCTTTTCAATTCCTCGTCTGTGAATGGTCGGCGGTTGCATTCTGAGACTTCGATGGTTTGCACATGTTCGGCAGGAGAGAATTCAATTTGACGTTTGGCAACGGCATTGTTGAAGGATGCCTTTAGAACTTTAACGGATTTATTGACGGTGGACGGGCCAACACGGCTGGACAGATGCGCCTTGAAATCTTCAATCTGTTTTGGCTGTAGTGTGGTTAGCGGCTTGTCTGCCCTTGCGCCCAGGAATTTATGGAATAGATCAACTATGCGCCTGTATTCAACCAGGGTTGCCTTGCTGGCGTCTGTCCGGCTGATCAGCCAGGAATCTAGCCATGTCCGCACGGTGTAGGATTCCAGCTCGCCACCGGCAATTTTGATGAATTCTTCAACAGCTGATTTCAAAACCTTTTCCGAGCGGTCTGCGGCAAGTTTGCCGTGAGTCTCGCCAACCTGACATGGAAACACGTTGAGCTCCACACCGGGACAATCAACGTTTTGACAAAAAAAACGAGCAGACGCCAAATTCTGCCGATTGCAGAACCCTTAAGCCGTCACCTGCAAACTTTAGCCGGGGACACCCATGAAAACGTCATCCAAGTCGCGGAATTGGGCATCGAGGCACCTGTCCCGACTGATGTTTGTGCATCCGTAAAGCTCCTCCGCAATGCCCTCACACCCACATCCGAGTTGAGAATTGGCGGATCAGCGGCCAGTTCAAAAAGCGTAGTGGAGTGACGCCGATGGAAAGCTCACGAGTGAACACCCACGGGGAAGATGGGATCTGGGGAATGGGGAAAGGCCAAAGGCAGACGGATGGGGGCAAGCGAATGGGGAATTTGGATTGGTGGATCGGTGGCCGCGGGCAGCGGGTTGAGAATGCGACGCCACGGAAATCTTGTGTCCGGTGGTTGCAGGCGCGGCGCGCACGGAGTGACGCGCCCCACCACGTTGGGTTCGCGACAAACCATTTCGATTTCATTTCCGACCTCGGAGTTCGGTTCCCTTCACCTGCTCAATTCGTAATCAACAACTTACGATGCAGTGCAGTAAACGTGCAGTAAAATGAGTGCGGTTTTCAGTGGCGGTTCCGTTACAACTTCTCACAGTAGTCCTTCCACGACGCCAACGGCCATCCGTGCCGATCTATTTCCGGTAATCCCGCTCCGGTTGAGGCAACGCCTGCCAGGGCCGGGGAAAGGCCCCGGTCAGCCGATTCACTTCGCCTTTCCGTAATGGAGGTGCATCGTCCAAGACCCCGTCCGGCGTGCAGAACATTCCACGGACGATGACTTCCGACGGATAGCCAATGGATTGGATTCGTTCCACGTCGTTGCCGCAATATTTGGCCAGCTCGGAGTTAACCATCTTTTTCCATTTTGGATCAAGGCAGCGCTGGCGCACGTCCTGGATGAACCCCGATTCCCTCGCGTGTTCCCAGTAGCAGCAGGCGACCAGTTCATCATCCGGCACGGAATCAAAATTCCAGTCCTGTGTCTCGATTAATGTATTTTCAATTTGATACACGATACACACCAATTTTGGAATTGTTCAAAATCTTGCTTGTATTTGCGGAATGTTTACCGGCATAATGTCACTGCTATAACATTTAGTCATCTATCGGGAAAGGAAAATCGCATTATGTCCAGAATCCGTTGGCACAAAAAAGTCCAATATGCAGCAATCGTACTAAATCTGGCAATGGCTCATGTTGGTCTCTGCCAAGGAACGGTCATATCCATCTCCGGTCCACCTGATACCACTTACCAATATGATGAACCGTTTGACTTGGGTACCTCTGTGACCGGCGTCTCTTGGATATCCACCAGTTACTTCAGAAATGTCACCGTCTCGATTGCATTAGAGGGTGACGCCGGAGCCACGGGCACCGCCTATCTCACCCAAGCCATCGGAATCGGGGCGACAACGTCCAGCCTGGTCGCGAAGTCAAATTTTGCGTTCCCATCAACCACCGTTTGGTCGCCAGTGTTGTCAGGGCTTAATCTGGGAGCCGGCACCTATTATCTGATGATTCTGGAAACCGCTGTTGGCAGCAACGGACTTGGAGTCTGGAATGGCACTCCCTACCCCCAGATCACCTCCGCCGCGACGGTGTCCGCCAACGGAGAATACTGGTCATATGGCACTGTTCATGGCTATGCGCCAGCCACGTCGTTTAGCGAAGGGTTTACCACATATCTGGACTACAGCGTAACAAGTTCCGTTCCGGAACCTTCTGCCGGTTGGTTAATTTTGGTGGGCGGAGGGATTAGTCTTGCTGGTTGGTTAAGGGGAAGCCGTTTTGGTTTGCGGATGTAATGGCTCGTCCACGCCAGGACAATGCATGTTGGAACAATGCAAACCAGCGAAGCAAACCAGCAGATTGCTCCGTTCCAAAGTTGAATATTTTAAAAACTCGTCATCCGAGATAGCGAGCAGCCTGCCCAGGTCCTTAAGCAGCGGCAAACCTTTGCAGGTTGAAGCATAACCAACGTTCATCTCCAAAAGTTCACCAGTGACGGATGAGATGCTAAAGGCAAACCCATTGGACCCTGGATCTCGGAGCGCAGACTTTCCCCAACAGGCAGCCATAATTGGACTGGGAACCAATCCCCGAGGTGAATGGTAAATATTTGGCAATACGGTAAAGGGCCGCGTTTGTTCAAAGGTCTTTTGATCTATTTCAAGCGCCACAATGTAGTTCGTGGCAATACGGCAGAGATCATTCGTGTCAACGGTGTATTTCATCAGCGAAGCCCGTTTCATGACGGAAACTGAAGATTCTCTTGGATACAACAGCGGAACACCAAAGGAGGCTAGTCCATCATCTTCTAACTCGACTATCACAAAATAGGGCGCACACTCACCATATGGTGCATTCATCACGTCTTGGAATCCGAATGAATATTTCCCGATTTGGAACCCGCCCCCAAAGAAAGTCATGTTTGTGCCTTGGGGTGGCACGCACGACAATTTATGAATGTCCTGATCCTTAATCGGAACATCAATGGGCAGATTCAATCGGGGTGCATAGTGATTGACGAAAGCGACCATCGCCATCGTCATCACATATTTATATGCTAATGTCGTTTTCAACATAAAAACGCCTATCTATCTGTTACTCGAAGATCCCTGCATCCTGACAACTCCCACTTGGCAGTGCAAGCGACCGCATCAGCTTCGACTCTGGCATCACTGTATTGGGGCAGATTTCCAGAGAATTCCCACATAACTTCGTAGATTGTATAATGTGTTGATGGCTTGGTGTTTTGCCATTGGAAAAACAAATGATCTGAAATTGCCGTGTTTTCCTTATTTACTTCAGATGCATTCTGCGCCCGATCTAGACCAACCGGCCAGCCAACAAATGCCTGAGGCGTTTTGCCTTGTTTAATGTAATCAAGTACCGTCGACTTGGAACGACCAGAATCAAGATATCCATCTCTGCCGAAAACTCCATTTATGTCGGGAGGCACATACAAGTCGGCATTCACGCTCATTGGAGTTCGTGGGTCCGTAAAATCAGTAATGCCAAAGGCACTTGCATTTGCTTGAGAATACGCACTACAGCAAAACAAGATCACGAGCGAATAGGGTTTTTGCCACTCAAGAGCGCCACTTTTTGTCTTCGCTGGATTTCCCAGCCAACCGGCTATATCTGTCGCTTTAACAACTAAAGAAGAAGTATCGATACCATACTGAGAGCCATGTCCACGCCAAAAAAAGTTTGCGCTACTCCCTAAAGCTTGTTTCAACTGATCTTCGCTTCCTGGCATCGCGGTGCTCAACTGAAATGCATTGGCACCCCCGGGATTGTTCACGTTTCCAGAACCTCCCGATGGTAAAATATTGTATACAACGGACGGGTCATCCCAAATATCGAAAAAATCGTTCAAAATAGTTCCTGCAAAATTCATTCCGCTTGAAATGGGGCTTGCAAGGTTGCCTCGATAATTACTTAAATCATCCAGTCCCCACGCCAAGACAAAGTTATGGGCACCTGGATTACCCAAGAATTTATTAAGCGTAAGAAGTTGGAAGCCAGCCGGGGTTCCACCAGCGTTGGGATGCGCCATGATATTGGCCACACTCCCGCCCATGCCTCCGAATAATGTAACCTCGCATGTGACCGGGCCGGTTGAAATAATGGTTGGATTGATTGGGTCCCCATCGGTTAAATCCCAAGAGTCTTCAATTTTATTGCCAGACACCGTTCCGTTCATTGCATGAAGCAAAACTGGATGAGCAGAACCCGCGTAATCATCAGCGTCGTAAACATTTATCGAATAAGAACTAGCCCCATTGTTTACTGTAGCATCTATCACCAGTGAATTACCCACAGAGCTACTTAAGGCGGTAAGCGTTAGCATATTGTTGACGTTGACTGTCAATGAATCCCCTACACAATTCATAATTAATGAGGTATCCGACAACGTGTCCGATAGATTATGACAATAATATCTTAATGAAAGGTTATGCAAACCGTTTGGAGTAGTGATTGCATTCCAATCAGCAATCCAAACGCCGTTTCGTTTTTCGACATAGGCATTTTTGGCTATAGCACCATCAACGTAAAGTTCGAACACCGCGTTACTATCAACATTAGGGCTAATTCGGAGCGGAATTTCAACAGTGCCAGGCAATGGAATTGGCAGAGACACTCCCGCCAAATTCAAAGGATTATCGGCAACTTTCGGATCAGTATGCAACTGGTATTCGGCCAAGTTGGGCAAACCATCCCCATCCGGATCATCGTTGGGGTCAATGCCAACATATCCAAAATTATACTGTTGCCACGCGTCCGGTATGCTAATTCCGTCAGTATCCACTTGGTCAACGGTCACATTGGCTGTAGCATAACCGCCATTGCCGTCGGTAATGGTATAAGTGAAGGAGTCCGAGCCAAACTTTGAGGGATCCCGGGTATAAGCAATTGTGCCATCGGCATTGATGACCGCCGTTCCCATCGTCGGCTGGGTTATGGAATAAACCGTAAGGGCATCATTATCTGGGTCAGAATCATTGGCCAACAAGTTCACGGTCGTTGTCAGCGCATAGTTATTCTTGGTTGCATCGTATCCCAAGGTTGCAGCCTGATCCACCGCACTCGGATTGTTGTTCGCGATATTGTTTGCGATCTGGTTGACGAAAACCGTCACGGTGGCAGTTGCCTCAACCCCAAGCCCATCCTCTATTGTATAGGAAAACGCGTCAATTCCGTAAAAGCCAGCATTCGGCACATAATGCAGGGTTCCGTCTTCCGCCAGATTCACTGATCCGTTTTTTGCCAGAGTCGTCGAGACGATTGTTAGGCCTTTTTGCTGCGGATCATTATCATTGGCCAAGACATTCAAAGTGTTGTCTGCACCTGCATCGGCTGACAGGACTTCCTGAACCTGAAATACATCTGGCACGGCCATCGGTGCCAGCGCATCACCAAATGTATAGGACGAAAAAGCGCTGTCACGGAAACCAGTCGTGGCATAGGCTATAATTGTTGTCGAAACAGGAGGTGCCAGCGGTGTGGCTGGGGAATACTTGGTGCTTGCTGTTGTGGGAATAGTGTGGCCGTCTGTCGTATAATATATGACTGCATTGGGATAACCAGGCACCGACAAACTAACGGCGGTGGGGGTGGCAGTAAAAGTCACAGGCGGCAGCGGAATCTGGACATAACTAACGTGTACTATGGCCGTGGAGCTAAAAGTGGCAGATACAGCCGCTGTGGCATCTGAGATTGTGTAGCTAAAAGTGTCTGAACCAATGTAATTTGGAACTGTTGGCGTGTATGTCACGGTATTATCTGCATTGATCTTAACCACGCCATGCGTGCCCTGCGTCACAGAGGCGACGCTCACCGGCCGCGTCCCCAGGTTCGCGTCATTATTCAACACAGGGACAACAGTGGCAAAGTTATTAATTATTTGCACATAATCGTCGTTGGCCACTGGGACTGGGGCAACCGTAACATTCACCATGGCAGTGGCGGAGCAGGTTCCGTCCGATACCATGTAATTGAACGTATCGGAGCCTGTGTAACTGGAATCGGTCGGCTTGTAAACAAGCTGTTTATGGTCCGCACTATAATTCACCGAACCGTGTGTGCCTTGACTAAACCCAATAATGGTCAAGGTTCCGCCACTATTGTCGGTGTCATTGGCCAGCACGTCAATGGGTGTGGTTGTGTTCTCAAACACGGTTGGTGAATCAGGCTGAGGTTGAACTGGATTGTCTGAAACCACATTCACTGTAACGTGCACAATTTGTGAATAGGGTCCGTCTGACACTGTATAGCTGAAAGTGTCAGAGGTGACGGGCGTTGGCGCTTGGAGCGCGAAGGCCCGTGGCTGTCCCTGATAGGTGCCAACTCCAACAATCAAGCCGTTTTCATTGATGGCCACCGGATCATTCAGCACCCAGGGCGATCCGGCCGGCAACAAACTGTTCAAATCATAGTGCTTGCCATACTGCCAGAAAAGGGCGCGATCAATGTATGTAGTATCCGCACCATCCCACGCGCCAACGATCTGTTCTTGCGAATTGATGGCAAAAGCATAGGAGTTCACATAACCGGCACTCAAATCCTGAAACACGTTGTTCTGAATCACATACGCCCATTGATGGTAACCAAAGTAAGTCCAGCCAGTAATGTCTCCGTTGTCATTGACACCCCAGCCAAAACAGTAAGGAGGGCCTTGGGGCAGTATCGGGAATTCAAAGTTCATATCCACCGGACCACCATTTCCTGATTGCCATTCAAACACATGATGAACGTAATCGCCCGACGCATCAAGCGGCTCCTGTGAATCGCCCACGACCAACCCGTTATAATTGATGGCGATAGCCTCGATACCCGGCCCACCGAAAGAAGTGAGGGGCGTCACACTCCCGTTGTCGTCAAAAAAAGCCTGACTAGCGCCGTACCAAGGCGGAGTAAAATCGGCTGAATTTGCCAACTGTCCACAGATTTGCCCGTTATTGTTATTAATGCCATATGCGACGCTATTTGGATACCCGCCACTTACCTCCGGATGCAAATCAGTGAGAACACCATCCGATGTGCATTTGAAGGCGTGGGATGTCCCGTCGCTCGCAGTCAAATAACCCACAGTTGTGCCATCATCGTTAATCGCTTCAGCAAGACTGAAACTATAGGTGTTGTTCTTATCCAGACTTGTGACTGGGCCATTGCCAGTATCCCACAGGGCAGCTTGTTTCCTCCCATTGGAAAGAGTGATGTAACCGCAGGCCACCCCATTGATATTTACCCCACTCGGAGAGAATGTGGAACTGGTGGCGTCGCTTGGTGGTGGCAGAACATTTAATGGGGCCATCACTGGTGTGTAAATCAGTTTTTTACTGTCGGCACTCAAAGATACATTGCCGCCGCTTGCACCCTGCGTAAATCCAGTAATTGTCAATGGCTCGCCACTGTTATCGGTATCATTGGCCAGCACGTCAATTACCGTGGGATTTTGATAAACGTTTGGGCTATAATCTGGAGCTTGAATGGGGTTTTCAGTACTCACAGAAGCGTATACCGTAGCACTGGCAGACGAAATTCCGTCCGAAACCATATATTGGAACGTATCGGAACCCGTGAAACTGAGATCGATCAGCGTATAAACCAGTTTCGTATGGTCCGCATTATAAGCTACCGAACCATGTGCTCCTTGACCAAATTCGCTGATGTATAGAGTTTTACCACTATCGTCAGTGTCATTCGCCAAGCTCAACACGTCAATGGTTGTTGCATTTTTGTAGACAGTTGTTGAAATATCATTTGCATGAATGGGATTAACCACTGTCACGTCCACCGTTGCTGTTGCCAAATAAGAACCGTCCGACACGGTATAAGTGAACGAATCATCTCCAACATAATGCGTTGGCGCAAGCACTGCAAAGGCATTGGCAGTGCCATTCAATGTGCCGTTGCCCACAATCAGCCCATTATCATTGATGGCCACCGCATCCTTCAACACCCAGCTTGACCCCGACGGCAACAAACTGTTCAAGTCAATATGCTGGCCGCCCTGCCAGTAAAGGGCGCTATCAAGGTAGCTAGGCGAGCTGTCCCAAGCCCCAACAAACTGGCCTTGAGCATTCAGCCCCCAGACGTACGAGTTCATATATCCATCGCTCAAGTCCTGAACCCCGCTGTTGAGCAGTGCATAGGCCCATTGATGGGCTCCTTGGGCGGTATATCCTGCAATATCGCTCCAGTCATTAATAGCGCAGACAAACTGGTCTGGCACTGTGAAATCGGGACTCAAATCTGCCGGGGTTGCGTCCCCTGGCTTCCACTTGAAAGCCTGAAAGTTTTGCCCATCATCAGACACACCCACCACCAATCCCGAATTGTTGATTGCATAGGCAGCGACAAAAT
>Ga0302320_10023915_pt1 | contig 11961 bp, 5 predicted proteins | sample Bog_T0_3_FD_202130 | JGI IMG/M metagenome (GOLD analysis project Ga0302320, IMG submission 202130) | Peat permafrost microbial communities from Stordalen Mire near Abisko, Sweden - Bog_T0_3 | ecosystem: Environmental > Terrestrial > Soil > Wetlands > Peat | place: Sweden: Abisko, Stordalen Mire... | reverse complement strand
TGCTCGGCGACGTGAGCGGCAAGGGCCTGAAGGCCCCCATGACGGTTTCGTTACTCGTCGGAGCGATTCGCAGCATTGTTGAAACAACACAAGACCCGGCACAGATACTCGCCGCCCTCAACAGGCGTCTGCATGGCCGCATGCGAAACGGCTTTGCCACCTGCCTCGCTCTTCGCCTCGACGCATCTGGAAACGGCACACTCGCCAACGCCGGCCACCTGCCGCCGTTTCTCAATGGAAGTGAGTTCCCACTGCCGCCGGCGCTGCCCCTTGGCCTTCTTGCCGAAGCCGGCTACGAGACGACCGCAGTGCATCTGGCCGCGAGCGACCGGCTCACTCGGTATACCGATGGCCTGCTCGAGGCACGCAACCCTGCCGGCGAACTCTTCGGTTTCGCGCGCATCGGCGCGATCAGCGGCAACACATCAGAACAAATTGCAAAAGCGGCGCAGCTGTTCGGGCAGGACGACGATATCACCGTGCTTATGCTCACCCTCATCGACGGGCTTGTTGAGGGTTGAGGTTTCCCGCCTTTGCACCAGAAAAAGGCGCAAGAGCTGAACACGGAGCATTTGCGGTGCGTCCGACGAGGTGCTCATTGCAGATATAGCTTGCAACGCGAGTCATGATGTCCAGGATTACAAAGAGCCGGGCAACTGTGGCAGCCCACCCTATTCACGATGAGGCTGTGAAAAGGATGGGGCACCCTGAGTAAGGGAACATGGAGAGCGTTCCTGTGCGGGTTAGACCTTTATGAAGATTTTCTTGCGGTACAAAATCCATACGGGGATGAAGCAGTAGGCCAGCGTGAAGAACGAGAATGCGAAGGCGGACCAGCCGGGGGTGGGCATGTGGATGAATACATTGTTGGCCAGCCACGCGGGGACATTGATTGGCTTACCGTTGGATGTGAATGTTATGCGATCCAAGAGGCCAGGGACTATCTCGCTGAACATATAGGCGGTGATTGAGTTCGCGCCTAACACTAACCATGGATAAACTAACCACTTACTCCGGCCGCGACCCCAGTTAGCTACGTCCATCACCAAGTAAGACAGAGTTAAGACAGTGAGCGACCAACCGGCGGCTTCTAATACAAATGAACTGGTCCAGAGGTTCTTGTTGAACGGGAACGAGAGCGACCACAGGTAGCCGAGAGCCAGGCACGACGCAGCTGCGGCACCTAATCCCAGCGCTGTCGACTTAGCCGCCCGCTGGCCGCGAAGCCAGATGCCGGTAAGCAGGCCCAGCAAGGCTGTACCTATTGCAGGCAGGTCGCTGAGCAGGCCTTCAGGGTCGCGGAGGTTATGTGGATCCAGGCCGCCATATTCGAGATAGAGGTGGTGTGGCATAAGCAGGCGGTCGAGCCATGAAACGAGGTTGAAACGCATATCCATGAAGGGAATGTCGCGGCCGGGCATACCCGCTCCAGGGACGGGGACGTAGCGGAGGAGCACCCAATAGCCGACGATGGCGACGAAGGCTGCGATGATTTTGGTGCTGGCGCGCTGGTCCCAGATGTAGAAGAGGCCGACGACAAGATAGCAGACGGCGATGCGCTGAAGGACTCCGTAGACGCGGAAATGATCGAGCGCGAAGAAGGGGAAGCCGTTGACGATGAGGCCGAGCGCGAAGATGATGATGGCGCGCTGGATGGTGTGGCGGGCGAGCTGGGCGCGTGTCGCTCCGCGCTTGATGCGGGCATGGAAGGCGAACACGATGGAGGCGCCGACAACAAATACAAATGTGGGGAAGACGAGGTCGGTGGGGGTGAGGCCGTTCCACTGGGCGTGGTTCATGAAGCCCCAGGAGCCCGGGCCGCCGTTGTTGTTCACCATGATCATGAAGGCGATGGTGATGCCGCGCAGCACGTCGAGCGAGAGGAGACGCTGGACCGGTGCGGAGGTGGATGCCGGATTGGTGACGGTGGCGGGGGGCGCGGTAGCGGTTGGGATCGGCATGCCCATTACCCTACGCGCTTGAGGGGCGGTTCGCCAAGAGGGATTTGCTATGGGCTTCTGTCATTCTGACGCTGGCGCTGTTACACTCCCCCTTTCAAGGGAAAATGCTTTGAATCTTGCTGCGACGTTTTTGGAGGCACGCCATGCCAGACTTTCAGCCTTTTGTTTCGCCTAACGAGAACCCGCCGGAACTCACCTTCCGCGCTCTGCTTCTCGGCTCCATCTTCGGCATTATCTTTGGAGCGGTCACGGTGTATGTAGGACTCCGCGCAGGCCTGACGGTGGCTGCCTCTATTCCCATCTCTGTGCTTTCTATCAGCATTCTCCGCGCCTTCGGCCGTGCCTCAATTCTTGAGAACAACATCGTTCAAACCACTGGAAATGCCGGCCAATCCATCGCTTCCGGCGTCATCTTCACTCTTCCTGCCCTGGTCTTCCTCGGCTTCGATCTGGAATACTCCCGCATCTTCATGCTAGCCCTCATCGGCGGTTGGCTGGGGGTTCTCTTCATGATTCCGCTGCGCCGCCAGCTCATCGTGCAGGAGCACGAGACGTTGCCCTACCCTGAAGGCACCGCCTGCGCAGACGTCCTGATCGCGGGAGAAAAAGGTGGCTCCCTTGCGAGCCGCGTCTTTCTGGGCCTCGGCCTCGGCGGTCTCTACACATTTTTCCAGAATGACAACCTCTTCAAGGCTTGGCCTGGGACTCCTGAGTTTCAACCTGACTTCGGCGGCGACGCCCACATCCTCAAGGGAGCGAGCATCAAGGCCGACGCTACGCCGGAATACCTCGGCGTGGGCTACATCATTGGCCCACGGGTTTCCGGCATTATCTTTGCCGGCGGCGTCTTCTCGTGGCTGGTTCTGATGCCGCTCATTTACTTCTTCGGCAAGAACATCGCGACACCTATTTATCCCGGCACAATTCCAGTTGCGCAGATGGGCCCCAGCCAGCTCTGGTCCACTTACATTCGCCCCATGGGCGCAGGCGCGGTAGCCGCCGCCGGCCTCATCACCCTCATCAAGACTCTGCCCACCATCGTCAGCGCGTTGACATCCGGCTTCAAGAACATCAAGCCGGGCTCAGCAGCCTCCAAAACCAAACCCATCCGCACTGAAAACGATCTCTCCATGAGTGTCGTTGTTCTCGGCTCCCTCGCCATCGTCGCCCTCATGTTCTTCTTCCTCGAATTCAAGCCTGTTCCCGGAGCGCAGGTCGGATGGGCCGCCAACCTCGCCGCCGCGTTGCTCGTTGTCGTCTTCGGCTTCCTCTTCGTCACCGTGAGTTCGCGAATCGTCGGCCTCATCGGCAGCTCAGCAAGCCCTGTCTCCGGCATGACCATCGCCACTCTGATGGCCACCTCCGCCATCTTCCTCGTGAACGGCTGGACGGCCTCCGCTTTCGGAGCACTCGCCATCACTATCGGCGGCGTGGTCTGCATTGCTGCTTCCAACTCCGGGGACACGTCGCAGGACCTCAAGACCGGCTATATCGTTGGGTCCACGCCGTGGAAGCAGCAGGTCGCGCTCATGATAGGCGTGGTTGTTTCCACCATCGTCATCGGCGTCACCCTCAACGCGATGAACACCAATTTTCAGGAGTTCCACGCTGCCGCACAGCCTTGGGATATCAACGCACCCCACCCTGGCATAGCAGTGCAAGCGGACGCACAGCACCTGCCGGAAAACATTCGCGTGGTTGCCACAGACAAGTCTTCAACCCTGCACCACAAGGGCGAATACACCATTCTCAACGCACTGGGTTCGGCTGAACTCGCAGATGGAAAATACCTTTACTCCCCGGTGAGCCATCAGATCGAGGTGCAGTGGATCCAGGGCATCGGCAGCGAGAAAGCGGCAGCCCCGCAAGCACGGCTTATGGCTACGGTCATCAACGGGATCCTCACTCGAAAGCTTCCCTGGGGATTGGTCATGATGGGTGTCTTTCTGGTGATCGCGGTTGAGTTGCTGGGGATTCGCTCGCTGTCATTCGCGGTTGGGGCTTATCTTTCCATTGGAACAACGCTCGCCATTTTCTGCGGCGGCATGGTGCGGTGGTTTGTTGATGAGGCTGTGAAGAAGGCCGGGGGAGATTCTGCGGAGGCTGAGAGCGAAATTTCTCCGGGGTCGTTGTTTGCTTCGGGACTTATCGCGGCGGGCGGAATTGTCGGGTTGGTGGGCGTGGCTCTGAAGGGATATGAATCTACCTTCGACAAAGGAGACATACTTAACTTTCCGCATACCTTTTTGGATAATAACTATGTGAGTGTGCTGGCGTTTGCGGCGCTGGCGTTCGCGCTTTATTACTTTGCGCGGAAACCGTTGAAGAAGTAAGAGGGCTTACGTCCCCTGGTGGGGGCGTAAAGTAGCCGAACCGATTTTGAAAGGATAGCTCTATTCAAACGCTACTGCGCTGTCTCAGTAAACGTGGCCGTTGGCGCGCCCCAGAATACTGGGCCGGTCGCGGTCACAGTCACATTGCCGGCTTGCGCAGGCAGCGTCAGTTGCACGGCCGCTGCGCCGTTTGACGCCGTGCGTACAATTCTCTGGCTTAGCGTTCCGGCGCTCGCGGTGAACAGCAAATCAACATTCCCGGCCGTGGCTCCGGTAGCGCTGGATGCACCTGGGGTGTAGGTCGCCGTCAGGGTGATGGTGGCGCCAGGTGCCGCAGTCTGCTTGTCGCCGGTCTTGGTCAGCGTTCCGGCCGGGACGGTAGCGAGCACCCAACCTTCTTGAGTCTGCGAAGTGCCGCCTGAGTCCTCGCCGGTGACTTTGAACGAATACAAGCCCGGCGTTGCGGGGGTCTTGATGGTGATCAGGCCCTTGGCTGTTGATGTGATTGTGGGTTTTGTCAGAGCAAGAGTGACTCCACCGGAACCGTTGGCCGAAGTGAGAGTCACCGGCCCGGTGCCAGAAGTCAGCACAGGCGCAATCGTCACGGTACCGGAGGTGGGCGCAAGCAGCGTGTCCGGATTCAGATCCCACTCCTCCGCAACCTTGCGCATGCTGACCCCGCTGGCAACGATGAGCGTTGCGGTATAAGGTGCAAAGGTCTGCGTCATGCTCCACGGTTTGCTCGCCGAGGCCACAATCGCGGTCGGACTTGACTGTGAGAGCGTGTAGGTCTTCATGGTCTCAGGGATGAATCCGCTCACTTCGAAGTTCACTGTTGCCCCGTTTGCCGGGTCCTTGTTGATCAACATCAACGTCAGCGTATCGCCGGCTGGGTCAGTGGCCGCATAGGCGGTGAAGAAGTCGGGGTTGGCGGTATTGATTGCGGAAACGGAGAGCGTCTCAAATCTACCCTGTTTTCCATCCGCATTTCGATAGAGCACCAAGGCCTGGTACGCCGCAGAAGACTGATCGGCTGCGCCCCATCGCGACGCGCCCCACATGCGTTCGCGGCCCAGAATGCCGTAGGTGTCAGCGTCGACAAGCGCTGTCGAAAAGTCGTCCTCTCCGGCCAAGGCACCGTTCCACTCCGTGAAGCTCACCGGCGTTCCCGGGTAAATCGAGTTGGCAATGGCACGCATGCGCGGAATTACAAAAGCTACCGTTTTCTGCGGCTGGGTAAAGGTGGCCCACTCCTGGTTGACTGTACCGGACTCGCTTATGTAGTTCGGATCCCACCAATCGCGGGTTTCGCGCAACGCTGCCGCTCTCACTTGTGCCGTCGTCATGCCCCCGGTCGAGGGGGCGTTGAAATATGCGTGGACGTCGAATACATCGAACGAACGCGAGCCCTGAACCACGTCGTTGAAAAGGATTTCGTTCACTAGCCAAGGCAGAAAGTCCTGGCCGCCGTGGGCAGCTTTGTCGTTGTTGTTGGCGCCGTTCCAGTAATACCACCAGCTATCGAATACAGGCGCAAAGCGCACCGCGGCCGCGTCGAATGACTTGATGGCATGGCCTTCCTTTACGATGTCCGTTGCCAGCTCGTCGTAGCCGGTGGCAGTGGGATGGACATCGCGGTGGGTGCTGCTCCATATCTCAGGCTCGTTATCGAGTTGGTAGAAATGCGGCTGTTTGTCGAAGTTTGGAGCGATGGACGCGATCCACTGGTTGCGATAGACGCTGCCTGTGGGGTCGCTTGAGCCTGGGCTATCGAGAAGAGACGTATCCGCATCGGTGGGGTTGTTGCCGGTGATGTTCGTTGAGCAATCGCTCTGGACGCCGTTGCCGGCATCGGGACGATAGGGGTCGGTGGAGCACTGCGCTCCGTACTTCGCCACTGAAAAGCTGTCGCTGGTCGAATCCTTCGCGACCCACTGGAGCATGGGGATGGTCATGATGGGCGAAGCGCCGGCCGCAACCGAGCTGGAAATAAATGACCCCGAACCGGGCGCGGCAATGCCGTTTCCGTTCCAAGTATAGTTCTCGAAATACCAGTCGAAGTCGAGGTTGGTGACATTCAGTTTCCAGTTGTAGCGCGAGCTGTTGTTGCCACCCCATCGGCTGAGCGTGACGCCGGCGGTGGTGATGTAAGCCTCAGAGGGCGGAAAATTGGCTCCGTAGATGTAGGGGCTTATGGTGTGGCGATTCGCGAGCGTATTCACCATAACGGCGACGTTTGTGTTGTGCGGTGGAGCGGGCGAGGGAGCGGCCTGGGCTTGCGCGGGCGCAGCAAAGCTGGCGGGCAGAACCAATGCTGCCGCCTGGAGCACGAGAAACACAGGGGGGATCCTGCGCATGGGGGACGCCTCCAATTTGTTCCATGCTATATCTCGAAATGTCAGCCGTGAAGCGAATTCGGCGGGTTTTAAGTACAACAAAAGCGGCAACGGGTGGAGTAACAATGCCGGCATTTGAACCTGTCCCGCGCCAAGTCTCCCCTCTCGTGGAGTAACCTGATGACGCAGGAGATTTTTGCCCACGACATACGTTGCAATCCGTCAACGTAGACTTGTTAGCCGACCAGTTCCACCCATCCAATGAGGACTCCGATGTTTTCTTGCAAACTCCGTTCCGCCATTCTGCTGCCTGTCGCTCTTCTGCTGGCAGCGGCTCCTATTGTTCGCGCCGAAGAGGGCATGTGGACATTTGACAACCTGCCTCTGAAGTCGCTCAAAGCTAAATACAATTTCACGCCTTCGCAGGCATGGCTGGACCACCTTCGTTTATCCAGCGTGCGTCTCAATGATGGTGGGTCAGGTTCGTTTGTAAGCCCTGACGGCCTGCTGCTCACCAATCACCACGTGGCGCGGGGGCAGTTGCAGAAGAACTCGACGGCCGAGCATGACTACTTGGCTAATGGGTTCTACGCAGCCACACCGGAACAGGAGATAAAGTCTCCCGACCTCGAAATCAATGTGCTGGTCGCCATGCAGGATGTTACGAGTCGCGTCCAGGGAGCGGCGAAGGGTATCGCGGATAATGCCAAGGCGCAGCAGGCTCGCGACGCCGAAATTGCGGCCATTGAAAAGGAAGGCAAGGACAAGACCGGCCTGCGGTCCGATATAGTCGCGTTTTATCAGGGCGGCGAGTATTGGCTCTATCAGTACAAGGTCTATACCGACGTGCGGTTGGTGTTTGCGCCGGAGCAGCAGGCGGCGTTTTATGGCGGCGATCCGGACAACTTCACTTATCCGCGGTATGACGTGGACATGGCGCTGTTTCGCGTTTACGACAACGGCAAGCCGCTGAAGACCGATAACTTCCTGAAGTGGAGCGCGAAGGGCGCGGCGCCGGGCGAGTTGATATTTATCCCGGGGCATCCCGGTTCAACGCAGCGTGACAACACTTTGGCGCAATTGCAGACGGAGCGCGAGGTGGTGGAGCCGGCGGCGATTGCATATTTCACGCGCCGCATTGCCGATGCGGGGGCATTCGCCGCACAAGGCCAGGAGCAGGCTCGGCTTGTGGGATCGACAATTTTTGGCCTGCAGAATTCGCTCAAGGTGTATCAAGGACGTGCCGACGCGCTTGCTGATAAGGAAGTCATCGCCAAGAAAGAAGCCGATGAGGCTGACTTCCGCAAGAAGGTTGCGGCCAATCCTGAATGGCAAAAAGCTTACGGCGATGCGTGGGCAACGATTTCCCGCGTGGAGGAAAAGGCCAGGCCGGAGATCAAAGGCCAGATCTTCCGCCGCACGGATAGCCGGCTGTTTTCAATTGCGCGCGGGATCGTGCAGTACGTGGAGGAAATCAAAAAGCCCGATGGACAGCGGCTCGATGGATACCACGATGCACAGCTTGAAACGCTTCGCTTCCAACTGCTTTCGCCATCGAAGATCGATATTTCAACTGAAAAGCTCTATATGACTACGGCGCTCACGCTCGGCGAGGAAGAGTTAGGAAAGAACGACAAATATTTCCAGGCTTTGCTCGCGGGCAGCGATGTAACAACATTTGTAAACACTGTCATCGACGGGACAAAGCTGGCGGACATTGAGGTGCGCAAGGCCCTGCTTGACGGAGGAGAAGCGGCGGTTGCGGCTTCGACAGATCCGATGATTGCCGCTGCCCGCCGCACCGATCCGGTGGCGCGTGAATTGCGTCGCTGGCAGCATGATGAGGTTGACAGCGTACTGGCGCCGGCGGGGGAGAAGCTCGGAAAGGCTCGCTTTCTGGTATACGGAAAAGACGCATACCCCGACGCCACATTTACTTTGCGACTGAGTTATGGCACGGTGACGGGTTATCCGTACAACGGCACCGTTGCGCCACCATTCACTACTTTCTATGGTCTCTACGACCGCGCCGCCAGCTTTAGCAACAAGCCGCCATTCGACCTGGCACCGAAAGAAGCGGCGGGGCGCGACAAGCTCGACCTTGCGACTCCGCTTGATTTCGTGGCGAACGGCGACATCATCGGCGGCAACTCGGGTTCGCCGGTTGTGAACCGCGAGGGCGAACTTGTGGGGCTGATTTTTGATGGGAATATCGAGTCGATGGCAGGCGATTTTGTATATGACGGAACGAAGAATCGCGCCGTGGCTGTTCATTCTGCCGGCATGATTGAGGCTTTGCGGAAGCTTTATAACGCTGGGGCGCTTGCGGATGAGTTGCAAGCGAAATAGCGCGTTAGTCGCATCGAAATGAGGAGGGGGAGCTGCGGTGGCTCCCCATTTTTCATGCGGAAAGATTCAGGGCGGGAGAAGGATTCAAGAAGCGCGTCCCTCAGGAGCTAAAGCCCGGGTCTCGTTTCACGTTCTTGCGGCACGGCTGAAGGCATGCCCCTTCAAAACGAATCCATGACTCTCCGCCCCGGAACTACCTTTGAGCAACGGTTACTGAACTGAGAGGAATTTCCAGGGTGCCGGCGCGGCTTGTTGACGCATCATAGATACCTGTGCGCAGGTAGACGTCGCCTGGCGGTGCATCTATATCGAAATGGAAGGGAATGCCGGACGACTCGGCAATTGCATTCTGCTCGGGGCGAATGGCGAGGCCGACGGACCGTACTTTCCAGTCGAGCGGCTTGCCTTCCTGACTATAAGCAACAAGGGCTACTTCGACTGTCCCGCGGCGCACGCCGTCCGGGCCGGGGATGAGTGTGAGGCCTTCTGTGGCCAATGAGAAATTGACTGTGTAGCGGGTGTAGGGTCCGGCGAGTCCTGTGTTGTCACCAACGTGGGGGGCGTCGGGTGCGGGCTGCGGGTTGGCCGGCGCGACGCGCATGCGAAAGCGAAGCTGGGTGAAGCTGGGCATGCCGCGATCCATGAGTGGGCGAAGGGGATCGCCGCTTTCGGCCTTTTCCGCTGCCTTTATTTGTTTTGGATTGTCTTCAAAGTAGCTGCGCCGATAAGCCAGCTTGTAAACGCCGGCCGACGATCGTATTTCGATTTTTCGCTCTTTGCCTATTTCCTTGCGATTGGTGGGCGTATACGCGATTGTGTAGTAGCGCGATCCGTGATCGATATCTTTGGTCAGCGCATCCTTCAGGGAATTTCGTTCGTAGATTGCCTTGCCGCCTGTGACCTGGGCCAGCTTCTCCATTTGCAGATGAATGAGAGCGCGCTGCTGGTACTCCGATTGGAGCGCATTCAATTGGGCGGATTGCAGTTCCCCAGCAACAGAGACAGATGGAACGGCTGCGACGATTGTCGGGGTTGCGCTGGTTCCCGATACTCCGACGCTGGTCGATGCCGACGGCCCGGCTACGTTATAGAGAGAGTCGGATTGCAACCCCCCGGCGTCAATGGGATAAACAGCAACGCGCGCGTCCGCCAGCATGTCCATGGTCTTGGCATATTTCTCTTCATAAGGACATCCACCGACGGTGAGTTCCGACTCGCTGGTCATGGCGGCGAGGCATTGGGGGATGGAGCCGACAAACCAGATTAGGTTCTTTCGTCCTGGAACCCCGGACAAATAGCGTGCGATCTGCTGCAGAGCATCGAGCGTCATAATTGTTCGCTCGTTGGTTTCAAAAAATGCCTGCTGATCTTGAAACTGCTGCAGCCCGGCGGCCATGTCGGCGAGTTGGGTGCTCCCGTTTTCAGCGGCCTTTTGCAGGATGAGATTTACCGGAGAGTCAAGCGCAGCGGTTGAGGACGCAGTCGGAAGGAGCGCAGAGGTGGACGGATTTGCCGCCAGACGTGCGATAGACGCGCGCAAGACAGCGGAGTCGTCGGTGAATCCCTGGATGATGCGGAGCCTCTCGCTGAGAAGAAAGACGCCGATGCGGATGCTGGGAGGGATAGAGGCGAGATAGCGCACCATCTCTTTGTGGACGTTGGACTGATCCCCTTCATCGGTGTTCAGCGCGTCCATGAGCAGCACGTTTACCGCGTTGTTGGGGGGAACAGGAGGGACGTTGGTGAAGGTGTTGGGTGGAAGTGATCCGCGCTGCGCCGCATTCGGGTCGCTGGGTGCTGCTGAAAATGCCGGGTCAAAGAAGGTGATGTCCTGGGGCTTGCCATCCTCCAGAACCTGGAAGTCTTCTTTGCGCAAGCCTGAGACCGGCTGGTTGTTTCTGTCGACGACAACGACATCCACTAGAACGGTGCGCACGTTGATTTTCAGGGTGGCGGCCGGGGTTTCAGTGTCCTGTGCCTGGGCGGGGTGGGCAAGCAGCGGAACGATGATAAATGCGGAAAGAGCAAGCCTGAGCAGGGGGGAATGGCGACCCGGCATACGGTCCTCCTCGGATGCGAAAGGTTAGCACGCGCGGATAACGTCCTGCGATGAAATTCGGAGTGGTCGTGGGATTCGAGGCGTAGTGGTCCGGGGATCTTGGGCTCGGACCACAAAAATTTCCTGATCTGAACGGGATGCCTATTGAGGTTTGTGGTCTCCCACCCGCCTTTGGTGGTCGAAAGCGCGTTCGTCGGAACCGTAACTCAGGTGCGCCTGTTGCGGCCGCGACGGGGGCCTGGAGGGCAGGTCGACTCGCGAATCACGAGTTCGGGCAGGATCGGCACCGAGTCCGGGAACGTAGCCTGGCCTCGAATCCGCTGCAGCAGAATGCGCGCGGCTACTCCCCCCATCTGATTCAACGGCTGTCGAATGGTGGTCAGGCTGGGGTTATGGAAGGCTGCATTCTGGATATCATCGAAACCAACGACGGAAACATCCTCAGGGACTCTTAGTCCATGATCGACGAGGGCGCGAATCGCACCGAACGCCGACACGTCGTTGTAGCAGACGAGCGCGGAGAAATCGACGCCTCGATTGAGCAATTCGACAGCCGGGCCAAAGCCCATTTCCGGCGTGGAGTCTCGCAGCTTGATAGTAACCATCAGTTCTGCCGGAACTTCGAGCTTCAGTTCTTTGGCAACAGCCATGTTGCACTCCCAGCGCTCATCGGCGTCTGAGCTGTGGCTGCCTCCGCGCATGAAGGCGACCTTGCGATGGCCGAGTTGGATGAGGTGGCGGAGAGCCAGTTCCGCAGCCCGGCGCTGATCGAGGACGACGTTGGTTACGCCCTCAAACTTGCGATGCCCGGCAACCGCGACCACCGGCAATTTCAGGCTGTGCTCCAGAACCGTGTCGATGAGGATGAAGCCCTCGACGCAGCGGTCAAGCAGCAGGCGCGGGTACTCTTCGATGAGGTCGGG